>Ga0209345_10000987_pt1 | contig 36372 bp, 36 predicted proteins | sample Cruoilmetagenom7_FD_187294 | JGI IMG/M metagenome (GOLD analysis project Ga0209345, IMG submission 187294) | Oil polluted marine microbial communities from Coal Oil Point, Santa Barbara, California, USA - Sample 7 (SPAdes) (version 2) | ecosystem: Environmental > Aquatic > Marine > Oil seeps ...
GCTCAGGGGGGCAAGGTCTTGCGGGGCGATGATGCGGTTGGCCATGAGTTCCCTCGCTGTTTCGGGACAGATATACCGCAGAATGCGGGGGGCACAAAGCCTGACGCCGCGCTACCGGGTGAGGTCAAACGCCTTGCGCATCACGGTTGGCAGATCGCTGGGGCTGAACTGGTTTTGGCCGATGAACTCTCCGGTCTCGGGCGAGACGTTGTGGCCGACGCGCGCATGCTGGACCGTCAGCATCAAGTGGAAATGCGTGAAGGTATGGCGCACTTCGCCGGGCAAGGGGTGCCAATCCGCTGGAAGGGGCGGCGTGCCTTCGGGGCGCGGCTCGGTTGTGTCGATCCAGTCGGAGCCGGGCCAGCCGAGCATACCGCCAAGCAGCCCCTTGTCTGGCCGCGTCTCTAGCAGCCACGCGCCGTCCTCACGCTCAGCCAGATAGACGGTGCCGTGGCGGATCGGTTTGGGCTTTTTCGGGGTTTTCTTAGGCAGCACCGCCGCCGTTCCTTCTGCCCGCGCAAGGCAAGGGTCGCGCCATGGGCAGATGCCGCAGGCGGGGGATTTCGGCGTGCAGATCGTGGCGCCCAAATCCATCACGGCTTGCGCGTAATCTCCGGGGCGGTCCTGCGGCGTAAGCGCGGCGGCGCGTTCCATCAATGCGGGCTTCGCAGTGGGCAGGGGCGTGTGGATATCGTAAACTCGCGCCATCACCCGCTCAACATTGCCGTCCAGCACCGCATGCGGCAGGTCAAAGGCGATGGAGGAGATCGCCGCCGCCGTATAAGGCCCGATCCCCGGCAGTTTCAGCAGCGCGTCATGGTCCGCCGGGAAGGTGCTGCCATGCTCCGCCACCACCGCCCGCGCGCATTTCAGCAGGTTGCGGGCGCGGGCGTAGTAGCCAAGACCCGCCCATTCGGCCATCACATCGGCATCCTCTGCCGCCGCGAGCGCCGCGACATTCGGCCAGCGGGCAGTGAAACGGGCGAAATAGTCCTTCACCGTCGCTACCGTAGTCTGCTGCAACATGACCTCGCTCAGCCAGATGCGGTAGGGGTCCGGCATCACGCCTGCCTTGCGCTCGGCTGGTGGCACCCGCCACGGCAAGGCGCGGGCGTGGGTGTCGTACCAGTCCAGCAAGATCGGCGGCAGGTCGCTGACAGATCGGTTTTCACACAATGTTTATGGCCTTTCCGGGCGCTGAGGGCTGGTTACGCAGGGGCAAATTGTTATGTAGGTTGAGACATTCGGGAAACATAGTCATGCCGCCACGCCGTACCAGTACAAAAGGGTTCAAACGCACCGACAGCCTGTTGTCGGGGCAGATTCGCAAGGCCAGCGAAACCCGTGGCTTTGCGCAGTCCCGCCTGTTGACCCATTGGGCCGAGATTGTCGGCGACGCCACGGCGGCGATCTCGCGCCCTGTTGAGGTGAGCTATGGCCGCAAAGACGGGATGGGCGCCACGCTGACCCTGCTCACCAACGGGGCCAATGCGCCGATGCTGGAGATGCAAAAGGAGCAACTGCGCGAACGGGTGAACTCGGTCTACGGCTACAGCGCCATCGCTCGCGTGCGGATCACCCAAACGGCGTCAAGCGGCTTTGCCGAAGGGCAGGTGGCCTTTCAGCACAAACCCAAAGCCGAAAAAGCCGCCCCGAGCCCGGAATTGCAACGGCAGGCCGCCGAAGCCGCCAGGCCCGTGGCTGACGAAGGATTGCGCGAAGCCCTTGCACGTCTGGGCGAGAATGTATTGAACAAGAACCAAAGCTAACCACCTAAAGCTGACGAAAATGACAAAGGAACACTCTATGAACCGCAGAACTGTAATTCTTGGCGGCCTTGCCGCGCTCGGCGTTGGTGGCTGGTATGCTGCGAACACTTTGGGCAGCTCTCCTCTTGGCAGCACGTCGCTGACCCCAATGGTTGGTGCCGCCAACGCGCAAACGACTGAGGGCGATGTGGATACGTCGGGCATCACTGAGATGGTCATGGGGGACGAAAACGCGCCAGTGACGATGATCGAATACGCCTCGTTCACCTGCCCGCATTGCGCAACCTTCCACAACGAAGTCTTTAAAAAGCTAAAGGCCGATTACATCGACAGCGGCAAGGTGAAGTTCATCTACCGCGAAGTCTATTTCGACCGCTACGGCCTCTGGGCGTCGATGGTTGCGCGCTGCGGCGGGCAAGAGAAATTCTTTGGCATTGCCGACCTGATTTACAAATCGCAAAGCGAATGGACGCGTGCAGGTGAGCCTGCGGCGATCGTCGACGAACTGCGCAAGATCGGTCGTCTGGCCGGGCTCGACAATGACGCATTGGATAAATGCCTCAAGGACGGCGCACAGGCCGAGGCGCTGGTGGCGTGGTACACCAAGAACGCAGAAGAAGATGACATCTCCAGCACGCCTAGCTTTGTCATTGACGGCAAGAAGCAGTCCAACATGGCTTATGCTGACATGAAAGAACTCCTCGACGCGGCGCTGGAAGGCTAATGACGGCACCGCTTGCAGGACTAAAAGTCGTTGAACTTGCACGTGTTCTGGCCGGCCCTTGGGCCGGTCAGACACTGTCGGACCTTGGGTGCGAAGTGATCAAGGTGGAAAGCCCGGCGGGGGATGATACCCGCCAATGGGGGCCGCCCTTTGTCACCCGTGACGAGGATGTTTCAGCGTCTTATTTTCATTCGACCAACCGGGGCAAAGCCTCGGTCACCATTGATTTTCGCACCGATGAAGGGCAGGCACAGCTTAAAGAATTGCTGGCCGATGCCGATATCCTGATCGAAAACTTCAAGACGGGCGGTTTGGCGAAATACGGTCTGGACTACGCCAGCCTTGCGCCGCAGTTCCCTAAGCTGATTTATTGCTCGATCACGGGCTTTGGGCAAACCGGCCCTTACGCGCATCGCGCAGGTTATGATTTTATTATTCAAGGAATGTCCGGCCTGATGTCGATCACCGGCGAGCCCGACCGCCAGCCGCAAAAGTCTGGCATGGCGATCACCGATATTTTCACCGGGATCTATGCCAGCACGGCGATCCTTGCTGCCGTGCATCAGCGCGGTCAAACGGGCGTGGGCCAGCATATCGACATGGCGCTTCTTGATTGTGCCGTAGCGATCATGGGCAATCAGGCGATGAACTATCTGACCACCGGCAAAGCGCCGACACGCATGGGCAATGCGCATCCGAACCTTACGCCTTATGAGGTGTTTGAATGTGCTGACGGGCATTTGATCATCGCCACCGGCAATGATGGGCAATATCAGCGGCTTTGCCAGTTGCTCGGGCTTGATGACATGGCCACTGCGCCTGACTATCTCAAGAACGCAGACCGTGTTGCGAACCGGCCTGAAATGATCCGCCGTTTGACCGACGCCACCCGCCTGCGCAGCCGTGATGATTTGTTGTCAGCTTGCGAAGCCAATGGCGTGCCTGCGGGGCCGATCAATGACATGGCAGATATGATTGCCGATCCACAGGTCGTGGCGCGCGGTATGCAGATTGAGCTGGATGGTGTGCCCGGTCTGCGCTCGCCCTTCACCTTTTCAGGGGCTGAGCTTGCGCTGCACCGTCCTGCGCCCAAACTGGGCGAAGACAACGACGCCTAAGGCGGTGGCAGCCTGTCCAGCGCGGCATACAGCGCATTGCCTTCGGGCAGGGACAGACGCACCGGCAGGGTGATGACCTTGCTGCGGAAATCCAGTGGCAAGCGCACGGCGTCCTTTTCGGTGGTCACAAGCTGCGCCCCGCGCATCGCCGCCTCGGTCTCTAGCCTGAGCATCAGCCGCGACGTCAGCGGCTGGTGATCCTCCAGCGCTTCGGCGTGCAGGATCGTGGCGCCAAGGCCGCGCAGCGTGGCAAAGAACTTTTCCGGATGGCCAATCCCGGCAAAGGCCAAGACCTGGGCATCTGACCAGTCCATGCCTGTTTGCAGCGGGGTAAGTTCTGCACGAACGTGGGGCAGCGTCACCCTTGGCAAGCCAGCAGCAAAGCGCTCTTGCGCGGTCTGATCCCCGATAGACAGCAAAAGGTCAGCGCGAGCGAGGCCGGTGGCGACCGGCTCGCGCAGTGGCCCGGCGGGCAGGCAAAGCCCGTTGCCAAAACCTTTGACCGCATCCACGACAACGATGCTCAAGTCCTGCGCCAAGGCCGGGTTCTGAAAGCCGTCGTCCAGCACCACAACGCTCGCCCCCGCCGCTTTGGCGGCGCGGGCACCGGCGGCGCGGTCGCGGGCCACCCAGACATCGGTAAAGGCCGCCAGCAACAGCGGCTCATCGCCCACATCTTCAGCCGTGTGGCGCAGAGGGTCGACCTGCACCGGCCCGGTCAGTTCCCCTCCATAACCGCGCGATACCACATGCGGGTGATGGCCCCGCGTTTGCAAATGCTGTACCACGGCCATCACCGTTGGCGTTTTGCCGGTACCGCCTGCGTTGATGTTGCCCACACAGATTACCGGAATGCCCAGCCGTTCCGGCCTGCCGCTGGCCAACCGACGCGCGGTCGCACGGGCATAGAGTGCGCCCAGCGGCTGCAGCAGACGCGCGCGCCAGTCGGGGCGCGCTTGGTGCCAGAAATCTGGAGCGCGCATCAGCTGGCCCCCGCAATATCATCAAGTCGATCCTGCACCGTGTCGATCACCCGATCTGCCAGCGCTGCGCCTTCGCTGATTACGTCCCATCCCGCATGGGCCATTGTTGCCGCCTGATCTGGCGCGATAAGGCGTGACACCGCATTGCCAAGCGCGCCCGCGTCATTGACGATCCGCGCCGCACCCGCCGTGGCAAGCCGCCCGTAGGAAGGCAAATAATGTCGCACCTTAGGGCCATAAAGCACCGCCGAGCCAAGCGCCGCTGCCTCAAACGGGTCGCTGCCCCCGTGGCCTGCCACCAGCGATGATCCAAGGAAAGACACAGGCGCCACGCGAAAAAACAGCCCACGATCACCGGGATCATCGGCAACCATCACCTGCGTGGTTTCATCGGGGTAGGGGTCTTCGCCCCATCTGATCGCGGTAAAACCACGGGCGCGCGACCGCTCATAGGCCAGTGCTGCGGTGGCATAGTCATGGGTGTGCAGGATCAGCAAAAGCCGATGCGACAGGCGCAGCGCTTGGCGGTGCGCGCTCAGGACCACCGGAATTTCCTCGGGCAGGATCTGGTTCGCGTACCAGACGGGGCGGCCCCCAAGACAGGCAGACATGTCCGTTAAATCCGAATCCGCGCAGTTCAGCACCTCACCGCCCGCCATAAGCGCCGAGGTGGCTTCGCCCCGGTCGCGGGGCAGGCCCAGTTGCACCAGACGGCGCAGCCCGGCATCGGACCGGGCCAACGCCAGCTCAAACCCAGAAAGCAATTGCCGTGTCAGTTCTGGCAGCCAACGGTCCCGCCGCCCGTCAAACCCTGCGGTGTCTGCGTCGATCATGATCATCGGACAGCTTCGCGCGGTTGTGGCCAGCACGAGGTTGGGCCGCAGCCCGCCCCATGTCCAGACGCAGAAATCTGGTTGCCAGTGGCTAAGAAACGCTTCGATATTGTCCGGATGTTCGCCCGGCACGCGCGTGATGAATATATTGTCCGTGGTGCAGGGCGGCGGGTCAGAGAAGGAAGCGCTTTCCGGAAGGGTGATCAGCACCGATAGCCGGTCGCGCATTGTCATCAGCCGTTTGGCGAGGTCCAGCACAGCCAGGACATTGCCCGGCTCGGCGGCATGAAACCAAACCAATTCACCCCCGGGCCGCGCGGAATAGGACGCGGCAGGCTCAGCCCCGCCACGGCGGACAAGCGCCCGATAGGCCGTCAGCCCAAGCGACCGCGGTGCCATTGTGGCTTAGTCCAATTCTTCGGTGGGGGAGGCCGGCTTTTCTTCGTCCCGCAAACGGTGCAAATGCGCGATGAAATAGCGCATATGCGCGTTGTCCACGGTGCGATGTGCCTCAGCCTTCCAGGCATTATAGGCGCTGGCATAATCGGGGAAGATACCGACCACATGGATGTCATCGACGTTCTTGAAGGCGTTCTTGGTCGGGTCGACAAGTTCACCACCGAAAACAAGGTGCAAGCGTTGGGTCATGGGGCTGTCCTTTGATCTGTCAAAGCTGCAGTTCTGCCTTTGCCTAGCAGATAAGGCCCGTCACGCAAGGGCGTCGATCAAGGCCGCCTGCACAGCCGTACCGCCTGCCACGATGCCGTCAATGCGGGGATCAGGGTTGTTAAAGCGCACCGGACTGCCATTGGTTGTGCTGCAGGTGCCACCGGCTTCGTTCACGATCAGCGTGCCTGCGGCGATGTCCCATTCCCAAGTGCGGCGCAGGGTGATCATCGCGTCGAATGACGCATCCGCCACCAGCGCCATGCGGTAGGCAAGCGAAGGGCGGTAGCTGCGTTTGAACACAGGCGGCTCCCCGCCATGCCAGCGTTCAGCCACCAGCGCGGGGCGCGCCGCAAGGACTGTGGCTTCGGCCAGATCGGTCTGCTTTGAACTGCGGATCGGTGCGCCGTTTAACGTGGCCCCGCCCCCGCGGCTCGCCGCATAAAGCATATCGCGCATCGGCAAATAGACCACCGCCGCCGTAACCTCGCCTGCGTCAACGACGGCCAGCGAATGCGCCCAAGTATCTTCGCCCGCGACAAAACTGCGGGTGCCGTCGATTGGATCTATGATAAAAACACGCTCATGGGCGAGCCTGTCGCTGTTGTCCTCGGTTTCTTCGGACAGCCAGCCATAATCGGGCCGCGCGCCGCACAGGTCTGACAGCAGTAACGCATTCACCGCCAAATCGGCCTCGGTCACCGGACCTGCGTTGTCGGGTTTGTCCCAGCGTTTTGCCGTGGCCCCAACAAAGCGACAGGCCACCGCGCCCGCCTTGCGGGCGGCTTCGGTCAACAGCGCGAGGTCGTCTTTAGGCTCCGGCAAGGGTCATCCCCGGCACCAGCAGCGAAGGTACAACCCGGCTCAGGTGGGTGCGCGCGTCGTTGGCGGGCTGCATCTGGCGTAGCATGTCGCGCAGATTGCCTGCGATGGTGCATTCGTTGATGGCATGGGTGATCTCGCCATTCTCTACCCAAAGGCCAGAGGCACCGCGCGAATAATCCCCGGTGTTGGGGTTGATCGTGCTGCCAATCATCGAAGTCACCAGAAGCCCGGTGCCCATCTCGCGAATCAAATCATCGCGGCTGGCTTCGCCTTGGGTCAAGGCGATGTTCCAGTTTGACGGTTGCGGGCCAGAGCTAGGCCCCCGTGCGGCATTGCCACTGGGTGGGCGGTCAAGCTTGCGCGACGTGGCAAGGTCAAGCGTCCAGCCTTGCAACACACCATCGGCGACAATTGCCCGGCGCGCCGTGGGCAGGCCTTCGGCGTCAAAGGGACGCGAACCAGTGGCGCGGACGCGGTGTGGGTCTTCGATGAGCGACAGACCTTTCGCAAGTACCTGTTCGCCCATAGCGTCGCGCAGAAAGGACGCCCCGCGTGCGATGGCCTGGCCGTTGATCGCGCCCAGCAAGTGACCGATCAGAGAGGCCGCGATACGTTCGTCGAACAGCACCGGATAGCTGCCGGTGGGCGGTTTACGTGCGTCAAGCCGGGCCAAGGCCCGCGCGCCCGCGCGGGCGCCGATGTCTGCGGCGTCGCGCAAATCGGCTTGGAAAATGCGGCTGTCGCCGTCGTAGTCGCGCTCCATGCCCGTGCCGCTACCGGCAATGGCCACACAGGACAGGCCGCGTTCGCTGCGGCTGTAGCCGCCCTCAAAACCGTTGGTGGCTGCAAGGTAAATCTGCTGCGCACCATAGCCTGCCCCGGCGGATTGCACCTGGCTCACCCCCTTGACGGCCAATGCGGCGGCTTCGGCCCGTGCCGCATCGTCTTGCAACGCATCGGGGGTCGGCTCTGGTGTCGGGTCGCAAAGCTCCAGCCCGTCGGCGGAACGTGCGGAGGCCAGTTGATCCGGCTCAGCCAGCCCCGCATGGGGGTCTTCGGGGGCTTCGCGTGCCATTGCCACGGCACGTTCGGCCATCTCTTCGATGGTGCGCGTTGATGTATCAGAGGCCGAGACATTGGCCGAGCGCTGGCCGACAAAGACGCGCAGCCCGATGTCCGTGCCTTCGGAGCGTTCGGCCTGTTCCAGCACGCCGCCCCGCACTTCGATAGAAACCGAACTTGCGCTGATCGCCATCGCATCTGCGGCATCCGCACCGGCGCGGGTGGCGGCCTGCAACAGGGTCTTGGTCAACGCATCAAGGGCTTTGGGCATGAAACGGCTCCGGTTGGGGTTGCAAAAGGGGTAGCCCTCCGCCCCCGAAGGGGCAAGAGCCGCGGCGCAATTTTTGAGGCGCGCCGCGGTCAGCCGTGGATGGTCTGGCAGGGTAGTCTTGCGTTACTTGATCTGCTGGCCGTTCGCGAGGATTGAGCCATCCTCAGTGAATTCGATCTTGGATTTCAGCGCATCTTCGCCTTCACCCGGCACTGTAAACAGCCCGATCATCATCCGCGCGCCCAAGGCCTGTTCCTGCGGCAGCAACCCGAGGGTGACAAGCTTTTCCATCAACGCGATGCCGCCGACTAACGAGAGGTTCAGCGCGCCGATGGGCTGTGGCATCTTTTGCAAAGTCTGATCTTCGGCATTCTTAAAGGTGAAATCCCCCGAGGCATCAAACGCGGCGCCTGCCACATCGAGCGCAAACTTATTCACCGTCAGCGCATGGAGTTCGCCAGGGTCTTTGCTCTCCTTGTTTGCTGGGGATTCTGGATCGACCATGTCGAACAAGACCTTTGCCTTGCCGGTCAAATCCACCACCAGCCGCGCAGGATCGCGGGGAAGCTGCCCTGTTGGGTCAAAGATGCCCCAGATCATGTCTGACATTTTGAATTGATCAAGGGTAAGACCAAAGGCGAAATCCTGCGGCTCTTCGGACTTCATCATCGGCATTTTAAGGTCAAAACCTGTTTCAGCCATGCTAAATGTGATCGGGAATGGCATCTCGGCGGCGGTCACATCGACGGCGATGTCCTGCTGACCCCCGTTATAGGCCAGACCGTCCGGCCCCATGCTGATATTCAGCTTTGCACCAGCAGAGGTGGACAGAAGGCCGAAATCTCCGTTCTCGGGGTCTGACACTTTTACATCTGCATTGCCCGCTCCGGCGGTGAGGCCACCGCGAAACGCCATGCCAGCCTGCATCATGGCGGCCATGTCGGCTGTGGCATCCAGCATCGGAAGGTCGCCACCCCCGTCAAAGGTGATCTCCTCCAGCCCGCCTTTGAGCGCAAGCGCTGTGGGATCATCCGGTGCGTCCATGACTACGTCGTACCGCAGGCTGTCGATCCGGCCGGTCTGGGTATAGCTGCGCATGGCGCCCGTTTTCATCTCTGTCCGGCTGCTGACGCCACTGCCGATCAGATTGAACGCCGCGCGATCTTCGCCAAAGCTTTCATCGCCGACCTTGAGCCCGGTGAGTTTCAGTGCAATCTGCTCGGCAGCATAGTCGTACTGAAGCACCTCCGGCGTGCCGCTGGCCGTCATTTTGGGCGCGGTTTGGGCATAATTCAGCACCATCGACACGGGCTTGTCGTTGGGTTTTTCGGGGGCAATGTCGATGGTCATTGGCATCACCTCCGGCATGCGGATTTCCACGGCGCCGTCAGCGCCCTGAACAAAAGACAACGTCCCCATCGACATTGAGAAAGCGCCGCCGTCTTCGGGCATTTGCATGCGCATGGTCACATCAGTGACGGTCAGATCGTCACCCTGCGCCTTTTCTTGGGCTTGGACGGTGTAGCCCATGTTTTCCATGTACTGACGCCAATCCCCCCAAACCTGCGCTGGTGTCAGATCGGCCCAAGCAGCTTGGGCCACGAGCGTGGCGGGAATGGCGAGGAACAGCGAGGCAGAGCGAAGGCGGGCCATGGAAAAAATCCTTTTCGGCAATTGGTTGCGCGCAGGGTCTGCCAATCGTTGCGGCGGGTCAAGCCACGCAAGGCTGGACCGCGGGTCATCGGCAGATTACCACAGGCTTGGCGCATTGTACAAAGCTGGCGGAAGGATCACGACAATGGATATGACGGGCAAAACGATCATGGTTACCGGGGCGAGCCGGGGCATCGGCGCTGCTGCGGCACGGGTGTTTGTCGAGGCCGGGGGCAATGTTGCCCTCTTGGCCCGCAGCCAAAGCGCGCTTGCCAATCTGGCCGGCGAGTTGGGCGAACGGGCGCTTGCCATCCCCTGCGACGTGACCCGCTATGACGAGATGTTCGCGGCGGTTGAGGCCACTCAGGACGCTTTCGGTGGGCTGGATGTGCTGATCAACAACGCCGGTGTGATTGACCCGATTGCGCTGCTAAGCGAGGCTGACCCGGCAGCTTGGGCCAAGGCGATCGACATTAACGTCACGGGCGTTTTCAACGGTATGCGTGCGGCGCTGCCGCTGATGAAATCGAACGGCGGCGGGTCGATCCTGACGATTTCTTCGGGGGCCGCACATGGCCCCGTTGAAGCGTGGAGCCACTACTGCGCCTCCAAAGCCGCGGCCAATATGCTGACCCAATGTCTACACCACGAAGAAGGTGGCAACGGCATTCGCGCCATTGGCCTGTCGCCCGGCACCGTGGCCACCGACATGCAACGCGACATTAAAGACAGCGGCGTAAACCCGGTGAGCCAGCTTGATTGGGACGTGCATATCCCCGCCGATTGGCCTGCGCGTACGCTGTTGTGGATGTGCGGCCCCGAAGCGGATCATTTCCTAGGCGACGAAATTTCACTGCGGGATGAGCGTATCCGCAAGGCGGTGGGCTTGCTATGATCGAGCTGGACAGCACCAGCGACATCTGGACCGTCACCATTAACCGCCCCGAAAAGGCCAACTCTCTGACCCAAGCAATGTTGGTCGAGCTGGCCGAGGTCATGGAGGCCGCGCAGGCAGCGCGTGTGGTCATCCTGACGGGGCGCGGCAAGGTGTTTTCCGCCGGGGCTGATTTGGAAGAAGCCCGTGCAGGGCTGGCGAAATCCGATGTTTGGGAACGTCTTTCGGGCGCAGTGGCGGCCCTGCCGGGGCTGAGTGTCGCGGCGCTAAACGGCACACTGGCCGGGGGCGCAATGGGCATGGCACTGGCCTGTGATCTGCGCATTGCGGTGCCGGAGGCAAAGTTCTTTTACCCGGTGATGAAGCTTGGTTTTCTGCCGCAGCCTTCCGACCCCGCGCGTATGGCCGCACTAATCGGGCCTGCACGGACGAAGTTGATGTTGATGGGCGGGCAAAAGATTACAGCTGACGAAGCGCTGTCTATTGGCTTGATCGACCGTGTCGTCGAGGGCGAAGACCTGCTGGCCCATGCCGCCGACCTTGCCGCCCATACGCTGGCCGCCCCGCCAGAGATCAGCCGCGAGATCAAGCGCATGTGCAGCCCCGCATGGGACTAACGGGCGCCACTGCCTTAACCTATCTTTTGCGCGTGCCGCCCGGCACCTTTGATCGGAACCCCGGCGGCCGTTTGGCGACCCAATCTGCAAATTTCGCCAATCTTGGATGCGCCCGCAGCGCTTCGGGCGTGTTGTAATGTCGGGCCAGTTCCGTCTCTGTCAACGTGGCATGGACCTCGCGGTGGCAGATATGATGCATCAGCACGGTCGGCCCACCCTTGCCGCCCCGCAGCTTAGGGATCAGATGATGCAGGCTCTGCGGCACATCCGACGGGATCGGGCGGCGGCACAAAGGGCATTCCGGCAGCGTCTCTCCCTCTGTCATGCTACGTCCCTTTCGCTTGCTTTGTATGAGCTTGGCAGGCAAGAGGATGTGGTAAATTACGTCTCAGGCAAGGGAGCCTGCCAAATGAACCGTGCCAGCCCCGCTTTGCGGCCCCATTTTTTAGGGGCCAGCCAATGAGCCGCGCGCTGGTGATCGGCGGCGGCCCTGCGGGGCTGATGGCGGCGGAGGTGATGGCGGGCGCTGGCCTGTCGGTAACCATCTGCGACGCGAAACCTTCGGTGGGGCGCAAGTTGCTCATGGCGGGGAAGTCGGGGCTGAACCTGACCAAAACCGAGCCGTTCGGCCCTTTTTTGGCCGCCTTTGAAGAAGCCCATCCTGCCCTGCGTCCGATGCTCGAAGCATTTGACAGCCGTGCGGTGCAAAACTGGGCCGAAGGACTGGGCCAAGCGGTCTTTACCGGATCGACGGGGCGCTTGTTCCCGCGCGCGATGAAGGCCTCGCCGCTGCTGCGCGCCTGGCTGGCGCGGTTGGCGGAACGCGGTGTGCAGGTCAAGACGCGCTGGCAATGGCAGGGCTGGGATGACGATGCGCTTGTGTTCGATACCCCCGAAGGCCAACAGAAGATTACAGCCGATGTGACGGTCCTTGCGCTTGGTGGGGCCAGCTGGAAACGGCTTGGCGCGACCGGCGCTTGGGCGCCATTGCTGGCCGAGCGGGGCGTTGCATTGCGCGACTTTGCCCCTGCGAATGTTGGGCTGTTGGTCGGTTGGTCCGCGCATATGACCCGTCATTTTGGTGCAGCGCTCAAGGGTGTAGCGTGGACTGCTGGCTCTTACCGCTCGCGTGGGGAGGCGGTGATTTCCGCCAAGGGTTTGGAGGGCGGTGGCATCTATTCCGTCTCGCGCGGTCTGCGCGAGGGGCATAAGCTGACGCTCGATTTGTTGCCGGATCTCGGGGCTGCCGATGTCGCCAAGCGCCTTGCCAAAGCGCGCGGCAAGGACAGTCACACCAACCACCTGCGTAAGCGGCTGAAACTTAGCCCTGCCCAAATAGCATTGTTGCAGGAAATGGCGCGCCCCTTGCCGCAGGATGCAAACGCGCTGGCGACCCTGCTGAAAGCTGTGCCAATCACACACGCCGGGCTGCGTCCGATGGATGAGGCGATTTCAACGGCGGGCGGTGTGCGGCTTGATGCGCTCGATCAAGGACTGATGCTGCGCGACATTCCGGGCGTTTTTGTTGCCGGAGAGATGCTGGATTGGGAAGCGCCGACAGGCGGCTATCTGATAAACGGCTGTTTGGCGACCGGCCATTGGGCCGGACGCCATGCTGTAGATTGGGCGCGGGGTTAGCCGCTTTCCTTGGCCATCGCGGCCACGAAAGCAGGACGCTCGCGCAAGGATTTGGCCCAAAGGTTCAGCGTGTCATCCACGCGTGGGAATTGCGCGCCGATCGACCAATTGATGCAATGCACCGCCAGAAGGTCGGGCAGGGTGATCTGATCGCCCATTAGGAACGGCCCGTCGAGACGCTCGGACAGGGTTTTTGCAGCGCGTTCAAATTCGGCTTTAAGGCTGTCTTTGATTTCAGGAACGCGGGCCTCTTCGGGGAAAATAAAGCTGTGTTTCGCCGCTGCCCAAAGGATCGCGTCAAACTCGTCGATCAACCAAAAGGTCATGGCATCCTGCCGGGCACGCTCTGGTGTACCCGCGGGGGCCGTCAGGCTCCCATGTTTGTCGGCCAGATAGGTCATGATCGCGGTGGAATCGGTGAGTACGTCATCGCCGTCTACCAGCGCGGGGATCTTGCCCGAGGGGTTGTACTTGCGCGCCTCGTCTGAGCGGGGAGCCGCAGGTACATGCTCGTAGGGCTGGCCAAGTTCTTCAAGCATCCACATGACGCGGAACGCACGAGATTTAGTCGCGCCGATGACTGTATACATGGACATTCCTCTCGAAGGTTAACGTTGCGCGCCCAGCATCGCGAGGCGGATAAAGGCCCGCTCGACCAGTGCCAGCGCCGGGGCGTGTTGGCCCGCCGAGCGCAGTTTGAGGTCGGTTTCTGTCAGCACCGCCAGCGCGGTTTCCAGCTTTACGGCACCCCAGTTGCGGGCTTGTCGCATGGCGCGGTCGCGGTCGCGCACGCCATAGATCGGCGCGCCGGGGTTGGCGGCAATGCGGTAGAGGGTGCGGAAATGCCGGGTGGCCATGATGGTCAGGGTCACAGCGTTGACGCCTTGGCCTTGCAGCTTGCTCATCACCGGGCCGATCTCAGCCGAGCGGGTTTCGGCGACCACATGCAGGATGTCATCCACCTCGGCCTCGGTCGAGGTGGGCGCGCAGGCGGCGATGTCGTCGAGGCCGATGGGGGTCGTGTCGCCCAGCTTGTAGAGCGTGATCTTCTCCAGCGTCTGGCGGAAATCACCGGGATCAAGCGTGCGCGCCAGATCGCTGAGCGCGGCCATAGCGTCGGCCTCGGGCCTGAGACTCGCGTCCTTCAGCATCTGCTCGATCTCGGCCCGGTCGGGCGGGTTGTCGTAGATCGGGGTGGCATAGGCGTTGGGGTGGCTCTCAAAGGCCTTGAGCACCTTGGATGTCTTCTTCAGATCGCCCGCCGTGACGATGATCTGCGCGTCGCCCGGCTGCCATTCCTTCAACGCATCAAGCAGGATTTTGGCGATATTGTCATTCGCCTCTTCCACCAGCGCGGCGCGGGGGCCGGGGAAGAAGCCGACCGCCTTGATCGCATCCAAAAGCATCGCCGGATCGCGGCGCAATTCGCCCGCGGGCATCCGGCTGAGGCGCATTTCCTCTTCGGCATTGGGGCCAAGCAGGTTCTTCAGAAATTCCTGCCGTTTCAGCGCCACGCGCATGGCGTCGCCGCCATAGATCAGCAACCCGGTGCGCGCCGGGTCAGGGCGCGCAAAGTAAGGCTTGGCGTCGCGGGGGGTGAGCTTCATTCCGACATGTCTGCCGCGGAAAGGCGGCTTACAATCAGGTTCGCCAAGATCGCCATCAGCCGTTCCTGCGCGTCGAGTTCTGCTGCACGGGTGGCCACGGTGGTGCCGGTGGCCGAATAGCCGGTGAAGCTTTCGACCTTGCCCGAGGTCACGATCTGGCCGCTCGACAGATCGCGCAGCGCATAAGAAGTCGTGCCGAGCAGATTGTAGCGCCGCGTGTTGCCTTCGCTGTCGATGGCCAGCCCGTCTTCGCTGGTCGTTGTGGTCAGCGCCAACCCCCAGGCGGGGGTGGCGGCGCGGCCCAACTGGCTTTCCAACTCACGCACTAGAAAATAGCCGTAGCGGTCTTCGGGCGCGTCGACCAGCACGCGGTTTTGCAAGGCCGTGCCCGCGCCGCCGGGGCCATAGACCGGCTCGAACCCGCAGGCGGCGAGGACCAGCAGGGGCAGGGCCGCTAGGAAGCGGCGGCGCGAGGGGATGGCTTTAGGCAACGACATTCACAATCCGTCCGGGCACGACGATGACCTTTTTAGGGGAGGCCCCGTCCAGCGTTCGAATGACAGCTTCATGCGCCAGCGCGACTTTTTCAACCTCTTCCTTCGGCATGTCGGCGGGCACCTGAATTTCGGCCCGGCGTTTGCCGTTGATCTGAATGGGCAGGGTCACGGTGTCATCGACCAGCATTGCCTCGTCCGCCTTGGGCCAAGGCGCGTTGACGATCAGGCCTTCGCCGCCCAGATGCGCCCAGATGTCTTCAGACAGGTGCGGGGTCATGGGCGACATCAGTTGTGCCAGCGTCATGATGGCTTCGCGCTGCGCGGCGTAGCCTGCTTTGGACTTCTGCAAGGTGGCGGTGAAGGCATAGAGCTTGGCAATCGCTGCGTTAAAGCCGAAGGATTCCACGCCCATGGTCACATCATGGATCGTCTTGTGCATGGCGCGCAGGAGGTCTTCGTCGCCTTGTCCCGCCGCTTCGCGGTCCATCTCGCCCACGCGGTCGCAGATGTTCCAGACGCGGGAGAGGTGTTTGTAAGACGCTTCGGCGCCGCTGGCGGTCCATTCCACGTCACGTTCAGGGGGCGAATCGCTCAGCACGAACCAACGCGCGGTGTCGGCGCCGTAGTTCGAGATGATGTGCAGCGGATCGACGACGTTTTTCTTGGATTTCGACATTTTGGCGGAGGGGATGATCTCCACCTCGGTGCCGTCTGCCAATTTACCGTCGGTCACTTCCTCGGGCAGGTGATAGACCGGGCGGCCATTGCCATCGCGGGTCTGGTAGATCTCATGCGTCACCATGCCTTGAGTGAAGAGCGCGTCGAAAGGCTCGGCCGCGCCTTCGGGCAGGTGGCCAGTGATCTGCATGGCGCGCGCAAAGAAGCGGGCATAGAGCAGGTGCAGAATCGCATGCTCAATACCGCCGATGTATTGATCGACGTTCATCCAATAGGCGGCTTCTTCGAGATCGGTCGGCGTGTCGGCACGCGGCGCGGTGAAGCGGGCGTAGTACCACGAGCTGTCCACGAAGGTGTCCATCGTGTCGGTCTCGCGCAGCGCATCCTTGCCGCAGGCGGGGCAGGCGCAGTTGCGCCATGTCGGGTGCCGGTCGAGCGGGTTGCCGGGGGTGTCGAATGTGACGTCATAGGGCAGCTCGATCGGCAGGTTCTCTTTCTTTTCGGGCACCACTCCGCAGTCGTCGCAATGCACAACTGGGATCGGGCAGCCCCAGTAGCGCTGGCGCGAGAGGCCCCAGTCGCGCAGGCGGAATTTGGTGACGCCTTGGCCGATGCCGTTCTCCTCACAGAAGGCGATGGCGGCATCGACGGCTTCTTCTCCGGTCTGCCATTGGTCGCCCGCGAAGCCACGGTTGTAGAAGACCTTTTCGGACTTCTGCGGCACATAGGCCTCAGAGAGTTTGGGTGAGGCATCCTCGGACGGCAGGAAGGTCGAGATGATCGGCAGATCGTATTTGGTCGCGAAATCGAAATCGCGCTGGTCATGGCCGGGGCAACCAAAGATCGCGCCGGTGCCGTAGTCCATCAGGACGAAGTTGGCGATATAGACGGGCAGTTCAGCTGCCGTATCAAAGGGATGGCGCACCCGGATGCCGGTGTCATAGCCCAGCTTCTCAGCGGTCTCGATGGCCTCTTCGGTGGTGCCGCCCTTGCGGCATTCGGCGCAGAAGGCGGCGACGGCCTCGTCGTCCCGCTCCAGCGTTTTGGCCAGTGGGTGATCGGGAGAGATGCCGACAAAGGACGCGCCCATGAGCGTATCGGGGCGGGTGGTGTAGACTTCGATGCGATCAAAGCCCTCGGGCGCTTCGATGGTCGAGAAGGCAAACTGCAAACCGCGCGACTTACCGATCCAGTTGGCCTGCATCAGCTTCACCTTGGCGGGCCAGTTGTCGAGACTGTCGAGCGCGGAGAGCAATTCTTCGGAATGATCGGAAATCTTAAAGAACCACTGCGTCAGCTCCCGCCGCTCCACCGGCGCGCCGGAGCGCCAGCCGCAGCCGTTTTCGACCTGTTCGTTGGCCAGCACGGTCATATCGACCGGATCCCAGTTCACCACGGCGTTCTTGCGGTAGACCAAACCCTCTTTCAGGAAATCCAAAAACAGCGCCTGCTGCTGGCCGTAGTAGCCGGGGTGGCAGGTGGCGATCTCGCGGCTCCAGTCGATCGACAGGCCGAGCGGCTTCATCTGCTTTTTCATCTCGGCGATATTGGCATAGGTCCAATCCGCCGGGTGGCCGCCGATGGCCATGGCGGCGTTCTCGGCAGGCATACCAAAGGCGTCCCAGCCCATCGGGTGCAGTACGTTATGCCCGGTGGCGATCTTGTAGCGCGCGATCACGTCGCCCATCGTGTAGTTGCGCACATGCCCCATATGGATGCGGCCCGAAGGATAGGGGAACATCTCAAGCACATAGTATTTCGGCTTGTCGGCGTTGCGGGTGGCCTGAAAGACGCCATCCTTTTCCCAAGTGTCTTGCCAGTGTTTTTCGATCTTAGCGGGGGTGTAGCGGGGCATGAAGGGGACCTTATGACATGAAAAACGCCGGGCTGCTGCTTTCACAAGGCCCGGCGTTGGAAACGTATTGAGTTCAGCGGGCTCAGAACTTGCTGTCTGAAATACGCATTTCGCGCGCCCGGCTGAGGATCGCATCTTCGACGGCGCGAGAGGTGGCTTTGGCAACAGGGCGGCCACCGCTGGACTGCAACGCGACATTCAGCGAGCGGGCATCAAGCGCCGGATCATCGATCAGCACCGTGGCACGGTAAGCACGGCCACCGCCGGGCGGGGTGCCATAGCCGGTCACGATCACACCGGTGAAAGGGTCGACAGACTGCACTGGCAAGAAGTTCAGCACTTCAAGCGAGGCGGACCAGAGATACTTGTTCACCGATATTTTGGTGTCTTTGCTACCCCGGTTAAAGATAGACCAGATCGTGTTCTCTGAATTGGTCTCAATGTTATTGGGGTTGTTCGCGTTGGTATATTGCGCAGGCCGTTCTGTGGCCGGGCTGCCAAAGCCTCCGCCACATGCGCCAAGCGCGGTGAGCGCCAAAGCGGAGATTGCCATCTTGCAAGCGGTACGAAGGGCCATTGCAGCTTTCCTTTGCCTGTTTGCGCTCTGGTCTATCCAAGCAGGGCCATATCGGCAAGGTCTATGTCATAGGTATATAGCGAGAGCACAGTCGGCCGTTTCCGGCCCAACCTACCGCCCAGACGGCAAAACTGTGGCATAGCTGCACCAGCCGGGGCGGCAATGACGGTGGGGGCTGCGTGAACCTTGCCAAGAGCGGGTCTTCGGGGGCAAACACCCTTCATACCCTTTCCGGATTCCCCGGTCTGGGCATATGAATTCAAACCGAGGGAAAACTCATGAAAAAAGTTCTCTTCGCTACAACAGCCCTGGTTGCGACCGCCGGTGTAGCAGCAGCAGACGTAACATTCGGCGGCTACGGTCGTTTTGGTGTGTTCTACTCCGATAACGACTCCACAACTGGCGATGCGTCCACAGACGTCACCAGCCGTTTGCGCCTGCAGATCGACGCGACAGCAGAATCCGATGCTGGCGTCGTCTTCGGTGCTCGTATGCGCATCCAGCAGAACAACACCGACGACAACACCAACATCGGCCGCGGCGCTGACGGTATCTTCGGCACAGCCGACGACACCTTCTCCAACGGTGGCCCTGCCGGTACAGGTATCAACGGTGTGCGCTTCTTCGCTCGCTCCGGCGGCTTTGAAGTCGGCGTTGGCAACATCTTCGGCGCTCTGGAATCGATGCCGGGTCAGTACCCCATCGATCTCGGCCTGACCGGTCTGGGCTATGACTACGTTGCGTACAACTTCCGCGGCGATGCATACTCCTCCGGTGGCAACGGTTCCGCTGGCGACAACGGTGTGGAAGTCATGTACTCCGCAGGCGACCTGTCCGCACACGTGTCGGCTTCCGACACCGACAACCGTGTAGCAGCTGTTGTTGCTTACACATGGAGCGGCTGGACATTCGCAATCGGTGGCCAAGACTCCGACAACGCGGCTGACACCGAGTTCACAGCGACAGCTGGTGGTTCCTTCGGCATCGCCGACGTAACTCTGGCATATGCTGACAACGGCACCGCCGGTGACCGCACTGTTCTGGCCGGTCGTTTCGACGTTGGCGCAGCAACAGACATGGAAGTCTACGTTGTTGACCAAGAAGGCGCAGCCGACACTGGTTACGGTGTTGACTTCAACCACGACCTCGGCGGCGGCACATCGCTGCGCGGTGGTGTGGCTAAGCGTCTGAGCGGCGACACCATTGCCGACATGGGTGTTCGCTTCAACTTCTAAGTTGAACGACATACTCTGAATATTGGGGCAGGCCATTCGGTCTGCCCCTTTTCTTTTGCCCAACGCTGGTGTTTTCTGCGCCTTCAGAACAGGAGGCCCGACCATGAGCTTAAGCGACATTCAAGACCGCATTGCACAAGCCGAAGCCAACGCGGGCCGCGCGGCGGGATCGGTTACGCTGATCGCGGTGAGCAAGGTCCAGCCTGACGCCAGAGTGCGCGCAGTGTTGGAAGAAGGCCACCGCTGTTTTGGTGAGAACCGAGTGCAGGAGGCGGCAGGCAAATGGCCCGGCTTTCGCGAAGACTTTGCTAATATTGATCTGCATTTGATCGGCCCGTTGCAAACCAACAAGGCCCGTCAGGCGATGGAATTGGCCCAAGCGATCCATACGCTCGACCGGCCCAAGCTGGCGCAGACCATCGCCCGTTTGGCGCAAGAGCTAGGCCGCTGCCCAGATCTTTTTGTCCAAGTGAACACCGGCGAAGAAGAGCAAAAAGCAGGCGTCATGCCGCGCGAGGCGGATGATTTCATCGCAGAATGTCGTGCGCTTGATTTGCCCATCAAAGGTCTGATGTGCATTCCTCCGGTGGACGAAGCACCGTCGCTGCATTTCGCCCTGCTGGCAAAAATCGCTGCGCGCAATGATCTGACCGGCCTCTCAATGGGCATGAGCGGAGATTTTGAGCAGGCTATCGCGCTTGGGGCGACCCATGTGCGCATCGGGTCTGCCATCTTTGGTGAGCGCTTTAGCGAATAATAAGGCGCGTTGCAGGGCCAATGGCTGCGGCGATATCTTGGAGATCGCGGCGCGCAAAGGCCACGCAGCCTTCTGTCGGATAGCCCCGTCGGCGCCATTGATGAATGAAGATCGCCGAGCCGCGCCCCGCCGTGGCTTCGGGCCAGTTCCAGTCGGTCAGGATGACCAGATCATACAGCGGATCAGCGCGTCTTAGCGCCTCGTGGCTATGGGGATAGGGTGCGCGTACAAGGTGGTTATACTCCGGCTGGCCAGTGGCATCCGACCAAAGATCCCCCGGCAGGATCGGTCGCGCCCAAGCGCTCGGTGCTGCAATGCGGTCAGGGCGATATAGCATCCCCACCAGCCGATGCACCCCGCGCGGCGTGGCACCATCGCCCTCGCGCTTGTTATCAGTCAGCCCGCCCTTGCCGATGCTACAGGCATAGCGCCGCCCCTGAAACCGCAGCCCCGTCGGGGTTAGGACCATATCATCAGCACTCATAGCAGATGCCCCGATTTTGCGGCCTTAGTTGCCAGATAGGCGCTGTTGTGGCGGTTCTCCCCGACGGCCAGCGGCACGCGCTCGGTCACGGTAATTCCGCTTTGCTCCATCATGCCCACCTTGCGCGGGTTGTTGGTCAGCAACCTGACGGCTGAGAACCCCATCGACCGCAGGATGTCCGCGCCGAGGCGAAAGTCGCGCTCATCATCTTCAAAGCCAAGACGGTGGTTGGCCTCTACCGTGTCAAAACCCTGATCCTGCAGAGAATAGGCGCGCATTTTATTGGCAAGTCCGATGCCGCGCCCTTCTTGGTTGAGGTAAAGCAGGACGCCACTGCCTTCGCCGCCCATCTGCGCCAACGCGGCGCGAAGTTGTGGGCCGCAGTCGCATTTCAAACTGCCCATAAGGTCTCCGGTAAAACAGGCCGAATGGAGGCGGCAAAGCACTGGTGTGTTGCGCGCGGGTCGGCCAATCTCGATGGCGTAATGCTCCTCGCCGCCATCCTCGGGGCGGAAGATGTGCAAACGGCCCGCTTCGGAAACTTCCATCGGCAGGCGGGCATTGACCACCGGGTGTAGCGCGCTGCGCCGGGCGAGAATGGGGGTGGCTTCGGCCAGATTGATCCGGGTCAGGCCATGCTCACGCGCGAAATCCACTTCATTGGGCAGGTCCAACACCAAGGCGGCAGGCAGCATCCGCGCGGCTTTTACCAGTTCGAGCGCGGCGCTATGCGCGCCCGTATCACCGCCACGCGCCGTTTTCAGCGGCCCTTTCATCGGCGCACGGAGATCGTCCGCCGGGTCGGCGATGCTCTGTACCCACGCCGGTGTCGCACCGGCGGGCAGCAAGACGCGGGCGAGGGTGCCATCATAGGCGTGGGCCTTGAGTGTCTCCGCCCGCCGCGCGGTGATCGCCAGCACGGGCGCCCCGCCCAACGCCAGCACATCGGCCAAACGCTGTGCGGTCAGTGTTTCCGCGGCCAGCACGAGGGCCGCTTGGCCATTGCTGTCCAGCACCACGGGCACGCCCATGCGCAGATCAGCCCGCGCGCGCGCCAGCTGTTCGGTGATATCGGGGGCGAAACTCATGGTCTGCTGCAACTCCGCAAAGGCTTCATTGGTTATCTAAGATAATCGCGAAGGAATTGAAACATTTGCCGCTTTGGCGACACGAGGGCGTGAAAGCTTTGTCGCATCCCTTGTCGGACGCCCCCCCGAGGATCATGTTTAAGACAACAAAGGAGGACCACATGGCCCAACTTAAGAAAATTCTACTTGTCGACGACGACGATGACCTGCGCGAAGCGCTGAGCGAACAGCTTATTATGACCGAAGATTTCGATGTCTTTGAGGCCGCCAATGGCACTGATGCGATGAGCCGCGCCAAAGAGGCGCTTTATGATTTGGTGATTCTCGATGTCGGTCTGCCCGACACCGATGGCCGCGAGCTTTGCCGTCTGATGCGCAAACAGGGGGTCAAAAGCCCGATCCTGATGCTGACCGGCCATGACACGGATGCCGACACGATCCTTGGCCTTGATGCGGGGGCGAATGACTACGTCACCAAGCCCTTCAAGTTTCCCGTGCTTTTGGCCCGTATTCGCGCCCAATTGCGCCAGCACGAGCAGTCTGAAGATGCGGTGTTCCAGCTTGGGCCATACACATTTAAGCCCGCGATGAAGATGCTGATGACCGAAGATGACCGCAAAGTGCGGTTGACCGAAAAAGAGACCAATATTCTGAAATTCCTATACCGCTCTAACGACGGTGTCGTGCCGCGGGATGTCCTGTTGCATGAGGTATGGGGATATAATGCGGGTGTTACGACGCATACGCTTGAAACCCATATCTACCGCTTGCGCCAAAAGATCGAGCCGGACCCTTCTAACGCCCGTTTGTTGGTAACGGAATCAGGTGGTTATCGATTGATGTCGTGAAACCGGGAACCAATTCCGCCCCCCCGTGGTTGGAATACTTGAGAGGCGGGGTTTTCATGACCCGCCACTCGGTTTGAACCCGAAGCTTGTACCCGGGCAATGGTACATACCTCCCTGTTGGACTGGCCGGGCCATTGTGCCCGGCCTTTTTTTATGTGGGTTCGCTAGCCGGTCATTTCTAACTGTTGTCGGTGCCATTCTGGCCCGGAAACAAGCCGCAGGCGTCGGGCCATCGCCTGCCCGCCCGTCACGCCAGAGGCGTGCCGTATTATGAGGGGCGCACCTTTGGTGCGACCGGGTAGGCGATTTAGTGAGGCTGGGTGCGACACTGAGGTCGCACGTCATGGTTGAGCCATAAAGTGGCATGACCCTACGTCGGATCGCCGACCCGCGGGCAGGCGATGGCCCTCTCCTGATTTCCTCATGGCACCCCCTAGCCAACCGCGATAGTGTGCTGGATCACCCCCAGACCGGAGCTTTTTATGTCCTTCACCCTCGCCACTTGGAACATCAACTCTGTCCGCCTGCGCGAGCCTTTGGTGCTGAAGCTGCTGGCTGAACACGGGCCGGACGTTCTCTGCCTGCAAGAATGCAAAAGCCCAGTCGACAAGATCCCGGTCGAGGCGTTCAAGGCGGCGGGCTATACCCATATGGTTGCGCGGGGGCAGAAGGGCTATAACGGCGTGGCGATCCTGTCCAAACTGCCGCTGCTGGACGCAGGCGATCAGGATTTCGCGATGCTCGGCCATGCCCGCCATGTGGCGGCCAAGCTGGAAAACGGCACCACGATCCACAACTTCTATGTCCCCGCAGGCGGCGACAAACCCGACCGCGACATCAACGAGAAGTTCGGCCAAAAGCTCGACTACCTCTCGGAGATGCGCGACTGGTTCCATGCCGAGAAGCCGGAAAAATCGATCCTCGTTGGCGACCTCAACATCGCCCCGCGCGAGGATGACGTCTGGGACCATAAGAAACTCTTGAAGGTCGTGAGCCACACGCCTGTCGAGGTCGAAGCGCTCGGCGACGTGCAGGACTCTGGCGCTTGGGTCGACATCACCCGGCAGGATGTGCCGCAGGGCAATCTCTATAGCTGGTGGTCCTACCGCGCCGCCGATTGGGACGCCGCAGACAAGGGCCGCAGGCTCGATCACATCTGGGCCACGTCCGACATCTCGCAGGCGGGCCACTCGAGCCATATCGTCCGAGATGCCCGCGGTTGGGAGAAACCCAGCGACCACGCACCAGTTTTTGCCAGTTTTGACCTTTGAATCACGCCGCTGTGCGTCCATATAAAGCCAAACGCGAATAGCGAGGATGACACGATGACCGACCTGAACCTGACCCCCGCCGCCCCGGCAGATGCTGATCTGATCAAGGACACCACTGAGGCGACCTTCATGGCCGATGTGGTCGAAGCCTCGCAGACCGTGCCGGTGATCGTTGATTTTTGGGCGCCTTGGTGCGGCCCTTGCAAGACGCTAGGCCCGATGCTCGAAGACGCTGTACGCGCGGCCAAGGGTGCGGTGAAGATGGTGAAGGTCGATGTCGATCAGGCGCAGGCCATCGCGGGGCAGTTGCAAATCCAGTCGATCCCGACGGTCTATGCCTTTTACAAAGGCCAGCCAGTCGATGGTTTCCAAGGGGCGCTGCCCCAATCCGAGATCAAGGATTTCGTGGACCGTGTGGTGAAAGCCGGCGGTGGTGAAGCACCGGGCGATACGCTAGCTGATGCTGTTGAAGCTGCCGAAGAAATGCTGGCTGAGGGCGCTGCAACAGATGCGGCACAGACTTTTGCCGCGATCCTCGAAGAAGACCCTGCAAACGCTGCCGCTTACGGCGGGATGGTGCGTGCGCATATCGCGATGGATTCGTTGGATCAAGCCGAAGCCCTGCTGAACGGTGCGCCGATTGAGATTTCCAAGGCCCCCGAACTGGAGGCCGCCCATGCCCAGCTGCAGCTGGCACGCCAAGCTGCTGACGCCGGCCCAGTGGCGGAACTGACTGAGAAGGTCGAGGCAAACCCCGATGACCATCAAGCGCGCTTTGATCTGGCGCAGGCGCTCTATGCGCATGACGACGCTGAGGGGGCTGTCGATCATCTCTTGGATCTGTTCCGCCGCGACCGCGAGTGGAATGACGGGGCCGCAAAGACCCAGCTTTTCACCATTTTTGAGGCGCTTAAGCCGAACGATCCTGTGGTGCTGAACGGGCGGCGCAAATTGTCGTCGATGATATTTGCCTGATAGGGTGGACGCACTAAGTCCCTCAACATGATTAAGCCCGCAGAATTGCCTCAGACGATCGCGATCTTTCCGCTGGCAGGGGCGCTTTTGCTGCCCCGGTCGCGTCTGCCGCTGCACATCTTTGAGCCGCGCTATCTTCAGATGATCGAAGACGCGCTTAAGACGGATACGCGGTTGATCGGCATGGTGCAGCCCAACCCGGTGCCGGGCCGTGAAGGGCCGGGGTTGCACAGTATAGGCTGCGCCGGGCGCATCACACAGTTTTCAGAGACAGAAGACGGCCGTTACATGGTAACGCTGGGCGGCGTGTCGCGGTTCCGTGTGGTGACAGAGATTGAGGGCTTTAGCCCCTACCGTCGCTGCGATGTGAATTGGACGGGCTTTGACCGCGATCTGGGCAGTGATGAGGTCGACGACAGTTTTGACCGGCCCCGGTTTCTCGATTTGCTGGGCCGCTATTTTGACACCAAGGGCTTGTCAGCCGATTGGGATACGTTGAAAGAAGCGGACGACGAGTTGCTGATCAACTCTCTGTCGATGATGCTTGAGTTTGAGGCCGAGGACAAACAAGCCTTGCTCGAAGCGCCTTCGCTAGAGACCCGGCGCGAGACATTGGTGACATTGATCGAATTCGCGATGCGCGGCGGTCAGGAAGAAGGATTGATGCAATGACCGAACCTGCGACCGTACAATTCGACCGCCGGATGCTGGAGGCGCTGATCTGCCCACGCAGCCAAACGACGCTTACCTATGACGCGGAAAAGCAGGAATTGGTGTCGAAAGCTGCCGGGCTGGCCTATCCGATCCGCAACGGCATTCCGGTCATGCTGATCGACGAAGCGCGCAAGCTGTAACCGCGTTCAGAGCGGTTTACCCCGCATCAACCTTGGTAATTCCCCTGTCAGCCCCGCCGCTTCGCGAATGAATGTGCGGCGCAGGCCGGGCAGAGCGTTGACCGTCGCCATACCGACGTCGCGTGCCAGGCGAACCAGCGCATTGTCATTCGAAAACAAACGATTAAAGCTGTCCGTCGCCAGCGCAAGGCTCGCGTTATCAAAGCGCCGCCACTCTTGATAGCGCGCCAGTACAGCGTCGTTGCCGGGGTCTTCGCCGCGGCGTATGGCGTCTGCGATGACCTCGGCCAGCGCGGCGACATCGCGCAGGCCTGCGTTCAACCCTTGGCCCGCAATTGGATGGACCCCATGGGCTGCATCACCCAATAAAGCCACCCGCGGGGCGACCATGGAATGGGCCAACGACAGGCCAAGCGGATAGCTGTAGCGCGTGCCAGTCAGGGAAATGTCGCCGAGAAAACTGCCAAAGCGCGGGCGTAAAACTTCAAGGTATTCCGCCTCGGGCAGCGCGTTGATTGCAGCAGCGTTGGCGGTGCCTTCGCTCCAGACGATGAGCGAGCGATTCCCCGTCAGCGGCAGGATCGCCAGCGGGCCGGGGGGCATAAAAAACTGATGCGCAATGCCGTGGTGTGGTTTTTCGTGGTTGACCACGCAGACCAGTGCAGTTTGTGCATAGGACCACCCAATGCGCTTGATCCCGGCGCGTTCTGCGGTGTCGCTGCCGCGCCCATCTGCCCCAACGGCAAGCCGCGAGTGAATGGTTTTGCCGCTGTCGAGCGTGAGTGTGACGCCAGTAGGGTCCACCGTTTGGCCGGTCACGCGTTCGCTGTTTAACATCGATATTGCAGGATCAGCCTTCACCGCATCCAGCAGGGCACGGCGCAGGTGACGGTCCTCGACCATATGACCCATCGGGCCTTCTTCAATCTCGGCATGGTCAAAATGCATGAACATGGGCGACGGACCGGTCCCTGCGCGCCCGTCTGTCACTTTAATCTCCAGCATCGGCTGGGCGTTATCCGCGATCTTTGGCCAGATGCCGATCCCCTCCATCAGCCGTACCGAGGTCAACGCCAGCGCGTAGGCGCGCCCGTCAAACTCTGCATTCTCAAAGCTCTGCGCAGGCTGCGCGTCGATCACGGCCACGCGCAGCCCGGCGCGGGTCAAAGCCAAAGCGAGGGCAGGGCCGTTCAGCCCACCACCGATGATCGCGATATCGTGGTCAAATTCCATGGCCTTAGATATGACCTGCGCGCGGGGATTGTCCATGCGCCGAACGGTCGCTAGGTTCGCTCGGAACATCGTAAGGGGTACGACATGCGCGACTGGTTGGAAATGACAGCGGCGGATCTGGGACGTGGGATTGCGGCGGGGGACATCGACCCGGTGGCGCTGTGTGACACCTACCTCGACGCCATTGACGCCCACCCGATGCGAGACCGCATCTATGCCCGCGTCACCCCCGATCGCGCCCGCGCCGAAGCCGCTGCCGCCGCCGACCGTGCGCGGGAAGGGCAGCGCCTGTCGCCGCTTGATGGTGTGCCGATCTCTTGGAAAGACCTGTTTGATACCGCTGGCATCGCGACGGAAGCGGGGTCGAAGCTGCTCGAAGGCCGGGTGCCTGAGCAAGACGCCGAAGTGCTGGCCAGCGCCACGGCGATGGGCCTTGTCTGTCTGGGCAAAACCCACATGAGCGAACTGGCTTTTTCGGGCCTTGGTCATAACCCCAGCACAGCCACGCCACCTTGCATCAATGAGCCGGACAGCGTCTCGGGCGGGTCATCTTCGGGTGCGGCGGCCTCGGTGGCCTTTGGGTTGGCGGCTGCGGCGATTGGCTCTGACACCGGCGGTTCGGTGCGTATTCCGGCGGCGTGGAATGATCTTGTGGGGCTTAAGACCACCGCTGGTCGCGTGTCTCTGGCGGGTACTGTGCCGCTGGCGGCAAAGTTCGACACGGTCGGCCCGCTCTGTCGCTCGGTCGAAGACGCGGCGCTTTTGTTGGGTTTGCTGGAGGGTGAAAAAACCGCCGATCTGCAAGAAAGCGAGTTGGAAGGCTGCCGTTTTGCAGTGCTCACCAACGTGGTGATGGACGACCTTTCCGACGAACCAAAGGCAGCATTCGAGGCCGCAGTGGCCTGTTTGAAAGAAGCGGGTGCTGCGGTGGACTACATCGAAGTGCCTGAGGTTGCTGAGGCCATGCCGCTAAGCTCCTGCCTTTATACGACAGAAGCCTACGGCCTTTGGCGTGACATGATCGACGCCAACCCCGACGCGATGTTCTCGGAAATTCTTGAGCGTTTTCGGCTAGGTATGAACTTTTCCGGGCCTGATTACGTTGCCGCTTGGGCCAAGCTTGATCTCGCGCGGGCTGGTTATGACCGGGCGGTTGCGGGTTATGACGCGGTGCTGGTGCCAACCGCGCCGATGCTGCCACCGAACATCGAGCGGCTCAACAGCGACCATGACTACTACCTCGCGCAGAATCTTTTGTCGCTGCGCAACACGCGAGTCGCGAATCTGATGGGCCTCTGCGCGCTTACCTTGCCGACGGGCACGCCGTCCTGCGGCATCTCTTTGATGGCCGCGCCGAATGCCGAAGAGCATCTTTTGCGCCTTGGTGCAGCGGCTGAGGCGGCTCTGCGCGAGGCGTAACAGCGCACGACCGAAAAGCCACAAGGGCCGCAAATCTCCCGGTTTTTCTGGACGGGGGCGCTGCCCTTGGGTAGCTTGGGGCAAACGGGGCAAGAATGATCCCGATCCGAGGCAGTTTAAATGATGTACCCCGAGCGGTTTTCGAACCTTCCGGCCCACGCGTGGCCGCGCCTGCGCGCATTGCTTGATGCGCATGAGGGCGGCGGTGCGCCCATTCACATGACCATTGGGGAGCCGAAACACGCGTTCCCTGCGTGGGTCACGGACGAAATCACCAAGAACGCTGCGGGTTTTAACAAATACCCCCCGAACGAAGGCTCGGCGGAGCTGCGCGGCGCGATTGCCGCGTGGATCGCCCGGCGCTACGGCGTCGAGATGGATCCCGAGACCGAGATCATGGCACTGAACGGCACCCGCGAGGGGCTATATAACGCCGTTATGGCGCTTTGCCCGGCGACAAAGAACGGCCAGCGTCCCGCGATCCTGATGCCGAACCCCTTTTACCAAGTCTATATGATCGGCGCGATCTCTGGCGGGGCGGAGCCTGTCATGGTGCCCGCCACCGCCGAAACCGGGCATCTGCCGGACTACGCCAGCCTGCCCGAAGACGTTCTGCGCCGCACCACCGCGGCCTATCTTTGCTCGCCCGCCAACCCGCAAGGCGTGGTGGCGACACAGGACTATTGGGCCAATCTGATTGCATTGGCCGAGAAGTATGACTTCCTGATCTTCGCGGATGAGTGCTATTCCGAGATCTACCGCGACGCGCCGCCCATCGGGGCGCTACAGGTGGCCAAGGAACTGGGCACTGACCGCAACCGCGTGGTGATTTTTCACTCGCTGTCGAAACGCTCGAACCTGCCGGGGCTGCGCTCGGGCTTTGTTGCCAGCGGGCCGGAAACGATCCGTGAGATCAAGCAGTTGCGCAACTACGCGGGCGCACCGCTGCCGCTGCCGTTGCAACAGGCCGCCGCTGCCGTTTGGGCGGATGAGGCGCATGTGGAAGAGAACCGTGCGCTCTACCAAGAAAAATACGCCATTGCCGACCGTATCTTTGGCAATGTGCCGGGCTATGCGAGCCCCGAGGCGGGGTTCTTTCTGTGGTTGCCGGTTGAGGATGATGAGGCTGCGGCGCTGAAACTCTGGCGTGAGACTGGCGTGCGGGTGCTGCCCGGCAGCTACCTGTCGCAGGACGTGGCGGGGGGAAACCCCGGCAAGACTTACATTCGGGTCGCCTTGGTGGCCCCAAAAGACGAAACGACGCGCGGGTTGGAAGCGATCCGCGACTGTCTGTATTCGGAATAAGCGAGGGACGACATGGCATATCAGACACGGGGACGCGATCCATTGCTAGACAGCAACATGGCCGAGGCAATCGAAAAGCGCGGTCGTGAACTGCTGGGGCTGGCGCTGATCATGCTGGGCATCATGGCCGCCATGATGATTGGCAGCTACACGCCCGACGATCCCAACTGGATGGTCTCGACCGATGCGCCGGTGCAAAACTGGATGGGCCGGATCGGTGCCTCTATCGCAGCACCGCTGTTCATGATCGTCGGCTGGGGGTCTTGGGGCATTGCTATTGTCTTGCTGCTCTGGGGCGGGCGTTTTGCGCTGCACCAAGGCGAGGACCGCGCCATTGGCCGCCTGATCTTTGCGCCGATCGCCGTGGCGCTCGGCGCGATCTACGCCGCCACGCTGGCCCCCGGACAAGACTGGCTGCTCACGCATAGCTTCGGCCTTGGTGGCCTTTTCGGGGACACCGTGATGGGCGCGCTGCTGACCATCCTGCCCATCGGATCGACCCTTACCGTCAAGCTGATGTCCTTTCTCATGGGGGTGGCGATTGTAGCCCTCGGCGCGTTTGTCTTGGGCTTCACCAAGGCGGAACTGTTCCGCATCCTGCGCTTTATGTTGGTTGGTCTGATCATGGCCTACGCCGGTCTGATGAACATGCTGGGCCGTGGCGCGAGCGGGACGGTTGTCGCCGCTCAGAACCTTTTTGCGCGTCAGGCTGATCGCCGGGAGCGCCGCCGTCTGGAGGCCGAAGAGGCCGACGTTTGGGCCGCGCAAGAGGCCAGTGCCGATGATTATTATAATCAAGCGCCTGTGGATGAGCCTGCCTATGAGGCGCGCGGTGGTCTGCTGTCACGCATGCCCGGACTAATTAAACGCGCCGAAGCGGATGCCATGCCGGAGCCTGAGCTGATCGAGACATATAGCAACGCCATTGTCGACGAGACCCCGGGCGAGGAACGGATCAAAAGCAAGATCGCGGATGTCATCAAGAACCGCGTGCGCACGGCCAATGCTGTGCACACCCCCGTGACCGCGCCGCTGACCAATGGCCGGGGGCGCGGCCCGGACCCCTTGTTGTTGAACACCAGCCAACCCGCTGCCCTGCGTCCAGAGCCGCCCTTGACCGCGTCCGCTGGCACCACGCTGCGCCCCGAGCCGCTGTTGCGTGCCCCGCAGACGCAGGCCGAGCCTCAGCCAGAGCCTATGGTTGAAGAGATCGAAGACCTCTACGATCCCGAGCCCTTGCCCCTCCACGAAACGCCAGCGCCTGAGGCAATGAAAATCCCTGTGGCCGAGCCGCGCAAAGTGGTGCAGCAACCGACACGCAGGGTCGTGCAGCCGTCCAAGCAAGCACAGGTTGAAGCGCAGCCCGCGCTGACATTTGAGGACACGCATCCCGGCTTTGAACTGCCGCCGCTGAGCCTGCTTGAAAGCCCCGAAAGCGTGCAGCGTCTGCACCTGAGCGACGAAGCGCTGGAAGAAAACGCCCGTATGCTGGAAACGGTGCTCGACGACTATGGCGTCAAAGGCGAGATCGTCGCCGTGCGCCCTGGTCCGGTTGTCACCATGTATGAGCTTGAGCCTGCTCCGGGCCTCAAAGCCAGCCGTGTGATCGGTCTGGCAGATGATATTGCGCGCTCCATGGCCGCGCTGTCGGCGCGTGTCTCGACCGTGCCGGGCCGCAGCGTGATCGGCATCGAACTGCCGAACGAGCACCGCGAAAAGGTGATCCTGCGCGAAATCCTGTCGAGCCGTGATTTCGGCGACGGCAACCAGCGCCTGCCGCTGGCGCTGGGCAAGGACATCGGCGGTGATCCGGTTGTCGCGAACCTCGCCAAGATGCCCCACCTGCTCATCGCGGGTACGACAGGTTCGGGTAAATCCGTGGCCATCAATACGATGATCCTGTCGCTGCTCTACAAGCTGACACCGCAGGAATGCCGGATGATCATGATCGACCCCAAGATGCTGGAACTATCGGTCTATGACGGCATCCCGCATCTGCTGTCGCCGGTTGTGACCGACCCGAAAAAGGCCGTGGTCGCGCTGAAATGGACCGTGGGCGAGATGGAAGAGCGCTATCGCAAGATGTCCAAGATGGGCGTGCGCAACATCGAAGGCTACAACGGCCGGGTGCGTGAAGCGCTGGACAAGGGCGAGATGTTCTCGCGCACCGTGCAGACCGGCTTTGACGACGACACCGGCGAGCCGATCTTTGAGACCGAAGAGACAACACCCGAGGCGCTGCCCTATATCGTGGTCATCGTCGACGAGATGGCCGACCTGATGATGGTGGCGGGCAAAGAGATCGAAGCCTGCATCCAGCGTCTGGCGCAGATGGCGCGGGCATCGGGTATTCACCTGATCATGGCCACGCAGCGTCCGTCCGTGGACGTCATCACCGGCACGATCAAGGCGAATTTCCCGACGCGGATTTCCTTCCAGGTGACGTCGAAAATCGACAGCCGCACGATCTTGGGCGAAATGGGCGCCGAGCAACTCTTGGGCATGGGCGACATGCTTTATATGGCCGGTGGGGCCAAGATCACCCGTTGCCACGGTCCCTTTGTCAGCGACGAAGAGGTCGAAGAGATCGTCAACCACCTCAAGCAGTTCGGTGAGCCGGACTATGTCGGCGGCGTGGTCGAAGGGCCGTCCGAGGACAAGGAAAGCAACATCGACGCTGTGCTGGGCCTTGGCGGCAACACCGATGGCGAAGACGCGCTTTATGACACCGCCGTTCAGGTGGTCATTAAAGACCGCAAATGCTCGACTTCCTACATTCAGCGGAAACTGGCAATCGGCTATAACAAGGCCGCACGTTTGGTCGAGCAGATGGAGGACGAAGGGCTCGTCTCTCCCGCAAACCATGTGGGTAAACGGGAAATTCTGGTTCCGGAACAGGGTTGAACCTGCTTCCTCTGCCAACAATTCAAAGCATGACAAAGCACCGTCGGACCCATGTCCCGGCGGTGTTTTTTTACGTTAAAATGGGATGGTTAGCGAAAAACCGCCCCCTGATATCGAATATCACGGGCACCCGCCCTATGTCTGATGGTGAGACAACACAGGACTTGAACATATGCGTAAACTTACTTCTGCGATCCTCGCGATCGGACTGGCAGTATCGGCCCCCCTCGCGGCTGCTGCGCAGCAATTGTCGCTGGGCGAAATCTCGGGCTATCTGAACGAACTGCGGACAGCCAAGGGCGCGTTCACCCAAATTAACGATGATGGATCTGTCAGTTCTGGCACCATCTACATCAAGCGTCCGGGCAAAGTGCGTTTCGAATATAACGCACCGGATTCCGGGCTCGTGGTCGCCGGTGCGAACACTGTCGTGATCTATGACAAAAAGTCCAATCAGCCGGCGGAGACCTATCCGCTGTCGCGCACCCCGCTGTCGATCATTCTGGCAGACCGGGTCGATCTGGGCCGCGCCAAGATGGTGACGGGCCACGACTATGACGGCACCGCGACCACCGTCACTGCGCAAGATCCGGCGCATCCAGAGTACGGTAACATCAAGATGAAGTTCACGGGCAACCCCGTGCAACTGCGTCAATGGGTTATCAATGACGGCAACGGCAGCGCAACCACAGTGGTGCTGGGCGACATGCAAGTCGGCGGCAATTTGGCAAACAGCCTATTTGACACCGGCGCTGCACGTTCGAGCGGAGACCGCTAAACCGGGCCCGGAGGCATAAGGCGCTGCCTTTGCGGATGATGCCAAAACGAAAAGGGGCGGCGGGTTAACCGTCGCCCCTTTTTCATTGCCGGGTGTTTTTTACGCCACCATTGTTACCAACGTCCCAACCGACAACCCGCAATCTGACGTTCATAGAGCCGCGCACGGGCATCGACTTTGCCTGCTACCCCGACCAACCACGCCTTGCTGTTGTAGCTTTGACGAGAGAAGCCGGTGTGGCCCTCGTGATAGGCCAGATATTGGTTGCGCGCGTCATGCAAGGACACGCCGTTGCGGTCACGGGTGAGGTTCATGTACCAGCCCATAAAATCGCTTGCATCGCGAATCTGGTCCCTTTGCGCGCGGCGGCGGCCCTCAGATTTAAGGTATTCATCCCAGGTGGCGTCTAAAGCCTGCGAATAGCCAAAGGCGCTGGACTGGCGGCCCATCGGAATCACGCCCAGCACGTATTTGAACGGCGTTCGGGCGTCGGCCACGAATTTGCTTTCCTGATGGATGGTGGCCATCTGGACATGGATCGGCACGCCCCACTTGCGCTCGGTCGCGCGGAACGCGCGCAGATATTCAGGGCGCTCTTTGAGTATCGTACAGGCGTTGTCCAGATCGCGCGGAGCCGATTGCTGGCCGCCGCCGCAGGATGCCACCAGCAGCACGATTATCAATGCGCGAAGATGCTTGCTCATCTGCCTCTCGCCTTTCGTCGTTTCTTATCGTGACGTGTTTCCATCAAGGTTAAACGATTCTGACCCCGTATCACATCACTATTTTACCCGGGTCCCCCCAACTCTCGGCGTCAATACGCCTGTTTTACAAGGCAGAACAGGCGAGACGCCGCCAGAGGGGCTATCGCCTTACCTTATCCGCACTCCGATTTTTACTGTCGGCTTTGGGTTCACAGTCTGTTTCCCTGCAATCTGGGGCTGTGATTGGACAAAAGCCCCTTGAACCGACTACTAACGAGGGGTAGGGGCTGCAATGTTATGATACGTACGCGCGCAAAATATCACCTCGGTCAGGTCGTCCGCCACAAGAAGCATCCGTTTCGTGGCGTGATCTTTGACGTCGATCCGGAATTTGCCAATACCGAGGAATGGTACGAGGCGATCCCCGAAGAAAACCGCCCGGTGAAGGACCAGCCGTTCTATCACTTGCTGGCCGAAAACGATCAAAGCTACTACGTCGCCTATGTCTCGGAGCAGAACCTCGTGGCAGATTACTCGGGCGAGCCGGTGGATCATCCCGACATCCCCGATCTTTTTGGCCCCTTCACGGATGGCGCTTATCCGTTGCATTTTCAGCTGAATTGATGCGGCGGGCGGCTGCCCGCCAACTCTATCAATAGCCCAGAGCACATCCATCTTTGCGCGGGTCACTAGCCCCTTCAAGCACGCCGTCTTCGCGGATGCGGATGGCCTGTGCGCCGCCAATGGCTGTGGGGGGCGGCTCGACCCGATGGCCCAATTCGCTGAGCGATTGACGGACTTCGTCGCTAAAGCCGCGCTCGACCTTCATCACCGGACCATCGGCAAAGGCGCGCGGCGCGTCGATGGCGCTTTGCGCATCCATGCCGAAGTCCTGCAAGTTTGAGACAAAGCGCGCATGGCCACAGGGCTGATAGGCGCCGCCCATCACGCCGAATGGCATCGTAACCTTGCCATTCTCGCGGATCATGCCGGGGATGATTGTATGCATGGGGCGCTTGCCGCCCTTCAGCTCGTTCGGGTGGCCTTCCTCCAGCGTGAAGCCCGCGCCGCGGTTTTGTAGCAGAATGCCGAACTTGTCCGAAGCGATGCCAGAGCCAAATCCGTGGAAGAGCGAATAGATCAGCGAGACTGACATGCCATCACCGTCCACCACCGTGATATAGACCGTGTCCTTATGCACCGACTCGCTGATCGGCGCGGCGGCGGGCATGGCACGCTTTGGGTCGATCAATGCAGCTAGATTCCGCACTGTTTCGGGCGCAAGCATATGGGCCAAGCGCGTGGTATGGTCAGGATCGGCCAGAAACCGGTTGCGGGCGTCATAGGCAAGTTTGGTCGCCTCTGCCTCTATATGCAGGCGCTCCGCCCCAAGCGGGTCCATCGCTGCAATGTCAAAGTGATCCAGGATATTGAGCAACAGCAGCGCCGTGGCGCCTTGTCCGTTGGGCGGATGCTCGACCACCTCGATCCCCTTGTAGCTGCCTGAAACTGGGGTCGCGGCATCACTGCGGGCGGCGGCAAAGTCTTCTGCCGAGTGACAGCCACCAGCGGCGTTGAGCGCAGCGACCATATCCTCCGTGATCTCACCATTGTAGAAAGCGTCGCGCCCCTGTTTCGCCACCCGGCGCAGTACCTCAGCTTGGCCCGGCGCGCGGAAAATATCGCCGACATTGGGCGTTTTGCCATTGAACAGAAAATGATCCCGCGCGCGCCCCTGCAAACTGCCTTCGTCCTTGGCCCAATCAGAGGCCACGCGCGGCGCCACCGGCACGCCGGCATCAAAATAGTGGATCGCAGGGGCGAGCAAAGCGTCCAGCCCAAGTTTGCCGTGGCTTTCGGACAGGTGGCAGAAGGCGTCGATTGCTGTCGGAATGGTGACCGCATCCGCCGAGTGCAGCGGCACTGTCTCTTCGCCCCGCGCGCGTAATGCCGCGGCATCCAACGCCGCAGGCGCGCGGCCTGACCCGTTCAGCGCATGGACCTCATCCGTTCCAGCAGGGGAGTAGAGCACAAAGCAATCGCCGCCGATCCCGGTCATCTGAGGCTCGCAAATGCCCAGCAGCACGGCCCCGGCAATTGCCGCATCCATCGCATTGCCACCCCGTGCAAGGATGTCGACAGCGCAGCGTGCGGCCAGCGGATGCGACGTGGCGCACATGCCATTGGTGGCAAAAACGGGCGAACGGCCCGGGAAGTGAAAATCGCGCATCTGTTACTGCCCCTCGCTG
>Ga0209345_10000988_pt1 | contig 36342 bp, 34 predicted proteins | sample Cruoilmetagenom7_FD_187294 | JGI IMG/M metagenome (GOLD analysis project Ga0209345, IMG submission 187294) | Oil polluted marine microbial communities from Coal Oil Point, Santa Barbara, California, USA - Sample 7 (SPAdes) (version 2) | ecosystem: Environmental > Aquatic > Marine > Oil seeps ...
CAATTTCTAGCATAATTTATAAATAAAACAAATTTTCATATTATGAACTCTTTATTTTATAATCACTTCTAATTTAGATTTTACAAGAGTATTGTCTTCATTTGGCACTACTGAGATATCAACCTCTTTTACCCTAGATACTTCTACCCCTTTATTATCTACTAAATATGATTTAATAACTGCACTTCTTTGTTTCGCCAGCTCTTGCATCTCTAACTCACTTACCTCTTGAATTAAAGAACATTCTTTGATTAAAGCTTGTAGATAGGCTCTCTCAAACTCATCATCCTTATCATATTTTTCTTCTAAGGCATCTTCTATTTTATCAAGTTTATCATCATCTCTGGCATCTTCATATATATCCTCAAGAAGGTCTATTGTCATTGCATTAACTTTTTCTTCCTCATTTTTTGCACCACTTAGTTTAACAATTAAATTAGCAAGTTTTATTTTTTGCATAGACTCTTTATCTGTATCCAAATTATATCCACCACCAATGCTTAGAGATATTTTAGGTCTTTTCAGCATAAGCTTACTTATATTATCAAGCTTTTCTTGTTCTGGTGGAAGAATATTTAAAGAACCACCCTCGAACTCTGCATATTCAAGTTTATCTCCATCCATTCCCATCATTGAACCTAAAAATTTAAAAGGAGAAGCTACTGCTTTTAATATTAAATTACTAAGAGTTTTCCAAACAAGTGCGCCATATTTAAAATCAGGTTCATCAACATTACCCCGTATTGGCATATCGATATCAATTACACCTTCATCATCTTCAAGTAGAGCTATTACAAAACCTAAAGGAAGTGAGCTTCCACCCTCTACCTCAAGCTCATCTCCAAGCTCCATATTTTTTATAATTAAACTATTTTCACCAGCTAATTCTGATTCTAAAATATCATAATTTAGATTCAAAAATAATTTTCCATTTTTTATTTTATATCCTGCAAATGTACTACTATATCCGCTCATTGCTGATAGGTCTAGATTTCTAAAGTTAAAATCTAAGTCTGTATAAGCCTTGGGATTTGATGCATTAACGCTACCTTTTAATTTAGTTGAGCCATATCTATCTACCTCACCCACTATATCTACATAACTAGTCTCATTTGGCAAAGAAGAAATCGCATATATAACACCATTTAAATCATGTATATTCGTCTTAAAATGTATAGGAAGTGAAGCATCTGAGAAATGGGCACTTCCATATGCAACATTTACTTTCATGATTTTTACTGGAAATGGCTCTGGTATAGTTGTATTGTTATCTGTAGAATTTGTATCTAAGACAGCAACTGTCTCATCTACTTGCTCAACTGTTGAATTATCATCCTCTTGTACTTTAACTAAAGAGGCAAAATTCATAGTTTTATTTTCATCAACAATAGCGTTTACATAAAATGAATTAATATCAATTTCGTTTACAAATAATCTATCTGGCGATAATTCTAAAGTGAATTTTTTTAGATTGATATCACTAAAGGCTATAAGTGATGATTGATTTCTACTATCATTAGCAAAAAATTCATCAAGCTTAAAAGAACCATCTATACTAAGGTCTGGTTTGGTTTTTGATTTTGATTTTGCATAGCTAGTTTTTGTTTTTAGACTTATATAACCATCTTCAACAGAGACATGAGCTTTTTCTTGAATGTACGGTGTTAACTCTTTTAAAGAGATTTTATTTATTTCTAAACTACCTTTTTCTCTAAGTGGGGTATGTCTTAAGTTACCACTTGCTTTGATTTTTCCACCATCATTTACTCTTGCAGAAAAATAGTACTTTAACCAGCTGTATTTTTTAGAATCAATATTATAAGCACTAAGATAAATTTTATCTATTTTATTTGTAACACTTGGACTTAATACCTCATCTTTAAAACTAACCTTTGCAGCTTTTAGTGCTACTTTTTTTAATTTAACTCTATAATCTTTTTCTTTTTTCTTTGATTTTTTACTTTTAGTCTTTTTGGCATATGGCTTTGATTTTTTAGGTACTACAATATTTTGAACATCTATAGTTCCATCTTTGAGTCTTGATGTCCTAATGTTAAGATATTTCATTGTTGTGTCAACTACACTAACTTCTTTTGTTTGTGTATTTAACTTTATACCACTAACATCAAAATTACTAAAAGTTGCCAACCTTCTATTTGTAGTTTTTTTATTTATTGCAAACTTACTTAGGTTTAGGTTTGCACCACCTACATCAACAACTAATGATGAGTTAATATCTTGCAGAGTTACATTTGCATCAAATCCAGCTACCAAACTACGAAGCTTTAAGTCATAAACTTTAAGCTCTGATGAAACTATTTCATCTATATATGGCTTATAATGGACAACATCTAAATCACTACATGATGTTTGTGACTTAACATTTAAAACTTTATGTACAACACTTCCCTCAGAACTACATTTAAACTTATCATTTAAAAGTAGATTCATTTGATATTTTATTGGTTCTTCTCCCAATAAAGTTACATTTTTAGCATAAATATTTAACTCATTTAAAGCAGTATTTACCCTTGGCTGAACTCCATTGTCATTAAAATCAAGCTTTATTTTTTCTAATGCTATTTTATCAACTAAAAGGTACCAAGGCTTTGTTGTTGTCTTTGGTTCCTCTTGTATATCTTGTTCTATCTCTTTTTTGTCTGAAACAATTTTTATATACTCTAACCAATCAATGTTTCCTTTTTTATCTCTATCGACTTTTACATATAGTGAATCAAGTTCTATCTTCTTTAGATGAACATTCTGTGCTACTGGTTTTACTGTCGCATCTTTTATACTAAGTGATTTTAGATTTAAAACATCTTTATAATTACCTTTTGGTTTTACTCTTAATTTCTCCAAATTAACATTTAAATTTGAAAGAGTTGTTAAGTCTAAATTTTCGATATTAAAATAATAATCAGTATGTATAGAGAGTTTACCATCCGCAACCTCAAGATTTAAACTATCTTTCATATATCGCCACTGAGTATAAAGCTTACTTGCTTCAAAATCTAAACTACCCTCTAATCTAAACGGGCTATATTCTAAAATTTTACTTTTAAAATCAATAAAACCTCCATCAGAGAGTTGAGTATAAAATCTTAAATTTGCATCTTTTGTTTCTATATCTTGAGTATCAATATTTCTAAGTTCAAATCCAATATTATCAAAATTGAAATCAAACTTACTCTTGTTTGAAAAATCCTCATAGTTCAGACTACCATCAACAATTGCTACCCTATCTAAAATAATTCTTGGCATGTGGAATTCTTCACTAGTTTGCTCTTTTGACTCTGAACTACTCTTAGCAATTGAAGCAAGGTTTATTTGTTTATCTTTATCTAAAACCAAAGAAACTCTTGGTTCTTCTAAGACTAAATGCTTGATATGTATAGCGGCTTTATATAAAGAAGATGGCTCTAAATTTAGAGATATTGCTTTGAGGTGTACTAGCTCTTTATCGTCTAACGAGCTTAGTGTTAAGTCATTTAACTCAAGTTTAAATATAAAGGGATTTAAAGAAATACTATCTATACTTACTTTTGCATTTGTTTCTTTTTGAACAACGTCAATAATTACTGGTTTAAGAACTAAAGGAATAACAACAAAGCCAAGTATGGCATAAATAATTACTGAGTAAAGAATGATTTTTTTTAACAAAATAAACTCCAAACAATTTGAATTGTCTTAAGTTTATCCTATTAAAAGTTAAATATCTATTATTTTGCAGCTTTAAGTATATCTGCTTTTGGAAATACAAATGTCGAATTTCTAAAAACTACTATTTTTTCTTCATGTCCTAAAGCATAAGCTCTAATCGTAATAGGAATAATAGTATCTTTTCTAGCATCATCTACTAAAACTTCTGTTGTGCGAAGAACTACAACTTTTTTCTTTTTAATTCCTGGAACTGCTGTAAACTCTGTGCTAGGTTTTATAATTTTTATCTTACCTTCCATTCCTTTTGGAGGAATTACTTCAAAGTAAAACTTCATTTTCTCATTTTGAGTGTTTTGAAGTAAAAACTCATATGCGTTATCAACTCTAACCTTACCATCAGGCAAAAGCTTTGTTGAGTAAAGACGTGTCTCTTTATTGATATTTAAAAGCATATGTTCTTTTGTACTTCCCATAACTCCAAGAATAATAGCAATACCAACAAGAAGTCCAATATAAGCTAAAATCTTAGGACGGAAATATTTAGTTTTACCTTTTTGATCAACTATTTCATAATCACTTGACCAAGTAACTAAAGATTCTTTACCAAGTTTACCCATAACAGTTGTACAAGCATCTACACACTCTAAACAGTTAATACACTCTAATTGAAGACCCTGACGGATATCAATATGAGTTGGACAAACAGTTACACAAGATTCACAAGCTGTACATTCGGCATGTGGTTCTTCAACTTGAATATCTTTTTGCGAAGTAAATTTTTTATCATGACCATCATAAATATTACCACCACGGTGCATATCATAAAGGGCCATAACTGTATGCTCATCATATAAAACTGATTGGACACGAGAATAAGGACAAACATAGATACAAAAATTTTCTTTTAAAAATACAATATCATAAATTAAAAATGCTGCTATACCTATAACAGAACCAAATAAAGTCCAGTGATTGTTAAAATCAGCTAAATAAGCAAAGAAATCTTCTGGTGGAACAAAGAACCATAAAAAGTCAGCTGCAGCTACAAGCGATAAAACTGTCCACATTAAAATAGCAATAACTTTTTTAACCTTGTTCTCCATTTTTGACATATCTGGGTCTTTTTGTTTGTTTTTAATGCGAGAACGAAGACCTAAAATCTTAGTTTCAATCAAATCACGATAAATTACACGAAAAACAGTTTGCGGACAAACCCATCCACAAAAAACACGTCCACCCATAACTGTCATACCAAAGATTCCTAAGAACATTAACATTAGTAAAAATGGCATCAAATAAAGTTCTTGCATATCAAACTGAATAAAAGCAAGATGAAGTTTTAGTTTGTCAAAACTTAATAAAAAGAAGTGATTACCTTCAATTGTGATCCACGGTAAAACTAATGCAATTATTGTTACCAATGCATATAAATAATATCTTTTAATTCTCCAAGTTGTAGGTATCTCTATACCTTTTGTTTCTTCACTCATTTAAAACTCTCCCTTTGTATTTGGACAAGCTATAGTATCTATAACTTCCTGTTCTGCATTTTCTGGTACCTTTGGTAAAAGTGAACCACCTGCTACCTGCTTTAACTCTCTTGAATCTATATAATCTTTTAATGAACTTCTACTCACACCTAAAAGTCGTGCCATTTCACTTACACTTTTTTTCTCATTTATGAATAAAATAATTTCATTTATATATATGTCAAATTTTGAATTAGACTTACTTCCCTTTGGCCTACCAATAACTCTTTTTGATTCGCTCTGCATAACTTGACGAAGTTGATCTATTAAACCTAAAACTAACATAACACTACTATTATCTGAAATTATAACAGACTGTTTAATAATATGTATATTAAATCTATTTTTCAGCATACAAGTAAGCATCTGTGTTAAATCTTCTATATTAGTACTTAAAACCCAAACATCGTAAATAATAATAGTAGAATCTTTTCTACTTTGAAAATAATCTGTAACATGAGTTCTCTCACTTATTCTTCTGTTTTGGGAAATTTGATCAACGAACTCATCATCTATAACTATATTATTAGCAATAGCATATGAGTTAATTAATTGTAGTTGTTCTTGTGCAGCATCAAAAAGTTTATCTGGACGGATATATGCAATTGTGGACATAATAACGGTTAAACTCCTCTATATTTTGAATTTATCCGTCATTATACTATTATTTGACGTTTAAAGTCAATAGTTTAGCTTATTTTTTCGTCACTTTGTTTTAATTCATACTTTTACCAAGATTTATATTATAAAATCTTGGCATGTGCAAAGTCTTCATTAATGTGCTTCGATAAGCATATCATCTAAAATTATAAATAATTCTCCTGAAGTGTTTTCTGCTTCTTCAAATGAATTAATAATATTATCTGCATTTTTTATTGCACCATCAGCAATAAAGTCTGGAATATTTCTTACATTATCATGAACAGTTTTATGTGGTTTATCAATACTTGAATATGCCTTAGTATAAGAAAATGCTTCCTTACCTTCACCGTTGTACCACTTACCAAATCTACATGTAGTATGATCTGAGAATTTAAAATCTTTATCATCCTTAAATACAGAATTATAACCAGCAAATTTAAACATTATATGATCTAGCTTAGCAAGGTTTACAAATAGTTCGTGAGATATTTTTACATTAGACTCTTTTATATCATTTGCACCATCAACAAGGGAATAAAGACTATCATTAAAAGAACCCAAGCTTTCTATAGATGTGCAAACTTCAGTATCCATCTGCTCAGAAAACTCTTGCATTGAAGAACTATTTTGTTTTAGTAGATTAATATTTACTTCAACCTCACTAGTTGCTTTTTGTGTTCTCTCTGCAAGTTTTCTTACCTCATCAGCAACAACAGCAAAACCACGACCATGCTCACCAGCTCTTGCTGCTTCAATAGCTGCATTTAGAGCAAGTAGATTAGTTTGGTCTGAAATATCTTTTATCAGCTCAATAACATTAGAAATTTCATTCACACTATCATTAAGCTGATTAGAACTACTTCTGCTCTCACTCATCTTCTCTGAAATATTTTCTAATGATTTACCCATCTGCTCTGTTGATACTTTTACTTCCTCTACAATAACTTCTGTTTTAGAATTTTTTTCATTAATATTATTAAGAGAATCCATATTTCTAGATATTCCCTCTTGAACAGCCGCAACTCCAGTAGTAGCACCTTTTGTCAACAAGTCAGTTAAAGAAAGAGATAGTCTATTTTTTTTCAACTGCTCCTTTCCTTCATTTGCATATTTTTCTGATTTCTCCAAACTCTCTTCACTTCTTTCTATCGCCTCTTGTGCGGCACCTATAGTATGGCATGCTGAGTTTTGTATCGATGACAGTTCATCATTTCCTTTACGTGTTATTTTTTTTGAAAAATCTTTTGTTGCCACAATATCATCTAACTCTTCTTTAAATTTTGAAATTCTGTTTATTAATCCATTTCCAACTATGTGACTAAAACCAAGTATAAAAATCATTACTAAGATGTTTACTACTATACTTATATTCATACTTGTACTTGCATTATTTTTTAGCTTTTCCACTTCTGCTAAGATTCCATCCGCTAAATGATTTTCAACTTTTTTTAGAAGATTTATCTTTGCAGTGATTGTCTTAAACCAGTAAGAAGCATCAATATCAAATCCACCATTTATTTTAGACAGAGCTAACTTTCTCATACGATTTACTTCATCTACTGCATTTCCTACAAGTGTTTGCTTATAAAATGCACCATTCTCTTTAGATCCTAAAAATAAGAACCTATTCATATATGTATCTTGTTGGGACATTAGCTTTACAAATTTTGCATAAAAACCCTCTGGAAAAGAATCTCTTGCAAAAGTACCTGTCATTACAGCTCTTTCTATTCCAGCTCTCTCTTTTGAGTAAAGATAGTTAGCAAAAGCATTTAATGACAAACTCATATCTTTATCTGAACTCATCTTTGCTATATTTGCAATAACATCTAAAAAAGCACTGTTCATTGGGGTATAGTAACCAACAGCTTTAGGAATATTAAATTCTAAAGAGCTAATCTTTGCTCTTTTTTCTTTAATGAGTGAGATACGTTTCATAGCATCATTCATCTGCTCTTGCATCTCTTTAGGATAAACTGAAAAATCCATACTATTATAAAAAGATTCCATCTCAGCGCGAGTCGCATCTGTATCTTTTCTAATATTTGGCAACTCTGTAATAAACTTTTTACCAGCTGAGCCAATAAAACCTGCTGAAGCACCACGCTCTTTTTGAGTGTTATGAACCATTGCACTTATTTTTGTAGCAAGTATTGTAGCTTGCTCAATTTTATTAAGTTCTTCAACCTGTGAATAACTTTTAATACTACTGTTTGTAAGTAGCAAAAAAATAACTATAGCTGGAATAAATACCATTAAAAGTATTTTAATCTTGATTGATATATTATCTAACATCACGAATCCTTCTAATTTAATATAACGACAACGTAAAAAAACAATTTGATAAATATGACATAACTTTCCTTGTTTAATTATTAATATAACTTATATAGCAGTAATCTTTATGCACAAAAATGATATAATGATAGATATTTCAATCAGAAGATTCACATAAAATGACAACAAAACAATACATACTAGAAACTATAAAAAAACGTCCACTTATTATTGATGGTGCAATGGGTACGCAATTACAACAGCGTGAAGATAAGATTCCTTTTGCCGCATGGGAAGGAAACGAGGGTTGTAACGAACTTCTTAATGTTACTTGTCCTGAGGTATTAAGTGAGATTGCTCACGCTTATCTTACTTCTGGTGCAGACTTTATAACTACAAATACTTTTGGCTCTTTTTCTTGGGTTTTAGATGAGTATGATATCGGTGATCGTGCTTATGAGCTTACAAAAGCTGGAGCAGAGATAGTAAAAAAGCAGACGGAAAACTTTAGCACACCAGAACATCCACGTTTTTGTTTAGGTTCAGTTGGACCTGGAACTAAACTTCCATCTTTAGGTCATATAAGTTATGATGAGATGTATGAGGGATATACTGATTTTTGTAAAGCTTTAATCGATGGCGGAGTTGATGTTTTCTTGCTTGAAACTTGTCAAGACCCTCTTCAAATAAAAGCAGCACTTCATGCTTGTGAACAGGCAAATAGAGAAAAAAATACAGAGATTCCTATCATGGTTTCTGTAACTATTGAGCTTAGTGGGACTATGCTTATAGGAACTGATGCACAAACAATCGCAACTATTTTAGAGCCTTTTGATATTTTAAGTCTTGGTTTTAACTGTGGAACAGGACCCCAGCAAGTTTTAAAACATGTTAAAACTCTAAGTGAAGTTTGGCATAAACCGATTTCTGTTCATGCCAATGCTGGACTTCCACAAAATCGTGGTGGTTATACTTACTACCCTATGAATCCAGAAGAGTTTTCTATAAATCAAGAAAAGTTTTTAGAGTTTGATGGAGTTAGCTTTTTAGGTGGTTGTTGTGGTACAACACCTCAACATATTCGTGCCTTAGTAAATAAAGTATCAACAACCAAACCAAAGTCGGCATGTGGAAACCATCAAAACTCTGTAGCATCTCTTTTTAACACAACTCCATTGATGCAAGAACCAGCTCCCCTACTTATGGGTGAACGCTCAAACGCTACTGGTTCAAAAGCCTTTCGTGAACTTCTTTTAGCAGAAGACTATGAGGGAACTCTAAGTGTTGCTCAGCAACAGGTTCGTGCAGGGGCTCACGTTATAGATGTAAATGTTGGTTTTGCTGGTCGTGATGAGACTAAAGATATGAATGCTGTTATGGGTATGTATAACCAAAAAATTGCCCTTCCTCTTATGCCAGACTCTACTCAAACAAAAGGGCTTGAAACTGCACTCAAAAATATTGGTGGGAAACCTGTTTTAAACTCTGTAAACCTTGAAGATGGTGAAGAAAAATTTGATGAAGTTTGTTCTTTAGCTAAAAAATATGGAACTGCTCTGGTTTGTCTTACTATTGATGAAGTTGGAATGGCCAAAACAGTTGAAAACAAACTAGAAATCGCAGATAGAATTATAAACCTAGCTACAACTAGACACGGTATAAAAAAAGAAAATCTCATCTTTGATGTTTTGACATTTACACTTGGAAGTGGAGATGAAGAGTATCTTGATGCTGGTGCTAACACCATAGAAGCTATTAGACAACTTAGAATTAAACACCCTGAAGTAAGTGCAACCTTAGGTTTATCAAACATCTCATTTGGATTAGATAAAGATGCACGACCATATCTTAACTCTATGTTTTTACACTACTGCCTTGAAGCTGGACTTACTTCGGTTATTATAAATGTTAAACATATTATCCCTATAAATAAAATAAGCCAAGAAGATCAAGATGTTTGTAACAACCTGATTTTTAACAAAAAAGAGAATGCACTTTTTGATTTTATAGAGCATTTTTCATCAAAAGAAGCGATAGATACTTCAGTAGAAGATGAAGAGTATCTAAAAATGAGTGATGAAGAAAAGATTGCTAAGCTTTTAATGGATGGCGATAAAGAGAGAATGATACCGCTTGTTGAAGAGGTTCGCCAAAAGATAGCTCCTGAGATTATTGTAAATGAAATTTTGATAGATGCTATGAAAGTTATTGGAGAACTTTTTGGAAGCGGACAGATGCAACTTCCATTTGTTCTTCAATCTGCTGAGACTATGAAAAAAACGGTTGATTATCTAAACCCATATTTACCAAAAATTGAAAAAACCATAGATACAACTCTTGCTTTGGGAACGGTAAAAGGTGATGTTCATGATGTTGGTAAAAATCTTGTAGATATCATCCTTACAAACAACGGTTTTAAAGTAAATAACCTTGGAATTAAAGTTGAGCTTGAAGATTTTATCAAAGCAACTAAAGATGGGCATATCTCCGCTTTTGGTATGAGTGGTCTTTTAGTTAAATCAACCCAAGTTATGCAAGAAAATCTAAAAGCTCTAAAAGCAGAGGGAATTGCAATTCCAATCCTGCTTGGTGGAGCTGCACTAACTCGTACTTTCATAGATGACTTTTGTCGCCCTTTTTATGATGGTCCTATCTTTTACTGTAAAGATGCTTTTGACGGTGTAACTGCAATGAGTCGCATTGAAGCTGGAAATTTTGACACTGATTTACATGGTAAAGAAAGCGAAGAAAAGGTTACTAAAGAGAAAAAAGAGATAATTATCCCACCTTTTGAAGAACTCCACATGCCAGATAGAGATGTAAAAGTTCCAACTCCACCTTTTTGGGGTCGCAGAGAGATAAAACTTACAAGTACGCAAATAGAGATGGCATTTGAGTGGATAAATCATAAAATTCTTTTTAAATCTCGCTGGGGTTATAGTTCAAAAGGGATGACCAAAGAGGCTTACCAAAAACAACTAGATGAAGTTGTTTGGCCAGCATATGAAAAACTAAAAAAACAGTTTCTTGATGAAAAACTTTTTGAGCCAACAATAATTTATGGTTACTGGCCTTGTAGAAGTGATGATAATACACTTCTTATTTTTGATGAGAGTGAGGGTTATAATTCGCAAGATGAAATAAACCGTGATTCACTAGAACATGTTATAGGTAGAGCCTCGCATCAGTTTACTTTTCCAAGACAGGCAAAAGCACCACATCGTGCTTTAAGTGACTTCTTTCATAAAGACAGACATGATGTTATAGCACTAACATGTGTTAGTGCTGGTGGTAAACTTAGTGATGCTGAGAGAGTTATTTATGATGAGGGTAACTATACTGAGTATTATCAATTTCACGGTTTAGGTGTTGAGTTAGCAGAAGCACTTGCTGAGATTGCACATAAACAAATCAGACTTGATTTAAACATCTCACAAAACGAGGGAAGTAAACTAAGTGATGTACAAATGAACAAGTATCAAGGTAGCAGATACTCTTTTGGTTATGCAGCTTGTCCAGACTTAGAACTTAATCGTCCACTTTTTGATTTGTTAAAACCTGAAGAGTTTGGTATAGAGCTTAGTGAAACTTTTCAGATTCACCCTGAACAATCTACAAGTGCCTTGGTTGTTTACCATCCAAAGGCTAGTTACTATAATGTATAACTAGCTTGGCATGTGGAATTTCCACATGCCAAAATTATCGTCTTCTATAACTAAGAGCCTCTAAAATATGCTTTTTCTCAATTACTTCACAACTATCTAGGTCAGCTATTGTTCGTCCAACTTTTTGCACTTTTTTAATACTTCTAAATGACAAATCAAACTTAGATATAGCCATATCTAATGTATCTTTTGCCTGCTCATTTAAAATACAATACCTATCAATCTCACTATCATTTAGTTTTGCGTTAAAACTTTTCTGCCCTCTTTTTTTAGCAAAAATATGAGTTTGAACAACCAGCTTATGTAACTCTTTTGAAGTATAACTTGTTTTATCCTCAGCACTAACACTTTGCATAACAACACTTAAGTCTATTCTATCAAGAAAAGGGTCTGAGAGTCTGTTTTTATATCTGCTAATTTCAAGTTCATTACATCTACATTCTTTTGATTGATTTAGCAGATTTCCACATGGACAAGGATTCATAGCACCAATAAATAAAAAATCTGTTGGATACTCCACTTTTGAATTAACTCTTGAGATTCTTATCTTGTTATCTTGCATTGGTTCTCTTAAAGCCTCTAAAACATTTTTAGAAAAGTGAGGTAACTCATCAAAAAATAAAATTCCACGATGAGCCAAACCAATTTCCCCTATTTGAGCTTTGTGACTGCCACCACCAAATACTGATGCTAAAGTTGAACTATAATGTGGTGCACGCATATTTCTATGTGGCTTGAAATCAGGTTCTCTCAAATCTAGAGCTTGAAGTTTTGCGATATCTAAAACATCTTCACCATTCATTGGTGGCAAGATATATCTTAGTCTTTTAGCTATCATACTCTTACCACATCCAGGACTTCCCTCAAATAAAATATTATGAAATCCACATGCCGAGATAAGTGCAGCTCTTTTTGCAACTTCCTGCCCCTTTACATCAGCAAAATCTTCATCATATTCTTTAATATAATAATATTTCTCTTTATCTATTTCATAAAATGGATAATCTATCTGACTTTCGTTCACACTTGGTATAGCCGTATCTTGATTTTTAAGCAAATCTATCGCTTCTTGAAGAGTTTTTACTCCATAGAATTCTATATTTGGTATTTTTGATAATTTATCTAGGCTGGCATGTGGAACTATAGCTTTTTGCACAAGTTTTTGGTTTGCTAGGGAGAGCATAAGGGGATAAAGTTGATTGTTTTCTTTAATCTTGCCATCAAGACCCAACTCACCAAAAACAAACCAATCACTAAAAGTATCATTAGAATCATTTAATACTATCATCAAAGCTACACCCAAATCAAACTGTGAACCATTTTTTCTAAAATCATCAGCAGGTGCTAAATTAATAGTTATTCTTTTTGGTGGAAATTTAAAATTACTACTAAGTAAAGCTGACTTTATTCTGTCTTTTGAATCTATCTTTATAGAAGAGTTAGCATCTCCAACAATACTAAAAGATGGAAGACCTTTTGTAAGAGTAGATTCAACATTTACAATCTTTGCATCTAGACCTTCATATGTAGCACAATTTATTGTTTTCATAATAAACTCCCTAAAAAAATATTATCAAAATTTATGAAAAAGATATAAAAATATGACAAATTGCCATACTATAGAAAATAAATATACAAGATAAGTGTTCGTTGATTTTATTATATATGGCTATTATTTGTTATAATGTTCGTTGAATAAATAGCTAAAATTTAAACTATTTATTCTATGAAGGGAATATATGAGTAAAGTATTATTATCAGATCTTATTTGGATGATTATTCCTATAATTTCTGTTTATTACATCTATTATAGATGGAACGATGATAAGATTACTATACCATATGCCTTAACAAGAATGTTGTTACAACTTGTTCTTATAGGTTATGTTCTTACATATATATTTGATACCAAAGAGTTTACACATATTGTTGGTGTTTTAACAATTATGTTAATTGTTGCTAGTTTTATTGCAATGAGACCAGTTGCCAAAAAAGACAAAAACCTATATCTTTTGAGTTTTATATCTATTAGTATTGGTGGCATAATTACGCTAGGTTTTATAATTGGTGCTGTTTTAGACTTGAGTACTTGGTATGAACCTAGATATATCATACCCTTAGCAGGTATGATTTTTGCAAATGCTATGAATAGCGTATCAGTTGGTGCAGAAAGGTTTGAATCAGAATATGAAAAAGTGAAAAATTATAAAATAGCTAGAAATCATGCTTATAAAGCTTCTTTAATACCAAATATCAACTCTTTATTTGCTGTTGGACTTGTATCAATACCTGGGATGATGACAGGACAAATTCTTTCAGGCATCTCCCCTTTAGTTGCTGTGAAATATCAGATTATGGTAATGGTGATGATATTATCAAGCAGTGGAATATCAACCGCTATTTATTTAAAATTAATACAGAATAGTTATATTAACAAAGCCTTGGAGAGAAATAGTTTACCCTAGCGGGCAAAATTATTTCTCACTACAATCGTTAGACTCCTATTGAAATTCACAAACTATTGTAGTATAATGTAGATACAAAAGGATACATTATGAAAAAAGCAATTAATATTCGTATGGATGAGTTATTATTAACTGATTTAGATTCTTATGCTCATGAACTGGAGCGTTCACGAACTTATATCATTGAAAAAGCAGTTAGTACATACTTTGATACTTTAGATGAAATGATTTCAGATAAAAGAATAGACGAGTTAAAAGCAGGAAAGACTGAAGTTTATTCTCTAAAAGAGGTTGCTGAGCGTTTAGGTCTTAACTAATGTTCAAAGTAATCATTCCAAAAGCTACTTTTAAAGAATTAGAAAAAATAGATTCCCAAAATCAAAAATTTGTATTCTCTAAAATTAAAGATTTAGAATTAGGTATTTTCACATCAGACAAAGCATTAAAAGGGAAACACAAAGGTAAATTTAGAAAAAGAGCTGGAAATTACAGAATAGTTTATTTAAAAGAAAATGATATCTTAGTAATAACACTTATCAGGATTGCTCATAGAAAAGAAGTATATTAAAAGATGCTACTAAAAGCAACAGGAATACGCAATTCTTCTGAAGAAACGATGGTATATATCGTAGTCCAGTCTAAAGAAAAGTGTATCTTAGTTGGTAAGAATAAAGATTCAAATGCCATAGCTAGTTTTGAAAACTTATTAGAGTTTACTAAAGAGATAGTAGCTAATAGATTATTGGAAGAAGAACGAGAATAAATTACGATTTATTTCTCTAATCAAGCATTCTTTCTCTCTTTTTGCATTTTCTTATACTCTTTTTCAAACTTTCTACGTCTTGATGATGTTAGTCTGTCTATAAAAAGGATTCCGTTTAGGTGGTCATTTTCATGCTGAATAGCTATGCTTAAAAGTCCATCTGCATCTAATTGTTTAGTATTACCTTCTCTATCTAGATAGTTTACAGTTATTGTTTCATGTCTATTTATATCTTCGTAAAAGCTAGGGACACTAAGACAACCTTCTTGATAAACAGTTTCACCTTTCTCATTTGAAATAATCGGATTAATCATCTCTATAAGATTTTCTTTTGGCTGTTCCCCATCTTCTTCTGGGATATTTAAAATCATTGCATCTATCGCATATCCAACTTGGATAGCAGCTAAACCAATTCCATTTGTGTTTATCATAATTGGATACATTGCATCGAGAAGTTGATGAAGAGATTCATCAAATTTTTCTACTTTTTTAGATTTTTCTTTTAATTTTTTATCTGGGTATTCTACTATACTTAATTTCATCTATTCTTCGTCTTTAGGCTCTTCTTGTGGTTTATTTCTAAGCTCTACTGCATAATCAATGTTTTTCTTAGCATAAGCTTTCTCAACACCATTCATTGCACTTACAACTATCTCTTCAACCGTATAGTTTGAGTCAATATCAGTAATACCTATAGAAATTTTAAGTTGAATCTCACGATCAGCTAAAAAGAAGTTTGAGTTTGAAACAAGATAGCATAGTCTATCACTAGCTTTCATAGCACTGTCAATATCAGTATGTTTTAGTAACATTGAAAAAACACCATTTCCATAATGAGCAACAATATCACTTCTTCTTGAAGTTTTAAGTAATAACCTAGCTATAGTTCTGGTCATTAAAACAATTGCTTTTTCGTTTCCAACACTTGCTTTTAATTCACGAGAAAGTTCAATAATAATTAATGAACTTTTATGATTAAACTCTTTTACTAAACCTATCTCTTGTTCTATTTTTGTCATTAGGTATCGTTTATTATAAACACCAAATTTATTATCAAAAATAGTTTCATTTTCAACATTTTTAACAATTTTAGCTGTTTCATCATAAAGCGATTTTATCTGTGTGCTTTGTTTTTTCAAGATAGCATTTAGTTTTGCAACATCATTTTCTAAGGCTGTTGCAACACTTTTTATAGCTTGAGAGTCGTTATTCTCTCCAAGCTCTTTTCTTCTTTTATCAAGAATTTTAGTCATTAGACTCATATTTTTATAAAGATTTGCTGTTGTGCCTAAAACATTTTTTATAGACCCAAAACCTTGTTTAAGACTCTGTTCTAAAAGAATTGTACTCTCAGCATCATTGCTCTCTTCAAGCTCTAACATTGAGACAATTTGTTTTCGTAATTGCTCACTTTTATCTTCTAAAAGTCTATCAAAATAAAGAGAAAAATTATTTGGAGTTGGAGGCAGGTTATCTGCAATAATTGCACTTAACACTTCTTTAGAATATATCTCTATATCACTATCTTGAGAATCCATTGCTAATGGGTCAGAAGATGCTGCTTCAGCTGCATCTGGTTTAGCATTACGACGATTTCTACTTCTAAGTGTACCTGCCATTTTTTTTCCTTACTCTTTATCGTTTTTAATTAAAACTTCATCAATCATACCATATTCTTGAGCTTCTTTGGCGCTCATAAAATTATCACGATCGGTATCTTTTTCAACTTTTTTGATAGTTTGTCCAGTATTTTTTGAAATGATTGAGTTTAACTCAGCTTTCATACGTAGTATCTCTTCTGCTTGAATTGCGATATCTGTTGCCTGACCCTGAGCACCACCCAAAGGTTGGTGAATCATAATTCTGGCATGTGGAAGCGCATATCTTTTACCCTTTTCACCAGCACTTAATAAAAAAGCACCCATAGAAGCTGCTTGACCTATGCAGATAGTAGCAACATTAGGACGAATATAATTCATTGTATCAAAAATTGCCATTCCCGCTGTAACAACTCCACCCGGAGAATTTATGTAAAAATAGATATCTTTTTCTGGATCTTCTGCTTCAAGAAATAAAAACTGTGCAACTATAGTAGAAGCAACTTGATCATTTACTTCTCCACTAAGCATTACAATTCTATCTTTTAAAAGACGAGAATAGATATCATAAGATCTTTCACCTCGTCCAGTTTTTTCAACTACATATGGGATATAGCTCATTTGATTATGCCTCTTTTATCTTTGCATTTAAAAGTGTACTAAGAACTTTATCTTCTACCATTGACATTTGAATTGCTGGTAAATATCCTTGTTCTTTATAACCTTCATAAGCTTTTTGAGGATCTTGACCCATTTGCATTGCTTCATAGTAGATAGTTTGCATTACTTCTTGCTCTTCAACCTTGATACTTTCAGCTAATGCTAAAGAATCAATAATAAACGTAGCTCTTACACTTCTTTCTGCGTCATCACGGAAAGTCTCACGAAGCTTAGTTAATTTATCTGCATTTTCTTTAAGTTCTGTAATCTCTTCTTCACTCATACCAGCAGCTGATTTGTTTAAAGCCATATCAATCTCTTGCTCAACAACAAACTCTGGTAAGTCAAATTTGAATTCTGCTACAAATGTTTCTAATAGAGCTGGTTTTAAGTCATCATTATAAAGTTTAGATAATTCTTCTGCTTCCATCTGATCTTTAACTTGTTTTTTCAAGTTTTCTAATGACGCATCATCTTGACCTGGAAGTAATTTTTTAGCTAGTTCATCATCAATTTCAACATCTTCTTTTACTTGAACCTGATTAACTTTTACTTTGAACTCAGCATCTTTACCAGCAAGCTCAGTAGAACCATAGCTTTCAGGGAAAGTTACTTTAACAACAACTTCCTCATCTCTTTTTACACCTATTAGTTGGTCTTCAAAACCTGGAATAAACTGACCAGAACCTAAAAGAAGTGAATGATTTTCAGCTTTTCCACCGTCAAATAATTTACCATCAACAGAACCCTCAAAATCGATAACAGCAGTGTCACCTTTTTTCATTTTACGGTTTCTTTTAATATCAGTAAGTGGTGCTTGATTTTGAGCTATTTCAGTAATTCTTTTTTCAACATCTTTATCACTTACAGAAGGCTTTTTAAATCCTTTAACTTTTGAAGAATAATCACCCATATCTATCTCAGGTCTCATAGCAATTTTTACAGTAACTTCAATTTTATCAGCACCTTTGTCAAACTGAGAAATAGTTGGCTCACCAATTAAAGACTCATTAGCGATACTCATCTCTTCTAAACCTTTAGAAAGTACATTACGAAGTGCTTCAGCTTCAGCATCTTGAACTAAACGCTCACCATACTGTTTTTTAACTACAGAAGCAGGAACTTTACCCTTACGAAAACCCTGAACACTCGCAGTTTTTGTTAGCTCTTTAGCAATTTTTTCTATATTTGCATTAACTATATCCATAGAGATTGTTGCTTTTATCTCAGCATTTGCACCATTAATTTTGTTCGATTTGATTTCCATCAATTTCCTTTATTCTTTTGTTCTTAGTTAATTTTAACTATTATTTTGGGTAATAATATCTAAAAAGTGCTTTTAATTAGCTTTTGTATATTTTTGAACTAAAATAGTTCTCATAATGTTGTTATAGTTTGTTTCGTTTAGTAAAGGTTGATTAAGAATAAAACTCTAGGACAAAAGTCCTAGAATAAGGAAAAGAGAAATAAGATCATCATCTTATTAAAAAGGGTGCAATTGCACCCAAAAAACTACTTTGGAAGAATCAAAGTAGTTTTGAAATATTATCTTTTAAGGGGAAAAGAGTTTAAATTAACAAGCAGCTTTTGCAGCAGCGATAGCTTCTTCATAGTTAGGTTCAGTAGTGATTTCTGGAACAACTTGCTTGTAAGAAACTTTACCATCTTTACCAACTACAAAAATAACTCTTGCAGTAATACCAGCTAAAGGACCATCAGCTAAAAGAACACCATAGTTGTTAGCGAAATCTTTGTTTCTGAAGTCAGAACATACTTTTAGGTTTTCAATCCCAGCAGCTCCACACCATCTTGCAGATGCAAAAGGTAAATCCATAGAAACAGTGATAACTTCAACACCTGATAAAGCTGCTGCTTCAGTGTTAAATCTTCTTGTTTCAGCGTCACAAACACCTGTATCTAAAGATGGTACTGCTACTACTAGTTGAACTTTACCAGTTCCACCAATTTGCTCATCTTGAAGCATTGGATCACAGTTTACTACTGTTGTTACTGGTGCTGTATCACCTACGTTAATTTCTGTACCTGCTAGGTTACATACGATATCATTTTTAAAAGTTACTGTTGCCATTTTGGCTCCTTAATTTAATTTGTTGAGAGAAGTATATGTTAAATCGGATAATATTTGTCTTAATTAGAAAAAAGTTGTTTTTAGATAAGTTTTTCTTAAGCTTAGAGCTTACTTTTTGGAGCGATATCTAGTTCTTCTAGTGAGTTAAACATCTCTTTTTTATACATCTCAACTGCTACTCTGCCTATCATAGCCGCATTATCAGAACAATATTTTAATTCACTGAGTAATAAATCTGCTCTATGTGGTTTTAAAAGTTCTTCAATTTTAGCGCGGAGATATATGTTTGCACTTGCCCCTCCAACGATAGCGAAAGTCTTAGGCTTCACAGTTTTAAAATATTTTTTTAGCTTCTGAGTTAAGTGTGCAGTTGCAATATGCTCAAATGAAGCTGCTATATCTTTATACTCATCTTTAGATTCTGCTTTTTCTATAGCCAATCGAACTGCATTTTTAAGCCCACTATATGAAAAGGCTATTAAAGGGGATTGTGAAAGAGGAATAGTAAAGTTATGTTTTTTTCTATCTCCATCTTTTGCTAACTCTTGGATAAGTGGACCACCTGGATAACCAAGTCCCATCATTTTTGCAACTTTATCAAAACTTTCACCAAAAGAATCATCCATACTCTTAGCTACTGTTTTTATATCAGTTAAACTTTTTACTTCCATAACCTGCGTATGTCCACCAGAAACTAGAAGTACAGTGAGAGGAAACTGCGTTTCTTTTTCTATAAACAAAGAATAGATATGCCCAACTAAGTGATTTACTCCGATTATAGGAATATCAAGAGCAACTGCAATAGCTTTTGCCATTGTCACACCCTCGACTAATGTTACAGCTAAACCAGGGGTTGAAGTTACAGCTACTGCTTTTAAGTCTTTAAAATAAGGTTCGCACTCAGCTAAAATACGAGGCAGTGCTTCTGCATGAAGACGAGCTGCTAGCTCTGGAACGACACCGCCATAAACAGAGTGTTCTAACTCTTGAGATATTTTTTTATGAAATATTAGTCGGCATGTGGAAATCTCTGTAATTGATATAGCAGAATCATCACAACTACTTTCTATACTTAAAATCATAAACTTCTTCTAACCTCTGCATCTATATCAAAAACGTCTTCTACACTTTTTGGCATGTGGGAATATTTTTCGTAGGCTTGGATTATTGTTTTAGATATATCCATAAAACCTATCTCTTTATTTATAAACTTTTCTATTGCCACTTCATTTGCTGCATTTACTACAACACCCCTATTTGGATTTTTAAGTAAATCTTCTTTGATTTCCCAAATAGGATAACGATTTTTCTCTATTTTACGAAACTCTAAATTTGCTACTTCAAGTAAATCCACATGCCCTAAAATATTTTCACTCATCTTTTTATTTACTGCGTAAGCTATTGGTAGTTGCATATTGGCATGTGCAAAATGAGCTGTTGTTGAACCATCTTTAAAATCTATTAGAGCATGTATTAAAGATTTTGTCTCAATGATAGCATCATATTCACCTTCACCAAAAAGCCATCTTGCTTCTAGGAGTTCAAACATTTTATTTACCATTGTTGCAGAATCTATAGTTATCTTTTGACCCATAGACCAGTTTGGATGTTTTTGAGTATCAGCTAAAGTAGCATTTTTAAGTTTATCTATATCCCAGTCTCTAAATGCTCCACCACTCGCTGTAATTATCATCTTAGTAACTGGTCTATCTTGCATTAGATACCAAAGTCCAAAATGCTCAGAGTCTATTGGTTGAATTTTTGAAGTGTCTATAAAGTTTCCACATGCCACAAGCGACTCTTTGTTTGCAAGAGCTACTTTTTTCCCACATGCCAAAGAAGTAAGAGTTGGACGAAGACCTAAAAAGCCTACAAGTGCATTAACAACTAATTCACTTGAAGAATCTTCAATAACACGAAGTATATTTTCCTGCCCTGCATATACATTAGTATGATTTACTTTCGGAATATCTTTTTCATCAGATATAACAACAACTTTTGGCATGTGGGATTTGATTTGTTCGTTTAAAAGATTTATATTTTTTCCAGCAACTAAAACTTCAACAGAGATATTGAACTTTTTAGCAACTTCAAGTGTATTTACACCGATAGAACCTGTAGAGCCTAAAAGTACCAAGTTATACAAGACCTCTTAAAAGAACCAACATCACGATAGCACCAAAAAGGTAACCATCTATTCTATCAAGAACACCACCATGACCAGGTAGTAAATCTCCACTATCTTTTACATCAGCTGCACGCTTAAGCGAACTCTCAAACAAATCTCCAAAAATAGAGCTTGTAGCCACCATAAAAGAGATTACAAATGAGACACCTAAATCTACAACAAAAAGACCAACAAACATACCACTTAGAGTTGCAACAAGTATCCCACCTAAAACACCTTCCATAGTTTTATTCGGAGAAGTTTCACAAAATGGTGTTTTACCAACGCTCTTACCAACTGCGTAAGCACCAACATCAGTCATTGCTACAACTACAAGAAGCCATAAAAGGGATAAAACTCCGTACTCTTGGTACATTGTAAATATAAAAAGCATACCTGCAGTTGGGTAGATAAAAGGAAAAAAGCTTTTCCACTCTAACTCTTTGTTATAAGCAATCGCACTAGCATAAGCAACACCAGCTAAAACAAAGAGGTCATCACCATATGGATATAACCCTGCAACCAGCCATACACCGATGGCATAAAGTACTAAAGACTCATCTTCAATTTTAAATAAATTAAGTGCCTCTTTAAAAGCTAGAATATATACAGCCCCCAAAACTAACCACATTAAAAAAAAGTTATCTATTAAACCTATAACTAAGACTGCTCCAACTAAAGCTAAGCCTGTTGTGATTCTTGTCTGATGATCTTGAAATATGCTCATAAAAATTCCTGAGTTTTGATGGATGATTATATCAAGTTTAGCTTTAAACTTTTATATCTAGTTTGTATGGAGTTTCTACTTCTTCCTCTTCCTCTTCATGCTCGCTTCTTTCAGTTTCTCTATCTGCTTCATCTCTTTGATGTTCACGGTCTTCATCAACCTCATGATTTTCTTCAGCTGGGCGAACTTCTAAAACTTTTTCATCTTTTTCATTTACTTCAGCTTGGGCAGCTAAATTTTGAAGGTCAAAACGGTTATTTTGGTTACCAGCAGCTGTAGAAGCTACAGGTGTCATCTGATTTGTAAAAATTGTAGCTCCAACTGGTCCAACAGCCATAACGTCCTCCTTCTATCGAGTATCAACCTCAATTGTCTTGTACTTATTATACAACACATTTGCTCCATTTTGGATTGTGACCTCTCTTCTAGGAGTATAATCGACCAAATAGCGGTCTTTTTCAAACATTGTAAAATCTACACACAATCTTGCAGCGCTCTGTATTATGTGAATAGGAAGATTTTGCTTATCAGTTGTGATAATTACATGGCACGATGGTCTGTCTTTCATATGAATCCAAACATCCTTGGCTCTTGCATTTTTTAAAACCTCTATATTTCCTTTTTCATTTTTACCTAAAGATACTTTATAACCCTCTATTAAAAAAGTCTCAATAGAGTCATTTTTTTTAATCTTCTTGCTTTGTTCTTTTTTAGGGAAGAGCAAATCTATCTTAGAAGACTCATTTGCTTCTTGCACAGTATTTATAAAAAGTCTAATATGCTCTATCTTGGATTCTAAGGATTCTTTTTCTATATGCAGATTTTTAGCCCTTTGTTTAGCTTTTTTACTTTTAGTAAATAGTGCGTTTGACATCTGTGAAACGCTAGAATAATTTTTTTGCAAATCTATCTCAATCTCATTTCCATCATAGTCATCAAGCTTTAAAACCTTTTCATATGGCTCGATTTTGTGCATATTTGATAAAACAAGATTTCCATAATGTTGGGAAATCTCAGCCTCATCTAACAAACTTGCCTCATCATCTAAAGAGTCATAAAGCTTTTGAAGTTTTTGAAGTTTTTTATTTAAAAATGAAATCTTTTGCTTTTTTAGTGAATTTAATTTTTGGCTCTGTTCTTTTTCATAATTCTCATATAAAAACTGCTCCACATCATCTAGTGGATACTCTTTTGCAACAAATGGAGCTTGAGGAACATCTAAGAGTTTTTGCCCAACTCTAACCTCACGAAAAGATGAAAATAAATCCACATGCCGAAGTGCTTCTAAAACAATATTGTCCTCATCTAAAATAATAACATTAGTATATTTTCCAGTAAATTCAAGCTGTAAGAATGTAGTTTCTTGTTTATATGCAGAAGCGATGGAGGTTTTAAAACGTATGATTTTATCATCATTTAAAAGCTCTACACCTAAGATATCTGCTCTGTTAAATCGCTTGGCTAAAAGCACATCAAATGGAGCATTATAAACTTTGGAGCGGGAAAATGATTCACACCTGAACATACTCGAATTTGAGCGTTGCATATTAAAATATATCTCATCATTTTTATCAAACGCTATTTTTACAACTGTATCTGTAACTCTATATATAGCCGAGATTTTGCTGAAGTTTTTTAAATAAGATGTTATTTGTTTTAGGTGCGATAGTTTCATATCAACATTTTATCTAAGTTTTTAGTTATACTTTCAAAAATATTCAACAAAAGAGATGAAAAACAGATGCTTCCTAAAGGTTTTGGTAAAAGTTATTTTACATTAGCAGCGATTCAAGCATATATCTCTGTGCAAAAATTAATAGCACAATTTTCATCTGCCTTAACTCTTAGTGGTAAACCACTTCTACTACAAATAAACTCACCACCCTCTTCTTAATCTTTAAAACACACAAAACAAAATAATTATCAAAATAAAGATTGAGGACAATCATGCAAAATAAAATACAACTATCATTAATATCAGTCGCTTTAATAAGCCAACTACAAGCATCTAATAGTGTCGAACTTGAGCCTATAACAGTTACTAGTGCTACTAAAACAAAGCAGTCTATAAAAGATGTAACATCAAACATAAGCGTAATCACAAGTCAAGAGATAGAAGAGAAAAACTACACAACTGTAAGTGAAGCGTTAAACAGCGTATCTGGAATTAGTTTTACAAGCAACGGCGGTTTAGGAAAATCAACATCTCTTAGAGTTAGAGGATTTGATTCCAAAAGGGTACTTGTTCTTGTTGATGGTATCAGACAAAACGATGTTACAAGTGCTAGAGGAGCTCCTTTTGAACACCTAATGATAAGCGATGTTGAGCAGATAGAGATTATAAAAGGTGCTCAATCTGGGATTTGGGGTAGTGATGCTACTGCCGGTGTTATAAACATAATAACAAAGAGTGCAAAAAAAGGGCTTCATGGATTTTTCAACAGTGAATATGGAAGTTTTGACACTGTGAAGTATGGTGGAGGAACCTCTTATAAAACAGATAAGTACTATGTAAAGGCTTCAGTTCAAAAAGTTGATAGCAATGGTTTCACATCTAAAGCTACAAAAGGTGAAGATATAGATCAATATGAAAAAGATGGTTATAGGAATACAACCTCAGCTATTAAACTCGGTTTTAATATAAACGAGACAAATAAGGTAGATATCTCACATTCTATCATCAACGCACATACCCAATATGATAAAAGTGGTGCAGATTCATATGCAGTAAGTAGGGTAAATGACACTTTTAGCAACATAAACTTTAATCATATTGATAGTTTTAACGAACTAGATATTCATGTTAGTAAGTCAAAGTTTGACAGAAACTATCCGCAAGAAACCACAAAAGAATATGATGGAGATGTATATGAGTATGGAATTAAGTCAAATATATCTTATAATGAAAAAGATTTTGTAATAGTTGGTGGTGACTATAAAAGCTTTGAACATAAAAATGATTTAAAAGAAAAATATAACAGCAAAAGTATGTTTATTACAAACTCTAATAAATTAAACTGTCCCCTTAGCGGAGAAATCATACTAACCGAATCTTTAAGATCTGACAGATATAGTGAATTTAACAATAAAACAACAGGGAAAATAGGTGCCAAAAGAATATTTAACAAAGACTTGTCTCTAAGTGTAAACTATGGTACTGCTTATAATGTTCCAACTCCAACTGAAAGATATGGAGCTTATGCAAATACAGCTAAAGATTTGCAACCTGATACTACAAATTGACTTGTCTGTTGAGTATAAAGGTTTAAGCCTTACATATTTCAACAATAAAATCAAAGATATGATTGACTTTGATAAAAGTATCTATAAATACAATAACCTTGAAGGAACTACAACAATAAAAGGTTTAGAAGTTGAATACTTCACAGATATAGGTGAAGATATTTTTATAACATCAAGCTATACCTATCTCAATGCAAAAGATAATAATAACAAGGATTTGGAGAGACGTCCAAACGAGACCTATAAATTTTCTGCTGATTATTACGGAATCACTGACTTACACCTTGGTGTTTCTGGAGAATATATTGGAGAAAGAGTTGAATATACATACGGCACATATAATGTAGATGCTAAAACTGGAAGATACGCTGTAGCAAATCTAGTGGCAAACTATGAAGTAAACAAGAACCTATCGATATATGCTAAAATAGATAATCTGTTTAACAAATACTATCAGGTGGTAGATGGTTATGCAACTGCTCCACTTAGTGGATATATAGGGATGAGGGCTAAATTCTAATGAAAAAACTTTTTTTACTTTTGATGATAGTTGCTAATATCTTAGCGAACGAGAGAATAGTTGCTCTATCACCATCAGTAAATGAGATCGTCTTTGCACTTGGCAAAGGCGATAAAATAGTAGGAAACACTAGCTATTGTAGGTATCCAAAAGCCTCACTAAAAATAACTAAGGTTGGTGGTTACTTTAACCCATCTTTAGAAAAAATAGTAGCACTAAACCCTACTCTTGTAGTGATGCAAGAAAATAACTACAAACTAAGTCAAAAACTACAACAGCTAGGTATAAAAACTAAAGTTATTAAAATAGACAAACTTTCAAATATTAAAACCTCTATCCTTGAAATTGGAAAAATCTTAGGTCAAAACAAAGAGGCTGAGAATATAATAGAGAATATAAATATAGAGTTGAAAAAACTAAAAAATATAACTAAAGACAAAAAGATTTTAGTAGTGATGGGACACAATACCTCGCTTGCATCAAGAATCTTTGTATCAGGGCAAAACCTTTACTTTGATGATATTATAAATGCAAGTGGAAATACTAATGCTCTGCAAAGCAAAAGAAAAGGGCAACCTGTTTTAAATATGGAAAATATTATTGCCTGTAACCCTGATATAGTTGTACTTCTTTCTCACTCTATGCATGAAAAAGGTTTAAGCAGGGATGATTTGATAAACCCATGGAGAGAACTACCTATTAATGCCGGTAAAACTGATTCTATATATATTATAGATAAATTATATGCCGGGATACCGAGCAACAGGCTTGTATATTTTTTACAAGATTTTCAAGGAATCTTAAATGATTACAAACACAATAATTAAACTAACAATCATAACGATTAGCATAACTGCCCTTCTTAATGCTAACACACCAGAAAAGTGTAAAGATAAAAGAATTATCTCTCAAAGTCCCTATATAACTCATGCTATAGAGTTCTTTGATATGAAAGAGTGTATTGTTGGAGCCTCTATCTATGACAAACAAATTGCAAACAGTTTGCCTAGAACAGGAAAAGTGTTTGTTCCAAATAAAGAAGCAATCTCAAAGCTAAATCCAAACTATATTTTCACATCAGACTGGACAAAACGAAATACAATGGTAGATATAACACCGCCAAACAGCAAAGCCTTTATGCTTCATGGTTTTCAATCGATGGAGCAGGTTGAAAATAACCTATATACAATCGGAAATGTCTTAAAAGTACCAGATTTTCAAAAAAAGGTAGTAGATTTTTCAAACAACTGGAAAACACTTGCCCACTCAATAAATAATAAAAACAAAAAAGTTTTACTAATGTCTGCATGTTCAAAAGACCCTTACTCTTATGGTAGAAATACTTATCTTGGAGACTTGTTTTTAGAAGCTGGCTTTAATGTGGTCGATAAAAGCAAAACAGTTAAAGTGTTTAAGATTAACAAAGAAAAAAATGAACTAGATGAGTTTATAAAAGAGAACAAACCAGATTTGATTTTTGGTTTTGTTTCATATACAAAGGCATCTTCATGTTCTGTACTTGAGATGAATAAAAAGCTTCCCATCATATACTTAGATGGCGATCTTTTTTTGCATCCTGCCCCAACTCTACTTCAAGGCTTAAAAGAGTTAAAGTCAAAAGAAGGTGAGTGGTAAAATGCTTCAAGTAAAAGAGTTTAGCAACGCTATATTATCTAATATAAATTTTAATCTGCAAAACGATGAAAACCTTATAATCCTAGGCTCTAACGGTGCAGGTAAATCTACATTGGCAAAAGTATTGTGCGGTATTATAGATTCAGATTGTGTAGAGTTATATGGCAAAAATGCAAATGAACTTAATGCCAAGCAAAGAGCTAAACTTATAAACTATATACCTCCAAAACTTGAAATATTTGATGAATATATCTCATTTAAAGAGTATCTGAATCTAAGTAAACTTTACTCTGATTTTAGTGTAGATGAAGTGGTGTCACTGTTAGATTTGGATGAATTAAAAGATAAAACTTGTAAAAAACTAAGCAGTGGAGAACAGCAACTAATGATGCTTGCCTCATCTATACTTCATAATGCAAAACTTACTATCTTTGATGAGCCTACTGCAAATTTAGACCCGAAAAAAACACTAAAAGTTTACAATATTTTAAAGGGTGAAAGAATTAAAAATAGGATTATAATCACGCATGATTTAAGCCTTGCCTATAAACTTGGATACAAAATTATCTATATGAAAGATGGAAAAATAGAATTTTTTGATGATAATAAAAAGTTCTTCCAAACATCTAACTTAGATAAATATTTTGGCAACTCTCTAAAGCGTATTGATGATTATTTTATGGTGAACCTATGAAGTACTTATTTGTAATCCTCTCACTATTATTACTCCTCATAGCTCCATTTTTTGGACAGATTGAAATAAGTCTCTCTCAAATAAACAACATAAGCTCCATAGACCATAAACTATTTTGGGATTTAAGAATGCCAAGAGTTGTTGTTGCTTTTTTTACTGGAGCATTGCTCGGTTTAAGCGGTTTAATATTTCAATCACTCTTTAGAAACCCTATGAGTACACCATTTACCTTAGGTGTAGCAAGTGGAGCGACATTAGGTACAGCCTTTGCAATTGTGTTTGGATTTATATCTTTTGTAGCAGTATTTGGATTTATTGGAGCACTTATGACAATAGTTATACTCTTTGCTCTAACATCAAAACTCAAGGGTTATGACACATCCTCTCTTCTTTTAGTTGGTATCGCTCTATCATTTTTTTACAGCGCTGCTTTGATGATTCTGTTTTATCTTAGTGATGAGACTCAAAGTTATGAGATTATTAGATTTACAATGGGAAGTTTGGATGTAGTAGGTTTAAATCATGCTATGCCAGTTGTTGTTGCTAGTATTTTGCTTCTTTTTATAACTCTAAAATACAAATATGAGATTAAACTTCTTTTGACCTCTTATGACAATGCCTTTTTAAAAGGTATAGAGGTTCAAAAAACAAATACTATACTGCTTATATCTGTTTCAATCGGTATAGGTATAGCTGTTAGCATAACCGGTCCAATTGGTTTTGTGGGATTAATAATTCCCCATATATTAAAAACTATTTACAAAAGAAGTGCTGACAGACTACTGATTCAAACATTTTTTTACAGTGGAATTTTTTTAGTATTTTGTGATCTGATTGCGAGAAAACTTGGAACTACTTCAGATATTCCAATAGGTGTTATAACATCTTTCTTGGGCGGACCATTTTTCATCTACCTGCTTGTTGGGAGAAAAAGAGCATGAAAGCTCTCTGCATAAGTGCAACTGCTTCAAACCAAGGAAAAACAATACTCACTACTGCTCTGCTCTATCATTATAAAAAGTCAGTTAGACCTTTTAAGATAGGTCCAGACTTTATAGACCCTCAGTTTCATACACTCATTTGTGCTACACCATCTGTGAACCTTGATACATTTATGATGAATGAAATCCAAGTAAAATGGATATTTAACAAATACAGCGATAAAGAGATATCAATATGTGAAGGTGTGATGGGCTTTTATGATGGAATGGACAAAGATTCAAGTGCTTATGACATATCAAAACTGCTTGATATTCCATCAATATTATTGCTTGATGGAAGTTCTAGTTACATAACCGTATCAGCAGTTTTAAAAGGATTAAAAACCTATAAAAATGACAACACCATAAAAGCTGTGATTTTAAATAATCTCTCTTCAGATGGTCATTATGAACTTATAAAAAATCAGATTCTAAAGGACTTTTGTGATGTTTCTGTTTTGGGCTGGATAAAAAAAGATTTACCCTCACTAAAAGAAACTCATCTAGGACTTGATTTAAAAGATAGTTCTAAAATAGAGCAGATTTCAAAAGAGGTGTTAACTCACATAGATATCTCACTTCTTGATGATATTGCCAATGAATTTACAAGAAGCAAAAAGGAAAAATACCCATTTAAGAGATTAGAGCCTATAAACAAAAAGATAAGCATAATCAAGGATGAGAACTTTTCATTTCTCTACCATGACAATGCAGAGTTTTTAAAAGAGGTATTTAGAGATGTTGTTTTTATAGATTCAACAAAAGATGAAACTATCTCAGATGATACAGATGTAGTATATATCCCAGGTGGATATGTAGAAACTGACTATAACTATAAGAAAATTAAAAATTCTCTTAATTTTAAAAACTCCCTAATCGCACATGCCAAAACAAAACATATATATGCAGAATGTGCAGGGCTTTTATACCTAGGTAACGCTGTTGATGATAAAAAAATGAGTGGCATACTAGACTTAGATTTTACTCTTAAAGATAGATTTCAAAGGATGGGATACTATTTTAACAGTAAGAATATTAAAGGGCATTCTTTTCATTATACAAATATACTAAAAGATACATCTGGAATCGATATTCTTTCCAAGAAAGAAAATGGTGATGGAGAGATTGGTAGTTGGGAGAAAAATAAAGTTTTCGGAACATATCTGCATCTAATGCTTAGGAATAATCCAGAGTTAATAACAAGAAGGTTTATATGACATTTAACAACGCAGACACAAAAAAACTTCTAGAGATAATCAAAGCAAGACGTGATGTTCGCGGAAACCGTTTTGTGGGTACAGAGGTAGAAAAAGAAAAGCTTGATATGATTCTTGAAGCTGGTATCTCAGCTCCCTCTGTAGGATACTCTCAGCCGTGGAAATTTGTAGTTATAAAAAACGATAAGACAAAAGAAAACATACTAAAAAACTTTAAACAAGAAAATGACAAAGCAAAAGAGATATTTAAAGACAAAGAACTATATACAAAACTAAAACTCGAAGGCATTAAAGAAGCACCTATTAATATTGCTGTATTATATGAACCAAAAGATAAAGATGTACTTGGAATGACAAGTATGAAAAAAATGGGTGAATACAGCGTTGTTTGTGCTGTTCAAAACATGTGGCTGATGGCAAGAGCTTTAAACATCGGTATTGGCTGGGTTAGTATCTTAGATGAGAAGAAAGTTTTGCAAGAGATTGGCTCTTTAAAAGATTCTAAACTTATAGCCTATCTTTGCCTTGGTTATGTAGATGAGTTTTATAAAGAGAGTGAACTTAAAACTCTTGGCTGGGATAAAGAGAAAAATTTAAAAGATGTAGTGGAGTATTTATGAGTTACAGTTCTTGGTTTAATGCACATGCCAAAAAACATAAAGAGATTGTTGACAAGCTTGTGGCATGTGGAAATACAAAAGATGAGATAATAGACTACTTTGAGTTTGACAACATGGTTAAAAATGAGATAGATTTTTGCCCTCTATATAAAGACAATAAAAAATGCCATGATATGGAAAATCTAAACTGTTATCTTTGTGCCTGTCCAAATTTTCGTTTTGATGATGATGGTTTAGACACTTACAATGAGTTTAAAATACTAAGTAAATGTGACATAAATAATGGTGATGAGTTTGCAGGTAAAGGTGTTATACACCAAGATTGTTCATCTTGTACAGTTCCGCATCACAAGTCCTATGTTAAGAAAAACTTTGATTATGACTGGAAAGTTATTATGAAGAAGTGTAAGGCTTAAAATGGGTGTAACTACGCTTATCTCTCTAGCTGAGCTTAACAAAATATTTCCTGAGTATGATTTTGTCAAACTCATTCCTACAAAATCTGGGATAATAGATACAACATACAAAGCCTATACCAAAGAGAAGGGTTATATCTTAAAAAAGTATGAAAGAGAGATTCCTGATAGGATTGAGAGGGATATAGAACTCTTGGATGAGCTACACTCTAGTGGATTAAATGTTCCTATATGTCTTGAGAAAAGCGGTGATTGGTATCTATATAAAAAGCTACATGGAACTCATCCAAACAATGTTAAAAGCTATCATATCCAAGCCTTAGCCAGATTTTTAGCAAAACTCCACAAGCAAACCTCTAAAAAAAGTTGTGATTCAAATGAAAGAATTGAAAACGAGGTAACTGATGCTTTGAGTTATACAAAAAACAACTACTTTAGCTACTATAAAAAGTTTGAGTTCTTAAAACATTTCACTCACAAAAATGATGCTTTGATACATGGGGATATTTTTAAAGATAACACTATATTTGATGGAAAAAAAATCGGTGTGATTGATTTTATAGATTCGGCATGTGGAACTTTTGCTTATGATGTTGGTGTAGCATTAGTCGGATTTGATGTAAGAGAGCGGCACCAATACTTTATAAATCTGTTTTTAAAAACTTACAACCAACATGCTCCAAAAAAACTAGATAAAAAAACCGTATTAAAAAAGATGAAAATCGCAACTTCTTTTTATGCCTTAAAAAGAGTTCATAAATATAAAAATACCTTCAGAGCAAGAGAGTTACTAAGATGAAACATGGTGCTAACATTTACAAATATGCAAAAGAGATAGATTGCTCCTCTGATGAGATTATAGATTTCTCATCAAACATAAACTCTTATCATCCAAAAATCGACATAACACTAACTAATAATATGTTAGTAAAATACGCAGACACAAATTATACAAATCTAAAAAAAATAATTTCTAAAAAAAACAAAATAAAAAAAACTCAAATGGCTCTTTACAATGGTGCAACTTCTGCGATTTTTGAACTGCTTAGAAACTTAGATTCTTCGAGAGTTTATCTCTATGCACCTCTGTATGGAGAGTATGAAAAAGCTGTGAATAAAAATACCAAAATCATAAAAATAAATCGCTTTGAAAATCTCTATAAAAAAGTAAAAAAAGGCTCAACTGTAGTCTTCGTAAATCCCTCAACTCCAGATGGGAAATTTTATAATTTAGAGCGTTTATTTGGCATGTGGAAAAAGCAAGATTGCAAAGTTCTGATTGATGAGTCATTTTTAGAGTTCCAAAACAAGCAATCTTTGATAAATCAAATTTATGAATATGACAAAATTTGGATTATCAAATCTTTTACAAAATTTTATAGCTGTCCAGGAATAAGAATCGGTGCTATTTTTTCAAACAAAAAAAACATAAAGGCTCTAAAAACACCTCTTTGGAATCTCTCCTCATTTGATGTGAAGTTTTTAAGCTCAAGATTGCAAGATTTAGACTTTAAAAAAAGAAGCAAAAAGCTCCATAAAATACATAAAAAGCAACTCTTAAAAACCTTAAAAAAATCAAAGCTATTTGATGAGATTTATGAAAGCGATTCTAATTTTATTTTAACAAAATCTAAAAGAGCAAAAGAGATTTTTGAACATCTTTTAAGCAAAAAAATCCTAGTAAGAACATGTGGAAGTTTTGATTTTTTAAATGATGATTTTTTAAGGTTTGCGGTTAAAGATTCTTACTCACACAATAAACTAACAAAGGCTTTAAAAAGCTATAACATTAAATATTTATAAAAGTATACCCATTATTTCAAAAAAATATAAAATCAGGTATACTTTAAGAAATATTTCAAAATGAGATAAAAGATTATGACAGAGTTCATTCCAAAAAACTTGCCACTATCCCAAACTACAGAAACAAAAAAAGTCCTAAAAAAAACCATCTCTGCAAACAGAGCTTTAGCTAAATTAAATGGTGTGGCAAAGATTATTCCTAATCAAAATATTTTAATAAACTCTTTAGTTTTACAAGAAGCAAAAGATAGTAGTGAGGTTGAAAATATTATAACTACTCATGATGAGCTTTACCGAGCGTCTCTTGATATTTCAGATGTTACTAACGAAGCTAAAGAGGTGCAAAACTACTCTTCTGCTCTTTTAAAAGGTTATGACTTAGTAAAAGAAAATAAACTGCTACTCAAAAAATACATAATCGATATTCAACAAGAACTTGAACAGAACAATGCAAGTGTTAGAAAACAAAGTGGAACTAATCTAAAAAATGCACTTACTGGTGAAGTTATTTTTACACCACCTCAAGACTATGAAGTTATCCAAAATCTTTTAGACAATTTAGAAAAGTTTATAAATGAATCAAATGACGTTGACCCTCTTGTTAATATGGCGATAATTCATTATCAATTTGAAACTATACATCCTTTTTATGATGGTAATGGTAGAACTGGTCGTATTATCAATATCTTGTATCTTATTTTGAAAGATTTACTTGATATCCCTATTTTATATCTTAGTCGTTACATTATTGAAAATAAAAGTGATTATTATAGACTTCTTCAAGGGGTTAGAACTAAAGATAGCATGGAAGAATGGATTTTGTATATGCTTGATGGGGTTGAACAGACTTCATTAGACACTATTGAACTAATTGAGAATATAAAAAATATTATGAATAAAACTCAAAATATAGTAAAAGAAAAATTACCTAATATTTACAGTAAAGACTTAATAGAAATTTTATTTATGCATCCATATACAAAGATAGATTTCCTAGTAACTACTTTAGGCATAACAAGAAAAACAGCTTCTAGTTATCTCAAACAATTGGAAAATATTAAATTATTAAGTGCTATTAAAATAGGTAGAAATAAATATTTTATTAATATAGAACTTTTTGAAATATTAAAAAAGGGTATATAAAGTACTTTTTACCCATATAAAAACAATATGGGTAAAATATCAAGAAAATTACCCATATAAATATTATATGTTACAAAAATAGCAAATTTTACCCATATCAAAAAAGGCAAAACAAAAAATGAACTCACTTAGCATATTCGGTACAAGTAGCGACGCTGGAAAATCTACTCTTTCTTTTGCGATTACTTACCTTCTTCATAAAAGAGGTGTTAGTGTTGCTCCATATAAAGCACAAAATGTTTCTAACAATTCTCAAGTAACTGATGAGGGTGGTGAGATTGCAATTCCTCAGTATTTTGCAGCGGAAGCTATTGGGCTTAAAACATCTCCAAATATGAATCCTGTGCTTTTAAAATCAGGTGGAAAATCAAAATCTCATATTATTGTAAATGGTAAAAGTATTGGCAACAAAGATGTTTGGAATTATTATCGAGATATTAACTTATTAAAACCACATGCCAAAAAAGCCTTTGAAAATTTAAAAAAGAAGTACGATTGTATTGTGGCTGAGGGTGCTGGAAGTCCAGTCGAGTTAAACCTAATGAATAAAGATTTATCAAATATTTATATAGCAGATGAGTTCAACACTAAGATTATTTTGGTTGCAGATATACAAAGGGGTGGAGTTTTTGCTTCTATCTATGGGGTTTATCATCTACTTCCAAAAAAACTTAGAAAAAATGTTATCGGTGTTATAGTAAATAAGTTTCAAGGAGATATGAAACTTTTTGATGAGGGTGTAGATATTATTAACCAGCGATTTGGCATAAAAGTTCTTGGCGTTGTTCCTTTTAGACCATTTAATCTTGGTTTTGAAGATAGTGCTTCTATTATGAACTACACTCAAGAGATTAAAAAAGCCATAATAAAAGTTGGTGTTATCAAACTCCCACATATCAGTAACTTTACAGATTTTGAGCCTCTTGTTGTTGATAAACAGATAGAACTATCTTTTATCTCAAACCCTAGTGATCTTTCCACATGCCAAGTTGTTGTAATTCCAGGAAGCAAAAGAGTTTTAGATGATTTAGCTTGGTTAAGAGAAAGAGGCTTTGAAAAAGAGCTAGTAAATAAAAACAAAACTATAGTAGCTATTTGTGGTGGTTACGAGATGATGTTTGAAAAAATCCGTGATCCTTGGCATGTGGAATCCGATACCAAAAAAGTAAAAGGTTTTGGCAGGTTTAAAGGTGATATTGTATTTGAACAAGAGAAGATTGTAAAAAAAGGGAGTTATAAGCTTTTTGGTATAATTCTTGATGGATATGAGATTCATAACGGAGTTGCAAAAAAACTTGCAAAAAAGAAAAAAAATCTTTATGGAACTTTTATCCATGGACTTTTTGACTCTGATGAATTTAGACATAAAATATTTTCAAAAGTAGATAAAAGATACAAAGGCTATAACTTCAAAAAGTACAAGGCAAAAGCAATCAAAAACTTTGCCTTGCATATTGATAAGCATATAGATATGGACTATATAACAAAGGAATTAAATGACTAACATTTTTATGGCGTTTTTTGCATACTTTATCGATAAATTTTTTGGAGAATTTCCAATAAAACACCCAGTAGAAGCTATAGGAGAGATGATAACTTTTTTTGAAGAAAGATATTATGAAGATAGTGTAGCTAGAGGAATCATGTTAGTTTTATTTATAACTGTTAGTATTTTTATTGCATCAATGGCAGTTCATCTGTATTTAGATTATTTACCAACATTTTTAACAGTAATTATCTCTTCAGTAATAGCTTCAATGTTTATAGCTCACAATATGCTTTATAACTCTGTAAAAGATATACTCACAGCCGAAGATAAAAAAGAA
>Ga0209345_10000989_pt1 | contig 36326 bp, 41 predicted proteins | sample Cruoilmetagenom7_FD_187294 | JGI IMG/M metagenome (GOLD analysis project Ga0209345, IMG submission 187294) | Oil polluted marine microbial communities from Coal Oil Point, Santa Barbara, California, USA - Sample 7 (SPAdes) (version 2) | ecosystem: Environmental > Aquatic > Marine > Oil seeps ...
ATGGACCATGGCGGGTGAGGGGCACGAGGTCGCGCCGGGCATCCGTCTGGTTGCCACACCGGGCCATACGCCGGGCCATATGTCGGTGATGGTGGAAAGCGATGGCCAAGCGCTGATCGCGCTGGGGGACGCGATGAGCAGCACCTGGCTGAACTTTGCCCATCCCGAGTGGTTCAATGGCTTTGACCATGATGGCGATCTGACCGTGAAAACGCGGCTGCGCCTGATGGATATGGTGGCGACGGATCGCATTGCGGTGCTGGGCTATCATTTCCCGTTCCCCGGTGTGGGCCATGTGATGCGGCGCGACGCGGCGTTCGAATTCGTGCCGGCGCTGTGGCAATTCTGAACGGGCGTGATCCAGCGGAGTGGCTGCGCCACGCTTTATTCTGATTGGCACCCGGCTGTGAGGGTGCGTTTCTGCACGCTGCCCTATCGCTTTGGGCACTGGCATCGCGCGCGCGGCTGCGGTATTGGCCTGTAACGCCAATGGGAGCCTTTCATGCCTGACAGCACCACATACGAAACCCCGGGTCCGGTTGAGGCCAGCCTGGCCGATGCGATCAGCCCGATCGAGGACATCATTGCCGAGGCGAAAGCCGGGCGGATGTATATTCTGGTCGACCACGAGGATCGCGAGAACGAGGGCGATTTCGTTATCCCCGCGCAGGACGCAGATGCGGCGGCGATCAATTTCATGGCGATGTATGGCCGGGGCCTGATCTGCCTGCCGATGCCGTCCGAGCGGATTGATGAGCTGGGCCTGTCGATGATGGCGACGTTCAATTCCTCGCGTCACGAGACCGCGTTCACCACCAGCATCGAGGCGCGCGAGGGTGTGACCACCGGGATTTCCGCCGCAGACCGGGCCTTGACTGTGTCCGTGGCGATTGACCCGGAAAACGGTCCTGCCGAGATTGCGACGCCGGGCCATGTGTTCCCGCTGCGCGCCCGTCACGGTGGCGTTTTGGTGCGTGCCGGGCATACCGAGGCTGCGGTGGACATAAGCCGTCTGGCCGGGAAAACCCCTGCGGGTGTCATTTGCGAGATCATGAACGAAGACGGCAGCATGGCGCGTCTGCCCGATCTGGTGAAGGTGGCGCAGGACCATGGGCTGAAGATTGGCACGATTTCAGATCTGATCGCCTATCGCCGTCGCCATGATAATCTGGTGCGTGAAACATCATCGGAAACGGTGCATTCGGAATTTGGCGGCGACTGGCAGATGCGCATTTTCACCGATCAGGTGAATGGCATCGAACATGTGGTGATGATCAAGGGCGACATCACCACGCCTGATCCCGTGCTGGTGCGCACCCACGCGCTCGAGGCCGCGTCTGATCTGTTGGGTCTTGGCCCGAAACCGGCAGGCGAATTGCACCGCGCGATGGAGATCATTGCCGGTGAGGGCAGGGGCGTTGTCTGCCTGTTCCGCGAGCCGCGCAAGACGTTGCATGCGGATGAGGAAGACGGCCCGCGCACGGTGCGTCAGATCGGGCTGGGCAGCCAGATCCTGTCAGCATTGGGCCTGCATGACATGATCCTTCTGACCGACAGCCCGGAAACCCAATATGTGGGGCTGGAGGCTTACGGCCTGAACATCAAGGGCACGCGCCCGATTTACGGAGACTGACATGGCCGGACATGAACAACACCACATCCTGGAGCGCCCCAGCTTTGACAAACCCGTCAAGTTGTTGATCGTCGTCGCGCCTTACTACAAAGACATCGCCGACAATCTGGTCGCAGGTGCCAAGGCCGAGATTGAGGCCGCTGGCGGCACATGGGAGCTGGTCGAGGTGCCCGGCGCATTGGAAGTGCCCACCGCCATTTCCATCGCCGATCGCATGTCGAATTTTGACGGCTATGTCGCGCTTGGCTGTGTCATTCGCGGTGAAACCACCCATTATGATACGGTTTGCAACGACAGTTCGCGCGCCATTCAGATGATGGGGCTGAGCGGCCTTTGCATTGGCAATGGCATCCTGACGGTTGAAAACCGCCGCCAGGCCGAGGTGCGCGCAGATACCAAGGATCAGAATAAAGGTGGCGGAGCGGCCGCTGCGGCCTTGCATCTGATCGCGCTTTCGCGCAAATGGGGCCGCGCCAGCAAGGGTGTCGGGTTCAAGACCCTGCCCGAAACCTATAAGCTGGCGGGCGACATCAAGGATACCCCCAGCGCATGACCCTGTCCGGCAACCAGAAACGTCAGATGAAATCGGCCTCGCGCCTGTTCGCAGTCCAGGCCCTGTTCCAGATGGAGCAGTCCGACCAGACCGTCGACCAGGTGCGCGTGCAATTCGAAGATCACCGGTTTGGTGAACATTTCGACGACTATGACATGGCTGAAGGCGACACCAAGCTGTTTCGCCAGCTGATCGAAAACGCGGTGAACCATCAGGCGGCGATTGACCAGATGACCGACCGCGCCCTAGTGGCGAAATGGCCGATCGCGCGCATCGACCCGACCCTGCGCGCGCTGTTTCGTGCTGCTGGCGCCGAACTGTTGCATTCGTCAAACCCGCCCCGCGTGGTGATCAGCGAATTCGTCGATGTCGCCAAGGCGTTCTTCCCGGAAGGGGACGAGGCAAAGTTTGCCAACGCCGTGATGGATCACATGGCGCGCGAGGCAAAGCCGGACGCGTTTTAAGCCGCCGTCTGCACGAATATGGTCTGTACCTAGCCGAGACGTTAACGCCCTGAGCATCGGTTTCGTGCAGCGCGCCGTTGACCGCAGTGCGATCACGGCCCTGCGGACGCGTATGCTGTCCAGAGATACGGCGGATGGTGGCGCCGGACCAGACCTCACCTGCGAAGAGCTGCTAGAGGTGTTGCAGACCGGTCCTCGTCTGGACGCCTATCGGGACGGGTGGATTATTCCGGAAACACTGTCTGGCGACGTTTGCCAGAAAGCGTCGCGGCGTCCTACTGAAAGGTAAACTCATAGACCCGGCCTTCGCCACGCGCGCGGATCATGCGCATGCCGGTGTCTCCGATCTGTTCCACGACCATGCAGTCTTCGCCGGTTTGTTCCCCGGCAACGACCAGATCGCGGCAATACAGGCTGTCTTTCCAGCTCCAGATCCCGGTGAAATCCCCCGGCCCGTTGATTGTGCCGGTGACGCGGCCATCGGCGTGGATCACCTGTTTGCCGATGCCGAAATCCATGGACCGGTCGATGGCAAAGGCGCGAAAGGCGGCTTCGTCGGTGACCGGCGCGGGGTCGGCGGCCAGGGCCGGTGTGGCGATCAACAGGGTGGCAAGGCAAAGGCGGGGCAGGGACATGGTGGGCTCCGGTTGCATGAGTCGCGCCACCTTGCGGCACGGCGAGGACGGGTGCCCTGACATTGATCAAGTGGCCAGAGATCGGGTGATCCCCCTGCGACCATGCGGCCCTTTTCATTCCTCGCCCATAGGCTAGACTTGCTGAACATGTGATTCCTCAGGAGCGTGTCATGCCCGAACTGGTTCGTCTTTATATCAAGCAAATTTTCATCGGCTTTGGCCTGTCCGCGATCTTTGTCGCCGGGCTGCTGTATACGAATGTGGGCAACCTGTGGCACCTGATTTCGACCTCGGACATAGGGCTGATTGCGGTGGCCATGCTGTTCATGTTCCACGGCGTCGTCTTTGCCGGCGTGCAATTCGCCATCGTCATCATGCGGATGGAAAAGACGGACGACACCCCCAAGGGCGGCACCCGTGCCCCTATCGCCACCACGATCCCCATACGGGTCGAGGCGGTCGCGCCTAAGCGCAAGTAATCCACTGAAATCAGAAGGTTGGGTGTGGCGGAACCGCGCGCATCCGTCGGGGCTGCTAATTCCCGAGGACCTGTATGTACAGGTGGGCGCCAGGTAAGTGGACCACGGTCCAAACAGAGCCAGCTCCCTCGGATTTGCTTAAGGCCACTGGAATTTGACCCCATTGACGAGAAGGGCAGAAACCGCCACAGCCCTAGATAGGGTGTGGCGCCGCCTTGGGCAAGGGGGCAGGTGGAAATGCCGGGGCCATGAGTGTCTGGAAAAGTTGCTGTCGGACATTGCCGGGCTGGATCTGTTGATCTTCGGACGCGGTCAATCCTCTGTCGAAACCTTCTGTGGGGCGCACGATGGGGCGGGCGCTGGACGTGCCGTTCTGGCGGGCAGGTGGTTTTATCGACCCAGCATCCGAGGCGCAGCTGAGGCAGGGAAAATCAGCGCTTTGCCCCCCGCCGATCTGGGGCGATTCGACCTGATCGGGACGCGCTTGACATGATGTTCATGAAATGTTCGTGATTGGGTCATGCTAAAAACCACCCTTCACCCCTCTCTGCAACCCGGCCAGTTGTTGGCCCGCGGCGTGTGCCGCCACATGCCCGCGCATGGGTTTGTCACGGTCGAAGAATTGGTGCCGACGCGCGGTTTGCGGGTCGATGTCATGGCGTTGGGACCAAAAGGCGAGATTTGGGTGATTGAATGCAAATCCTCGCGGGCCGATTTTATCTCAGATCAGAAATGGCGGGGCTATCTGGACTGGTGCGATCGGTATTTCTGGGCGGTGGACGCGGATTTTCCCTGCGACTTGCTGCCGAAGGGCACGGGTCTGATCATGGCCGACGCTTATGACGCTGAAATCATCCGTATGGGGCCAGAGGACAAGCTGGCGCCCGCCCGGCGCAAGGTATTGGTCCAGAAATTCGCCCAGCACGCCGCCCGCAGGCTGCATGCGCTGCGCGATCCTGGGGTCAGCGCCCTGACCGGGACCACTGAAACGAAAGGACCCCCATGATGATCAAGTATTATGACCCGGACGGCGATTGGTGTTATCGCGCGTTGCACACTGCGCATGCGGTGTTTCACAATGCCGAAGGCAAGCTGATCGCGCGGGCGGAAAACCCGATGGATCATCGCTTTATGAATTCGAAATCACGGGATTCGAACTGATTGGCCCAGGCGCTGTGCACACCTGAGCCAGAGCTGCCTATTTCGCAGCAACCGCGCGGGCCTGTTCGGCTGCGGCGCGGATTTCTTCGGCGATGTCTTCGGCCTCTTCGGGATCGAAATCCATCGGCAGGTCAATTCCGGCACCTTCGATATACAAGCGCACCATGCCCTGGTCGGTCGGTCCGATTTGCAGGTTCGCGGTGATTTCGCTCTCGCTGTTGATGCCCATTGCGGCCTCCTTTTGCGTTGAACACTCGGTTACTTGGCTTCAGTGCATTTTTCAAGGCCAAGCCTCTTGCAAAGCCCGGCGGAGGGGGGTAAATGCAGCGCCAGTGCCGACATAGCTCAGTAGGTTAGAGCGCTTGATTGTGGATCAAGAGGTCCCCCGTTCGAGCCGGGGTGTCGGTACCATCAAACCAGTGACTTAGAAGATACTCCTGAAAAAGTTGGAACGTGTTGGAATGAGCTTTCCAACAAGCCGCTTTGTCTTTGGGCCGGCGGTGGCGCCCAGGCGACAGAGAATCGCACGGTCGTTCACAGGCAGCGCCGGTGTCACGCCAAAGCTCGCCAAAGGCGGTTCAGTCGCCGGTCGTGACCACGATGTCCTGGCGCAGGGTCGTGCCGTCCAGATCATAGATCAGGATGTGGTTGTCAGCGGTGACAATGCCGATCCAGTCCGCCCCTTGGGTGAACGCGGTGGCGGTGGTGCCGTCGGGCAGGGTGATCTGGTCGGGCAGGGATACGGTCGGCATTTGCTGAACACGCATGACAACCACGCCAATCAGCACTATGAGACCCACAATGGTTGTCACGGTCAGCGTGGTGACAAGGATTTTCAGAAACTTAACGGTTCCATCCAAGGCGATGGTCTGTTCGGTTTCATCAATCGGAGTATCGTCCATGTCCGCGCCCTTTGCCGTGGTTCAGGTTATCATCGGGGAAAACCCGCCTGCACGCCTTGATAAGGCCATTGCGCGTGATGTGCCAGAGGATGCGGGGCTGTCGCGCTCGCGCTTGGCACGTCTGATCGCGCAGGGTGTGGTGACGCGTGAAGGCATCGTCATGGATGATCCGCGCGCCAAAGTGGCCGAGGGCGACGTGTTGCAGGTCACTGTGCCGGTGGCGGTCGAAAGCCACATTGGCCCCGAAGATATCCCATTGGACGTGATCTATGAGGATGACGACCTGATCGTTGTGAACAAGCCCGCTGGCATGGTGGTGCATCCCGCGCCGGGTACGCCCGGCGGCACCTTGGTGAATGCGTTGCTGCACCACTGTGGCGATGACCTGTCCGGTGTTGGCGGGGCCAAGCGGCCCGGTGTCGTGCACCGGATTGACAAGGAAACCAGCGGACTTCTGGTCGTGGCCAAGAATGACATTGCCCACCAGGGCCTGGCGGCGCAGTTCGAAAAGCACACGGTCGAACGCCATTATCGTGCCGTGGTGCATGGCGTGCCCGACACCGCCGATCCGCGCCTGAAGGGCGTGAAGGGTGTTAGCTTTGAAAAGGGCAACATCCTGAAAATCACCACTCAGCTAGCGCGTCACAAGACGGACCGCCAGAAACAAGCGGTGTTGTTTCATGGTGGACGTCATGCGGTGACGCGGGCGCGGGTGATCGAACAGTTCGGCACCCCAACCCAGGCGGCGATGGTGGATTGCTGGCTGGAAACCGGTCGCACGCACCAGATCCGCGTGCATATGGCCCATGCCGGGCATGGTCTGATCGGGGACCCCACATATGGCGGGCGGCGCAAGCTGAACGCCAAGGCGATCAGTCCCGCAGCCGTGGACGCGGCGCGCGCGTTTTCCCGTCAGGCGCTGCATGCGGCCACATTGGGCTTTGTTCACCCGGTGACAGGGGACAGGATGCGCTTCGAAGCGCCTATTCCCGATGACATGATGCATTTGATTGAAACCTTGCGCACAACGGCGTGATTGCGCTGGCATAGGTCTTCTCTCGCGGCACCAACGGGTCCATATTCCCTTCAGGAAATGAAGCAACCGGGCTTGAAATTGGCCCAAACGCCACTATCTTGATGTTAAGCCTTGATACATTCAGGCGGAGACTGGGAGAGATTATGAGCAATTACAAGAACCTGCCGGCCCCGACACCCGAAGGTGGTCTGAACCGGTATATGCAAGAGATCCGCAAGTTCCCCATGCTTGAGCCGGAGCAGGAATACATGCTGGCCAAGCGGTGGGTCGACCACCAGGATCGTGATGCAGCGCACCAGATGGTGAACTCGCACCTGCGCCTGGCGGCCAAGATCGCCATGGGCTATCGCGGCTATGGGCTGCCCCAGGCCGAGGTGATTTCCGAGGCCAACGTCGGTTTGATGCAGGCGGTCAAGAAATTTGACCCCGAAAAGGGCTTTCGCCTGGCGACCTATGCCATGTGGTGGATTCGCGCCTCGATCCAGGAATATGTTCTGCGGTCCTGGTCGATGGTCAAACTGGGCACGACCAGCGCGCAGAAAAAGCTGTTTTTCAACCTGCGCAAGGCGAAAAACCGCATCGGCGCGTTGGAAGACGGCGATCTGCGCCCGGAAAACGTGGCCCGTATCGCCAGTGACCTGAATGTCACCGAAGACGAGGTGATTTCGATGAACCGGCGCATGTCGGGGGGCGACGCATCCCTGAACGCGACGGTCTCGGCGGATGGCGAAGGCACCATGCAGTGGCAGGACTGGTTAGAGGACGAAGATGCCGACCAGGCCGGGGATTATGCCGAAAAGGATGAACTGGACGTGCGGCGCGAGATGCTGACAAATGCCATGGACGTGCTGAACGATCGCGAAAAGGACATTCTGACCCAGCGCCGGTTGCAGGACAAACCTGTGACGCTGGAGGATCTGTCGGGCGTCTATGACGTTAGCCGCGAACGCATTCGTCAGATCGAAGTCCGCGCGTTTGAAAAGCTGCAAAAGCGTATGCAGGAGCTGGCCGCCGAAAAGGGCCTGTTGGAATCCGCATAAACGCATTTCTTTCAGGCGTTGAAATAAAGCCTGTCCAGGGTGTGGCTTTGCGGCTAGGCTCTGGGCAGGTTTTTTTGCAGGAAAGGGACGGACATGGGGGATGTGATCCGCTGGGGCATTCTGGGCGCTGCGAAATTTGCGGCCCAGCACATGGGCCCCGCCATTCACGAGGCCACGGGGGCAAAACTTGTCGCATTGGCAACCTCGTCTAAGGAAAAATCATTTCCTTTCAGGATGTTCTGTCCCGACCTTGAGGTTGAAAACAGCTATGACGCGCTGTTGGCCCGGCCCGATATTGATGCGGTCTATGTGCCTTTGCCCAACCATCTGCACGTGGAATGGGCCACCAAAGCGCTGCGTGCGGGCAAGCATGTGTTGTGCGAAAAACCCATTGCCATGCAGGCCGATGAGATTGACGCGCTGATCGCGTTGCGCAATGAAACCGGATTGCTGGCCGCCGAGGCCTATATGATCACGCATCATCCGCAATGGCTCCGGGCGCGCGAGATCTATCGGTCGGGCGTGCTGGGCGATCTGGTGCATGTGCAGGGGCACTTCAGCTATGACAACGCTGCGGACCCTGGCAATATCCGCAACAGGCCCGACACGGGCGGCGGCGCGATCCGTGATATTGGCATCTATCCTTATGGCGCGACGCGGTTTGTGACGGGGCAGGAGCCCCTTGCCGTGCGCGCGCAGATCGCGCGTGAAAACGGCGTCGATACCTACAGCCAGGTCAGCGCTGATTTCGACGGGTTCTCCAGCGTCTTTACCGTGTCGATGCGCATGAGCCTGTTTCAGGAGATGAGCTTTCATGGCCGTGACGCGGTCCTGCGCCTATCGGCCCCGTTCAACGCGGGATCGTATGGTGAGGCGACGGTCGAGCTGCGCTTTTCGGACGGGCGGATTGAACGGGATCGTTTCCCAGAGGCCCGTCAATACAAGCTGCAAGTCGAAGCCTTTGGGCGCACGCTGCGCGACGGGGACGCATACCCGTGCCCGTTGGAGTTCAGCCGGGGCAGTCAGCGCATGATCGACATGGCTTTCGCGGCGGATACCCCTTGAAAACAAGGGGTTTCATCCCCACCTGACAGGTAAGAATGTTGGACTGTTTCCGCACCGTTCTATGCTGTCAGGAGGATTTGATGACCGAAGAAACTGTAGACCCCCAAGTGCTGGAAGAACCGCATGTAAGCGAAAAAACCAACGATCAAAACGTCTGGATGCGTGGCCTGTTCATGCTGATCTTGGCCGTGCTGTTCGGTGTGGCTGAGTTCATTCTGGCCGTTTCCGCGATCATTCAGTTCCTGTGGATGCTGATCCAAAAGGAAAAGAATGGGCCGATTGCGGCGTTTGGCGAAGACCTGTCCGATTGGTTGGCCCGGGTGGCGAAATTCCAGACCGGATCGACCGAAGACAAGCCGTTTCCGTTCACCAAGTGGGGACGCGAAAGCTAATACCTGGTCTTGAACGGGCGCGCCTCCAGCGCGCCCGTTATGGTTTCAGGGATCAAGACGCGCGCGCAAAACGCGCAGCATATTGCCGCCCATGACCTTGGCGATCTGGCCCTCACTGACCCCGGTGGCCAACAGTTCGTGGGTCAATGCGGCCAGTTGCGCGGTGTCAAACCCGGTCGTCACCGATCCGTCGTAATCCGACCCCAGCGACACCGCGTCTTCGCCCACGGCGGCAATTGCGGCCTTGATCACGGCTGCGACGCCCGCCGGGCTGTCGTCACAGGTCACATCGGCCCAGTACCCGATACCGATCACGCCGCCCGTTGCCACGATGTCGCGCATCAGGTCGTCGGGCAGGTTGCGTTTGGTTTCACAGGCTGAATGCAGCCCCGTATGGCTGACCACCAGCGGGATATCGGTCATGTCCACGACCTCGCGTGCGACCCGCGGGCTGGAGTGGGCCAGATCCAAGACCATGCCACGCGCGGCGATCTGTGCGACCACCTCGCGGCCAAAATCGGTCAAGCCATGATTGCCGATCCCGTGCAGCGATCCGCCCAGTTCATTGTCAAAGAAATGCTGCAAGCCGACCAAGCGATAGCCCTCATCCCAGAGCCGGTCGAGGTTTGCGATCTTGCCCTCCAGCGGGTGGGCGCCTTCCATGCCCAGAAGCCCGCCGATGATCTGCGCGCCATTCGCGCGCGCCGCCAGCACCGCGTCCAAATCCCTGACCGTGCGAATGATCTTCAACTGCTCGGGCGCCTTGGCCTCAACCGCATGCAGTTTCTGCGCCTGATAGGCGGCACGTTCATAGATCGACTGCCAGGTGCGGATTGGCCACATCTGACCAACCGCCAACAGGGTGATGTTGTCACGCGCCTCGGCCGAATTGCTATCGTAATTCTGTCCCGCCGGGCTTTTTGTCACCGCCGTGAACACCTGAATGGCCACGTTGCCGTCGCGCAGCCGGGGTAGGTCGACATGACCGCGATCCGCGCGCTTTAGAATGGACCGTTTCCACAGCAGGCTGTCGGCGTGCCAGTCGCCAATGATCAGGTTCGCGTGCAGCGCGTGCGCCTGATCCGAGACCACGAACGGCGGGTATTCGGTGATGCCATTGCGATCGCCTTCGACAAGTCCCGGCGCAAAGACCAGAAAGGCGACGATGGCGATGACGATCAGCATAAGCAGACGTCCTAACCATTTTCCAAATGTGCGCATGCATTCCTCCCAAAGTTTTAGCAAGGCTAGGGCAGGGCACGTCTTCGACAAAGGTTGACGTTACGACTGCTTGGGCGTTTCCTGTGCACCTGAACAAAGGATAGGCCATGGCAGGTGGATGGGCACAGGACGGCGCGGTGAACGACCAGATCGAGGCGTCAATCAGCGATGAGCTGGAACGCATGCGCGCGCGCAAGGTGCCTGTGGGCGACAGCCTGACCCATTGTGCGGAATGCGAGGAGCCGATCCCCGAGGCGCGTCGCGTGGCGCTGCCCGGTGTGAAACTGTGCATCGATTGTGTGCGCGAAAGGGATGCGGCGTTTCAGGCCCGTCCGGGGATCAACCGGCGCGGATCGAAGGATAGTCAGTTGAAGTGATAATGAAGGTAAAACGCCACGACGCGCGGTTTGTCAGGACCTTAACCCATGCCAAGATGGTTGTTTTCTTCGCAAGAGAGCTGCCAGGACCGCACCTCAAAACGTCTGATACCTGATCGAACAAACGGATCGCCTTTTGCGATGTCTGTCGCGTCTTCCATATTGCTGGCCCTGATAATGACCTTGCCCCCGCTCTGATTTGTGAAAGGGCCACACAGGACAAGCTTTCCTTCGCCATCAAGGCACCTCAGGAACGCGATGTGATCGCGAATGATATCTGGCGGGGTTGCTCTGTCCTCAATTGCGCTCAGAAGAATGACGTATCGCGTGAAGTCTGAAACCACTTGCGGCCTCCTTTGAAGCGCGCCGAAATCATTCGTGGTCCTGCATGGCAAACACCCCACCGGCACCGATCAATGCAGGCGTGCCCGCACCTTATAGGTGTCGACGGTCTGCTCGCCCAAGGCCTTCAGGGCTTCGAGCCGGTGCAAACCTTCGATCAGAACGTATTCCGCGCCGTTCTCGCGCACGCGGATTGGCGTCTGTTGACCGTTTTCCAGGATATCTTCGGCCAAGGTCGTGACCTTGTCGGCCACGAGCGTCTTCATGCGTTTGGCCGGGACACGGATCGATCTGATGGGCAGGGGTTCTTTGACAAGCATGTGCCAACCCTGCACGCAGACGCTTGATTAAGCCAGCCCTTTCAGTCGTGGCTTTGGGCTGGGGATCAGACACCGGGACCCGTAGGCCCCAGTGGTGATTGGCAGGCTTAGCCTTCCATCGCCTCCAGCTCATCAATAAAGCCGGAAATCATGCTCAGCCCCTTGTCCCAGAATTTCGGGTCCGAGGCGTCCAGGCCAAACGGCGCCAACAGCTCGCTGTGGTGTTTTGATCCGCCCGCCCGCAGCATGTCGAAGTATTTCGCTTGAAAATCGGGATCCCCTTCGGCGTAAACTGCGTACAGCGCGTTCACCAACCCGTCGCCGAACGCATAGGCATAGACGTAGAACGGCGAATGCACGAAATGCGGGATATAGGCCCAGAAGGTTTCATAGCCGGGCTGGAATTCAAACGCCGGCCCCAGGCTTTCGGCCTGCACAGACATCCACAGCGCGTTGATGTCTTCGGGGGTCAGTTCGCCTTCGCTGCGTGCGGCGTGCAGTTTGCATTCGAAATCGTAAAAGGCGATCTGGCGCACGACGGTGTTGATCATGTCCTCGACCTTGCCCGCCAACAGCACCTTTTTCTGGTCCTGCGTTTCAGCCCCGTCCAGCATCTGGCGGAAGGTCAGCATTTCGCCAAATACCGACGCGGTTTCGGCCAGGGTCAGTGGGGTCGAGGCCAAAAGTTCGCCCTGATCTGCCGCCAGCACCTGGTGCACGCCGTGGCCCAGTTCATGCGCCAGGGTCATCACGTCGCGCGGCTTGCCCAGGTAATTCAGCATCACATAGGGGTGCACATTGGTGACGGTCGGGTGGGCAAAGGCACCCGGCGCTTTGCCCGGCTTTACGCCCGCATCAATCCAGCCCTTGGTGAAAAACGGCTCGGCCAGTTTCGCCATTTCCGGGTCAAACGCGCCATAGGCATCCATCACGGTTTTGGTGGCCTGATCCCAGTTGACGGTGGACGTGTCTTCCATCGGCAGGGGTGCGTTGCGGTCCCAGGTCTGCATCACGTCCAGCCCCAGCCACTTGCGTTTCAGCTCGTAATACCGGTGGCTCAGCTTGGGATAGGCGGCGACGACGGCGTTGCGCAGGGCCTCGACCACCTCGGGTTCGACATGGTTGGACAGGTGACGGCCGGTCTGGGGTGTGGGCATCTTGCGCCAGCGGTCCTCGACCTCTTTTTCCTTGGCCAGCGTGTTGTGGACGCGGGCAAACAGTTTCACGTTTTCGCCAAAGACGCGGGCCAGCTCGTGGCTGGCGGCCTCGCGTTTTGTCCCATCCGGGTCGGTCAGGAAATTCAGGCAGGCTTCGAGGTTCATCTCTTCGCCCTCAACCGTGAACATCAGCCCGGCGATGGTTTCGTCAAACAGCTTGTTCCAGGCGGCGGCGCCGACGGTGGACTGGTCGTGCAGGAATTTCTCCAGCTCATCGGACAGCTGATAGGGGCGCATCGCGCGCAGCCGGTCAAAAATCGGTTTATACCGTGCCAGATCGGCGTTCGAGCCAAACAGCGCGTCCAGTGCTGCGTCGTCGATCCGGTTCACTTCCAGGCTGAAGAAGACCAAAACAGCGGTGTAATCGGTGATCTGTTCCTGACAGTTTTGCAAAAACTGCGCGCGGTCGGCATCCATTGTGTTCTGGTAATAGCGCAAGCCAGCAAAGGACATGATGCGCCCAGCGATAAGGTCGATCTGTTCGTATTCGTGTATGCATTTCAGCATCGCGGCCGCGTCCAGATCGGCCAGCTTGCCCTCATAAGCGCCCGCGAATTCGGCACAGGCGCCTTCCAACCAGGCCAGATCGCGGGTCAGTTCCGGTGCGTCCTGATCGGCATACAGGTCCGTCAGGTCCCATTCGGGCAGATCGCCCAGGGCATCGCCCCCGGCTGTGGCATTGGCGTCGAAAACAGGAAGATTGCGCATGGGGCCTCCGAGAATAAGCGTTGGCTCAGACATAGGGTGCGGGCCGGACGGTTGCAATCGCTCTCGCCACAGAGAAGCGGTGCAAAATCGGAGGAATGCAAAATGGTTTTTTGGTGCTGGCGAAACAGGGGCGCAAAGGCGGGCTCAGCCCATATAGCGCGCCAACCAGATCGAATGGCCAAAACAGTCGGGATCTTCTGGCGTGAAGGAGATCGGCGCAAAGCCGTTGTCGATCAACAGCTTGCGGTATTCGTCCGGCGACAGGCTGGCGTGAAAGACGCTTTCGCCCTCAACCGTGCCAATCGCCTCGCCTTCGGCCGGGCCAGAGGTGAACATCAGCACCGCGCGCGGCGCGGCGTGGGTGGCAAAGGTTGCAAACATGGTGCGTTGATCATCGGCGGACAGGTGGAAAAAGCTGTTCCAGGCCAGCACGGCATCGAATTTTTCACCCAGATCCAGCCCGCGCATATCGCCATGAACGGCGCGGGCCTGGGGCAGGTTGCGTTGAAACAGCGCGACCATGGCTTCGGCCCCGTCAACACCGGTCACCTCGCAGCGTCGATCCACCAGATAGGTCGCGATGGGTCGGCCCGGGCCGCACCCCAGGTCCAGCACTTTGCGGGCCGGGCGGCGGGCGGGCGCATGGCTCAGCATCTTGTCCAGCCATTTGCGTTCAAACAGGCTGCGGTTGCGGGCGCGGTCAAAGCCGTCGGCCACGCGCTCATAGGTCTCAAGGATCATGTCTGGGCTGCTCATGCGCCACCCCTATCAGGCGGGGGTGTGCCGACAAGCCAGAAACGCGCGGCGCGTCTAAAAGCGGCGTGAAAACGCCGAATATCTTGCGATGGGGTTTTGACCCCCCTGCACCGACCCGATATAGGGGGGCACACTGTTGTTCACGGGGGCGCGCGTGGTCCGTTTTATCCTAGGCTTTTTTGGCTCGATCTTCACATGGATCACCATGTCCGTTTTCATGGGCGCGTTAATCGTGGGCGGGATCTTTTGGACCTATTCGCTGGATCTGCCCAGCCACGAACAGCTGTCCAGCTATACGCCCGCAACGATCAGCCGGGTGTATTCCGGCGAAGGCCGCTTGATGGACGAATTCGCCCGCGAACGCCGCCTTTACACGCCGCCTGAGCAAATTCCGCCGCTGGTGAAATACGCTTTCATCTCGGCCGAAGACAAGAATTTCTACTCCCATGCCGGGTTCGATCTGCGTGGCATGGTGGCGGCGGCGATCGACGCCATGCAGGGGGGGCGCCTGCGCGGGGCCTCGACCATTCCGCAACAGGTGGTAAAGAACTTCCTGCTGTCCTCGGACCGCAAGGCGGAACGCAAGATCAAGGAACTGATTCTGTCGGTGCGGCTGGAAAGCGCGCTGTCCAAGGATGAAATCCTGGCGCTGTATCTGAACGAAATCGACCTGGGTGTGCGCAGTTTCGGCGTCGCCGCCGCCGCCCAAAGCTATTTCAACAAGCTGCTCGAGGATCTGACACCCGAAGAGGCCGCGTTCCTGGCGATCCACCCCAAGGCGCCCTACAGCTATAATCCCGCCAAGAATTATGACGAGGCGCTGAAGCGGCGCAACTATGTGTTGGAGGAGATGTTCGAGAACGGATATCTGGACCGCGCCGCTTATGAACTGGCCGTCGCGACGCCGATCCGCACGGTGCAGACTGGCGATATTGCCTCGTTCCGCTCGACCATGCCGTCGCGCGATTATTTCAGCGATGAAATCCGCCGCCAGCTGTCGCGCAACTTTGGCGAAGACGAATTCTTCAATGGCGGGCTGTCGATCCGCGCCACCGTGGACCCGGAATTGCAGCTGGAGGCGGCGGCATCTCTGCGCGCGGGCCTTGAGAAATACGACCGGGGCAGGGGCGTCTGGCGCCCGACCGAAATCACGCTGAGCGACGCACAGCGCAGTGATGAGGCCACCTGGCGCGCCGCGCTTGCCGACACCGACATGCCGCGTGACATCGCGGGTTGGCACGTGGCGGTGGTGCTTGAAGTCGGCGCAAAAGACGCGCGTATCGGTATTGAAGGCGTTGAAAACGACGAAGACGGCCACTGGATTCCGGCCAAGGACGTGACCTGGGCCGGGCGCTATGACACCGAAAGTGACAGCGTCGGGCGCAAGGCGCGCGTGGCGGGTGATCTGTTGCGCATCGGCGACGTGGTGCATGTGCGCGCCATGACCAAGGACAGTGACGGCAGCTTTATCCGCTGGACGCTGCGTCAGGTGCCGCTGGTTCAGGGCGGCTTTATGGCGATGGATGTGAACACCGGCCGGGTGATCGCCATGCAGGGCGGGTTCAGCTATCAGCATTCGGTGTTCAACCGCGCCACGCAGGCGACCCGCCAGCCTGGGTCCAGTTTCAAACCCTTCGTCTATGCCGCCGCGCTGGACAGCGGGTTTTCCCCGGCGACGATCATCATTGATGCGCCGATCGAGGTGGATACGGGGGCAGGGATCTGGCGCCCGCAAAACGCGTCGCGACAGTTCTATGGCCCCACGCCCCTGCGCACCGGCATTGAACGGTCCCGGAACCTGATGACCGTGCGCCTGGCGCAGGAAATCGGCATGGATGTCGTGGCCGGATATGCCGAACGCTTTGGCGTTTATGACCGCATGAACCCGTTCCTGGCCAACGCGCTGGGGTCCGAGGAAACCACGCTGTTCCGCATGGTTGCGGCCTATGCGATGTTTGCCAATGGCGGCGAACGGGTCGAACCCACCCTGGTTGACCGGGTGCAGGACCGCTGGGGCCGCACGGTGTATCGTCATGACCAACGGACCTGTGTTGATTGCCAGACCGCCAGCCTTGCGGCTGGTCTGGGTCCGCGCATCACAACGGACCGTGAACGGGTAATGGATGCGATCACTGCCTATCAGCTGACCTCAATGATGCGCGGCGTGGTTACGCGCGGCACGGCATCACGCACCGTCAACCTGCCGGTGCCCACCGCGGGCAAGACCGGCACGACCAATGACGGCAAGGACGTGTGGTTCGTTGGCTTTACCTCGAATATCGTGGCTGGTTGTTACATCGGGTACGACCGTCCGCGCACCATGCCCGGCGCCTCGGGTGGTGGCATGTGTGGGCCGGTGTTTGATCAGTTCATGGAACGGGCCGTGAAGAAATACGGCGGCGGTGCCTTTGAAGTGCCCGAAGGTGGTCATTTCATCAAGATCGACCGGTTCACCGGCGCGCGTCTGCCTGACAGTGCCAGCGGCGACCACGTGGTGGCGGAATATTTCCGCGATGGCGAAGAGCCGCTGTTCGGCGTCATGTTCGACGGTGGCTTTGCGATGGGCGCCAACCTGCCCATGTTCGCCCCTGGTGCTGCGGTGGAAGACACCAGCGAAGTCGTCACCTCGACCGGGCGCACCGTGGTTATCCCCGACAAAGCGGATTTTGGCAGCTTGAGCTCGGGCGGCCAGTACTGACGCTTCTTATACTGATGCGCATTGTACAGTCTTGCTGTGCAGCCTTGGAGTGTTGCCAAGGGGTTAAGGGGCTGATTTCACTTTTGGCACATTTTCGCCATTGTATTTCCAACCAATCAACCCTTATGTTCAACACAGGCGGTTCTGCGCAAATTCAACGCGTCCGCCCGAAAGTTTCGCTGCATTGACACCCAGCACGGCGCAACCCGCCGCAGGGGCCAGGCAGACCGAGAGGGCCGCAAGGCCAGAGATTGCCCGCACCTGACAACAGGCCGGGTCGTGAACAGGCCCCACAAGGGCCCGAATGGGTGCCGGAAATGGCACCGGAGAAGAAACGCGATGACGCGCGAGAGGTTCGAGCAAAACGAGATGGGGGTCCAAGGGCCCGCTTTATCCGTGCCGAACGCCGCAGCGTCTTTCGCCCTGACAAGTCACCCGAATTCCGATGTCTCTCCACCAAGGGGGGCGTCCGATTCAGGTGCGATTGGACAACATGGCAAAGAAGATGCTTATCGATGCCACCCACGCGGAAGAAACCCGCGTTGTGGTGGTCGACGGAAACAAAGTCGAAGAGTTTGATTTTGAATCCGAAAACAAACGCCAGCTGGCTGGCAACATTTACCTGGCAAAAGTCACCCGCGTAGAGCCGTCGCTCCAGGCGGCATTCGTGGACTATGGCGGAAATCGCCATGGCTTCCTGGCCTTTTCCGAAATCCACCCGGATTATTACCAGATCCCGGTTGCGGATCGCGAGGCCCTGCTGGCCGAAGAACGCGCCTATGCCAAGGCCCAGGCCGAAGAGGATGAGAAACCCAAATCCTCGCGTCGCCGCCGGTCGCGGTCGCGCCCCAAATCCAAGGCCGAAGAGGTCAAGTCCGAAGACGCTGTTGCCACCAAAGAGGTCGACACGGCCCCCGGCGGCATGGATGTCATCGACCTGAACGGCGCTGGCGAAGATCCGGTTGAGGGCCATTCGCCCATGGACCTGGTCGAAGAGACCCCGGTTGCCGATCCTGATGAGGTGAAGGCCGAGGCGGACACCGACTCCACGGTCGAAACATCCGAGAAAGATGCACCTGCCCAAGAGGCTGCTGTCGAAGGTAAAGCTCCGGCTGCCGCAGAAGACGCGAAATCCGACGCCAAGTCCGACGACAGTGATGATGATGGCGACGAGGAAGACGACGAGGGCAAGCCTCTCGACGCCTCCGAAAAGGACGACCAGATTGAATCGGTCGCCGAAGAGGACATGGCCGAAGAAATTCGCCAGCCCCGCAAGCCGCGCGCCAAGAAATACCGCATCCAGGAAGTCATCAAGGTGCGTCAAATCCTGCTGGTGCAGGTCGTCAAGGAAGAACGTGGCAACAAGGGGGCCGCGCTGACCACTTACCTGTCGCTGGCCGGTCGGTACTGCGTGCTCATGCCCAACACCGCACGCGGTGGTGGCATCAGCCGCAAGATCACCAATGTCACCGACCGCAAGAAGTTGAAAGAAATCGCCGCTGAGATCGACGTGCCCGATGGCGCCGGTCTGATCGTGCGCACGGCAGGAGCCAAGCGCACGAAATCGGAAATCAAGCGCGACTATGAATACCTGCAACGCCTCTGGGAACAGATCCGCGCGCTGACGCTGAAATCCATCGCGCCCGCCAAGATCTATGAAGAAGGCAACCTGATCAAACGCTCGATCCGCGACCTGTATAACCGCGAGATTGACGAGGTGTTTGTCGAAGGTGATGTGGGTTATCGCACCGCCAAGGACTTCATGAAAATGATCATGCCGTCCCATGCCAAGAACGTGAAACACTATACCGACAGCCAACCGTTGTTCGCCCGATATCAGGTCGAAAGCTATCTGTCGGGCATGTTCAACCCGACCGTTCAGCTGAAATCCGGCGGCTATATCGTGATCGGTGTGACCGAAGCGCTGGTGGCGATTGACGTGAACTCGGGCCGGGCGACGAAAGAAAGCTCGATCGAGGAAACGGCGCTGAAGACCAACCTTGAAGCCTCGGATGAGGTGGCGCGCCAGTTGCGTCTGCGCGATCTCGCCGGTCTGATCGTCATCGACTATATCGACATGGAAGAACGCCGGAACAATGCGGCGGTTGAAAAGCGGTTCAAGGACCGCTTGAAGACCGATCGCGCGCGCATCCAGGTTGGCCGCATCTCGGGCTTTGGCCTGTTGGAAATGTCGCGTCAGCGTCTGCGTCCGGGCATGATCGAAGCAACGACCCAGCCCTGCAACCATTGTCACGGCACCGGTCTGATCCGCTCGGATGACAACCTGTCACTGAACATCCTGCGTCAGCTGGAAGAAGAAGGCGTGCGTCGTCGATCACGCGAAGTGCTGTTGAAGGCGCCGCTGGGCATCGTCAACTTCCTGGTCAACAACAAACGCGAACACATCGCGCAGATCGAGGCCCGCTATGGTCTGTCGGTTCGCATCGAAGCCGATCCGTTCCTGATCTCGCCTGACTTCACGATTGAGAAGTTCAAGACCGCCACCCGGGCCGTGCCCGAAGTGGCCGCGCCGGTGGTCTCTGTCGATGCCATGCTGATGAGCGACATTGACGATGAGGTCAACGAGGTCGAAGAGGCCGAAGTGATCGAAACCCCTGAGGAAGGGGGCGAAGAGACGCCGAAGCCCAAGAAACGCCGTCGGCGTCGGCGGCGCCCGCGGTCGCGCAACACGACGGGTGAAGAGGGTACGACCGAGGCAAATGCCGAGGGCAACACCGGGGAAAATCCTGAGGTAAATCCTGAGGCTGCCGAGACCACGGACAGCGCCGAAGCTGCACCTGCGGCTGAAGCAAGCGAAGACGCGGCTACGGAAACGTCGACCGAAGAGGTCAAGGACGAGAAGCCCAAGCGCACCCGTTCGCGGTCAAGCCGGTCGCGCACATCGGCCAAGAAGAAGGCCGAGGAGGCCGCAGCCGCCGAAGCAGACGCCGAAACCTCTGGCGATGCTGTTTCTGACGACAAGGCCGAAGAGCCGGCTGAGGAAAAGGTCGAGGAAAAGCCCAAGAAGGTGACACGGTCGCGCAGCCGGGCGAAAAAGCCCGCAGCCAAGGCCGCGAAGCCCGCCCCGGTTGAGGCAGAGGCCGAAACGCCCGTCGCGCCAGTGGCCAAGGAGCCGGTTGCGGCCCCGACGCCCACCCCCGAAGTGGTCGCTGAACCCGCGCCTGAGCAGACGCCTGAACCTGTTGTGGAGGCGGCCCCTGAGCCGACCCCAGAACCGGTGGTTGCCGAAGCCACGCCTGAGCCCGAAGTTGACCCCAACAAGCCCAAGAAAAAAGGCTGGTGGTCGCTCGGTCGCTGACACGGTCGCTGATACGGCACCAGGGATGGATCAAAACGGAAAGGCCGGGCGCTCAGCCCGGCCTTTTCAGTTTCGGCGAATGAAATAATGGGTCGTCTCGCCCTGCGGCTCCTGACCCAGGAAATCGTGCCCCTGTTCGGCGCAGAAATGCGGCACGTCAATCACCGCCGCCGGGTCCGTTGCCACCAGGCGCAACACCTGGCCCGGCGTCATGCCGATCAGCCGTTTGCGCGCCTTTAGCACGGGCAGGGGGCACAGCAGCCCGATCGCGTCCAGATCTTCGTCATAGGTCATGGGGCCGACATACGGCAGCACGTTTGTGCTGTCCATGGGCACGCACGCGGTCACGCTTTCGCGATTTTGCCCAGATGTGACAGGCTGGCGCGTGACCTCGTGCGCAACAGAGGGTACATGGGGTCTATGTTCGGAATCGACCTCTTTGACGCGAGCCTTCTGCCCGCCATGTTCATCGCCCTGATTGCGGGTGGAATTTCATTCCTCAGCCCCTGTGTGCTGCCCATCGTGCCGCCCTATCTGGCATATATGTCCGGGGTCAGCATGGGGGAGCTGAGCGAGGGAAAGGCGGCGACACGTAAGGCGACGATCACCGCGCTGTTTTTCGTCATGGGCCTGTCGACAGTGTTCCTGTTTCTGGGGTTTACCGCGTCGGCATTCGGTGCATTTTTCCTGCAAAATCAGAGCTATTTCAATGTCTTCGCGGGCATTCTTGTGATGGTGTTCGGGGCGCATTTTGTCGGCGCGATCCGCATTCCCTTTCTGATGCGCGAGGCCCGGATTGATGCGGGTGACCGGGGTGGCAGCGCCTTTGGCGCCTATCTTCTGGGCCTGGCTTTTGCCTTTGGCTGGACACCCTGCATCGGCCCGGTACTGGGCGCGGTCCTGTCCATGGCGGCAAGCGAAGGCAATGTCGCACGTGGCACGATTCTGCTGGGCGCCTATGCCATTGGCCTGGGCCTGCCTTTTCTGTTGGTCGCCGCCTTCTTCCCGCGCATGAGCCGCGTGATGGTCTGGATGAAACGCCACATGGAACAGATCGAACGCATCATGGGCCTGTTGCTCTGGACCATCGGGTTGATGATGCTGACCGGCGGCTTCTCGGCGTTTTCCTATTGGCTGTTGGAAACCTTCCCGGCCCTTGCGGTTATTGGATAAGGTCTTAATCCTGCCGGGTTTTTCCTGTATACAATGGTCAAACAACATTGGCCGGGCAGATGGACGCCACACAGCAACAACAGGTGAACCAGCGGATGAACCAGCGGGTGAACCAGCGGGTGAAGCGGCGGCGGGTGTTCTACATCCCCGGCTATGACCCGATTCACCCCCGTCGTTATCGCGAACTGTATCGCAGCGAAGGCACCGCCCAGGCCGCGATTTCCGGCTATGATCTGACGCTTATCGGACGTCAGGGGCCGGGCACCTATGGCTGGCAGGTGACGGGCAACATCGACGGAGCCGAGACCGAGGCCGAGTTTGATGTGCTGGTCTGGTCCGACATCGTGCGCGACAGCATGGAGCTGAATATTCCCGCGACCTATCTGTTGATGGCGCGCACGGCCTGGACCTATATCGGCTCGGGGGCGCTGCGCCGCCTGATGCGGTTGCGCAAGGGGCCGGTGATTGCCGCGCTGTATCCCGTTGGCATGTTGATCCTGCAACTGGTGCTGGCGCTGGTGTTGGGCATCGTGCTGGGCGAGGCGGCGCGTTGGGGCGCGGCCTTGCTGCACCCTATGGTCGGTCTTCTGGCATGGTGGGCGGTGTTTCTGACGGTGGTCACGCTGCTGCTCAGATGGTTTCGCAAGATCGACAACAAATTGTATGTCTACTATCTCATGCATGACTACAGCTATTCGGCGGCGTCCAAGGGGGCGAACCCGCCTTTGCTCGAGGCCCGGATGGCCGACTTCGCCGATGCCATCTCGGCGGCCCTAGAGAGCGACGTGGACGAGGTTCTGGTTGTCGGCCATTCCTCTGGGGCGCATCTGGGCGTGTCGATCCTGGCCGATCTGATCCGCGCGGGGCGGGTGCCCAAAGGGGGGCCGGCGTTGGGGTTTCTGAGCCTTGGCCAAGTGGTGCCGATGGTCAGTTTCCTGCCCAAGGCGGGGCGGCTGCGCGCCGATCTGCATGACCTCAGCCAGTCGGACCGCCTGACCTGGGTCGATGTCACAGCCCCCGGCGATGGCTGCGCCTTTGCGCTGTGTGACCCGGTGTCTGTGTCTGGCGTGGCCCCGAAACAGGGCAAGAGGTGGCCCTTGGTGATTTCGGCGGCCTTTACGCAAACTCTCAGCCCGGACCGTTGGGCGGAACTGCGCTGGCGCTTTTTTCGGCTTCATTTTCAATACCTTTGTGCCTTTGATCGGCCTGGGGACTATGATTACTTCCAGATCACCGCCGGGCCTGAGACCCTGTCAGACCGGTACAAGGGGCGCGCCCCGTCAAAAAGTCGCATTGACGTTGCCGTGTCGAAATATACGAACATGACACCATGACCTTGCCTCCAGACCGGCCCCCCAAACCGCCCGCACGCCCCGGAAAAGTTTCGCTCTGGCGCTATATGAAGCTGTTTCGCCAGGACATTCTGTCGGCGCAGCCCGCGCGGCTGTATCACGCCTGGATGGCTGAATTCCGCACGCCGTTCTTTCGCAGCTATATGTGTAACGACCCGAAACTGGTTGATCTTGTGCTCAAGGGACGGCCGGATGATTTCCCGAAATCGGACCGGGTGCGCGAAGGCCTTGCGCCGCTGTTGGGCAATTCGGTGTTCATCACCAATGGCGAGACCTGGAAGCGTCAGCGGCGCATTATCGACCCGGCTTTTGAGGGCGGGCGCCTGCGCGATATCTTTCCGGCGATGTGGGACGCAGGCGTGGCGGCGGTGGAGCGTTTGGCGCCACTGGCAGACGGGCAACCGATTGAAATTGAGGCACAAACCAGCCACGCAGCGGCGGACGTGATCTTTCGCACACTGTTTTCCATCCCAATTGAACATAAGGTCGCGGGGGCGGTATTTGGCCGCTTCAAGGAGCACCAGCGGGCGCAACCGGTGGTCAATCTGGGCGCGATCCTGCCGCTGCCCAAGTGGTTCCCGCGGTTTCATTCACGTGAAACCAAGGACACGGCGCGCGATATTCGTGGCTTGATCACCCAGCTGACAGCGGACCGGATGCAGGCGATCCAGGACGGCACGGCGCCGGATGATCTGGCGACCAAAATCATGACGACGCAAGACCCGGAAACCGGGCAGGTGTTTGACACCGAAGAAATGGTCGATCAGGTGGCAATCTTCTTTCTGGCCGGGCATGAAACCAGCGCCTCCGCCCTGGCCTGGGCGCTGTATTTGCTGGCAATGCACCCCGACTGGCAGGATCGAGTGGCCGAGGAGGCCTTGGCGTTCGACCCCGACAAAATCTATTTTTCCACCATGTCCAAACTGCGCCAGTCGCGCGATGTATTTCGCGAATCCATGCGGCTGTACCCGCCGGTGCCGATGATGGTGCGCGAGGCCGCGTGCCCTGAACATTTCCGCGATCGCGACGTGCCTGCGGGCAGCCAGATCGTGCTGAGCCCCTGGCATCTGCATCGCCATGAACGAATTTGGGAGCGGCCGGATGATTTTGATCCGGGTCGCTTTTCGACGCCCGAAGGTAAACAATGTATGCGCGAGGCCTATATCCCGTTTTCGGCTGGGCAGAGGGTCTGTCCGGGTTCGGCATTTGCGATGATCGAAGGGCCGTTGATCCTGTCATTGCTGGTGCGCGCCTATCGGTTTGAGCTTGTGCCAGACCGTCCCGCCATGCCCGTCGCGCATCTGACGGTGCGGGGCAAGGATGGGATCTGGTTGCGTCTGACGAAACGCTAAACGGACCGGTAGTGGGTCAGAACATAGACCCGGATGGCCGAGGCCAGGCCCATATCGACACCGCGTGCCTCATCAATCTCGGCGGCCAGGGCATTGATTGGCATGGACTTTTCAGCGGCGATCGCGCGAAACGCATCCCAGAATTCCACCTCGAGCGACACCGAAGTGCGGTGCCCGTGCAGGGTCAGGGAATGCTTTTGCGGTCTCATTCCACTTCGTGCCCGTCATGGTCACGGGCCGATTTCTCGCCCCGTGCCGTGTTCAAATCCTTCTGCGCCTTCGTCAGCCCGAATTTCGCTGCGTTTTCATCGGCTTTGGCCCGGTTCTTCACGCGGTCACGTGACTTGCGGGCCTTGGACAGGCTGACGATTTTTGCCATCAGTCCTTGGGGCCGATCATCTGTTCTGGGCGCACGACAGCGTCAAAGGTCGCCTCGTCGACAAAGCCCAGCGCGATGGCCTCTTCTTTCAAGGTGGTGCCGTTTTTATGCGCGGTCTTGGCCACTTTGGTCGCGTTGTCATAGCCGATGGTCGGGGCCAGAGCGGTAACCAGCATCAGGCTTTCTTTCATCAGCTTGTCGATGCGCGGCTCATTGGCCTGAATGCCGTTCAGCATCCGTTCGGTAAAGCTGTCGGTCGCGTCCCCCAGCAGCTGGATCGACTGCAACAGGTTATAACTCATCATCGGATTATAGACGTTGAGCTCAAAGTGCCCCTGCGAGCCTGCGAAGGTCATCGCCGCATTGTTGCCCATGACATGGGCGGCGACCTGGGTCAGCGCCTCGGCCTGGGTTGGGTTCACCTTGCCGGGCATGATCGAGCTGCCGGGTTCATTTTCGGGCAGGATCAGTTCACCGAGACCGGAGCGCGGGCCAGAGCCCAGGAAGCGGATGTCGTTGGCGATCTTATAGCAGCTACCAGCGACCGTGGCCAAAGCGCCCGACATGAAGACCATGGCATCATGGGCGGCGAGGGCTTCGAATTTGTTCGGGGCAGTAATGAAGGGCAGGTCGGTGATGCGCGCCATATTGGCCGCAACGGTTTCGCCCCAGCCCTTTTTTGTGTTCAGCCCGGTTCCGACGGCGGTGCCGCCTTGGGCCAGCTCATAGATGCCGGGCAGGGCGGCGTTCACCCGCGCGATGCCCTGGCGGATCTGGTGGGCATAGCCGCCAAATTCCTGGCCCAGCGTCAGGGGCGTTGCATCCTGGGTGTGGGTGCGGCCGATTTTGATGATGTCCTTGAACTCTTCGGATTTGGCCTCAAGCCCGGCCAAAAGTTTGTTCAGCCCGGGCAGCAGCACGTCGCGCACCGACATGGCGGTGGCGATATGCATGGCGGTCGGGAAGGTGTCATTCGACGACTGACCCATGTTGCAATGGTCATTGGGGTGCACCGGGTCTTTTGATCCGATGACGCCGCCCATGATTTCGATGGCGCGGTTGGCGATGACCTCGTTCGAGTTCATGTTGGACTGGGTGCCGGACCCCGTTTGCCACACCACCAGCGGAAAGTGGTCGTCCAGCTTGCCGGCAACCACTTCGCCCGCTGCTTCGATGATCGCATCGGCAACGGCGCCGTCCATGTCGCCCGAGGCCTTGTTGGCTTCGGCACAGGCCTGTTTGATCACGCCCAGCGCACGCACGATGGCGACTGGTTGTTTTTCCCAGCCGATCGGGAAATTCATCAGCGAGCGCTGTGTCTGCGCGCCCCAATATTTGTCGGTGGGAACCTCAAGCGGGCCAAAGCTGTCGGATTCGGTGCGGGTCTGGGTCATGTGTCAGCGCCTTTGATGGAAAACCGTTGCTTTCATAACGCGTTTTTCACAAAGTTCAATGCTGTATACCGTGGAATACCGATGTGGGCGCGTATGGTGGCTTACTTGCGGAAACTGTCCAGGCTGACGATTTCCGCGTCTTTGTGCTCGTCTTCGATGGGGGGCACATCTTCGGCCATGGGCGCAAGCTCTTCGGTCTCGACCGGCGCGTCTTCTGGCACACAGCTCAGCCCGTCTTCCTCGCCCTCTTCGTCCTGGCTTTCGAACCGCAGGCCGAATTCCACCGACGGATCCACGAAGGTGCGGATCGCATCATAGGGGATGAACATCGCTTCGGGCTGGTCGCCGAAGTTCAGCGTGACGGCAAAGCCGACGTCGCTGACTTCAAGGTTGTCGAACCAGTGTTGCATGACGATGGTCATGTCCTCGGGAAAGCGGTCGTGCAACCAATCGGCCAGCTCGACCCCATCCTGACGCGTGTCGAAGGTGATGAAGAAATGATGCGCCCCGGGCAGGCCATTTTCGGCAACATCCTGCAACACTTTCTGGATCAGCCCGCGCATGGCGGTGTGCATGAGATTGCCATAGTCGATGGTGTCAGACATAGGAGCGGCCTTTGAAATTGTGTTGCCCCCAGCATAGGGGATTCGGAGGTGAAGGAAAGCGGCGAGGTGGATTTTCAGCCCGTCATCACGCCAAGCCCCGCACCAGCCGCCGCCATGAAGACCAGAGCCAGCGGCAGCGACAGGCGCAGGCGCAACAACAGATAGGCGGCCATCACGGCCAGACCCAGGGCCGGGGCGTTGAAGCTGGACCAGATGGGCCAGGCCGGGCTGAGCGGGCCCAGATCAGCCCGCGTGACTTGATCAAAGAACACATGCAGCGCAAACCACAGCGACAGGTTGGCGATGACACCAACCACGGCGGCGGTAATGGCCGACAGCGCCCCGGTCAGGCGTGGGCGGGTCGAAATCCATTCGACATAGGGCGCGGCGGTGAAAATCCACAGGAAACAGGGCACGAATGTCACCCACAGCGTCAGCGCGGCGGCGGCCAGCGCCAGGCCCGGTCCCGCCGCATTGTGCCCGGCCATGAAGCCCACGAATTCGGTCACCAGAATCAGCGGCCCCGGTGTGGTTTCCGCCAAGCCCAGCCCGTCCATCATCTGCGGCGTGGTCAGCCAGTGGTTCGTTTCGACCACCTCTTGCGTCATATAGGCCAGCACCGCATAGGCACCGCCAAAGGTCACCACCGCCAGCTTTGAGAAGAACAGCCCGATGGCGGCCAGCGTGTCGGCCCCCAGCGCCCAGGCGGTCGCAATCGGCGCCCACCACAGGCCCAGCCACAGCGCAATGGTGCGCGGTGTGCGGGCCTTGAGCGGTGGGGCGGCTGTGGCGCTGTGATCGCCGGTCGCGGTCAGGGCGCCATAGGTGGCGGCCAGCGCGATGATCAGCGGAAAGGGCGCGTTCAGCGCAAACAGCGCGCCGAAGGACAGCACCGCCAGAACGTATCGGTCGCGGCTTTTCAAGGCCTTGCCCGACAGGCGCAGCAGGGCTTGCAGCACAACAATGGCGACAGTGGCCTTGATGCCCAGGAACAGCGCCTCGGCCAGGGGCAGCGCCCCCCAGGTGGCATAGGCCCAGACCAGCGCCAGCATGACAAGCGCGCCGGGCAGGGTGAACAACAGCCCGGCAATCAGCCCGCCGGTGACCCCCCTCAGACGCCAGCCCGCATAGGTGCACAGCTGCATTGCCTCGGGCCCGGGCAGCAACATGCAAAACGACAGTGCATTCAGGAATTGCTGTTCGCTTAGCCACGGACGATCATCGACCAGTTCGCGGTGCATCACGGCAATCTGCGCCGCCGGGCCGCCAAAGGACATCACTCCAATGCGGGCAAAGACGCGGGTCAGCTCGCGCAGGGATGGCGTATTCATGCGTGCCCCTGTTGGGTTGGCCAGTCGTGACCTTCATCGGTTCCGTCTCGGGCCCAACGATACAGGGCATCATGGGCATCATACAGGCTCAGGGCGGCCTCAAGCTGGTCGATGTCGTTTTTGTACTGGCGCGACAGGCCAACCGACAGGGCCAACAGCCCGGCGGCTTCGGGGGCCAGATCATGTTTGTTTGTGTCCGCAGTGCGAATGACTGTTGCCAAATGGTCAAGCGCTGGTGTGGGCAGGGCAAATTCGGCAATCATTGTGTCAAAGGTGCACTGGGGGTCGCGGTGGGACCAAAACACGCCTTCGATGTTAAAGGGGGGATGCCAAAGCGGTCAGCGATATCCGGCATCTGCGTCGGTGGCACAAACAGAAACCGGGCGTTGCAATCGACAAGCCGTCGGCTGAGCCAAGGGCGGGCGAAGCGGTCAATCTTTGGCCGGTGGCGCGTGACCCACAGGGTGGGGCCTTCGGGGGTGCCTTCGTCGGAGTCTGGCAGGCTCTTGATTGGGACATGTGGCAACCCGGCGGCATGCCAGGCCATTTTGCCACCGGCCAAAACCTCGGCGGCAATGCCATCGGCGCGCAATCTTGCGGCGGTGCCATGGCTCAGTTTTTTGCCCTTTTGACAGATCACCACCACACGTTGGCCGCTCAGCTGTGGGATCAGTTCGGCGATCTGGCGCGAGGGATGGCGTTGTGCTGTGGGGATAAGGCATGGCAGGCTGGCCAGGTCTTCATCCGTTGTGACGTCAATCAGATGCGGCGCATTGGCCAAGCCAAGAAGGCGCATCAATTGTGGCGGGGTGATTTCGTTGAACATGGTCGTAACGCATCCTTTGTCGCGGGATCAATGGATGCGAACCTTGGGCCGAGGCCCCACGAAGCCCCACGGGGCGGTATCGCGGACCCCATGGCTTTGTTTGGCAAATGTGAACTGTGTGGTCAAGGCTGCGTGGGATTAAGCCCAACGCCTTCACCGCTAAGGCACAGCGCCAGGCTGTCCTGTGGCAAATAGCCGAGCTGTTCAAGCAGCGTCAGGAAATCGAATTGATTATAGGCCTCGACAATGCGCCCATCGACCACCCGCGCCATGATCTGACCCGAGGTCACCACCGGGTGTTCGGTGCCCGCAGCGGTGGCATGGACCGATATGTGCGCCCAAACCCAGTCGCCACATTCGACCACTTTGTCGAACCGGAAATTCGGTGCTTCGATCTGGGCCAAAAAGGCGGGAACCAGGGCTTTGAAATCTTCGGGGCCGATTGAAAACGCCATCATGCCCTCGGCATGGGTTTCGGGGGTAAACAGGTCGTCGATTGCCGCAAGGTCGGCCTGCATCCAAACGCGATCATACCAGATTTTTAAGGTTTCTGTCGGGGTCATCGCACCTTCTCCTGTTGCGTTCGCCTGTTGCGTTGGAGGCAGTGTAGGCCGCGAAGGTTAATTAACTCTTGAACGCCCAGCTTGACACGGCGTCCGCAAGGGGGATGTCATATGAGAAAAGGGGGGAAGTGCAGGCTTCTGTTGCCAGGTGCCTGCGAACCCCGCCTTACGCGGCTAGGCGAAAGGACTTAAGTTTCGGCAACTCGAACTGCTTACGCAGCCAGAGCCATAGCCGGAGCACGATTGTTATTGGCAATTGTACATAATGGGCCGATACGGTGGCACCCAGCCGAAACAAAGCTAACCCCTTTAGACGTTCGTCGATCCTATTTCGACCCCATGATCCCCCAATAAGGGATGTTTGGTGGAGTCGCCGGGTACCGCCCCCGGGTCCGATCCGCTTATTACGAGCGCGTTTATGTCCATAGTCTCCGAGGAGACAGGAGTAATATAGGCGTTCAGGCGGGCTGGGAAAAGGGCCAAAGCGCAAAAAAGCACATTGCCGGGTCAGAAAACCCTGGACAGGCGGAAATGGCCAGTCTGGGGATAGGCCGCCAGGAAACCCTCTTTGCCGGTGCCTGGGCCGACGTTATGGATCACCGTAAGGCGTGCGGTGCCCGCCACCAAACGGTCTGACACGATGCCCACATGCGACCGACCCGGCCCCAAAATCCCGGCCCCAAAACCCCGATCACGATGTCCTTGGGACAAAGGGTATCAAGTTTTGTGGAGGCTGGGCAAGAGTGCGCCCAAACAGAGGGTGTCACAGCAAAGGGTCAGGACGCGCGCCTGACCCCGAAAGGCGTGGGCGCGTGTCCTGCTTTGGTGTCGAAAGAGTAATGTCTGTTCCAGCACTCTTTACACCGCGTTAAGGTTAACAAGGGGTTAAAGCGCGGTGATTGGGTCTGACACCGGCCCCGACGCGGGGACGGACACCGGCCCCGATGCTGATCCGAAGTTCTGGTCTGGCGGTCTGGCCTAGTTCTGGGGCAGGCGGGCCGCCCGCGCCGCGCGAACCTGTTCGGCCAGCGTCAGCGTATAGGTCGACAGATCCGCCAGAGCGACGTCAGCCGCGCCGCCGTCGCCCGCCTCGATCGCGTCGGCAATGCGGCCGTGCAGGGCGACGATCGCCTCGCGCGACCGGGCTGAAAAGGTGATCATGTTCATCAGCGGCTGGGTCGCCTCGACCGCACCGGCCAGCTGGTAAGACAACACCGGGTTGCCCGCGCCATCCACCAGCGCCCGGTGAAACGCCACATCCGAGGCGCAGAATGCCTCGTCCGTCAGGCCGGGTTGCGATTGGCGGTGAATTTCGGCGCGCATGGTGGCCAGCTGATCCGCCGTGCGCCGCTGTGCTGACAGGGCGACGCAAGCGCGTTCCATTGCATAGCGCGCTTCGCAAGCGGTTTCGAAATCAACCTCGTTCATCGACAACAGCAGGGTTGAGGTGGTGATCTGCTGCCCATAGGCCTCTTCAAACGACATGCGGTTCACGAAGGCCCCGCCGGTTGCGCCGCGCTGTGTGCGGATCAGGTTCTGGGCGGCCAGACGCTTCAGGGCCTCGCGCACAGTGGGGCGCGAGACGCCAAACTGGTCGCATAACTCGGCCTCGGAGGGCAGACGTTGATCGACGATCAGCCCGCCATCAATGATCGAATTGCGGATAGCGTCGGCGATCTGTTTGGACAGGTCGCGATCCATTTCTAAATCGGTTTTCATAAAAACCATTTGTCAGACATTTGAAGTTGTGGCAATCATTTTGCCAAATGTAAGACAATTGTGCGTATTTGAGTCGCACAACCGCAACATGTTCAGGGAGGAGCAGACATGCCCGTAAATATAGATGACATTCTGGCACGCGCACGCAAGCATACCGATGAGGTGATCAAACCCAATGTGGACGCGTGGAACGAGGCTGGCGCCTGGCCGCGTGATGCGTCTGACAAGGCCGGTGCCCTGGGCCTGACCGGGCTCTATGCGCCTGAGGAATTCGGTGGGCAGGGTCTGTCGCTGGGCGACGGCATTCGTGTGTACGAGGAGCTGGGTAAGGGCGATGGCGCCTATGCGTTCGCGCTGTCGATGCACAATATCTGCACCTTCGCGGGCTGTGGCTTTGGCACTGACGCGTTCAAGGCGGCTTGGGGCAAGGCGCTGACCTCGGGTCGCAAGCTGGCCAACTTTGCGCTGACGGAACCGCAGTCGGGATCAGACGCCACCAACATGTATTCGCGCGCTGTGATCAACGATGACGGCACCTGGACCATCAATGGTGCAAAAGCCTGGGTGTCGCTGGCTGGCGAGGCGGATATCTATTTCACCGTCGTGAAAACCACCGATGAACCTGGCCACAAGGACATGGCGATGATCGCCATTCCCGCCGATGCCGAGGGCCTGACATTTGGCCCCGCCTATGACACGCCGTCCTATGAATTCCTGCCGTTGAGCGAGATGTATATGAAGGACGTGGTGGTGTCGGAGGACAACATCATCCTGCCGGTCGGTCAGGGCCTGCAAGGGTCGCTTATGGCGATCGACATTGCGCGGGTCTCCATTGCGTCGGGCTGTTGCGGGTTGATCGAGGCGGCTTTGGACACCGCGCTGGCCTATTCCAAGAACCGCAAGATGTTTGGCGGCAAGAACCTGGATCTGGACGGCATTCAGTGGATGCTGGGCGATGTGGCGACGGACCTTGAGGCCTCGCGCCTGTTGTACCGCGCCGCCGCCAATGCTTTGGGCACGCCCGAAGGGCCTGTCATGGCGGCGCACGCGAAACGCTTTGTGCCCGATGCGGCGGTCAATGCCGCCAATACCTGTACCCAGGTTCTGGGCGGCATGGGGCTGTTGAAACCCTATGGCATGGACCGTCTGTCGCGCCTGTCACAGATGCTGCGCATCGTTGATGGAACGACGGAGATCAGCCGTGTGGTGATCGGGCGTAGCTTGCAAAAACGTGCGAAATCGCTGCCGGATCTGCCGGTGCCCAAGGGCTTTGGCGAGGTCTGATCGCATGATCACACCGGCCTATGCCCAAACCATGGCGCGTTATAACGACTGGCAAAACCGGTCGATTTATGGCGCGGCGGATGGCCTTGAGGACGCGGCGCGGCGACTGGGCGGTGCTGAAACAGCTGCGGCGCCGGGCGGATGACATGGTCATCGCCTGGGCCGATACGCTGGAGCCTGACGACACCGACGTGCCATTCATGGAGATGTAAGATGGCCCTGATCGCCCCCTCGCGCCGCGTGCGGCGTACGCCCTTTTCTGACGGTGTCACCGCCGCCGGGGTCAAGGGCTATATGGTCTATAACCACCTGAAATCTGCTGTGCAGGTCTGGGATGTCTCCTGCGAACGCCAGGTGGAAATTCGTGAGGTGGAAATTCGGGGCCCGGATGCGGGGCGTTTGGTGCAGATGTTGACCCCGCGCAACCTGTCGAAAATGCAGGATGGCCAGTGTTTCTATGTGCCTATGGTGGATGAAACCGGCGTGCCGCCCTGCGATCGGGCCTGGCCGTTTATGGACGGCAACCTTCAAGTCGGCCAGGTGACTTCGGCGGCGAATTCGCCGGACTTTGCAACCGGGGTCGGCATCGGCATGGTGCGCATGACCCATAGGGCGTCGGGCACCGAACTGGACGTGATCACACCGGACGGCGCACGGGCGGCGCTGGTCCACGAAACTTTCTGGATATGAGGATATGACGATGTTTAAAGCACTTGTGATGGAGCAGGGCGAAGACGGGTTGGCAACGGCAAACCTGACCGAAATTGACGAAGCCGCGCTGCCTGAAGGCGATGTGACGGTCGCGGTTGACTACTCTACGGTGAACTACAAGGACGGGCTGTGCCTGTCGGCCAAAGGCGGCGGGTTGGTGCGCAACTATCCCCATGTGCCGGGGATCGATTTTGCGGGCACGGTCGAGGCGTCCGATGACGCGCGCTATAAGCCCGGCGACAAGGTCGTGTTGACCGGCTGGCGGGTCGGAGAGGTCCGCTGGGGCGGCTATGCGCAAAAGGCGCGGGTGAAGGCCGACTGGCTGGTGCCGCTGCCCGCAGGCCTGGATGCCCGTCAGGCCATGGCCGTGGGCACCGCCGGGTTTACCGCAATGCTGGCCGTGATGGCGTTGGAAGACCACGGGTTGAAGCCGGGCAATGGGCCGGTTCTGGTCACGGGCGCGGCGGGCGGTGTCGGGTCCGTCGCCACGGCGATCCTGGCCAACCTGGGATACGAAGTGGCGGCCGTCACAGGTCGGGCCGATCAGGCCGATTACCTGACCAGCCTGGGCGCAACCCAGATCGTCGCGCGGGACGAGCTGAACGAGACTGTGAAGCGGCCGCTTGAGGCGGAAACCTGGGCTGGATGCATTGATGCGGTGGGCGGTGCGATGCTGGCCCGCGTGCTGGGCCAGATGAAATACGGCGCATCGGTGTCGGCCATCGGTTTGGCCGGGGGCGCGGGTCTGCCGACCACGGTCATTCCCTTCCTGCTGCGCGGTGTGAACCTGTTGGGTATCGATTCCGTGATGCAGCCCTATGACAACCGTCTGCGGGCCTGGGAACGTCTTGCCAAAGATCTGCCGATGGACAAGCTGGAGGCCATGGTGCACCCGGCAACCCTGTCCGATCTGCCCGGTCTTGGCGCCGATATCCTGAAGGGGCAGGTCAAGGGCCGTGTCGTGGTCGACGTGAACGCCTGAACGTAGTTCCCCTGAGCGGGATCCAAAGGCGTGGGCGGCAAGTGCCACCCACGCTTGATATCTCGCGGGCCAGGGCCCGCTTGGCCCGCTTGGATTGACGCGTGGGGGGACGTTTCTCTCTTGCTCCAGCGTTTTGCCTGCGCTAGCCGTTTCATGTCCGTGACGCGCGGGCTGCCGAACGACAAGTGTCGCGCGGCTGGCTGGAAGACCTGCCGGACTGGGGTGCCAGAGTCGACAGGCACACCCCCAACAGACAAGGACATATTGCGATGAGCAAGCTGGATATTGATTGGGTGCGGGCGCAGTTTCCCGCCTTTGACGAACCGACGCTTCAGGGCCAGGCGTTTTTCGAGAACGCCGGTGGGTCATACACCTGCGCGCCGGTGATCAACCGCCTGACGCGGTTTTATACGCAGCGCAAGGTCCAGCCCTATGCGCCCTATGAGGCCTCGCGTCTGGCCGGCGAAGAAATGGACGAAGCGCGTAGGCGGCTGGCGGCCATGTTGGGGGTCGACACCGATGAGGTCAGCTTTGGCCCCTCGACCACGCAGAACACCTATGTTTTGGCCAATGCGTTTCGCCAGTTCCTGACCCCCGGTGATGCGATCATCGTCACCAATCAGGATCACGAGGCCAACACCGGCCCCTGGCGTCGTCTGGCAGACGAAGGCGTTGAGGTGCGCGAATGGAAGATTGATCCCGACACCGGCCATCTGGACCCGGCGCAGTTGGACAACCTGCTGGATGACAAGGTGCGGCTGGTCTGTTTCCCACACTGTTCCAACGTGGTGGGTGAGATCAACGATGTCGCCGCGATCACCGCAAAGGTGCATGCGGCAGGGGCCTATGTCTGTGTCGATGGCGTCAGCTATGCGCCGCATGGTTTCGTGAATGTGGATGAGCTTGGCCCGGATATCTATCTGTTTTCGGCCTATAAAACCTATGGCCCGCATCAGGGGGTCATGGTGATCCGGCGTGGGCTGGGCGAGGTCTTGCCAAACCAGGGGCACTATTTCAACGCGGGGTCGCTGTACAAACGGTTCACGCCTGCGGGGCCGGATCACGCCCAGATTGCCGCCAGCGCGGGCATGGCGGATTACATTGACGATCTGTGCGCGCATCATGGCATCACCGGGGACGCGGCGACGCGCTGTGCGGGGGCGCATGACCTGATGCGGGGCCACGAGGTCACGCTTTTGCAACCCTTGCTGGACTATGTCAGCGCCAAGAACGCGGTTCGATTGCTGGGCCCGGCGCAGGCCGAAAGCCGCGCGCCCACCGTTGCCTTGGCGTTGAACGGGGCGGCGGCCCCCGTCGCGGCGGCGCTGGCAGATCACGGCATCATGGCCGGGGGCGGTGATTTCTATGCGGTGCGCACGCTGACGGCCATGGGGGTGGACCCCGATCAGGGCGTGCTGCGGCTGAGCTTTACCCATTACACCCACGCAGACGAAGTGCAGCAGTTGTTGCAGGCGCTGGAGCGGGTGCTGTAACCGCTCAAAACGGCCGAAAATGACGAAAACCTTGCCCAAACGGCCAGTTTCCCCCTAGTTTTGTCCAAAACAGGGGGGAACTGGATGATCATGACATCGGTCAGAGGCCAGGAGAATCTGCCGCGATATTTCGCGCAGGCGTTCGACCTGGCTGGCAAATTGAACAACGGTCAATTGGACTTTATCCTGCCAGACGGGCGCGTTTTTCGCGTCAAGGGCCGCAATCCGGGCTATGCCGCCACGCTGCACGCCCATGACGGCGATGTGTTCACGCGTCTGGTGCGCGAGGGCGAACTGGGCTTTGGTGACAGTTTCATCGAAGGCGGTTGGTCGTCGCCGGATCTTCAGGCTTTTCTGGATCTGGTGCAGGACGACAACGAAGACCTGTATAACGGTTTTCCGGGCATGGCGCTGGTGCGGGCCTATGAGCGGATGCGGTTCTGGTTGCAATCCAACTCCAAGCGGCAGGCGAAAAAGAACATCAGCCGTCACTATGATCTGGGCAATGCGTTCTATCGCCTGTGGCTGGATGACAGCATGACCTACAGCGCCGCACGCTTTAAGACCGGTCGGGAAAGCACTGAAAAGGCACAGGAATTGAAATACGAAGGCATGGTCGATCAGATGGGTGTGCAGCCCGGTGATCATGTGCTGGAGATCGGCTGTGGCTGGGGCGGATTTGCGCAATATGCCGCCGGGCAACGCGGGCTGCGCGTGACCGGATTGACGATCAGCCAGGAACAGCACGACTTTGCCGTTGAGCGCATTGCGCGCGCGGGCCTGTCGGACCGGGTCGACATCCGCATGCAAGATTACCGCGACGAAAAAGGGTGCTATGACGGGA
>Ga0209345_10000990_pt1 | contig 36309 bp, 35 predicted proteins | sample Cruoilmetagenom7_FD_187294 | JGI IMG/M metagenome (GOLD analysis project Ga0209345, IMG submission 187294) | Oil polluted marine microbial communities from Coal Oil Point, Santa Barbara, California, USA - Sample 7 (SPAdes) (version 2) | ecosystem: Environmental > Aquatic > Marine > Oil seeps ...
GAAGGCGGATAGAAAAATGTGCATGATGATGAGGACTCCGTGAACGCAATCCCCACTTCAGAATCCATCTCGCCCTCACAGGCAAGACCGACCGTTCACGCCTTCAGTTCCAAACGCGATTCCCCTGCTGGTGCCTACGACACACGTCGATACCATACCGCATCATCGACCGGCAAGCCACGCCGATCATCCCGATCCGAAAGAACGGGCGCCTCCGGAAGGAAGACTGCCCGGCAGCAAAGGCTCGAAACGAAACGCTGCGCGCCACGGAAAACTACGGCCGGGCGTTTTGGAAGCACTGGACTGGATACCACGCCCGATGTCGCATTGAGGCGAATCCTCTCATGGTTTGCAAGCAAACTATTGCCGGGCAGCGGATGCGATGCCTCAAGGCATTCGGCGAGCACATCGCCGCAAGAGATTCCGACCGCACCGGGTTTTCCGGAGGCTCCAACTCTTGAGTAGGATGGAGCATCATGAGCAAGACGACGAACAAGAATTCCCCCGAAGTGCGCGAGCGTGCCGTTCCCATGGTTCTGGACAATCCCGGGCAGCATGAGAGCCGCTGGTCCCCTGCCCGGCAGGGCATTGCGAAGCAATGTCCCGAGAGGTGGCGATCCTGTCGATTTCGTCGAAGATCGGCTGTGCGCCGCAGACGCTGAACGAATGGGTCAAGAAGGCCGATGTGGATCGGGGTGCGCGCGCTGGCGTGACCAGCGAGATGGCCGAGAAGCTGAAGGCGCTGGAACGTGAGAACCGCGAGTTGAAGCAGGCAAACGAGATCCTGCGCAAGGCGTCAGCATGTTGCCCCCTCTCGGGACCTTGCTCCGCAAGGCCCTTCCGGGCAGCGGGACGGAGCTCGACCGCCGGTCCCGGACATGATCGCCTTCATCGAAGAACACCGCGACGATACCGGGGTCGAGCCGATCTGCAGGCAGCTGCCGATCGCCCCGTCGACATTCTACGATCACATGGCCAAGCGGGCGAACCCTGACCTGCTGTCGGATCGGGCCACGCGGGATGCCGTTCTGCGCCCCGAGATCAAGCGGGTGTTCGAGGAGAACTACAAGGTCTACGGCGTTCGCAAGGTTTGGCGGCAGTTGGCCCGCGAGGGGTTCGATGTGGCCAGATGCACGGTGGCACGGCTGATGAAGGATTTGGGCCTGGAGGGCGTCATTCGCGGGAAGAAGGCCAAGACGACGATACCCGACAAGGCGCAGCCATGCCCGCTGGACAAGGTGAACCGTCAGTTCGGAGTGCCCGCACCCGACGTGATGTGGGTCAGCGATTTCACCTATGTGGCAACGTGGCAGGGCTTCGTCTATGTGGCGTTTGTCATCGACGTTTTCGCCCGTCGTATTGTGGGCTGGCGGGTGAGCCGCACGGCCAATGCGGGCTTTGTGCTTGATGCGCTGGATCAGGCCGTTCATCAGCGACAGCCAGGATAGGGCTTGGTGCATCATTCGGATCGCGGCAGCCAAGGCGGATTCAACCGGTCGTCGCAACACCCCGCTATTGGAGGTGTTGTTGATGTCAGGAAGACGGAAGTCGGAGCGTTCGATGCGATGCAAATTTTCCTCGGCGAAACGATCAATGGCCTCTTCAAGGCCGAGGTCATTCACCGCCGTGGCCCATGGAGCAGCTTCGACGCCGTGGAATACGCCACCCTCGAATGGGTCGACTGTTTCAACAACCGCCGCCTGCTGGAACCCATCGGAAACATCCCGCCAGCAGAGGCCGAAGCAAACTTCTACGCAACTCTGGAAACGCCGAAAATGGCCGCGTGACTTACATCAACCAGCCTCCGGCAAATCCGGCCCGGTTCAGTCCGGGTTCTCATTCTGCAGCTAGCTGTTCCATTCCGGATGATCACATAGACACTCGGCGATCTGCGTTTTTCATGGCAAGTTCGGTCCTGAGGGACATTTGGGACGGGGTGCGACCATGCTGATTCATCTTCACAAGCAGGCGACGACGACGCCCAAAGTAAGGGCTACAATCCAGGCGAGCGATGAGCCTGCATCGACCCTGGCTAAACGCTTCGGAACGACTGAGCAGACGGTGTATAAATGGAAACACCGCGACAGCGTTGAGGATCGCAGCCACACGCCGCACCGGCTTCAGACCACACTGACGCCCGCTCAAGAGGCCGTGGCGGTGGCTTTGCGCATGACGCTGCTGGTATCGCTTGATGACCTCCTGGCTGTGCGCGATTTCATGAACCCGAATGCCTCACACTCTGGCCTGGACCGCTGCTTGCGTCGGCATGGCGTGGGAAACCTGCGTGACCTGAAGGCCAAAGCACCAAAGCCGAAGCACAGCGCCTTCGAGGCCTATGAGCCCGGTTATATTCATATCGACGTCAAGTATCTGCCGCAAATGGCGGATGAGACCTCACGGCGCTATCTCTTCGTGGCCATCGATCGGGCGACACGCTGGGGTGAAGGGCGTCTCGGAATTGATCCAGTGGATCAATTCAGCCCTGAACGGGTGGAGCCCCGGCTTCATTCGGGTATTTAAAGCCAAGACGGCGGCCAACGCCCGGCGCTTCCTGCGTGATATGGAGCGGATCTGTCCAATGCGGATCAGGACCATTCTCACGGACAATCGAAAAGAGTTCACAGATCGTTTCTTTGGCCTGCGAAAGCGCGCCGCAACAGGCGGGCATGAGTTCGACAATCTCTGTGCCGCCCTGGACATCGAGCACCGTCTGACCCCGCCGAAGTCGCCACAGACCGACGGCATGGTAGAAAGGTTCAATGGCCGCATCGAAGATGTGCTACAAAGCCATCATTTTCGATCAGGCGAAGAATTGGAGACGACGCTGCACCGCTATGTCTGGCTTTACAACCAGCAGCTTCCTCAATCAGCCTTGGGCAGCAAGTCGCCCTTGCAGGCGATGAAGGACTGGCACAAACTCAAGCCGGACCTGTTTAAGAAACAGCCATACTACCTGCCGGGATGTACCAGCTAGCAGATTGATCCCATGTTTTGATCGTATGATTCCTTTCCTTGGACGTGACCTTCTCCCCCAGGGCTCTCTTATTCATAAAGAGAGTCGGCGCCGTCCCGGGCGCCCTGCAAATCGTCGACAGCACCGTCATTCGCAGTCATCATCATGCAGCGGGCGCAAAAGAGGGACGCCGCGCCGGGGTTTTGGCCGTTCTCGAGGTGGCTTCACGACCAAGATTTAGACCAAAAAACTCCGTGCAAAGCTGGAGAGAGCTTGGGGAACAGTCACCCCGCCCAAAGGACGGACAGCGCCAGAAGGCGCTGTCCTTATTCATCAGTTCTTTTCTTTATCGACCATCTTGCCGGCGGAAATCCACGGCATCATTGCGCGCAGCTGTTCACCGACCTGTTCGATCTGGTGTTCGTCGTTCAGGCGGCGTGTGCCCTTAAAGAACGGCTGACCCGCCTGATTCTCCTGCATGAAGTCACGCACGAAGGCGCCGCGCTGGATGTCGGTCAACACGTCTTTCATCCGCTTCTTGGTCTCTTCGTAGGGCAGGATGCGTGGACCCGAAACGTATTCACCATATTCAGCGGTGTTCGAGATCGAGTAGTTCATGTTCGCGATGCCGCCCTCATAGATCAGGTCCACGATCAGCTTCACTTCGTGCAGGCACTCGAAGTAAGCCATCTCGGGGGCATAACCGGCCTCGACCAGCGTCTCGAAGCCCATGCGGATCAGTTCGACCAGACCGCCACAAAGAACCGCCTGCTCACCAAAGAGGTCGGTTTCGCATTCCTCGCGGAAGTTCGTCTCGATGATGCCCGAACGGCCGCCGCCGATGGCGGAGCAATAGGAGAGGCCCAGTTCCAGCGCCTTGCCCGAGGCGTCCTGATCCACGGCAACGAGGCAGGGCACGCCGCCGCCCTTGGTGTATTCGCCGCGCACGGTGTGACCGGGGCCTTTGGGGGCCATCATGATGACGTCGACGCCGGGCTTGGGTTCGATCAGGCCGAAGTGGACGTTCAGGCCATGCGCAAATGCGATCGCCGCGCCGTCGCGCAGGTTATCGTGGACGTATTTCTTGTAGGTCTCGGCCTGCAATTCGTCGGGCATGGTGAACATGATGAGGTCGGCCCAGGCGGCGGCTTCGGCGATGCCCATGACCTTGAGGCCTTCGCTTTCGGCCTTCTTGGCCGAGGCGGAGCCTTCGCGCAGGGCGACAACGAGGTTCTTCGCGCCGGAATCGCGCAGGTTCAACGCATGGGCGTGGCCCTGCGAGCCGTAGCCAAGGATCGCGACCTTGGTGTCCTTGATGAGGTTGATGTCGCAATCGCGGTCATAGTAAACGCGCATGTTGGGTCCTTTCGAATGAGCCGCAGAGTAGGCGGGATGGCGGCAGCATAGCTGTTCTACACAGAAATACCTTTCATTTTCGCATTGATTTCGGAGTAAATTGAAGTATTCATTCGTCAAACTTCGGAACTTGAAAAATACATGCTTGATGATACAGATCGGCGCATATTGCGACAGTTGCAGGCGGACCCGACGCTATCGAGGCCTGACCTGGCTGAGCGCGCTGGCCTGAACGCCGCGACCTGCTGGCGTAGGCTGGAGCGGCTGCGCGAACGCGGTGTTTTGCGCGGTAGCCGTGCGGTCATCGACTGGTCAGCCCTTGGCTACACGGTCGAAGTGTCATTGCGAATTACGCTGGATAAAACCGCGCCGCGCGCCTTTGAAGAATTTGCCGGGGCCGCTCGGCAGATCCCGGAAGTGTTGGAGATTCAAACCTTCCTCGGTCAGGTTGATGTTCGGCTGGGCTTGATCGCCCGCGATCTGGCGCATTATCAAACGCTATACCGTGAGCGCATTCTTACCTTGCCTCATATTGCGGACCTTGAGGCATTGATGCATGTCGCGCGGATCAAGACAGACGAGACGGTGCCGCTATGAGTGACCGTATCGTCCTGGATGATACGGATCGTGCCATCTTGCGCCTGTTGATGGAGGATGCGGACCTGTCCGCCAGCGCCCTTGGCAAAAAGGTTGGCCTGTCACAGCCTGCCGCATGGCGCCGCGCGCAAAGGTTGCAGGAGCAGGGTGTGCTGACGGGACGCCGCCTGGACCTGGATTTGGCCAAGCTCGGCTTTGGCGTGACCGTCTTCCTGGGGGTAAAGCTGGGGACCAAGGGGCGCGTTAGCCTTGCCGATTTCGAACGTGCGGTCAGCGCTATCCCCGAGGTGCAGACGGTGGAACATGTCCTCGGGCTTTACGATTATCGCCTGCGGGTGGCCGCGCGCGACATCGCCGATTTCGAACGTGTCCTGCGGCGGCGGATCATGACGCTGCCGGGGGTTGGGAACGTCGACGCCAATGTCTTGCTGAGTGAGGAGCGGTTGGCCGGGCCGATCTGATCCTTCGCGCGACCGTTCCCACCCTTGCAGCCGGTCAGGACGCGTCGCGCGTGCCCAGACCCATCTGCATCAGCATCCGACGCACCGGCGCGGCACCGTATAGCGCCGAGAGGCCGGCAGCGCGCAGATCGCGCAGAGGCCGCGCGGAAAGTTGCGAGGCGCGGTTCAACGCGTCGATCCCGGCGGCGCGCAACTTGACTTCCGGATGACGGCTGCGGTGATAGGTCTCCATCATCTGGAGGTCGCCCAGCCCTTCGGGACGCGCCACTGCCAGATCCCGCAGCGCACGCAGATCGCCGAGGGACATGTTCAGCCCCTGCGCTCCAATCGGAGGCACCACATGCGCGGCCTCCGCGATGAGGGCAAGCCGTTCGCCGGACATCCTCTCGGCCACCTGCGTGATGATGGGCCAGAGCGTGCGACGCGTGGCGAGTGTCAGCGGCCCGAACAAACCACAAGACCGTTCCATCATCGCGCTTTCAAAGACCGGGACGGGCAAGGTGGCGAGGCGCAGCGCCTCAACGCCATCGTCCATCCACACCACGGCCGAGCAGGGCATGCCGTCGCGGTCGGGCAGGGGCACCAAGGTAAACGGCCCGCCCGTGCGGTGAACCTCGGTCGAGACGTTATCGTGGGGGATCGGGTGCGTCACGGCGAAGGCCAGCGCCTTTTGGCCGTATCGCCGGGTGCTGACGCTAATGCCTGCGGCCTCCCGCATAGGGGAAGTCCGGCCATCGGCGGCGATCACCAATCGGCACCGGACACGCGTGCCGTCGTCTAGCCCCACGATAGCTTCGCGTTCGCGGGTGAGCAGGGTGGTGGTGGCGACGCCTGGGCGAAAGGTGACGGTGTCCAGCTCGCTCAGGCGTGCGACCATCTCGCGGCGCAGCAGCCAGTTGGGCAGGTTCCACCCGAACGGGCCGGAGGTGATTTCGGATGCGTCAAATTCCCGGCTGACACGCGGTTCCGCGATCTCCCCGCCTGCGTCGACGATCCGCATCACTTGCAAGGGCGCTGCATGGGGCGCAAGCCGGGACCAGAGACCGGACTCCTCCAACAATTCGCGCGCAGGTTGCAAAAGCGCGGTGGTGCGCAGGTCGGCGGCCTCGTCATCGCCCGAAGTCACCGGGGGTGTCGGGTCGCAAAGCAGGACGCTAAAACCCGCCGTGCCGAACAGGGCCGCAGCCGTCAGCCCGGCAACGCCCCCGCCCGAGATCAGGATGTCATGATCGATCGCCATAATCGCGCCCTCCTGAAGGTTAGATAGGGTGACGACGGGGGGAGGGAAAGCGGCAAAGCGCCGCGCGACCTGGGTGCGAAGGCTTAAGACGCAGGGTCGCTCGAAGGTGTGCACAGGACGCGGTGGGGGCGGCCTGCGGAAAACGCCTAGCGCAATCGCGCCAGGAAATCGGCCAGATCGTCGGTATGGTAATGGATATGGTCTTGTTTCATCGGCTCTGGCGCGACGTGGATCGTCCGCATGCCAAGTGCGTGTGGCGCGGCGAGGTTCCTTGGATCATCCTCGAACATGGCGGCGCGGGCGGGGTCGAGCTTGTCCAGCGCAAAGACAAGATCAAAGGCGCCGGCCTCGGGTTTGGGCAGGTAGTCGGCATGCTCCACCCCGTAGATCGCATCGAACAGGCCGCCGAGGCCGCGTGCCTCCGTGACCCGCTCGGCATAGGGGGCGCAGCCGTTGGTGTAGATGATCTTGCGTCCCGGCAGCGCCGCGATGCCATCGGCAAGGGCGGGATCGGCGCTCAGCACCGTGAAGTCGATGTCGTGCACCTCGGTGAGATAAGGACCGGGATCAACGCCGTGATTGCGCATCAGCCCGGCCAGCGTGGTGCCGTGATCGCGCCAGTAGAGAATGCGCAATCGGTCCGCCTCGCTGCGATCAACCCCGAGGGTGCGCATGACCCAATCCGTCATCCGCGCCTCGATCTGATCGAAAAGGCGCATCGACGGCGGATAAAGCGTATTGTCGAGGTCAAATACCCAGGTGGTGACATGATTGAACTGGTCGGCAAAGGGGTGTCGAGACATGGCGGCACGCTAGTCTTCGGGTCAGCTCCGCGCAAGAGGGCGCAGGGTGGCCGGCGGGGTGGTCGGCGTGACACAGGGTGCGACTGGACGAGCGGCGACAGGCGCGGCTAGGGTGCCGAAACGATTGGACAGGACAACGCCCGTGCAGACCGATGCCTATTCGCTGATCCTTGAGGCCATAGACCACGGCGTCTACCGCCCCGGCGACCGCCTGGTAGAGAGTGAGTTGGCCGAGCGGTTCGGCGTTTCGCGAACACCGATCCGCGAGGCTTTACAACGGCTTGAAACGCAGAGCCTGTTGGCGCGTGACGGGCGGTCACTGATTGTCGCCTCGCTCGATCATAATCAGTTGGCGGAGCTTTACGTCGTCAGGACCGAGCTGGAGGCCCTGGCCGCCCGCCTCGCTGCCCGTCACGCCACGCCCGAAGAAGTGCGTGTGCTGCGCGATATGGTGGAGGAGGATCGCGCCTTGCTGGGCGATCCCGGCGCGCTGTCCCGGGCCAATCGGCGGTTTCACAAACAGATCCACCTTGCGTCGCACAACCGGTTTCTGGTGCAGCAACTCGATATGGTGCATCGCTCAATGGCGCTGCTCGCGCTGACATCGCTGGCCGCCGAAGGCCGGGACGAGGCGACCCTTGCAGAACATGACGCCATCGTCAGCGCAATAGAGGCGAGGGACGAAGCAGCCGCAGGCAAGACGTTGAGCGATCATATTTCCAAGGCTTTCGTGACCCGGCTGAAACTTGATTCCGGCGAAATCGGGACGGTGTGATCCCACGTGGCCACCGACTGGCCATGTTGCGTTTTGTCCCAATAATGCGGTTTGACGATCAGCTCGTAGAGCGCCTTCCACATTGCCACCGCGCCCATCGGCCAATAAAAATGCATCAACGGGACCCATGCCCAGAGGTGGCGATGCCGGGGCCGTCGCGTCCCGATAAAGCCGAGGATCAGGGTCAGCGCCTCGATCATCAGGAACAGTCCGGCGACCCATTTGACCCGCGGGTCCGTGTCCAGCGTGGTGAACGGCAGGTCGACGCCAAGGGTCACAAGCCAAAAGACCCAGAGCAGCGGTGCCAGCGCGAACTGGGTTAGTGCGGTGACGAAATGCGCCTGAAACCCGATGAAGCGCCAGAATCCGAGGTCGCGGCACAAACTCAGCGGTTTTCGCATATGCACGAGGTAGGTCACACAATATCCCTTTAGCCATCGTGATCGCTGCTTGCACCAAGGCAGGACGCGGTTGGCGGCCTCTTCCTTGGTGGTGGTGTCGATCACGCGGGTGCGATATCCGGCGCGCGCCAGCCGGAAACCCAGGTCGGCGTCTTCGGTGACGTTATGGGCATCCCAGCCACCCAACTCTTCCAATGGGGCGCGGCGAAAGAACAGGGACGTTCCGCCGAGGGGCAGGGCAAAGCCCAGCTTGCCCATGCCCGGCAGCAACAACCGGAACCAGGTGTTGTATTCGATGGTGAAACACCGCGCGATCCAGGTCGAGCGGTCGTTGTAGTAGTCAAGCGCGCCTTGCAAGCATACGACGTCAGGCGGCGCAGAGGCAAAGCTTGTTGCGACCTTGAGCAATTGGTCCGGGTCCGGCGCATCCTCGGCGTCATAGATCGCAATGATGTCGCCGGTGCAGAAATCCAGTGCGTAATTCATCGCCCTAGGTTTGGTTCGCGGTGCACCGTCGGGCACGATCACGACACGGAACCAAGGAGGGAGCGCGGTGTCTTCGAGAACTTCGCGGGTCAGGCCGTCCACTTCCTCCAGCACCAGCAGAACCTCAAGCTTGGCACGCGGATAGTCGAGGGCCTGAAGGCGTTTCACCAATGCGGCGGCAACATTCGGTTCGCGGAACATCGGGGCGAGGACCGAAATGGTTGGCAGGTCGTCATCCGGGGGGCAATCCTCGGGGCGCAGCGGGGGATCGCGGACGATCAGATGCGCAGTGGCGGCGGCCAGTTTCATCGTGCTGGCGATCACCAGAGTTGCGGCGGCGAGCCAGCTGATCGTTGCAAAGACGAGGTGGGGCATGGTGATGAGAACCACCATCGGGAGTCCCGTGAGCGACAGTAGGGACGCCGCATTCCCCGCCTTGTAAGATCGCCATCCGCGGCAGGAATAGGCGAGGGCGACGCGGGCTTGCGCACGCTCCGTCAGGGCAGGGCGGTGCCGTTCGGCGAGGTGCGCGAGGATCGTGTCACGTGGGGCCAGCAGGGCGGAGAGGTGAAGCGTTAGGTCGGGGTTCCGGCGGCTAAAGGCCTGGCGGATCTGTGCCATACACTCGGGGCGCGCTGTCGCGATCCACAGCCAATTGCCGCACCTGCGATGTGGAATGCACTGGTATTGCAGACATATCGCGGGATCGAGAAGGTCCGACAATGTCGGGTCAGGGGGCGTCCGATCCAGCGCGACGGGGGCGATTTCGGTGTTGCGGATCAACGCGGGCACAAGCCGGTCATCGCTAAGCCGTCCTTCGGCATGATCAGCGCGGATCTCGGCTACGGTTTGTGGCGAGGCAGGTTCGCCGGGCGGCGGCGGCACTTGTTGCGGTGGGAATTGTGGGATGAATTGCGACAGGATCTGGGGTGCTGCAAAGGCGCGACGCCGTGGGGTTGTGGGCGCAGGCCGCTGGGTCGCGGTGCGCGCGCGGGGCACCGGGGACTCCCTGATCAATTGGGCTTCGTACATGCGAGCGCTCCCTGCTGGCGCCCGCTTCGGGGGCGCGAAGGTGACGCCAAAGGTTAGATCGCCGAAGCGCCCGCCGAGGCATCCTCAGTACCATCGTCTACCGCAAGTTAATTTAGCCTGAACAAACGGTTAACGCCCCACGATTTGCGAGGCGTTTTCCATTTGTGAATAGTAGGCGCGGTGTCGCCGGGGATTATCCTCGCGACAGGCCCTTTACGCACTACGGTCCTGCATCGACGCGGCGAAGCGTTCGAACAGGTAGAAACTGTCCTGCGGGCCGGGGCTCGCCTCCGGATGATATTGCACGGAAAAGACCGGGCGTTCCGTCATCCGGATCCCGCAATTCGATCCGTCAAACAGCGAAACATGGGTTTGCATCACGCCGTCGGGCAGCGAGTCGCCGTCAACGGCGAACCCGTGGTTCATCGAGGTGATTTCGACCTTGCCCGTCTCCATATCCTTGACGGGGTGGTTCGCGCCGTGATGGCCGTGGTTCATCTTGACCGTCTTGCCACCAAGGGCGAGGGCCAGCATCTGATGTCCAAGGCAGACGCCAAAGATCGGAACGTCGCTCTGGCCCATCACGCCCTGGATCATAGGCACGGCATAGGCGCCTGTCGCCTCGGGGTCGCCGGGACCGTTCGACAGGAATACGCCATCCGGACCGTGGGCCAGCACCTCTTCCGCCGTGGCAGAGGCAGGTAGCACCGTGACGTCGCAGCCGGCCGAAGCGAGGCAGCGCAGGATGTTGCGCTTGGCCCCGTAGTCGATCGCGACAACCTTGTGACGCGCCTCGGGCTGGGTGCCGAAGCCATCCGGCCAGGCCCAGCGGGTTTCGTTCCAGCGATAGCTTTGCGCGCAGGTCACGGATTTCGCAAGGTCCATGCCGACCAGGCCGGCAAAACCGCGCGCCTTGGCGATCAACGCTTCTATGTCGAAATTGCCATCGGGATCATGGGCCAAGGCGGCATGCGGTGCGCCTTGCGCGCGGATCGCACGGGTCAACCGCCGGGTGTCGACACCTCCGATAGCGATGCGACCATGGCTCGCCAGCCAGTCGGACAATTCACCGCTTGCCCGCCAGTTCGAGGCATCGGTCGGGTTCCAGCGCACGACCATCCCCTCGGCCACCGGGTCGGCAGTTTCGTCATCCTCGGGCGTGACGCCCACGTTGCCGATATGGGGGAAGGTAAAGGTCACGATCTGCCCGGCATAGGAGGGGTCGGTCATGATTTCCTGATAACCGGTCATGGCGGTGTTGAAACACAGCTCAGCCACCGTTTCGCCTGTCGCGCCGAACCCGCGACCCATAAAGACGGTGCCATTGGCGAGAACCAGGCATGCGGTCGGTTTGTTGTGATCAGAATGCGGCATTTTGCGGCTCCGGCTGGATGGCAAATCTGCGCTTACCTAAGGGGGCTGGCATGGGGGGTCAAGGGCGATCGGGCTGGTGTTTCCTGCTTCTGACCTATGCGGGCGGATAGGGCTGTGGGCCTCATGCCTCTGTTGTACCCGGGGTGAGGGCGGGATAGGGTGGAACGCTTGAAGGACCAAAGGTGAGCTCATGCAACTCCGCGACAAAGTCAACACGGCGCTCAAGCAGGCGATGAAGGACCGCGATGCGGACCGGCTCAGCACCCTGCGGCTGATCAATGCGGCGATCAAAGATCGCGATATCGCCGCGCGCGGAGAGGGCCGCGAGGAAGGCGTCGGTGATGACGATGTGCTGGCCATCCTGGGCAAGATGGTCAAGCAGCGCCAGGAAAGCGTGCGCGCCTACGAGGAGGGCGGACGGATCGACCTCGCCGAACAGGAACGCACCGAGATCGGCTATATCGAAGAGTTTCTGCCCCGCCAGTTGAGCGACGAGGAAGTCGCGGCGGCGGTGGAGGAGGCGATGGCCTCGGTCGGGGCCTCGTCCATCCGCGATATGGGCAAGGTCATGGGCGCGCTGAAGTCGCGCTATACGGGCCAGATGGACTTTGGCGTGGTGGGTCCCATGGTAAAGGCAAAGCTGGCCTGAAGCGGCGGTGCGGTTGCGCGCTTTTGACGTCGGCCAATCCTCGCGCATCCGCGATGGCCGTCGTGCGCGCGCGGAACGGAGCTATCGCCCATTCTGTTTTGCTCTTGTCACAAGAGAGGAGCAAACCCATGCCAGCACAATCCAAAGCCCAGCAAAAAGCCGCAGGCGCGGCCCTGTCGGCCAAGCGCGGCGATACCAAGGTCTCGGACCTGCAAGGTGCGTCCAAGGACATGTACGACAGTATGAGCGAATCGGAACTGGAGGATTTTGCCTCCACCGACCGCAGCGACCTGCCGGAGAAGAAGGACTGAGGGCTGAACGGCCAGACGCCGGGGGGGAGTCAGTTTGGCCGCGCGTGAGGGATCATTGCCTCGCAGGCAGCCCATTGCGGGGGGCTTACCTTGTCACCCGGTGGACATTAGTCGGCGGGCGAGATCTGTATGCAGCGCCTGGCGCTCCTCCTCACTGAGGAAGGCGCCGATCTCGACTTCCCGTCCATTCCCGCTGAGCGTTACGTAATGCGGCACCGGGCCGTCACGTTCATGCTTGTGCAGTCGCACCCAATAGCGGTTGCAGTTCCAGGTACGCAGGGCACCTCCCGGCTCTGTTCGGGTCAGGCTGACCTCATTCTCCTCCAGGCTCAGCACCTCGATAACCTCGCCGTCGCGGTAGTTGCGCTGTAAACCCCACCAAAGCGCGCCGAGCGCGGTCATCGCAAAAGGCAGCAGCGCCCAGAGAAGGGCGGTTCCGACCATGGCTGCCAGCGGGATCGTCACGAGAGCAAAGAACAGGAGGATCACCACCGCGAACCCCTTGCGCGGCAGGGAGCGGTGCGGCCGAAGCTCCAACCTCTCCGGCGTGATCCAGCGATAGCTCATGGTTGCGATCTCGCGTGTTCGGGGGGAGGGCAGGTTGAGGCCCGCCTGGGGAAAATGCGAAAGGCCGGAGGTTTCCCCCCGGCCTTTTGCTGTTGCGATGTCTTGCCGGGATCAGTGGGCGTGGCCCTTGTCCCAGTCTTCCTGCTTGGGCAGGATTTCGAACGTATGCTCAGGCGGCGGGGAGGGCAGGGTCCACTCCAGCGTATCGGCATATTCGTTCCAGTAGTTGTTCTCGGTGATCCGCGCGCCACGCAGCAGCGCATAGGCCATGATCCCAAAGAACAGCAGGAAGGACGCGAAGGACAGGAAGGCCCCCATGGACGACCAGAAGTTCCAGAAGGCGAAGGCCTCCGGGTAGTCGATATAGCGGCGCGGCATGCCCTGACGACCCAGGAAGTGTTGCGGGAAGAACGTCAGGTTGGCCCCGATGAACATCATCCAGAAGTGGACTTTGCCCAGGGTTTCGGGATAGGCGCGGCCCGTCATCTTGCCAAAGTAGAAGTAGATCCCGGCAAAGATTGCAAAGACCGCCCCAAGCGACATCACATAGTGGAAGTGTGCCACGACATAATAGGTGTCGTGATAGGCCCGGTCGACTGCCGCCTGACTCAGCACCACGCCGGTCACGCCGCCTACGGTGAAGAGGAACAGGAAGCCGAAGGCCCAGAGCATCGGTGTCTTGAACTCGATCGAGCCGCCCCACATTGTCGCGATCCAGCTGAACACCTTCACGCCCGTCGGCACCGCGATCACCATGGTCGCCAGCATGAAGTAGCTCTGCTGGGTCAGGGACATCCCCACGGTGTACATGTGGTGTGCCCAGACGACAAAGCCCAGCACGCCGATCGCGATGATCGCCAGAACCATCGGCAAGTAGCCGAAGATCGGCTTGCGCGCGAAGGTCGAGATGACGTGGCTGATGATGCCAAAGCCGGGCAGGATGATGATGTAGACCTCGGGGTGGCCAAAGAACCACAGGATATGCTGGTAGAGGATTGGATCCCCGCCCCCGGCCGGATCAAAGAAGGTCGTGCCGAAGTTGCGGTCCGTCAGCAACATGGTGATCGCGCCGGCCAGAACGGGCAGGGCCAGCAGGATCAGCCAGGCAGTGACAAAGATCGACCACGAAAACAGCGGCACCTTGAATAGCGTCATGCCGGGTGCGCGCATGTTCAAAAAGGTGGTGATCATGTTGATCGCACCCAGGATCGAGCTGGCACCCGAGACGTGCACGGCAAAGATCGCGAGGTCCATGGAAGACCCGCCCTCGGTGGTCGAGAGCGGCGGGTAAAGCACCCAGCCCACGCCGGACCCCATCTGACCGTTGCCGCCGGGCGCGAGCAGGGAGGCGACACCAAGCGCGACGCCAGTCACATACATCCAGAAGCTGAGGTTGTTCATCCGCGGGAACGCCATGTCCGGCGCGCCGATCTGCAACGGCATGAAGTAGTTGCCGAAGCCGCCAAAGAGAGCCGGAATCACGACGAAGAACATCATCAGAACGCCGTGATAGGTGATCATCACGTTCCAAAGGTGCCCGTTCGGTGTGCACTCCGCCCCGCTGTCGGCGATGAAGCGCGCGCCCTCTAGGCACATGTACTGAACACCGGGGTGCATCAGTTCGAGCCGCATGTAGACGGTGAAAAGGACCGAGATCAGGCCCACGAACGCCGAAACGACGAGGTAGAGGATCCCGATATCCTTGTGATTGGTGGACATGAACCAGCGGGTGAAGAACCCTCGGTTGTCCTCGTGTCCGTGGCCGTGGACGGCTGCGTCAGCCATGCTCGCCTCCTGCTGATGATCATACGACGCATGCCTTGCGGCATACGAGAATTATTCGGGTTCTAGAATGAACCGCGCAGGCGGGCAATGGCCGGTATTGACGCAGATGGAAGATTTTTGTCGCACCCAGGTTGAATTCGGGGGGTTAGAGGCGGTGGCTACGCCATCTTGCGCCGGTTTGACGCGGCCTCACGTCGCGCGCAGGCTTTCAGGTCGGCCTATTCGTCCGCCGCATCGGGCAGACTGACGAACATTTCGCCGCCGCTATGGCGACCTGGAAGGGGAGGGGCCGGGCCGTTGAGCGCAACTGCTCGATCCTGCCGAGCAAGGCGGGCCGACACCGTTCAAGGAGCCGGGTGAAAACCGCAAAATCGGTCTGGACAACCAAGCCCCGCCCGCATAGAACGCCGCAACCCGAAGGCGGCCAGTCCGACCCTTCACCCGTGCCCGGGTAGCTCAGGGGTAGAGCAGTGGATTGAAAATCCTCGTGTCGGTGGTTCGATTCCGCCCCCGGGCACCACTAAAACAAAATGAAAACAACGACTTGCTGCGTTCCTATTGTCGCTAGACAGGCAGTTATTTTGCCGTGGGTATCATTTGGGTAGCATTTCGGACCCGGTGGCTATCAGCGAGCAGGGACAGCGTTGTGGTATCGTGGAAATAGTTAGCTTCCGTCCAAACCGATCCATCGGGAAACGGCGACGTCTGCGAACCGCTCGCCGCGTTCTCGAATTTCATTTTCGGTCCACTGCGTTTTTCCGGTGAACCACTTGTTCAGGAACAAGCCCGTGTGCTCGGCGAATTTCGCCTTCTTCTCATCGAAACCCTTGTTCCCCGATGAGATGTTCAGACCGCCTGTGAGCAGGGTAAGGTTGCCCAAGGTGTGTAGGATGGCGTTTCGTGCGATGGCCTTGCCGTCGTCATCCGAGGGGCGACCAGTCGATCCGTCCTCATAGGGCCAGTCATCGCCCCATGACTGCGGCATGACATGCTCGACCCACAGATTAAGGGGCTGGTCGGACTGTTCGGCGAGTTTTGACCTGCTTGCGAGTTCCAGTTCCCACAGGATGTCCGTCAGTCGCGGGCGCGGAGAAATCGCATACGCGTTCTCGTTCAAGATGCCGTGCCGAACGTCGCGGTCGGTAGGAAACCGGCTGCTGACCCCTGCCTTCTTCGAGAAGTATCCCTTGAAGCTCGCAACCGATACGCCGTTTTCAAGGAACTCGGCGGCGATGGACTGGAACACCTTGTTGAGGTTCTTGGTCGTGAGATTGCAGAGCGTTCTACGCACCAGATAGGAATAGATCAGTTGTGCCAGTCTTTCCCGTTCCTCGGGCGACACATCCTCCTGCCCCATCTGCAAGGCCACCGGGTAAACGGTCGTCACCTGCCATGTGGTCAGCTTTCGCCCGAGCCATTTCAGGGACGGATCACCCTCTTCTTGCCCTTCAAGGGTTCGGTAAACAGGAGAATACCGTTCAAGGAGTTTCAGCTCATCCTCGACGTTTTCGAAACGCGGTCTGCCCTTCGGCACAGCGAAGTCCCGATACTCGGCGTATAGCTCGCGGATCGAAATCTTTTGGCCAGTTTCGGCGACAAGCATATGAGCAAGGAAGTGATCGAGGCGCGGACGTTTTGGGCGCGCATTCGGTGCATCCCCACGCCACCACGGATGATCGAGCGGGTCCCACAGCTTCTTGTAAAGCGTCTCGACCTTGGCCTTCTGCTTCTCGGCGCGGTGGAAGATGTTGTTGCGAACGAGGTCCATCGCCAACAGCGGTTCGCCCTTCGAGTTCAATGTCTCGAAGATCACCTGCGCGTCGTCGCTTTCGCCAAGCGTGATGACCACCAGCTTCAAACGATCCAGCAGCGCGCTCAAGAGCGCCTCCAGACGTGCTGACACGTCCTCGGGCGTGATACCCTGGTCGATATGATCCTCGACGTCTTCTGGCTCGTCTGACGCGCCCTCAAAGTCCTGTGGGCCGTGCTGAACGAAATCCTCGATCCACTGCCGGAACAGGTGATAGGCGCGAAACGCGCGTTCGGGCCGGTTCTTCGGCACCGACTTGCCCCAGAACAGGGACTTGTATTTCTTGTCGGCCTCGGCGGCGGTCAGGTCGATGATGTCGTGGAACAGGTCGCGGTCGGAGGGCGTGGGCGTCAGCTTGAACCGCGTCAGCGGGTCGGTGTCCTTGCTCTGTGGAACGTTGGTCAGATAGCCGTTGATGTGGTCGATAAAATCATCTTGACCGTGATTACGGGCCACCTCGCGCAACGCAGCGAGAAACAGTTGGAACGTGGTCAGCCGTTGCTGTCCGTCCACCACCTGCACCGTGGGCGTAAAGGCGAATTTCGCGCCGCTATCGACCGGGGCGAGGATCAGCGCGCCCATGTAGTGCTCGAACTTGCTTTCGCCTTCCAGCACCTCGGCGGCCTTGGCGGCGACATCCTCCCAAAAAGGGACCAGACGTTCATCGCCCCACTGATACTTGCGCTGATAGAGCGGCACCATGAACCGGCGCGCTTCCTTCAATACGACTTCGACCGGATGATCGTCAGCGTCCATCGGCAATACTCCCGAAAATTTCGACCTCGTCGCTGTCGCGCGGCAGTTCCCAGAACTCCACGTCCGGCGGGATCATGTGGCTCTGCGTGCGGCGGAAATAGGCGAGCAGGCTTTCGCCCGTGCGGACGCGCAAGCTCTGCTCGACGAAGAAGATCTTGCGGTACATCGGCGGGGCCATGTGGAAATAGAACATCGCCTCGGCCCAGTTCTTCATTTTCGCACTCGGGACCACGTCGCCCTTTGTCCACGTCTGCGACTTGCACTCGACGATTATGGGCGGGTCTTCCGCACCGAGGTCAAAGGTGTGCAGCTTCTTTTCGTTCCCCAGACCACAGGGCACCTTGTGGTTCACTTGCAACCGAATGCCGTGGGCCTCGAGGATGGCACGGGCGCGGGCCTCGAAATCACGGCCAACATGGGCGTTGCTGATCGATCCTTCACGCTGGAAATTGGTCATTAGCGATGTTTCCGAAGATTGTGCATCGACTCCCATCTAATCACGATTAGCGGCGGCTTCTTGAGTAGAGAGTAATCGCGGAAAACGGTTGATGCATTTATTGTCCCAGCCAATCTCGATCAGTTCAACGGCTTCAAGATGTAGCCGCTGAATGAGATCAGATTGTATGGACGATCACCAAGCCCCTCTTTGATGGCATGTTCCTTTTCCGAGGTTGCGATCAAGATCTGGTGTCGATCCGGTCTTACCTTGGCCGACTCTTGAAACAAGCTGGTAAGGTTTACGGGATCGGCCGCCTGTTGCCCTGGTTCATCGAACACCACCAGCCCTGCATGGTTGGTGTCGTAGTTCTCATCCAGCTCAAGAAGAGAAAGATAGTACGACCACTTGAGGCGAATGCCATCGCTGGCAGATGCTTCAAAGCCGATGTCTTTCTCGATTTCTCCGTCAGAATCCTTATCAAACACCAGCACCTGTGGTCTAAAGTTGTCCCTAGCCAAGGTGATTTCAGAAGGCGGGAAGGAATGGAAATCAAATGTTCTCAGGTGGCCTTGGACGAGAGACTGAAGGCGGGAAATCTTGTTTTTGTCCTCCAAGGAAAAGTCGTCTCCCGTTCGCAATTCCTTAAGTCGCGATGAAAGTCTCGCCCATTCCTTTGCAATTGCGACCAGATCGTCTACAAGACCGTCAGCACGTTCCTGCATCTCCTCCCACTGATCCAAGCGTGCCTGCAACCGAACCGATTTTTCAATTGTTGCCCTGCTTACGCTGGATGCTGGGCGCACAAGCGCACGTTTTAGGCTACGAAGCTCGCTTTGCGCTTCTTTATAGTCTTGCTCGATGGATCGGCCTCGTAGACGAAGCTCCCCAAGTCTCTCTTCAGTGGCCGCTAGCGCTGACTTGTACATGAGTTGCTGCGACTTGATAAAAGCTATGTTTTCATCCAGAGCCATCGCACCCGCGGAACTTGGTGGAAGAAGTTCTTGGGTCAAATGTTGATGGCAGGTCGGACAGCTTTCGAATGCCACGGCATCGGTAACCTCCGACCCAAGAGCCATCAGTTTCTTGGTGTCTTGATGTCGTTTTAGATCGATATCAAGCACCTCAAGGCGCTTCTTCAATGCCCTGTTTTCTTCAAGAACCGTTCGGAATTCAGTTCTTGCAACTTCGAACATTGCTCCAAGTTCATCATACTTTAATTGGGCCACTTCTAGAGCTTTTTGTGTACTGGCCTCAGCCTCCTCTGTGGAAACAAGCTCGATGTTGTTTAGTTTTGCGATTTCATCCTGAAGTTCCTTAGAGGCTAGCTCCAAAGGCAACCACTCTCCATCCGTGAAGACTTCCAAAGAAATCGCTGCTTGGTGCGAAAATTCGGCAGTCGGGGTTTTCGGCACACCGATAAATCGGATCAGGTCGACGCCGCCTTTTGACAGCACCCGTCGCTTGTCGGTCCAGTCGCTTCCAAGGAAGCCAATGCGCTTATTCAGTTCAGCCCTCTCCCTACGCACCTTACCGGCATCTAAATTCAGAACAAATTCAAGGACTCGCCTGTTGATGTCTTGTATTCTAAAATGCGTCGGTAACGGCCCTTGCACGGTGGACCAACCACGCTTCTGTTCAACAAAGAACATCGGGAATAGGGTTTCGACGTACAATGGACATTCGGTCCCATCGAACCTAGGAACATCCGGCAACTCCCATCCCAAGAAACCTGCTAAGAAGTGATGGAACCCACTTTCTCTGGTAGCTGATCCCGGATCATGGACAAAAAAGTCTCGCTGCCTTTCCCTGACCGGACCATCGTCTTCGGCTTCCTCTGTCGACCATGTTGAAATGAGTTTCGGGTCGGCGTCCCCGACTATGCTTCGACGGATACGAAGCTTCTCGTCCCTATGGTTGCAAACCTCAATTTCAACATAAGACTGAAGCACCTCTTCATATGGGTCATCTTTAGTTTCATGAATTCGCTCTCTCATTGCAAATGGTAATGGGACAGACAGATTCGCACTCAACGAACGCTCCAAACCCAGAACATAGATAATGGCCTGCAGGCAGGTTGACTTGCCAGACGTGTTGTCTGCTTGGACAATGTTAAGACCGGAATTGAAATCGAGATCGACGCCATACACAGTTCTTGCTGTGATCGATCTAAGTTTCAGAGAACAAACTTGGATCATGATGGGGCCTTATTCGCTAATAAGATTTGTGTCACAAAACCTTCTGTAATCTTGCTCGCGTATTCCCTAAGAAATGCCTTTTCAGATATGAAGCTCTCTTCGTCGTTCTCAAGTCTATCAGCAATATCCTTCCCCTTGTTAGTAAGGCAAATCGCTGCTTTTCCGTTTGCCACCTCCCATTCGGCCAGCTGCCCGCCAGTTAATAGGTCCATATTCCGGGCAAACGCAGGCTCAACACGCATTCGCCACTCTATGTGCGCAGTTTCGCCGCGTATGATTTTGCTCAGCTTTTCTCGCGATCTTTCCGAACGCAGTGCGTCGTTCAAGAGGTTAAGTTTTGCAAGAGATGCTTTCTTCCCACGCGAGCAGTTCAGCATCAGAAGTGTCAGAGGTATGCGCCACCCTATTCGTAAGTCGCCCGGTACGGGCGAAGGCTTACGTTCAAAGGAAAAGTTTTGATCTGTATGAATCTTATAGCTCATTTCCCGTTAGGCTCCTGAAAATCCAACGGGCATTCGATGAGCCAAGTCCCAACTTGACCTTGCGAAATCGAGGCAACTTGCTTCTCCGAAAGCCCGGGCACTTGGCTCTTCAAGGCATTAGCGACACGATCTATGGAGGAATTTATCTGCTTAGGCGCGGTATCGCCCTCGGCGCCGGCCATTTCAAGGCGGCGCTCCTCAGAGTCGATGCACTCAGTAGAGGCTTCCCAAAAGTCAGGGAATTCATCTCGCAAGTCTGAAAGAACGTTCTCACGTTCGACGTGCGCATAAACGTATATTTTCTTTCTTTTTTCAGCCTTCTCATTATCATCAAAAGGAAACGCACGTTTGAGCTTGTCCTCTACACGCTGATCAAGCTTGCTGTGCGCGTCTTCAAGTTGACCTGGCGTCGGCTTCTTGATGGGCAATGGTGCACCTACAGCCTTCGCACGAAGCTGTTGGTACTCGGTTTCAAAATCCTCTTGGCTTTGCACGAGAGCACAGAAATCTGTTGCCAAGAAGTCCAGCCCGGCTTCCTTCACTTCCTTTGCCACCGTCTGAAGATGCGAGATAACATCCTTGTTGTCCAAGAAAGGGCAAAATAGAATCCAGCTGGAAATTTTCCGATGTCCGAGGATTTTTGAGATTATTTCTCTGTTCTTTACGAGTTTGCGGAGGTCTCGCGCACCCTTTGCCTTCATTGCGCTGGCGGCTTTTGCAACGTCGGAGGTTTCGTCCGGCGCATAGCTCTGATAACAGCACCCGTCAGATGTGATGAACTCGAGGCCAGCGTCGCCCTGAACCCTATCGGGAACGTCTTGCACATTTTGGGGCCGATGCCGAACTTGGACAAGCTGCTTTGAAAAGCGCTGCCACTCTTTACCGTCCCAGTCTCTTCGATACTCAAATGCCAAGCGACTACCCCAACTCATTTCAGAGTTGAGGTAGGGTCAGGATATTTCCCCAATAAGTCAAGCTTCTAGCTGAGGGCTCTCGAATGCTGAATCAAGAGGTCTCGGTTGGGGACGAAAGCACTTTGCGTGCCTCCTTCTCGGCAGCCGACCCCTTCACCCACTGCCACGGTGTTCGCGGCTTCCTCGCCTTCGCCAGTTCCGGGTTCGCCTTGGCGTTGCTGGCGGCGGCACGCAGGCGTTCGCGGGCCTCGCGCGGGTCGATCGTGAGTTCGTCGCAGATGGCCTTGAGCGTCACGATATCGGTCATGTCGATCTCCTAAGTTGCTGATGCAAATCGATAAGACGAGGGCTGGCAGCGTGTCAGGGACAACCCCAATTCGGCTTGAAGAATTCCGAGACGTCCACGCCGAGGGCCTTGGCGATGCGTTGGACCATCAAGATCGATGGGTTGGCGACGTGCGCCGCGCGATCGGACGAAACTGACTGCGCCTGCAACTAACCCCGAGCATCGAGAGCGAAACGCGCGCGGCGGCGTTGTATTGAGCCAGGAGCGCCGGGGCGTGCCTCGTGCGTGGTGATCCCGTCGCAAACCCGGCTGGCGCGCTGTGCGCCGCGCTCACGGCGATCCTCCCGGCATCTGCACGGACACGGCTACCCCTGTGGTCTCCATAGGCCGCGCGGGAATTACCCTGACGGGCGATGGTCTCCGATCTTATTGCGCTGGCATTGCAACCAGCCAGCGAGGAAATCGGTATGACGATACGCGCGACGTGGGCCTTCGATGGCCAGACGAAAACCATCTTGGGCAACTGGCACCGCCTGTGGTGCCTGCTGTTCGGCCCGTTCTACTACCTGTTCAAGGGCATGTTCCTGTGGGCGATCTTGTCGCTGATCACGGCCAACGGCCTGTGGATCGGCTTCCCCCTGTTCAACCGTGCCATCGTGCTGCGCCACTACCATCGCAAGGGATGGGTGCAAGAATGACCGCCCGAGCAGTTTGCCACCCGACTGGAACCCGGCGCGCGATACCGAAACCCAGCGCGAATGCGGACTGCATGAAAAGATTCAGCAATTTGGGTCCGGCTCGCATCCGACAGACTGATAGATAGTCAACGGGTCGGTCCGAGGCGTTCCGCGCAGCGCTGTCACAGGGCGACCACAGGGGGATGGGGGGAGGCATTTTTTTAACTGCGCGCGTCTCATAGGCAGACAAAGGGTCATATCGACTCCCGAGATTTTCGGCCCTGAGCCGCTTTCCGTTTCATACGATGAACAGCGATAACCTCGATAACGCGATAACCTTGGGCTTGGTCGTTGGTTATCAGGTTACCGAGGTTACCGTGTTCGTCACGTTTCGTCAGCGGCGCAATATCGGCCGCGCCCCCGCTTTTTGATCTCGCCGTCCTTATGCATCTTGAATAGCAGTTGCTTAATGTTGTTTTCCGGCTTGCCCAAGGCGTCGGCGATTTCTTTCGGTCCCATCGGGTCATCCGCATCCGCAAGTATCTTGAGGATGGCGCTGCGTTCCTCGGACCTGCGCACCTCGGAAGCATCGCCCAGAACCTTCCACATACCGCCAACAAACTCCATGGCTTGCTCCATCTCCTCGATTTCCCGTCCCCGTCCGTAAAGCGTGACGCCCTGCCTGCCTCCATGCAGAACGAATGCGGCATCGACTGCGCCCGTAAGGCCGGTCGTACCGGAAATCATGTCGAATGGATCATCACCCAACATTTTGCGAAGATGGTGGATCACAAGAATCGCTATGCCCGTCTCGCCCGCCATTTCCTGCAAGGGCGACAGGGCCGCATAATCAGCATCGTAGCCGTCCCGGCGACCCTGCGGACGCACACCGGCAAAGGTGTCTATGATGACAAGTTTCGGACGATGGGCCTCGATCCAGTCGCGCAAGTCGTCCACTAGCCCATCACCTAAACGCTTAACCTGAGTCGCGAAGTGTAACCCCTGCGGCCAGTGATCGTCAGCGCCGTAGAGCTGGCGCATCCGCCGTTGTAGACGGCGATGGTTGTCCTCCAGCGCGCAATAAAGGACCGGACCTTGCCGACAGTTCACGCCGCCCAAGGCAACGCCTCCGGTAGCGACTGCCATCGCGAAATCCAGCGCCATCCACGACTTCCCGACTTTCGGTTTGCCTGCCAACAAGGTGACGCCCTCGGCAAGATAGCCGTCCACGGCATATCGCAGGGGTGGAAACCTCTTGGATTGAAGAGCGTTGGCCGTGATTGTCGTAATCGCTTCACCCGTCGCGGTGACTTGCTCGGAACGCTTTTTTCGAATGCGCCGTTTGGTCTTCGGGTTTCCGCGTTGGAAGTCCTTGGGAGAATGCCGCTTGGTCATTTCGCCCCTCCCACTCGCGCGATGATGCGCGATACCTCAATTTCCAGCGCGTTCTGGTCTTCGCCGTATTTGTCTCTGAAGTATGGGCTGGACCAGATGACGCTGGCGATCTCGTCGAGCGTCGCTCCGGCTTCGTGCAGACCCGCGATCATTGCGTATCGCCGTGCAGATCGATCATCGGCCAACACCTTATTGTGCCTGATTAGATGGCGCGTCGAAGTGTCGAGTTTCGAGCGGTATTTCTTCAGAACCGCGAGCCGATCATGCGAATGCGGGTTCATGTCTAGCGCCTCGGGTTCTGCTGCGCCGACGCCGCGTCGACCCGTCAGCAGCTTGGGTCGGGCCTTGACCGGACTCGCATCGAAATGTACCAGCGGAATGAAAGGCTTGTCGTAGTGGGGCTTATGATTGAATGACCCCGGCAGCCGAAGCAGCTTGTTCGGCGCGCTGCCACCCTTGTCCCCACCGTGACGATAGGTCAGCGCCTTGGAGTAAGCTGCCGCCTGCGCGGGTGTGTGTGGCCTATCCCAGAACCACAGCGCCTGAGTGCGTCCCGGCGACGTTTCCCAGACAACTGACGGCTTCGGATCGAATGTGAACGGGTCGGCGTCGTCCACGTCACACCAGCCGAACCAGCAATCCTGAAAAACGCTGCCGAGTTTCCGGTCTTTTCGAGTGTATACGTTCGGACTGAAATATTGATCCCATTCATGTCGGCTGTAATAGCGCAACAGGTCAACCGAACACATGTCGTCGTCCAGTTGCACGAACTCCTGAACCATTCTGGTTGAACCTTTTTTGCGGAAGCACAGCGAGGCATAGGTCTTCACGCTGTCCCACACCTGTGGTCCCCAGATTGCGAATAGAAGTTCGTCCTGTTCCTTGACGGTTATGCGATCTGGCCATCCGTTCTGCCAAAGCGTCGGCGTCATAAAATCATCGATTTCGGTTGTCATGGTGTGTCCTTTCAGTAGATGCAGCAGTACCGGTCGCGCGAAAGGCGCGGTTTTCAGGCTGCGATGTGTCGGGGGAGTAGGGGCGCTTGCCGCCCCATCTCATTTTTCTGTGCTAGTCGGGCTTGGGAGGCAGGCGATCAATGTTGATCAATAGCCATTGCAAAACCTCTTGGGCGATCCAGACACGCGGCTCGACTTGCTTAGGGAAGAGCCCACGTTCCTCCAAATCGACTAGGTCTTCGTAGTCGTAGTGGATGCCCAGCTTTTTCAGGCCGTCATAGGAGAAGCCAAATACAATAAGTTTCGTCATGATCAGCTCGCATCAGCATATTGCCAGGTGGAGCGCTCAGCGGCGCGTTCAGCGAGCCAGTCCTCGATCTCGGACAGAAACCACGCAACACTGGTCCCAGCCATCCTGATGCGCCGAGGGAAGCGTCCACGGGCCTCCCAGCGTAACAAGGTTGTGTTGCTCACATTGATGCCGAGGCGCTTGAGGTCAGCGCGAGTGGCCAAGGTCTTACGACCGTCTGAAATTTTCATCTGTCTTTTCCTTCAACAAGTTACGGTTTGTGAAGGAGCGCTCCGACAAGACAGAAGATGGCGCAGATCGCGTCGTGTTGCGAGCGAAGGTCCTGAAAGTGTCAGGTCGATTTGCGTTGGGATTTTCTTACGTCTTCGAGGGCAAGTTGTATTGGGCTATCCAGTTGCTCACTGTGACCCGTAGTTTCCAAGAAAACGCGCCGAACGAAATCGGGTAGAACGCCGATCATCTTCTTGAGTTCGGGGTCCCAAGTGCCCCGCGACAATGAAAAATCGGGAAAGAAATCGTGTAGGTCCCAAATGGCGTCATAGACGATGGTGAAACGGATTTCGTCACTGGTTTGAACCTTCATCCCAAGATCACATTCAAGTTTCGAGATTACGTCTTTGGCTTGCGCCTTGAGCGCGGCCAAGTCTGACAGAAGGTCAACACTGTCAACGGGAGCAATTCCGTCTTGGCGTTCACGAAGCTGATCCTCCCAATGGACGAAATGCGGCGTGTTCTCATCTGTCAGCGCGGTTTCCAGCCTCTCGACAGGATGTAGGACATTTCGTTGCAGCCAAGTGATGCGCTGCGTTGCCGACATGTCAAACGGCGAAACCGCGAACGCGGATGGCGATATTTGCAGCGCGTGGCATTTCATCTTTCCCGATGCGCTGATCTTGCCCCAGAAATCTGGAAAGCGAGGATCGTCTTTCAGGCCGAGAATTGCGCCGACATCTTTCCGGCAGGCCGATCCGAATGGCCCTGTGTAATCTTGGTCAGATGGCGGTTCCACTGTTCCAATGCCTCGCGCTTCTCGTCCGCGTATGAATAGACATTGTAGATAGCGGCCACGCCGGAGACCACACCCGTTTTGTGGTTCAGCAACGCCTCGGTCACCGGCTGCGGGACGCCCAGCATCGCCATGTTCGTGGACATAGTCCGGCGCAGGTCGTGGATGATCCACGGCTCCGTGCCTTCGGGCAGCGCCTTGTCGAGCCGGTCTTTCAGGCGACCGAACCCCGACACGGGCGACTTGCCGGTGGTCGTGAACACATAGTCCGACCCGAGGAACCTCGGCACCCTGCGCAGCACGTCCAGCATTGCGTCAGTGATCGGCACCGTGTGCTGCCTGCCGTTTTTGGCGCGCTGCGACGGCAGGGTCCACAAGCGTTTTTCAAGGTCGAGTTCAGACCAGCGCATTTCGGCGACTTCAGCGCGTCTCTGGCCGCTCAGGATCAACAGCTTCATGCAATCGCCGAACGGGTAGCCTTCGGCGTCACAGGTCGCCCACAGCGTGCCCAGCTCATCGTCGGTCAGCACGCGCTCGCGCGACCGTTCCTTGGACAGCGGTTTCATGCCGGCGATAGGAGAGGCATCGATCATGCCGCGCTCGACACACCAGCCCATGAGGTGCTTGAGATGGGCCAGCGCACGGTTCGCGCTGACCGGCGCGGATTTGTGGATCACATCGCAGGCTTTCACGACATCAGCGCGCTTGATCTCGTCGATCCGTTTGCCGTGCAGGGTCGTGAACTTCGCCAGCAGGGCTTCCTTGCGCTTCCAGTCGCGGTTGTGAACCTTTGCGTGCTTCTCGATGTAATCGGGGATGATGTCGCCCAGCGTCTGCTTGGTTTCGACCTCAATGCCGGTGCGATCCTCGAAGCGGCCCGTTTCGATTTCGTAGAGAACCTGCCGCACCCGTTCGCGCGCTTCGGCCAGCGAGACGACGCCGAACCTACCGATGGTCAGTCGCCGCATCTTCCCGTTGATGCGCTTGTGCAGACAGAACGTCTTGGTGCCGGACGTGCTGATGCGCAGGACCAAACCCGGCATCAACTCGTCACGGAAATCGAGACGTTTCGCCGGGCTGGGCTTCTGGCCTTCGATGAACTTGGTGGTGAGTTTGCGTTTCATAAGCCCATGATAAGATGGACGGCTGAGCCGCGTCAGGGACAACCCTAGACGGGTTGAAACGACTTGTGCTGAGCTGAACTTTCGACCGAGGGTATTGTCGATGCAGCGAATGCGAGGCATGGTTTTCCGCAAGCGGCCACTCGGCGCGCCCGTTCAGAAGCCAGCATTGCGGACTATACCGACATCCACCCCTGTGCGTTCAGCGGCGGCAGTCAGCCCAAATCGGACATGGTCATTCGTACACGTTGGCGAATAGTGTGAATTAGCCGCATTGCAGCGAGAGAGAGCGCAAATTGCTGAACCGGAACTTCATCACAGAAACCCCGGATTGGCCGTGCGTCAGCACATATATCCTAGGAATCAGTCATTTCCTGAGACTGGCTTTACCGACCATCGCACTTGGCCAGATGGAGGTGGTTCGGGTTGTGTTCGGGCCTGGCATGAGGCAGCTTGTTATGGTTCCAGCATGGTTTGGATTGCAAAAATCAAATGAGAACAAGAAGCGATGAATAACGACAATAGTGGTACTATATTTCTGTCACACGCGGCTGCTGACAAAGGCTTTGTTGAAAAGGTCTATGAGCGACTAGATGTCTCCAGCACGTTTTATGATATAAAATCAGTTCAACCCGGGCAAAGCTTTATAGAAGCCATGCAAGAGGGAACATCGGGCAAGAATATCTTTGTACTTTTCCACTCACCCAACACGCAGAACACTTGGGTTGAGTATGAAAAACGACTTGCTGAATTGAACCATGCATCAAAGCGTGGAAAGGTACTTGTGGTGCCGTTGCTCGGTGAGACTTACCGCAGTTTGCCCGAGTGGATGAAAGGCTTCATGACTTGCACAGAGAACTACTCGGTCTCGGACGTGGTCCGCCAAATTCAGCTACTTCAAGGCCAATTGATTGATGAGCTTAGCGGCCACACTGATATTGTTGTGGGTCGCGAAGAGCTTTTGAGGCAAGCATATATCGAGACTTTGAAGAGCGTTCAACAAACAGGAAGCCCCATCCAACACATTGTCCTTTCCGGACTTCCGGGAATGGGTAGAAAAACCTTTGCGCAAGAGTATGCAAAGAAATCCTTTCGCCAAATGCGATCCGGGGGACCAACATTCAATCTTCCTGACATGGCGGAAGCCGTGGACTTCTATTTAGCTATGAAGCAAGATATTTCGGGCGTGTTCACGAAACAGGGGGTGGAGGAACAGATCGCGGCCTTTGACGCGATGGATCATTCTAATCAAGCTCAAATGATCCTCGAAGTCGCTAAACATTGGGCTGATATCAATCAACCAATTTTTGTTAGTACGAAGCTTGGACTGCGTGATAGGTACAGAAACCTCAAGCCTTGGCTCGACGAATTCTTTAAATTATCGAAAGGCGTCCCTTCACTAAGAATCGTGTATATTTCTGAACGCCGACTGCCGGAAGAAGCCTCAATCGAAACCACCAATTTGGCTCAGTTTCAGATCGAGGAGCTGAGCTCGCTGAATATTCAGTATCTATTGGGAGAATTGATCGACAACCGTTACTTCGACTCTGCAAAAGCGGAGGTGTTGTCGCGTCATGTTCATGGTCACCCTGCAACAACGCATTATGCCGCCAAGTTTATCAACTCCGGAAAGAACTTGGATACGTTAAACGAAAACTTGGAGCCAATTTTTGTTTTTCAGCAGAGGATTTTAGGCGAAATCCTTTCTGAAGAGTTGCTTGGTGAAGATCAACGGCGGATTATTGCATTACTATCGGTTTTTCCTCGGTTGTCGTTCAGCATTCTTGCTAGAGTGCTCGAGATGCCGCGCAAACAGCTTGCTTCTGACCTATGGGAGCTTCAGGAAGCGTCGCTCATCTCAGCTACTGGTTCTGAATACTATAGCAGCCCCAGCGTTGTCGCTAATCGCGCTAGGAAAGAACTAAGTGCGAATACAGAGATCCTTTTGAACGAAGTCAAACTTCTCATCGAAGATGATATGACAGACAATAAGTTGGATTCACAGCTGATTGACGCACTTCTTATTGCCAGCGTCACCCCTACCGGTGAGGTGCCAGCCGAGCTGAACGGCTTGGTTACGAGCTCATCACTTTTGACCATGGTGACAGACCGTTTTTTCCGCGCAAGAGAAGTTCAGAAGGGATCACGGGAGATCTACCTTAGTGCCTACAGCCTTTCAAAGCTCGCATTAAACATGGAAACGTCTGATGACGCTGTGGAGCATATACTGTTCACGGGTGGCGACAGTGCGATCCGCGCTGGAGTTTTTCCCGAGGAAATCATCAAAAAGATGCAGGATGCGGCGCTCCCATCCGTTTACTACCTTCAGGGGAGCTATGCCTTTCATGTTCTTAAAGACGACAACGCCGCAGTGCGCAGTTTGCGAATGTCTCTCGAGACAAAGCACTTTAAGCTCAGAAACATACGACTGTTAGCTCGAGCGCTTATTAGGTCTCAAGATTTCTCCGGTGCATTAGATGCTTTAGGTAAGCTTTCCGATCATCAGATTGAGCGTGAAACGGGGTTAATGATCCAAAAGATTCGCGCCTATCGAGGGCTTCGAAACCATGCAGAAGCCGATGCTTTGGAAAGAAAAATTCAGGGTCGTAGGGATGAGTATGGCGAAGTGCACATTTACAATGCTGGCAGGGCGCTTCAGGACGGAAAATACGGTCACTCACTCATGCACTTAAGCGAGGCGGAAGCTTGCCCGAAAGTAAACCGCTTTACGCTCCAGCTCTTGAAATGTGCAGTGCTTCTTGAAAAAGGCGACGCGTCTATGCTGCCCTTGGTCGTGGAAACTGCCAATTCAGTGAATAGGCGTTATGATGCTGAACAATTACAGGCTCGGCACGCTGTAGTCCAAGGTCGATGGGCCGACGCCGAACAGCATCTAAGAAAAATTGAGCGAAAGGACTATTTCGACCTGCAAATCGCATACAGAATGTTGACGCAAAAAATGCAAGACCTGCAGATCAAAACGGATGCTGCGGCAATGATGAAATGCCAGGAAGAACTAGATGAAATCGCTCGATTAAGCACAAAATCACCGGCTGGGTTTAGATCCGCTTAAGATTCTTTCCGGCTCCGTATAGCGAGGGTTGCACTGAGATTGCCGAAATCCCCATTCGACTTGCCTGTTGACCGTCTCTCTAGGTTCCACTGAATAGTCGCGGAACGAATGGCAGCTTCGTCGGGCCGCACCGCAGCATTGGGACATAGGGTCAAATGGCAGAAAAGGTCGGTCCCCTACACTTTGGAAAGTTCGCTTGCTGCGCATCGCGCCAGTTCAGGCGTTCCGCAGCATCCGGTAGAGTGGGCCCTTGACCGACATGCTCTGCAAAGTCGACGAGTTTCCACTTTAGGGTATCACTGGGGTAGCGGGAGCGGTGTGCTTGAATGCTCCGGTGCGAGACAGGTCGAAACGATATGCCGAGCGCAAAGATCAAGCTTTTCAATCGGCTAAGTTACGGGTTGAGCGCCCCTGAGACGGAGCGCATGAATCACAAGGCTAATTGAAAATCCTCGTGTCGGTGGTTCGATTCCGCCCCCGGGCACCACTACTATAAATCTCAAAAATAAATCAGATGCTTAGTCCCCGATTTTGTCCCACTGGCGGACATGTCGGGAAAAGGTGGGACACTTTTGTCCTAGCTTTGTTCTTCTGACATGCGGCGAAGGGCGCTTTCGGCACGGGTCTTTTGACTCGCCGCTCTGGTGTAGCGCGTCACTTCCTTGCTGGTCCGGTGGCCGGTGATCGCCATGATCTCCTGTTCGGTGCATCCCAACTCTGCCAGGCGCGCGGCGGCGGCCTTGCGCAGCCCGTGAACTGAACACTCTTTCAAGCCCGCTTCATCGCACCACTTGCGGAAACGGTTTCCGAAGCCGTTTGACGTAAAGGGGCGGTTAAAGGCGGTGACAAGGAAGGCAAGGTCGCCGGTCGGCGTCTGGTCAATGATCCGCTGCAATGCGGGAATTATCGGAATTTCCATCCGCACCGGATTGCGGTTGCGTCCCTTGTGCTGGGTGAAAACAAGCCATCCGTCCCTGACATGCTGACGGCCGAACAGAACCAGGTCCGAACGCCGCTGGCCGGTGTAGATCGCCAAGGCTAAGGCAAGCCGCGCCGGTGTCCCGACCGGGTGGACTTCCTCAAATTTTGCGATTTCTTCGAGGGACCATGAATGGAAACCGTCTGGATTGCCCTTGAGGTATTCCACCTTTTCGGCCGGATTATCGTCGTGAAAGTCATAACGTAGCGCGAAGCGATAGAGCTGGCGAAGGGCCTTAACCATCCCGTTGGCGGCCTCGGGTCGGTCTGACATTTCATCACGGCGGACCCGGACGTGTCTGGGCAACAGAAGGGCAAAAGGCTTTTCGCCGTCGCCCTTGTGTTGGCAGAACCGTTCCAGGATCGCCCTCCGAACCTTTTGGGTCCTGGGGTCCAATTCCTTGAACATCGCACTTTTGTAGTATTGGACGCAAAGCCACCGAATGCTGCGCGGGACAACCTGTCCGACGCCATTCCCCTTTTTTGCAGGTTCCAGGGTTCCGGCGGCCGCCTTCTTATAGTCCTCGAGGAATTCCGGCGATCCCGCCGGGCCTCGCAACCTGACCTTTCGGCCCTGGCGGCGGAAATACAGACGCACGTTGCCATGCCGGTCCGTATCCTCCACCACGTATTTCAATCTGAACTTCATGTCTCCCCCGGTCATTCAATCATCCCAGGGATTGTAGTCGGAGTCCTCGCCACCTGGCAAAGCATCAAAAGAACGGTCCAAGGATCGCACGTCCCAGACCCGCCGCCCGTCGATTTTCTTGGGCTTGGGCATACGCCCATCCCCCACCATGGCGTCGAATTTCGATGCTCCAACGCCAATGTAACCGGCCGCCTCGACACGCGACAGACCGCGCCGTGTCGGCAACGGGAGGGCGCTTGTGTCGTGTTTGACGGCAGTTTGAAGCATCGGACCTCAGACGCGAAAGGGTGGAGGGATAGCCCGCCCCGGATCAGGCGTTGAAGGGGCGGGCTGCGCCGCTGCGGCGTGGTGCAGTCTTATGGCGTCTTAGCTCTTACGCGGTCTGGGCGTCCTGGATCGCCGCGAAGGATTCCGCGTGGCGGGCGGCAATGTCCCATTCGGAATGGGCTACCAGGCGGACGTTGCCCTTTGCTGCTTCCGTCACATCGTCCACGATCAGGTCGATACCGCCCCACTGGCCGATCAGGAGATCAGCCCAAGCCCCGAAGATTACGGCCGACAGGTCGTTCCCGGTGCCTTTCGACAGGTCGGACGGCACGTTGCCCGAGAACCGCGCCTTGTAACCAGCCAGGCGCAGGTCCTCGGCCGTGGCGGCCGCGTCCGGGTCCAGCATCATGGTATCGGTCCCCGAGATGCGAGGCGTGGACATGAGGTGGCCCTTGACCTTGAGGTTGGACAGAAAGCCCAGGGACATGGGATCGACGTTGGCCGACTCCACGGTGCTGACCAGCTCCATGAGCTTGGCCCAGGTCACGAAATCGCCATCCGGTCCCATCGCCACGTCCCCGATGCCGGGCAGATTCAGAATGCCGGTCGGTTGGGGGCCAACACCGGTCCCCGCAATCGCTGCCTTGTCCAAGGCGACCGCGATCTGGGCGCGCAGGTCATTGGTGAGGATCTGGTCCACGGCGGGCAGGCTTTGCTTGAGCTGACGGCGCGAAATCCGCGTATGCGCCGAAAGCTGGTGCATGGTCAGCGTCACCGCGTCGAAGCCGGGTGAGGATTCCGCCGCTTCGCTGTTTTCCGCGATCCATTCGGCGGAACACCCGGCCGTCTGGCGCGGGATCGACACGTTTTCGACCAGGCCTGGCAGAACGGTTGCGCCCAGCTCCATCACCCGCACCTGGGGCTTCAGAACCTCGACAAAGGCGTCATGCATCTGCTGGGTGCCGATCAGCGATGGCGCAGTCCCGGTCGTGACCAAGGCGCGTCCGGCTAGGGCGGCCGTGGGAACGTAGGTCCCCGAGGCGCTGCGGCCGATCTGACCTTTCAGCTCCTGGGATACTTCCAGCTCGAAACCGGCCTGGGACCAGTCATTTGTGACCTGGGCGTGGGCGACACGGGACAGCGAATAGGACCGTTCGGCCGCCGCGATTGCAGGCAGGCCCATGCGGCTGCGTGTTGCCGTCGACTCGTCGGATTCCATGCTGTCCATAATGGACCGCTGGAAGGCACCCACGGACAGGCCGTTCGCAATGGCGCTTTCCACGTCCTCGGCAGGCATGTTGAACTTGCGGCCCAGGAGCGAAATGTCCGACGCACGGCGGCGTTCGGCGCTGACGGAACTGGCCGCCTGAGCGGGCTGGTATTGGGTCGTTTCGGTGGTGGGAGTTGTCATGTTTGAATCTTTCGGAATGTGAGGGATGGACGCGGAAGAACCGCCCGACAGCGACCGACCGACCCCGACCGTGGGGTCCGCCGGGACCGCGACGAGAGACACCTCGACCGCTTCCCATTTTGTGGCGCGCAAAACGGGATAGCCGTTTTGTTCGCCTGCTGGTTTCAACTCATGGACGGCGTAACCCACCGATACCGACTGCACTTCACCCGCCTTCACGCGGGTTAGCATTGAGTTGCCTTCTTTCGTGTCCGCAAGCCGCACAAACGCGCGGCCCCGGCGACCCTCGATCCGGGCGGAAACAACCGTCCCGACCATCGAGTCCACGTCGCGCCGGTGATCTTTGAGGACCGGGGCCGATCCGCTGTTGAGCCGTGACAGGTCAACCTCGCCTGGATCATGCCCCAGAACCTCAAAGGCCGGTCCCATGGGGGTGTCGCGCAGCACCGGAATTTCGCTTGAGAAGGACAGAAGGACCGTCCGGTCCCCGTCCTCCACCTTCACCTCGGCCGCGACCTGGGGGCCGAAGGCAGGGTTATTCAAATCTGCAAACCGCTGGTGTTTCATGGATCAGGCGTCCTTTTTCAACGACGCCGCGCCCGCCTCGATATGGGCGGCCAGCTCGGCAATCGCGCCAGGGCAGAACCCGAAAAGCGGCGCGCCCTCTTGTTCGGCGGCAGCCGTGAAATGCCCCAGACGGGACTCGCTGTCACTGACCACACCCCGCGCCCCGCGACGGTCCAGGCGGTAAACCACCAGCGCCCCAGGGCCGCGCGTCAGGGCGGCGTCAATCTTGTCCGGCGCATCCCGCAACAGGTCCAGGGCGTCGTGCTTTTCGAGGCCAGCGCCATGAACCTCGCGCGTCAAAACGGCGAGGCAGGCGGCCACGACATGCGCGCGACCAAGCTGGGCGGTAGCGATCGGGTTTTGGGTGGTGGTTTTGCTGTTCATCGGACGGGTTCCTTTCGGGGTTCGGGATCGGCGGGGAAGGGCGACGGCGCGGCCGTCAATTCAATTCCAACAAACCTGCGAGGAAGGCTTGGACGGCCGGTGTTTTACTCCACCGAATGCCAGCGAATGCCATGTTGCCGTTGGATTTGATTTTGCGAACACCGCACTTCGCAAGCGCCTTCGCCAGGCTTGCCGCGTTGCTATTTGCGTCCCCTTGGTGGTGTGGGCGCGCCGCCGCCTGCCAATCGGAAAGCCAAGCGTCAAAGACGCGCTGAAACTCGAGGCTGGACATGCGCGCAGATGGGTCGCGGATTGTGAATTCGGCCAGAAAGGCACGAATGGGTTCGGCAATCACGAATGATGCGTCATTGGTCGCTGCGTAACCCGCGCCCGATTGCTGGGCGGCAGCAACTGGATCGGAAATCAAGCCGTCCCGCACTTGCTGGATCAGCTCGGAAAGGTTCACCAGGCAGAGCGGCGCGCAGCCACTTTCGTGGACGTCCAGCCACTCCATGATCTGAAACGCTGTCAGGTCGCACCCAGGAACGAACGCGATAGCGTCCTGCGCATCGGCGGGCAGAACACCCGCGACCGTGACCAGGAACGTGTCCTGCGACCCGTCAAAAACTTGACCGGCAGGGCGTGGCATGGTGGCGTTGAAGGCACGAAGGCCGTTGCCGGTTTCGCCCATGAAAACGAAAGCGCGGGCGATTCGCAAAGCTCGGTCAGACGGAACACCCCCTGTCAGAAGCTGGAAGAAAACCGCCAGGCACACCGCGCCGTCAAGGGTGACGAACCGCCCACCGCCGCGACCGGCCCCCGCGCCCCGCATGGGATCGGATATCTGCGCCGCAAACTCCCCATCGCTCTTGAGGGCCTGGCCCAAAACTCCATCGTAGAATTGGCGATGGAACTTGCCCGGTTTCACACCCGCTGCCTCGAGGGCTGCGGATAGGCGATACATCAGTTGATCAGTTTGATTGGTCATGGGGCAGAATCTTTCTTTTGCAGAGTGAATAATTCCAAAACGGTGCCGGGGTTTTCGCGTGTCAACAGGTTTTCCGCTTGAATGCAGCGCGCGACGCCTCGAGGGCTGCTGACAGGCGAAAAATCGGTGGGTGAGCTTGCGTAGTCATGAGGTCTAATCGTTCCCTTTGCAGAGTGAATAGATATCAAAACGACGGTCTGAATCTGGGGCGTCAAGGCCCTTCTGAGGCCAAGATTCGCCCCCCCCGCAAGAAAAATTTCCTGGTGAGCATCTACGATTTAGGGTTGAACCGTTGCCGTTTCGTAGCCGATATTGCGGCATGGCCGTAGGTCACAACTAGATTTTGTAAATGCTCCGGCTGAATGGAGAACCGAATGTCCCGCTGGTCCGATCAATTCGACAATCATGCAATACACGCGACGGTCCAGCAATTGCGGGATTGGCTGGACGTGGAAGTGGTGGAAATCGATGCTGAACACGAGGACGAACGCCGCCGATTTACTAAAGGTCTGGCCTCAATCGTGACTGGGCTTGAGGGACTTGACTCAGAGTTTTTTCCTGAAAACCAATTGACCAATCTCAATAAGCAACTTCGCCAACCTCAAGTCTGGAATGAGGTGCAGAGCTACTCATCTAATCAGAATGTCCAGCATCTTCGCACCGCGAACGACCACCTGACCGGACAAGTTGCAATAATCCACCAAATTTCTGCGCTTGCAGGTCCGCCTCAGGGCAATCGCGTTTGGCATCATGCTTCTTACAGCCCATTGAGAACGCTGCATAAGAATGCCTCGTCCCAGCCAGCTCGCTTGAGTTTGATGCTGAGAGAGCCTTTGGATGTGTCGCGTCGGACGA
>Ga0209345_10000992_pt1 | contig 36251 bp, 41 predicted proteins | sample Cruoilmetagenom7_FD_187294 | JGI IMG/M metagenome (GOLD analysis project Ga0209345, IMG submission 187294) | Oil polluted marine microbial communities from Coal Oil Point, Santa Barbara, California, USA - Sample 7 (SPAdes) (version 2) | ecosystem: Environmental > Aquatic > Marine > Oil seeps ...
TAAATTAGGGTTGGTCCGCCTTTGCCCGTGGCCGCGCGGAGCGCGTCTGCGACGGCCTCCGGCTCTGGCCCGCAGCGCCAGAACGGCAAGCCACAGGATTGGGCAACAGCGGCGAAATCTGGTGGGGTCGGGTCACAGCCAACAACGCTCACCCCTGCGTCCTGCATGGAGGTGGCGATTTCTTGATAGCCGTGGTTGTTCCAGATCATGAAACAGATCGGTAGGTTTTCCTGAACGGCGCCCATCAGTTCCGGCAGGCTAAACTGCGCGCCGCCATCGCCGGCGATGCAAATGACCGGCGTGTCTGGTGCTGCCAGCGCCGCCCCGATCGCGGCGGGGATGCCGTAGCCAAGCGCGCCGAAGCCGGTGGCGGCGTTGAACCAGCCACCGGGCCGGTCGTGATCGTAATAGAGGTTGCCTGCATAGATCGGCTGCGCGGAATCGCCGACCATGATCGCCCCCGGAACTGTCGCGCGCAGTTTGGCAAGGACATCGCAAAGCGCGCGCATTTCCGGACCGATTTCGTCAAATGCGTCGCTGCGGGCCTTAGCGGCCCGTTCTGCGCCATCTGAAGCATCCTCCCGGTCTATAGCCGCATTCAGCGCGTCAAGTGCGGCAGTCGCGTCGCCGAGGATCGACAGCTCGGCGGCATGGCGGGCAAGCTGTTCAGGACATACATCAATACGGATGAGCCTTTGCATCTCCGGCATCGTGCCGGTGGCATACATATCATAATCGGTCGGGCCCAATTCAGTACCCAAAGCCAGTACGACGTCGGCCTGGGCAATGAGCCTGCGCACGGCTTGCAGGCTGGGGCTGGCCGGAACGCCTAAAGGATGCTCAAACATTAAGCCGCGCGCATTCACCGTCTGCACGACCGGGGCACCAAGCTTTTCGGCAAGGGTGCGCAGGGCCGCCCCCGCGCGACGGGCCCCTCCCCCGGCGAGGATCACTGGTGCCTTGCTCTGCGCCAATAGCGCGGCGGCTTTTGCGATTTGTTCGGCAGACGAAGTAGGCGGGGCCGTCTCAGAACGGGCCTGCGCCTCTGCGGTATAGGGTGTACCGGCAACGTCCAGCGGGATTTCGAGATGTGTGGGGCCGGGTCGGCCGCTATTGAACGGCTCAAACACCCGCGCGAGCATGGGCAGTAGTTCATCACCGCTTTCGACACGCTCCGACACCAGCGCAACGGTCCGTGCCATAGCCCGTTGATCGGGCAACTCGTGCAGGTGGCCCCTGCCCTGCCCGAGGCTGGGCAGCGTGTTGACGCCGGAGATCACCAGCATCGGCACGGAATCGGCCCGCGCCTGCCCCATTGCCGTCAGCGTATTGGTCAGGCCCGGCCCGGTAATGACAAAGGCAACACCGGGTTTGCCAGACACCCGTGCATAGCCATCCGCCATGAAACCCGCGCCCTGTTCGTGGCGGGGTGTCACATGGCGAATGCCCGAGGCAGCCAAACCTCGGTAAAGCTCAATCGTATGGACGCCCGGAATGCCGAAAACACAGTCGACACCGCGCTCTGAAAGTTGGGCGACCAGTGCCTCTCCGACGCTGGTCATGCGGATTCCAGTTGCAGTTGTGCGGCATGGCGGATGATCCGGTCACAGGCCGTGTCGAATGCCGCATCGCCGGTGGTCAGCGCCACCCGCACCCAAGCATCAAGCGTCTCGCCAAAGGACGCGCCGGGCATGACCGCGACGCCACCATGCTCAAGCAGGTGAAGGGCATAGTCGGTGCCGCTCATGCCCGTGGATGAAACGTCGATCATTGCAAACATGCCAGCTTCTGGGCGGTGCACCTTCAATTGGCTCTCGTCAGATAGGCGGCTGTGCAGCCGCTCGGCCCGCGCGGCGAAACGGTGCTTCATCCCATCGGCCACAGGTGACCCTTCGCGCACTGCCTTCTCGGTCATATCCGCGATAAAGGGCTGGTTGCCAAAAAGCATGGTCTCCGACAGCGGCAACAGTGCCTCGGTGAAGGCTTCCGGCCCGATGCACCAGCCGCTGCGAAAACCCGGCGCTGCGTGGGACTTTGAGATCGAAGAGACAACGATGACGCGGTCAGCCAACTGTGGACGCCCCAAGGGCGAGCAGAAATCGGAGGTGTCAAACGTAAGGTCTTCGTAGACCTCGTCAGAAATGATCCAGAGGTCATGGGCGATTGCCAGTTCTCCAATCGCGTCTATATCCGCGCGGGTCAGCACCGATCCAGTGGGGTTATGCGGCGTGGTCAGCAGCATTGCCGTGGTCTGCGGGGTGATCCTTGCAGCGATGTCATCGGCGTGAATGCGAAAGCCGTTTTCCGGGCGCAGCGGGACCGGAACCATCTCAGCACCGCTGGAGCGGATGACCCCTTCGTAAGTGGCGTACATCGGGTCACCGACCAGAACCTGCTGACCAGCCTCTGCAACACCCAGCAGCACCGCATAAAGGGCCGTCTGCGTGCCGGGAAAGCACATAGCCTGATCCGGCGTGATGCGGCGGCCCGCGGTGCGCGAATAGCGCTCGGCCAGTGCGGCGCGTAGCCCCACCTCCCCCCGGCCGTCGGAATAGCCAGTTCGCCCGCGGCGCATCGCATCTGCGGCAACGTCCACAAGCGCATCGGGCGTCGGCACATCAGGCTCGCCAATGGTCAGCTCGATGATGTCGCGGCCCTGTGCGGCAAGCGCGCGGGCCTTCAGATGGACTTCCCATTTCGCGCCGCCAAGCCCTGCAAGACGTTTGGTTATATCTGTCTGCTTCATGTCTGCTGCCCTGCCTTTGTAAGGTCTATTCCGAGGATTGCGCCGACCGATCCAATCCCGATTTCCGGAAGCTCACCCGGCGCGAAGGCGCTCGGAAGAACACCGCCTTCCATCCACAATCCGTCGATCACGGCGTTGCAGGCGATTGCCAGATGACGCAGCTCCTGCGGCGTTCGTGGCTGGCCAGCTTCGTTCAATACAGCCGCAATCAGCACTTCGAGACGGTCGCGGAATTTGTAATAGGTCCGTTCGTGCGTATCCCGCATCTGCTTGTCAGTATGGACCTTGGTGAAGAAGCCCGCCCAAAGACTAACCGACCCGGCATCAACAACCGGCGGTGTCAGGCTCCCTACAACAAAGGCCGCGAGCCGCGCTGCTGGTGCGCCACAGTCGGCGCCCGCAAAGGCCGATGTCAAATCAGTCAACCGGTCCATGTGATATTCATAGGCAGCGGTAATCAGCTCTTCTTTGGACGAAAAGTGATGCCGGATCATACCTTGTGACACATCGGCGCGGGCAGAAATTGCCCGGACCGTTGCTGCATGAACGCCCTTTTCGGCGATCAGCGACAGGGTCGCCTTAATCAGCGCCTCCCTGCGGTGCTCCGCCGGCTCACGCTTGAATTTGGGAGTGCTGTCCGACACGGGCGATATCCAGATCTCGTAATTATACACTTGCATGATTACGAAATACGGGCCTTACTACAAGTCACAATTTTGGGGCAAACAAACGGGGGGCGCGGACGCTTTGAAGAAAGAGCCGATCGGAACCACGGAAAAGGCCGGAGATGCCGATAGCGCAGGGCAACATGAGGCCATAAGGGTTACTGACCTGCACAAGTCCTTTGGCACGCTGGAGGTTCTTAAAGGCGTCTCTCTCACGGCACAAAAGGGCGATGTTGTTGCTATTATCGGCGGCAGCGGCTCGGGGAAATCGACCTTCCTGCGGTGTATCAATTTTCTAGAAACCCCAAGCGCGGGTCAGATCGTCGTCAACGGCGAAGAGATTAAGATGCGCCAAGACGGCTCGCCCGTCGACCGGCGGCAGATCGAACGCATCCGGACCCGCCTTGGCATGGTCTTCCAAGCCTTCAACCTTTGGACCCACCGCACCCTGCTGGAGAACGTCATCGAGGTCCCGGTCTATGTGCTTAAGGTGCCGCGGAGTGAAGCGATCAAGCGCGCGCGGGTACTGCTTGAGCGGGTCGGTCTGGGTGACAAGGCAGATACCTTTCCTGCATTTCTATCCGGCGGCCAGCAGCAGCGCGCGGCCATTGCCCGTGCCCTCGCGGTGGAACCCAGCGTGATGCTCTTTGACGAGCCGACCAGCGCGCTCGACCCCGAGTTGGTGGGCGAGGTGCTGACGGTCATCCGTGATCTGGCCGCCGAAGGGCGCACCATGCTGCTTGTGACCCATGAGATGAAATTCGCCCGCGAGGTCGCGACCCATGTCGTCTACCTTTTCGAGGGCCGCATCGAAGAACAGGGGCCGCCGGAAGAGCTTTTCGGCAATCCTCAATCCGCCCGGCTTCAGCAGTTTTTGCAGACTGTCGGTTAAACCACCAAAAACAAAACAGGGAGACTACTCATGACACTCAAGAAACTTATGACGACTGCACTCGCGACCGCAATTGTAAGCGCAGGTGCTGTGGCCGCCGAAGAGGTCAAGATCGGCATCGCTGCTGAGCCTTATCCCCCCTTTGCCTCGCTCAACGCTTCTGGCGAATGGGAAGGGTGGGAAGTTGAGGTTATCAACGCGGTTTGCGCCGCGGCCGAATTGGATTGCGTGATCACGCCCGTCGCTTGGGACGGTATTATCCCCTCGCTGACCGGCCAGCAGGTCGATGCAATCATGGCATCCATGTCGATCACCGAAGAGCGTCAGCAGACGATTGATTTTTCCGATCCCTACTACAACACGCCCGCAGTGATCGTGGCGGATAAGTCGATGGACATTGAACCTACGCCCGAGTCCCTCGCCGGTAAGATCATCGGCATCCAAGCCTCAACAATTCACCAAGCCTATGCCAACGAATATTTCGGCGATGCGGCAGAAATCCGGGTGTATCAGACGCAGGACGAAGCCAATCAGGACCTCGTCTCGGGTCGGATCGACGCCACGCAGGCCGACAGCATTGCCATGGCTGATTTCGTCAACTCCGACATCGGCACGTGCTGCGAAATCAAGGGACCGGTAAAGAATGACGAGGCCATCTTGGGCAAAGGTGTCGGCGCTGGCGTCCGCAAGGGCGATGATGCGCTGCGCGAAAGCCTTAACAAAGGCATTGCCAAAATCCTCGAAGATGGCACCCACGAAGAGATCACCGGGCGCTATTTCGATACCAGCATCTACGCTGAGTAAGCCCGCATCGTGGAGTTCTTCTTCGAAACGCTCGGTCTGACCGAAAGTGCGAAACTCTTGTCCCTCAGCCCGCCGGGCTGGGGAGGCAACCTTCTGCGCGGGCTCGCGAACTCTTTGCAGATCGCGTTCGGCGCTTTCGGCTTTGGTCTGTTGATCGGGCTCTTTGGAGCATACGGCAAGCTTTATGGCGGGGTGGTCCTGCGCGACCTCCTCGCTGTCTACACGACTGTGATCCGGGCGGTGCCTGAACTGGTGCTGATCTTGATCCTCTATTACGTCGGTACCGACCTTATCAATCAGCTCTCGCAGGCGATGGGCTATGGCCGTGTCGAGATCAGTGGTGTTGTCGCCGGTATCTGGGTGCTCGGCGTGGTACAGGGCGCCTATGCCACCGAGGTGTTGCGCGGCGCGATCCAAGCCATTCCACCGGGCCAGATTGAGGCGGCGCGCGCTTATGGCATGCCGCCGCTGATGCTGATGCGCCGGGTTACGATCCCCGCGATGATGTCTTTTGCCACGCCGGGCCTTGCGAACCTGTGGCTGATTGCCACGAAAGATACCGCATTGTTGGCCATCGTCGGCTTTAGCGAATTGACGTTGGAGACCCGACAGGCCGCCGCCAGCACCCGCGCCTATTTCACCTTCTTCCTCGCAGCGGGCGCGCTCTATCTAATTGTGACGCTTTGTTCGGGTGTGGTCTTTGCCCGCATCGAAAAATGGGCGCGGCGCGGCCAGCCGTCGCTGAAAGGAGCGGGCCGATGATCCCTTTTCGCGCTCTGATGCAGCCCCATCGCATTGTCATGCTGGCGCTTTTGCTGGGTGCGGTGGTCTGGTGCGCCGTGGCGTTAAGGTGGGATTGGATACCGGAATACGCCCCATTGGCGATGGAGGGCCTTTGGCGCACGATCTGGATTTTGGTCGTCACTTGCGTGCTGGGCTTTCTTCTGGCCATCCCCCTGGGCCTCGCGCAGGCTGTCGGGCCTTGGTACTTGTCTGCCCCTGCGCGGGTATTCTGCACCGTAATCCGTGGCACGCCGCTACTCTTACAAATTTGGCTCCTCTACTACGGTCTCGGCTCGCTCTTTCCCCAGATTCCTTGGATCCGCGGCAGTGAACTCTGGCCCTACCTGCGCCAAGCCTGGCCCTACGCAGTGCTGGCGCTAACGCTGTCTTACGCGGGCTATGAAGGCGAAGTCATGCGCGGCGCGTTCTCCAGTGTGAATAAGGGACAGCTTGAAGCTGCGAATGCATTCGGGATGCCACGTTTCACCATGTTCCGCCGCATCTGGCTGCCGCAGGCAATTCGCAACGTCCTGCCGACACTGGGCGGTGAAACCATTCTGCAACTCAAGGCCACACCTCTGGTCGCGACGATCACGGTTGTTGAGCTCTATGCCGTGTCTTCGCGCGTCCGGTCGGATACATTTATTGTGTACGAGCCACTGATCCTGCTTGCGGTATTTTACATGATCATCGCCGGTATCATTGCGTTGATGTTTCGACGGTTCGAAAACCGGGTGCCGGGATAAGAGACCGAGAGTTACCAATCAGTCGGTTCTCATATCCATTGGCGTCTTGCCGAACTGGGTCTTAAAGGCCCGTGTCATAGAACTGGCGTTTTCGTAACCGCACCGCGCGGCAATCTCAGCAATGGAAAGATCGGTACTTTCGACCAAGCTTCTGACAGCAATCAGGCGTCTATGCCGATAGACTTGGCCCGGCGTCGCATCCAAACTGCGTGCAAATCGCCTTTGCAGGCTTTTAAGCGAACAGCCAAGTTGCCGTGCGATAACCGGGATCGGCACAGGCGCTTCAATATTCTCATCCATAAGGACGAGAGCCCGAGAAACCAGTTTGGAGCGCACAGATTTGGTGTCGGCGGTCCTAAACGGCTGATTGCTTTGATGCAGAAAGAGCGCTGCGACATCGAGACGTATGATCTCACCGCAATGCTTCCCGATCAAGGTAAGGACCAGATCAAAGGACGCCATGGCACCACCGCAGGTGATCCGGTTGCCATCTATCACAAACCGCTCTTGCCGGGCATCTACCTGCGTAAACGTCTCTGAAAAGCTTTCGAACAGATGCCCATGGATTGTCGCGGGCCTGTCGTTCAACTGCCCTGCCGCCGCCAACAGCCAAGCCCCCGTATCGAGCCCCACCAGACATTTCGCGTTTGCGCAGAGGGCCCGCAGGGCGGACAGTACCTCGCTGCTACACAATGCGAGATGGCCATAGCTGGCTGTCACCATGAGGTAATCGCACGGTGGCTTCGTCGCTGTGGCCATCTCGGTTTGAACCAGCATCCCACTTGAGGACCGCACAAGGCCACCTGCAAGCGAAAGCAGTCGCCATTCATAGCGCGCCTGCCCGGTAAGGGTATTTGCGGCGCGAAACGGTTCCAACGTGTTGGCCAGGCAATGGTTGGAAAATCCATCGAAAAGCAGCACGTCGATTTTTAAGGTTTCGAACGGCGATTTTGTCATTTCATGCATGGTTACGTCTAACACTGCACATTCAATCTAATCAATCTGTGTAGTGTTCAGGTGGAATCCAAAAGGAAACCAAGATGCCCCTGCACATGACCCGTGATGTTTTCATCACCTGCGCCGTGACCGGATCAGGCAGCAGCCAAGATCGGTCGCCCCATGTTCCCCGCAGCCCAGAGCAGATTGCCAATTCGGCCATCGCCGCCGCCAAAGCGGGTGCCGCGATTGTGCATTGCCATGTACGCGACCCCGAAACCGGCGTTCCCTCACGGGATCCGAAACTCTACCGCGAAGTGACCGAACGCATCCGCGATGCTGATGTCGATGTGGTCTTGAACCTGACCGCAGGCATGGGCGGTGACATAGTATTTGGCCCGCCATCCGCACCACTGCCACTGAACGATGCCACTGATATGGTCAGCGCCGAAGAACGGCTGGTGCATATCGAAGACTGCCTTCCGGAAATTTGCACTCTCGATTGTGGCACGATGAACTTTGCCGAGGCCGATTATGTGATGACAAACACGCCCGGCATGCTGACGACAATGGGCGCGTGTATGGAAGCGCTTGGCGTGAAGCCGGAGATTGAGGCCTTTGATACGGGCCACCTTTGGTATGCGAAACAGCTGGTTAAGGATGGCGTATTGTCGTCGCCCGCCTTGGTGCAACTCTGCATGGGCATCCCCTGGGGCGCACCCAATGACCTGAACACCTTCATGGCGATGGTCAACAATGTCCCCCACGACTGGAACTGGTCCGCGTTTTCGATTGGCCGGGATGAGATGCCTTATGTCGCCGCATCTGTTTTGGCAGGCGGGCATGTGCGCGTCGGGCTTGAGGACAACCTGTGGCTTGGCAAAGGCGAGCTCGCCACCAATGAGGCGCTTGTTTCGCGTGCCGTGTCGATCATCGAAAACATGGGGGCAACCATCATGGGCCCCGATGCCGTGCGCCAGAAACTGGGCCTGACAAAGCAGGTGCCACGATGACCAAAACAGCAGCAATCATCGGCGGCGGCGTCATCGGCGGCGGTTGGGCCGCGCGGTTTGCCTTGTCTGGTTGGGACGTCGCAATTTTTGACCCTGATCCCGAAGCCGAACGCAAAGTCGGGGAAGTCATGGCGAACGCGCGACGATCCTTGCCGGCCTTGTCCGAGGTCGCGTTGCCGCCCGAGGGGCAGGTTAAAATCGTCCCCACAATTGCCGAAGCCGTTGCAGGCGCAGACTGGATTCAGGAAAGCGCGCCAGAACGGCTTGAGATGAAGCACAAGATCTTTAACGAGATCCAGACCCATTGCTACAAAGACGCGCTTATCGGGTCTTCGACGTCAGGGTTCAAACCGTCCGAGCTTCAGCAAGGGGCGCGGCACCCCAGCCAGATTTTCGTCGCGCACCCGTTCAACCCTGTCTATCTGCTGCCGCTCATCGAACTGGTCGGTGACGATGCCACGACCACGCGCGCGCATGCGGTGCTTACTGAGATCGGCATGAAACCACTGAAAGTGCGCAAAGAAATCGACGCACATGTGGCCGATCGCTTTCTCGAAGCGGTCTGGCGCGAGGCGCTTTGGCTGATCAAAGACGAGATCGCCACGACCGAAGAAATTGACGACGCGATCCGGTTCGGCTTTGGCCTGCGGTGGGGGCAAATGGGCCTGTTTGAGACCTACCGCGTTGCGGGCGGCGAAGCCGGGATGGCCCATTTCATCGAACAGTTCGGACCCTGCCTGCAATGGCCTTGGACCAAATTGATGGATGTGCCTGAGCTGACCGACGAGTTGGTGCAAATGATCGCCAGCCAATCGGACGCGCAATCAGGCGCACATACGATCCGCGAGCTTGAACGCATTCGCGACGACAATCTGGTGTCGATGATGCGATCCCTGAAAGGCCGTGATTGGGGCGCAGGTGCATTGTTGAACGCGCATGACGCCCGCCTTGAAGCCAAAGCCGAACCCGACTTTAGCAAACCCATTATCAGTGTAGCCCGCGCCATTCCGATTGATTGGACGGATTACAATGGGCACATGAACGAAAGCCGCTATGGGCAGCTGTGGTCGGATGCAGCCGACGCCATCATGCGCATGATCGGGGCCGATGCCGCCTACGTCAAATCAGGCTTCAGCTACTTTACCGCCGATACCCACACCAAGTTCCGCAATGAATGCCATGCAGGCGACAACGTCACCGTGGTCACCACCATTCTTGAGGGCGCGGGTAAAAAGCTGCGGCTGTTTCATAAATTGAAAAACGCGGATGGCGATGTGGTGGCAACCTGCAATCAGTTCCTGCTGCACGTCAGTTTGGAAACCCGCAAATCCTGCGACCCTGCCCCGCATGTCAGTGACAAGCTTACTTCAATCATCGCGGCCCAAGCTGCCCTGCCAAAGCCGGAGCTTGTCTGATGCATTTTGGATTGACCGAAGAACAAGAGATGATCGTTTCCACCGTGCGGTCCTTCGTCGAGAACGAAATCTACCCCCACGAGGCCGAGGTAGAGCGCACAGGCGAAGTCCCCCATGACATCGCGCAGGCGATCAAACAAAAGACGATCGATCTTGGGTTTTATGCCTGCAACTTCCCCGAAAGCGTTGGGGGGGCCGGTTTGTCGCATCTTGAATTTGCGCTAGTTGAACGCGAGCTGGGGCGTGGCTCGATGGCGCTGAACCACTTCTTTGGGCGGCCGCAGAATATCTTGATGGCCTGCAAAGAGGACCAGATCGAACGCTATCTCACCCCCGCCATTCGCGGCGAAAAGATGGATGCGTTGGCCATGACCGAACCCGATGCCGGGTCTGATGTGCGGGGCATGAAATGTTCGGCGAAACGCGACGGCGGTGATTGGGTTTTGAACGGAACCAAGCATTTCATCTCTGGCGCGGATCACGCGGATTTTGTGATCGTCTTTGTAGCAACAGGCGAAGACGACACGCCGCACGGCCCCAAAAAGCGCATCACAACCTTTCTGGTCGACCGCGGCACGCCCGGTTTCACCATTCGCGATGGCTACAAATCGGTCTCGCACCGTGGCTACAAGAACATGATCCTCGAATTTGACAACTGCCGCCTGCCGGATGCACAGGTTCTTGGCGAGGTTGATGGTGGCTTTGCGGTGATGAACGAATGGCTTTACGCCACGCGGATCACGGTTGCCACGATGTCTGTGGGGCGCGCACGTCGTTGTTTTGACATGGCATTGAATTACGCGGCTGAACGCAAACAGTTTGGCCAACAGATCGGCAAATATCAGGGCATCAGCTTTCAGCTTGCCGACATGATCACCGAAATTGATGCGGCAGAGCACCTGACATTGGCGGCGGCGTGGCTGTTGGATCAGGGTCTGCCTGCCAACCGCGAAATCGCCAGTGCAAAGCTTTATGCGTCAGAAATGCTGGCGCGGGTGACGGATGCCACGCTGCAGATATTCGGCGGCATGGGATTGATGGACGATTTCCCCATTGAACGCTTCTGGCGTGATGCGCGGGTCGAACGGATTTGGGATGGGACATCTGAAATCCAGCGCCACATCATCAGCCGCGATCTCTTGCGCCCCCTTGGCGCATAGGACCGCGGGTGTGAGTGATCTTGAACGCCTGCTTCGTCCGCGATCCATTGCCGTGGTCGGCGGCGGGGCGTGGTGTGTCTCCGTCATCGAGCAGAACCAGAAAATTGGTTTCAAGGGCGATATTTGGCCCGTTCATCCCACGAAAGGCATTGTCGGTGGTTTGCCAGCGTTCAAGACGCTTGCTGATTTGCCGGAGGCACCGGATGCCACATTTATCGGTGTGAACCGCACCGCTACCATCGGACTGGTCGGCGAATTGCACCAGATGGGTGCAGGGGGCGCGGTGTGTTTTGCCAGCGGGTTCAAAGAAACGGCCGACGGCGCGTTTTTGAATGAACAATTGCTGGCCGCAGCGGGCGACATGCCCATCCTTGGGCCAAATTGCTACGGGGTTCTAAATGCCGTTGATCAGGTCGCGCTATGGCCAGATCAACATGGGTTGGTTCCGGTGGAAACCGGCGTGGCGATCCTGACGCAGTCGTCCAATATCGCGATTAACCTCACGATGCAGCAACGCGGACTGCCGATCGCCTATACCATCACGGCAGGCAATCAGGCCCAACAAGGGCTTGCCAGTATCGCCCAAACTGTCATCCGCGACGACCGCGTGACCGCACTTGGGCTGTATATCGAGAGCTTTGGTGACCTCGCGGCGTTTGAGGAATTGGCACGGCTGTCGCGCGAGTTGGGAAAACCGATCGTTGCATTGAAAGTGGGCCGTTCGCAGGAATCGCAACTGGCGACCATTTCGCACACGGCCTCACTCGCTGGCAGCAGCGCCGGTTCGGATGCGGTATTGGCGCGGCTTGGTATTGCACGGGTCGGCTCCCCCGCCGCCCTGCTTGAAACGTTGAAGGTATTTCACTGCCATGGACGCCTGTCCGGGGCGCGAATTGCGTCGCTGAGCTGTTCAGGTGGCGAGGCGAGCGTCATGGCGGATACCGCCGCGCAATATGGCCTGACGTTTCCACCGCTGACATCCGAGCAGACAAATACACTTTCGCAGCACCTCAGTTCACTGGTCAATCTGGCAAACCCTTTGGATTACCACACGCAAATCTGGCGCGATAAGGCGGCCATGACGGCGGTGTTCGCGGCCATGACAGGCGATGATATCGATCTGACGCTTGTGGTGCTTGATTTCCCGCGCTTGGACAGTTGCACCGCCGATGACTGGATGATCGCGATCAAGGCGATCGAGGACGCGGCTCGTCAAACGGGTCGCCCATTTGGCGTGGTCGGGTCGATCGTCGAAAACCTTCCCGAAGCGGTTGCAAAACGGCTGCTTGGCGCGGGGATAGTGCCGCTGTGCGACTTTGGCACGACCTGTGAAGCGATCAGCGCCGCGTGTATGCCGATGAACCGAGATCACCAGCCCCTACTGCGCGCACCCAGCTTTGCGGCTACCACAAGCGTCACCGAAGGCGATGCCAAACTGGCCCTTGCAGCATACGGCATGGACGTTCCCAAAAGCCGTTCGGGCGTAGGGCAAGCAGATGTGGTCGATTGCGCCGAAATGATCGGTTTTCCCGTGGTCCTAAAGGGCGAAGGTGTCGCCCATAAAACGGAAGTCGGCGCAGTAAAGCTGCACCTCGCAAACGCAGCGCAGGTCAGGGCGGCAGCCCAAGAAATGCAGGCCGAAACCTTCCTTGTCGAAGAAATGATAACCGGCACCGTCGCAGAGCTTTTGATTGGCGTCGTCGCGGACCCCGCCCATGGGTTTGTCCTGACCTTGGCCGCGGGCGGTACCCTGACGGAAATTCTGGAGGACGGTCAATCCTTGCTGCTGCCCACCACGGATGCCGATATTCGCCACGCCCTGCGGCAGTTAAGAATAAACCCCCTATTGATCGGGTTTCGCGGTGGTGAGCCGGCTAACACGGAGGCCATTGTTGACGCAGTCCTAAAGCTGCAAAACTTCGTCACCGAACATGCCAACCAAATCGCCGAAATCGAAATCAATCCACTCATCTGTACAAAAGACCGTGCGATCATCGCCGATGCGCTTTTGGTGAAAGGAACAACATGACAAGTCCCGTTAAAACGCGCCGCGAGGGTGCCGTACTTGAGATTACTTTGGACCGCCCAAAGGCCAATGCCATTGATCTGCAAACCAGCCGTCTTCTGGGGGAAACCTTTGCTGCCTTTCGCGATGACCCTGATTTGCGGGTTGCGATTATCACAGGGAAAGGTTCGAAATTCTTCTGCCCAGGTTGGGATTTGAAAGCCGCCGCTGATGGCGACGACGTTGATGGCGATTACGGCGTGGGCGGCTTTGGTGGCCTGCAAGAATTGCGCGACATGAACAAGCCGGTGATCGCTGCGGTGAATGGTATTTGTTGTGGCGGCGGGCTTGAATTGGCCCTGTCAGCCGACATCATCTTGGCGGCAGATCATGCAAGTTTTGCCTTGCCCGAGATCACCTCTGGCACCGTGGCCGACGCCGCGTCGATCAAATTGCCCAAGCGCATCCCATACCACATCGCAATGGAAATGCTGTTTACAGGCCGCTGGCTGGACGCCGAAGAAGCCAACCGCTGGGGGTTTGTGAACCGCATCCATGCCGCGGATGATCTGATGGCACAGGCGTGGAATATGGCCCGCAAGTTGGCGTCGGGTCCGCCGCTGGTCTTCGCCGCGATCAAAGAAATTGTGCGCGATTCAGAGGATAGCAAATTTCAGGATGCCATGAACCGGATCACCAAACGCCAGCTAAAAACCGTCGACGTCCTTTACGGGTCCGAGGATAATGCCGAGGGCGCGCGCGCCTTTGCAGAGAAACGGGACCCGGTCTGGAAAGGGCGCTGATATCGCGGCTGGCTGGACAATGGCGGCGCGCCGTTCTGGCCCTATTGGGAAAATGTCCGTGGCTGGTGGGCGTTGCGCGACCTTGCCAACGTGAAACTGATCCACTTTGCCGATCTCAAACGCGATCTTCCCGGCCAAATCCGCAGCGTCGCTGCCTTTCTTGACATCGACGTGGCACCGAACACCATGGCGGCCATCCTGCTTCACTGTTCGTTCAACTATATGAAAGAGAATGCCTCTGCCTCGGCGCCGCTGGGCGGTGCCTTCTGGGAAGGTGGCGCGAAAACATTTATCTACAAAGGAACAATTGGGCGTTGGCGCGAACAACTTGGCCGCGATGTGAGTGAAAGGTATCTGGCGCGCGCCGAGCGTGAATTGGGGAACGATTGCGCCCGGTGGTTAGCGCACGGATCCCTCGGCTGATCGAAATCCAATCCCTTTGACCAAGACGGCCCGCCTTTATGTTAACAAATCGGGTGCGTTATTAACAGCTTGGCTCGGAGCGGTCATTAACAGCGCATCGCGTGATTGTCGTCTCTGCGGACAAAGCCGCCCGATGCCGGCGCTGCAAACTTTGCGGCCGCGAGCCTTTTAAATCACCGAGCACGACGCGGCACTCAGCACGATTTCCCGAAAGCAGTCATTGAACTCTGCCATATTAGCCCAATTCGAAACCGGTCGTTCGCTGCGCTGGTGTCGGGTGTCGCACGCGCGAGACGGAGCGGTATGATGTACAGGCAGCACTGTCGAAAGCGTGCCTGACACGTCGTGGACAGCGCGATGCAATTTCCCAAAGCGGCAGTTCGACGACAAGATTTCATATAACGTTTGCCCGCAAAGCAAATAGAAGTTTAAATGGTTTGGGGGGGAGTATTTAGGTGACTTGCGTCCAAGAACAGGAATTTACTCCGGCGTCAGGTTTATGTGGACGTGCATTTCAGTTGACGGCTGGAGATGCTGAATTCTCAGTCTTTTTCGCACTGCCTGAGGCGCACGCGAGCTTTCTTTCAACTGCGCCGCACGTAATTCTCCCTTATGCCGCAATGCTCGCTCTCGTGCATGGAGAAGACCTGAATTGCGGCGGGATGACCGCTGATTCAGTTCTGCTGCGCAACATGCGTTGTGCGCTGGAAGAGGTGGTGCACGCTCATCCCGGATTTCGAGTGCCCCAGATCGTAAATGTGACCGAAGCTCCTGTTGCGGCAAACACATCGGGGCAAACGGGCGTATTCTTTTCTGGAGGGATCGACAGTTTCTTTTCTGTACTCCGGCACCGCAAAGGCGGCGACGCCGACGGTGCCCAGTGGATCGGTCCCGCGACGCACGCAATTCATATCTACCACACGCCAGAGCCCGTTGGCATCGAGGCATTCGAGACCCTTGCGCCGCTAGCAAGCGCCGTCGATGCACTAGGCCTGAGTTTCATCCCTTTGCAATCAAACTACATGACGGCGGATAGGCGCCTCAACGATCACTGGGCGGATTTGGCGCATGGCGCCGGCCTTGCAACCGTATTGCATCTTTTGTCTGGGGGGCTGCGGCAAGGTCTAATCGGATCGACCCACACTTGGGGGGCACTGGTACCTTGGGGTTCCGGCCCCATTTCCGACCCTCTGTGGTCGGGTCGGCGCATGCAAGTCATCCATGACGATGCCGCCTATGACAGAGTAGAAAAGACTGAATTGATCTCGCAGCACCCAGAAGCTCTGGCGAACCTTAACGTTTGCGATACCCGCGTTGATGGAAAAGGCTACGTCAACTGTTCGGTCTGTCCAAAATGTCTTCGCACGATGCTCACATTGGATCTGTTTGGCAAAAACGAGAGACGAACGGCTCCGGCCTTTGACTGGTCAAACTACAGACCTGCCAAATTCGCTCGTGTCTTTTTGAGAACCGAGAATGACACCACCTTTGCTCTCGCAATTCGTGATCGCGCTCAAACCGCGGGTCGACCCGACATCGTGTCGGCCTGCGATGCAGCTTTGCGGCGCGGGCGTTTTTTACGGCCCATTGCCCGGATCGAAGACTTCGTGAAAAACTCGCGCATTGGTCGGCGGTACAGACGTCGTCTAGTCGAATGGCGACGCTCCATTTATAATCGGCTCGGTTTTGCAACTCGGTCATAGCCTCTGTCGAGCTCGCTACCGCTAGCACCAACGTCCGCAATTTCTGCTGCGTTGCGGTATGGATTTCCTATCCTGCGCCAAGACGGAGATGCGTCAGGCGAAAGCGGTGGATACTGGTTAAGACCGCGTCAGCCTCATAGCGGACTTGTGGCAGTGCAACAGTGCTGGCCGAATAGGTGCGACGCACCCGGCCCGAAGCGGACCCTGCTGCTGCCCGTGGTGAACATCCGCTCCCCTACCCTTGCCGACGGGTGCGATCAGTTCCGATCTCATTAGGAGCGCGCGGGATAGCATGATCTCAGAGATTATTTAGGTTTATCGGATAACCGCAGATATCACCCGACGACGGTTTGAATATACCTTACCAGCGCTTCCACATTTGGATCGGGTTCATCCATGTTTGGGATCAATAGGCCATAGCGGCCCATATATCCGTCAAGCTCCACGCCCAGTTCAGTGACCAATCCAGCCTTGATATAAAACCGCGCAACGGAGCGCGGCAGAACGGCCAGCCGATTGCTGCGGTTCACCAAGTTCACCGTCATCAGCATGGAAGACGTCTCAAGCCGATTGTTTGGCAGGGCTAGGCCGGCACGCGCAAAAGTCAGTTCGATCGAGGTCCGCATCGGGCTGGGCCGCGGCTGTAATATCCAGTCGTAGTCAAGCAGGTGCTCTAAGGAGAGCGAAGCCGCCTCAACAAGTGGATGAGTTGCCGCGGCGACAATAGACAATTCCTCTGCCCATAGCGGCTCAAAGCGAATGTTGCCCATATCAATATGCTCAACTGGCCGTCCGAGGGCCAGATCTAGCTCGCCTTCCGTCAATGCTTCGACGAGGTGATCCGATGTTGAGATCGTCAGGTTGATCAAAGGTCCCTTTCCCGACTGGAGCAGGTTGTTGAACACCTCGGTCAGGACGCCGGGGACCGCTTCCATCACCGCGCCCATGCGGACGCTGCCCAATTCTCCGCGTGCCATTGCGCTCATCTGGTTTGTCAGACGATCTATCTCGGTAAGAACGGTGCGAGCATGGCGGGCGGCTTCCGTGCCAAAGGCAGATGGCTCCATCCCCTTCGAGCCACGTCTAAATAGCTCAACGCCAAGTATCCGCTCAACTTCCTGCAACAGCTTGGTGGCCCCCGGCTGCGACAGATTGAGCGCGCGGGCCGAGGCATGCAGGTTGCGTGTCTCGGACAGGCTGACCACGAGGGCAAGCTGTTTCAGACGCAACCGCGAGAGGGTCGCCATGTCAAATCTGTCGCTCACCGAAACCGCCTTCTTCGAAGATGACCCTGTACGGGCCTGTCGCGCGCCATTCGTTGATTGGTCTATCATTCGCATAAGGTGTTGATCGAGCCTAATAATGAATTGAGATCGGGCTGGTTTCGGTTAGGATTTCCCCCAACGGAGGACCATGGGGTCCAGTCTCCGCAGCAGATCAATCAGGCGGCCGCGGATCGCGGGATGCAGCGGTTCAATCGGATGACGGCTGAATTCGGAGCCGATCACGCCACCCTCTACCATCGCTGCTTTGCACGACCTCCAACCGCAGAGGCGATTTTCGTGGTTAATGGCAGGCAGAACTCGGGTATAGGCCTCTACCGCTTCGTCTATCCGCCCTGCCAGATGATGCGTTATGACCGGTTTAATCTGATCCACGATCATGCCCGAGGTCATCGCTCCGCGCGAGCCTGCGTCCAGATCGGCCAGTAGCGTGATGCCCTCTTCGCCGTCAAACGGCCCCTCAATGGCATCCCCGCCCGCTTCAATCAGCGCGCGCATCTTGTTCGCAACAAGGGCACATTCAATCTTGAACAGTTTCACCATTTCGATCTGCTGCGCCATTTTGACCAGCAGCGGCACTGGCAGATCGACCCCAGACATCGGCGCATCCTGAACCATGATCGGAATGCCGACTTCGCCCACCGCCCGGAATTGCTCAAACGTCTGGTCCGGCGATCCTTTCAGCGTTGCACCGTGATAGGGCGGCATCATCATGACCATGTCCGCGCCAAGGTCTTTCGCAAATTGCGCCCGCTCAACGGCGATGGTTGTCGCGTAGTGGCTGATGGTAACGATGACTGGAACGCGCCCCGCCACATGCTCGAGCGACAGGCGCGTCAAGGTCTCGCGCTCGGCGTCCGACAACAGGAACTGTTCCGAAAAATTTGCCAGAACACAGAGGCCGTCCGCACCCTGATCGATCAAACAATCAAGGACGCGGCGCATCCCGTCGAGGTCGAGGCTGCCGTCGGGGTGAAACGGGGTCGGCGCGACAGGCCAGATGCCGGAATACTGGGTCATGGTGCGATATAACTCGTTTTGATTTGTGTATAGAATTCACGGGCGTAGGTGCCCTGCTCCTTGGCGCCATAGCTCGAGCCTTTGCGCCCGCCAAACGGCACGTGATAGTCCACGCCCGCCGTGGGCAGGTTGACCATCACCATCCCCGCTTGGATGTGGCGGCGGAAGTGGCTTGCGTGTTTCAACGACGCAGTACAGATGCCTGCGGACAGGCCAAACTCGGTGTCATTGGCGACGGCCAAGGCTTCATCATAGTCGGCTACCCGGATCACGCTTGCGCAGGGACCAAAGATTTCTTCTCGGCTGCTGCGCATGTCGTTTGTCGCATGGACGAATAGCGCAGGGCGTTGAAAGAACCCCTGCCCGTCCATGGCCTCGCCACCGATCACTTCACAGCCTTCGGAGCGCGCAAGATCGACGTAGGAGAGGTTTTGCTGCAATTGCCGCTCGTCGACGACGGGACCGATCTGGGTTTCTGGGTCGAGCGCATCGCCGACCTTTAGCTTGGCAACTTCGGCCGAAAGCTTTTCCACAAACGCATCGTGAATCCCAGCCGTGACAATCAATCTCGATGACGCCGTACAACGCTGGCCCGTGCTAAAGAAAGCGCCGTTCAGGGAGGCACCCACGGCCACATCAAGGTCAGCGTCATCCAGCACCACCATGGGGTTTTTGCCACCCATTTCGAGCTGAACTTTCTTGCCGTTTTCGGCGCATTGTACAGCGATCTGGCGGCCTGTCGCGACTGAGCCAGTAAAGCTGATCGCATCGATACCCGGGTGCGCCACCATCTGCGCGCCCACGGTGCGCCCGCTTCCCATCACCAGATTGAACACCCCGTCAGGGCACCCGCTTTCCTTGAGGATATTGGCGATCTCCCAAGCGCAGCCGGGGGTGAGTTCGGCAGGTTTTAGAATGACGCAGTTGCCATAGGCCAGTGCAGGTGCTGCCTTCCACGCCGGAATGGCGATGGGGAAGTTCCACGGCGTGATCAACCCGACCACCCCCACCGGCTCACGCTCGATCATGACCTCAACGCCGGGGCGGACAGAGGGCAACACTTCGCCCCCCAGCCGCAGCGCTTCGCCTGCGAAAAACTTGAAAAGTTGCGCGGCGCGGGTGACCTCACCAATGCCTTCCGCAAGGGTCTTGCCCTCTTCACGGCTAAGCAGGCGTCCCAGTTCATCCTTGCGCGCCATGATGGTAGCGCCAGTCGCCTCGAGCACATCGTGGCGCAGCTGCGGCGTCGCTCCGGCCCAGCCGGGCAAGGCGGCGCGGGCCGCCTCCACAGCAGCATCGACCGATGCGGCATCCCCCCGGGCATAGTTGCCCAGGATGTCATTCGTGTTGGACGGGTTGATGTTCGGCATGGCTTCAGCTTCGGCGACCCATTTGCCGCCGATCAGATTGTCGTAATTCTGCATGGATTACTCCGTTATCTCGAAATTTTTCAGATGCTTGTCGGAGATGGAGATGCCGAGCCCAGGCAGATCATCGTCCAGCTGCAAGAACCCGTCCTGCGCCTCTGGATCGCCTTCAAAGATGTAATAAAACAGCTCGTTACCCACCTCGACGTCGAACACGGGGAAGTATTCGGACATTGGGCAATTCACGTTTGCCATGGTCAGGTGGTAGTTATGCATCTGCCCGGCATGGGGGATAACCGGCACCTGAAAGGCCTCGGCAATCGCGTTGATCTTTTGCGCCGCTGTGATGCCACCCACACGGTTGGTGTCATATTGCAGCACGCTTACCGCACCAGAGCGGATCAGATCGGCACAACCAATTACCGAATATTCATGCTCCCCGCCCGAGATCGGCACGATGTTCATGGCGTTCAGCTCGCGGTAGCCGTTCACATCATCTGCGATCACCGGCTCTTCCAGCCAACGCGGCTCATATTTCGCAAGCTTGGGCAGCATCCGTTTGGCATAGTCCAAGTTCCACCCCATGTAGCATTCCAACATGAGGTCGTTATCGTACCCAACCACCTCGCGCAGCGCTTCGACGCGCTTGAGGTTCTCGCGCATGCCCGGCATGCCGTCCTTGGGGCCAAAGCCGAAGCGGGTTTTGAAGGCGGAGTACCCGCCCTTCATCGCTTCTTCGGCCTCGCGCTGCATGGCCTCGACACTGTCGGCGTATAGTTTCGAGTAATAGACCGGGATCTTTTCTTTGGTGCGGCCACCAAGCAGCTTAAACACGGGCTTGTTGGCCAGCTTGCCCATCAGATCCCAGATCGCGATGTCGATGGCTGAGATCGCCGTCATCCCGATCCCTTTGCGGCCCCAGGCGTGGCTACGGCGGTACATTTTTTCCCAAATATAGGCGTTATCAAACGGGTCTTCACCGATCACCAGCGGGGCCAGCAGTTCGTCGATTGCTTTCTTTACCACGGTGGGTGCGAGGGCCGCGTTGCCGATGCCGATGGTGCCGTCCTCGGTTTCAACCTCGCAGGTCAACCACTGGTGAAAGCGGAATGATGACATCGTATCACCCTTCATCCACAGCGCGTCAGAGGCGTTGGTGCAGAAGTTGCCCTGCGGCGGGACGGTCGGGCCGGTCCAGTTCCAGACACGGGTACGGACAGATTTGATCTTCATGGGTTCAATCCACTTTTATAATGTTTTGGGTCTGGCGGCGGCGCATCCCCATTTCGCAGGCGATGTTCCACGCGGCGCGCATCGGGCCAGGGTTGGCCTTACCCGCGCCGCGGATGTCAAAGGCGGTGCCATGGGCTGGGGTTGTAATCGGCACGGGCAAACCGCCCTGCACCGTCACCCCCTGCCAAAAGCCCAGCAGCTTGATCGCGATCTGACCTTGATCGTGATAAAGCGTCACAATCGCGTCCAGCTCCTTGGCCACGGCCTTGAGAAAGATCGTGTCCGAGGGGTATGGCCCCTCGACCGGCAGCCCAAGCGCCTTGGCCCGTTCGACCGCCGGAATGATAATGTCGATCTCTTCGGTGCCAAAATTGCCGTTGTCGCCGTTGTGTGGGTTCAAGCCGCAGACACCAATACGTGGGTGCGCGTTGCCGCCTGCGATCAGCGCGTCATGGATCAGGCGCGTGGCCTCTATAATCTTGTCTTCGGTGATCAGATCGGCCACGTCGCGCAGGGCGACATGACTGGTCACGCGGCTGGTCCACAGCCCCTCCATCACGTTGATCTCTGACACTGAGCCGTTGTGGCCCAGTCGGTCCGCAAACCAGTGCAACTCATCCGATTGGGTCATGCCAGCAGCGTGCAGCGAGGCCTTGTTGAGTGGAGCAAAGACCAAAGCGTCAGCGGCTCCCTTGGCCACCATGTCGAGCCCAAAACCCAGTGTCGCAAGGCAGTGCTGACCCCCGGCGGATGTCGCTTCGGCGCGTGCCCACTCCCGCCCTTCCTTACCGATGTTTACAAACAATGGCTGGTCGGGGTCGTCGTTCAGCGCGGCGGCATCGGAGACGCGTCTATAGTCAAAGCTGGACCCGGCGATGGCCATACCGTCTTGAAGTTCAGCCTCGTCACCGACAATCAGGACATCGGCCGCTTCGCGCGCCTCTGGGTCGCTGAGCAGGCGCGCCACCAGCTCAGAGCCGATGCCTGCAGGGTCGCCCAATGTCAGGATCAAGCGAGGTTTTTCGGAACTCATTGCATATACTCCGTCAAAGCGAGCGATACCGATGGCACATAGGTCACCAGCAAAAGGATGAAGGCGAGCACGCCGATGAAAGGCAGATTGGTCCGCGAAGTTTCCCAGATGCCGGCCTTGGCAATGGAGCACGAGGTAATCAGAACCGATGCGACGGGGGGTGTCTGCTGACCAATGGCGAGATTCAGCGTCACGATGATGCCAAAATGCACGGGATCAATCCCAACAGCGGTGACCAGTGGCATCACAACAGGCACCACCAGAATGATTGCGGCGGCACCGTGTAGGAACATGCCCAGCACCAGCAGCAGCACGTTCAGGAGCGCCAGCACGATCAGCGGATTGGTTGTCACTTCGGTAATCTGCGCGGCCAGTTGCTGCGGCACCTGCGCCTGCGTCAGAAACAGCCCTAGCGCAGCGGATGAGGCCACGAGCAGCATCACGACGCCGGTCTGGCTGACGCCTTCCAACATGGTGCGCCGCAGCCGCCAGATGTCGAGATCGCGGTAGATGAACAGCCCGATCACAAGGGCGGCCAGAACAGCAAGCCCCGCCCCTTCCGTCGCAGTCACAAGACCCGAGAAGATACCGCCAAGGATGATGACCGGCATAGTCAGCGCCCAGAACGCCTCACGAAACGTGCGCTTGATGTGCTTTAGGTCAAACCCTTCGCCGCGAGGCAAATCATAGCGGATGGCCAGGAAATAGGTCACCAGCATCAGCAGTCCGCCGCCCAAAACGCCCGGAATGATGCCCGCGACAAAGAGCTTAAGCACAGATGTTTCCGCAATCGCGCCGTAGAGGATCATTGGGATCGACGGTGGAATGATAATCGCAAGCGAGGCGGAAGAAGACGTAATTGCCGCCGCCAAAGTGCGGGAATAGCCGCGCCGCTTCATCTCTGGGATCAGGACAGTCCCGGTCGCGGCCACGTCGGCCACAGCAGAGCCGGAGATTTCGGCAAAGACCATCGAAACGCCGATGTTTACCATGCCAAGCCCGCCACGCACAAAGCCAATCAGCGCAGAGACGAAGTTGATCAGCCGCACTGAAATGCCGGAGGTGTTCATCAAGTTGCCCGCCAGAATGAACAACGGGATCGCGATCAGAGGGAAAGACGTGGCACCCGAATAAAGCGCGATCGTCATGTCATAAAGCTGGTTGGTGCCGGTGGTGAGGACAAAGCCGCCAATCGAAACAAGGCCAATAGCGACGGCAATCGGCACATTGATCAGGATCAGGCCGATCAGCACAATTGCAGCAATCAGGAGTGTCATTTCTGTTCTTTCTTGAGTGAGAGCGTCGCGGCTTCGGCCTTGGCTTCTGCGATAGCCTGCTCGATCTCGGCATGTTCACGGTCGATACCGGAGGCAACTTCGCGCAGGGCGCGCGGCATCGTCATGATCGTGCCAATAATCATCAGCACGGCGGTAACCGGAATAACCGATTGCACGATGTCCAAGGTCAGCCAGCGCAAGCTAAGCAGCGAGTCGTAGGCTGCTACGCGGAGGACAGCATAGCCGAACCAACCCGTAATCGCGAAATAGGCCAGCACCAGCAATTCTGAGAACAATGCCACCGCAAGCGCTAGGTTTCGCGGAAGGGCCGAAACCAGACCCGCAAAACCCATATGCTGGCGCAAAAACACCGCATAGGTCGCGCCAAAGTAGGTGAGCCATGCCAGCAGCACGCTGGCAATTTCATCATACCAACTGGGCGAAGACCCCAGATAGCGCATGGTGGTTGAGTAGATGACGGCGCAGGTAAGCGTCAGAAGCAAGACCAAGCAAATGGTCTCGATCAGACGTAGCAACGTCTTTTCCGCAAGTTGGATCATTGGGGGTTCCTATTTGGTATCGGCCAAGGCATGCCTTGGCCGACTGGGGTCGATCAGTTTACTCGGCCAGAGCCTGCGCGCGGCTGACCAGTTCAGCCCCGCCAGAAACCTGTGCGGCAAAGGCTTCATAAACCGGAGCGGAGGCAGCAACGAAAGATGCCTTATCGGCTTCGTTCACTTCCACACCCGCCGCACGGACTTTCTCAACCAGTTCGTTGTCGGCGGTTTCACCTTCGGCAAGCGACCAGTCCTGCACAGTGGCCGCGACGTCGGTGACGGCGGTCTGCACGTCGGCTGGCAGCCCGCTCCAGGTGTCACTGCCGGTGGTCAGGTAGGTCGGCGAATAGACGTGACCTGTCAGGCTGAGGTGCTTTTGAACTTCCTGAAAATTCGCGCCAACGATGTTTGTCAGCGGGTTTTCTTGCCCGTCCATCGTGCCGGTCTGCAAGGCGACGAAGACTTCCGAGAATGACATCGGCGTCGGGTTGGCCCCCCATTCCTTGAACATCGCAACGCGCCATTCGGACGATGGCGTTCTGATCTTCAGCCCTTCCAGATCGGCGGGCGTATTGATCGCGCGTACAGAGTTGGTAATCTGGCGAAAGCCGTTTTCCCATGTGGACAGGACATGCAGGCCTTGGGCCTCGGCCTTGGGCGCAAGTTCGGTCATGACGATTTCGGCGTCAATCGCCTTGAGGTGCGCCCGATCCTTGACCAGAAAGGGCATGTCGAACAGAGCAAATTCAGGGGCCACGTTGGTCATAATGGACGAAACCAGCGTGAACTGAACGGTGCCGAGGCGCAACTTTTGAAGCAGCTCTTTTTCATCGCCCAACTGTCCGTCGGCATAGAACTCAACTTTATGCGCGTCGCCCAGTTTCGCCTGTAGATCTGTTGCAAACTTCTCGGCGCTCCGACCTTGCAGACTGTTGGATGCGGCCCCAACGGCCACGATATAGGTATCGGCCATAACGGGACTGGCGGCCAACATGGACGTCGTGATGAACAGACTCGCAGCCAAGCTGCAGCTAATTTTTTTCATGATTTTCCTCCTCCAAGGTGCAGGTTTGCCGATTATTTAGAGCAGCCCCTACCGGACAAATGGCTAGATGAGATGGCTCGCGCTGCCAAATAGAAAGGCGTGATCTATTGATAACCTATGGATATTGATAGCCCGCATAATTCAACCGGATACTAATCGGTCAGGCTTCCGCGACTGAGGGGTGAGCCCCTCCCGCGAACCCTCCTCGGCATTCTCGTTTTAGAGCAGACCTATCATCAAAACGCTTTTGGCGTAGATTTCACCCGATTGTCCCCAGCACTGGGAAGGTTTCCAATAACCACCAAGAAAAAGCACTAAGCTGGCCCGTCATCATCGCGATCCCCATAAGGACCATGACCCCGCCTGCCACTTGATGCAGACGCCGCCCAACCGCACCAATCGCCCGCAGGCGCGCTGCGACCTGATCGGTAAAGGCAGCTACGATCAGAAACGGCACGCCAAGACCTGCCGAATAGATCGCCAACAGCCAAACACCTTCCGATACCGTGGCGCTTGCCGCACTGGCCGTCAGGATTGCGCCGAGGATCGGTCCGATACAGGGGGTCCAACCAAAGCCGAAAGCGAGGCCCAGCACATAGGCCGCCACCGGCTGCCCGCCGGGCAGATCGAGGTTGAACCGCAGGTCGCGCTCCATTGTTTGAATGCGCGCGGCCCCCAGCATGAACAGCCCAAACAGGATCACAACAGCGCCCCCGATCAGGTTCAGTTCAAACCGCCAGCGCAAGAGCGACTGCCCCAATGCTGTGGCCGATGCACCGAGCGCCATGAAGATCGTTGAGAACCCCAAGACGAAGCAGAAGCTGAGCCACACCGTTCGGCCACGGCTGCGCGCCGCGCCCGTGGGGCCAGTGCGCCCGGCGATATAGGAGACGTAGCCCGGCACCAGTGGCAAGACACAGGGTGATACAAAGGAGATCGTCCCGGCCAGCAAGGCGGCGATCACCCCGAGGGAGGAGACATCAAACATTAAGCCCCCCTCTGTGTGGAGAGGAGAGCTTTAGTGCGCCAAAGTAGGCTACAAATGGGACGATGAGCCATTGCAACATCGGCGTCAGACCTGCGTCAATGAACGGGATGACTGGCATAATGTCGCGGTAGGCCCAAGCCTCGCGGACCTCAATATTGAGCCATTCGCTAACGATCGTGTAACCAAATCCGATCGCAAGCATCGCGCCAAAGACGGGATAGACCCGCGCCTGCGGCCATGCGCCGGTGCCAAAGAAAAACAGTGCGAGCAGAAGGCTGCTCATGGCGATCAGCAGGTCGCCTCCGGTGCAATGAACCACGGCAAAGACGATCTCGCCCCATGTCCCCTCAACCCAAATTGTGTAGAGCGGAATATGGGCAACCTCCCAAAGAAGGTGCCCCAGCAGCGTGAACAACGCAAAGCGGCGCAGGGCGGTGAGCCAGTGTGACCTGTCCAAACGTTGGCTTGTCATTGAAACCACCCCGTTATGCGCTGCCAAAAACCGGGTTCGGCATGGGGCCGCTGATGGGTCAGCCCGTTGATGTAAAGCACGAGGTTCGTCGGCTTAAAGTCTGCGCCGTGAAATATGCCAACCTGCGCGCCCTCACGGTTGAGCAAATGCACCATCGGGGCTTCGTCTGTCCGGCCACTTGCCGAGGCGAAGGCATCCACCGTGTCGCCAAGGCGCTCGGCGTCGGACAGCTGCGCAGATGTCCAGTTCTGCTCTGCCGGGGCCGCATCTGACGTATCGCGCAGGGTGACAAAAACGACCATGTCGCGCATGGCACTGGCATTGAGCGCAGAGAGCGTTTTGCCGAGTTGTTCCTGATGCGCATCACAGGGGCTACCGCAAGCATCAGGGGCAAAACTAAGCACCGTGATCTTGCCTTTCAGAGCCTCCAAAGACCCTGTGTCCCCGTCTTGCGCCACCCATGTCACCTGCGGCACCTCTTGGGCGGTGATGGGTTCAAACGCGGCTTCTTTATCCGCCATCGCTTGGTTCAGGTTCTCCCCAGGGTGGTTCGCGAAAGCGGGTGTTACAGTCAGCAGGGCCACGGCACATATGTGCGCGGCCTGCGACGCGCGACGGGCTGGCGATGGAAATTTCTGTGTCACTGGTTTCTCTTCTCTTTCGCGATGCGCATAGAAATTTGTTCGGCCATTTCCTCGGCGGGTTGCGCGCTTTCAAGAAAGACAGCATCGAACCGACCATCCGGAGCCATCAGGTAAATGTGGCCCGCATGGGCCATGATGTAGCCGTCAGCCGCGTCCTCGTTCGAGAGCATCTCATGGTAGACCTTGAAGGCCTCCGCAGTCGCAGCCACCTGCGCTTTGTTCCCCGTCAGCCCGATCAACTGGGGGTGGAAGTTCGCAATATAGCCTTTGAGAACCTCAGGCGTGTCGCGCTCTGGGTCCACGGTCACAAACAGCGGGGCAACTTGGCTTGCGTCAGACCCAAGCTGATCAAGCACGCTGCCCATATAGGCCAAAGTGGTTGGGCAGATGTCGGGGCAATGGGTGAAGCCGAAGAATACAAGCTGCCAGCGACCTTTGTAATCGTCCTGCGTGACAGTCTGGCCGTCGTGGTTAATTAACGTGAAATCGGAACGAATATCCGCGTCGCCGCGATAGACGGGCTGATGCGAAGGGATATGGCCGGGGCGCATCACGGCGAAACCCGCAAGGGCAACGGCGGCGGCAATCGCGGCGGTCCAAAGGGCAAAGCGAAGCCGACGGTGGGTCGGGGTGATCTTTGTCATAGTCTGTCTTTCAATGGGGTGATCCGCCCGCCGTTTGGACGGGCGAACCAAGAGCGTCAGCCTTTTTGGTCTTCGGAATGATGCGTTTCCATATGCTCGTTCATGGACTGCATCATCTTGTTGCAGTTCTCCATCATCGGCCCCATCTCGGCCATCATCTTCATCATGGGCATCATACCTTCCATGCCCTCCATACCTTCCATGCCCTTCATGTCAGCCATGTTGCCTTTCATATGGTGGCCCTTGGCCATCGGCATATCGCCCGCCTCGGGTTTTGCCTCCTGCGCCTGCGCGAGAGAGGCGGCAAACATAAAGCCTGTCAGGGCTGCGGTGGTAAGTTTCACTGTATAAGTCATGTCAGTTCCTTTTGATTGAGGTTCAGTCTGTCGGGGCGTCCGGCTTTGCCACCGGATCATTTTTGGCGCAGCTTGAGCTGCCGCGCATGCACAGCCCCAAGGCGCACATGGCGGCACAAGGGGCGAGGCTGAGGAGCAAAGGCGCGGCCCCCACGGCGGTCAGCCAGTCCCAATTCAGCGCGGCCCCTCCGCCGATGGCGGCAAAGCCCGTCAGCATGAGGGTTTGGCGCCGCGCGGGCATAGGGATCGCGAAGGAGGGCCGGATTGCTTTTGAGAATTGGGTCACTGTTGGGTTCATCCCTTTGTGATGACGCGTTGGATTTGGGAAATGGCCGCCGGGCTGTCCCACGCGGCGGGGCCGACCTTGCGGGCAACCTCGCGGCCTTGGGGGTTGACCAGCAGTGTCGTGGGCAGGCCAACAACGCCAAAGGCCATCATCCCCCGCAACTGGTCTGCCAAATAAAGGTCGAGATGCGTGATGCCGATCTCGGCATAAAAGGCGCGCACAGTGTCGAACCCGCCCTTGTCGATTGAGAGCGCAAGAACATGAAACTCCGCCCCGCCCAACCGCGCTTGCAACCTGTCGAGGGTGGGCATTTCCTCACGGCAGGGCGGGCACCATGTCGCCCAAATATTGAGCAATACCGTCCGGCCACGAAAGTCCGCCAAAGTCAGGCTCCGCCCTGCCCCATCCGTGATGGGCGGCGACAGCATCGGCAGGGGTTTTTGATGTTCCGCCATGACAGTGCGCGCGGCGGCAGGCGAAGCCCCAAGCGCCAGTGCGCCGCTCAGAAAACCACGCCGTTTCATACGTTCTGCTCCTGCTGCAAACGCCGCACCACGGGAAGGATATCTTCCTCAAGCGCGCGTCGATTGAACGGGCCGACATGTTTGTAAGCGATGCGCCCTCTAGCATCGATCACAAAGGTTTCCGGCACGCCGTAAACGCCCCAGTCAATCGCAGTTCGGCCCGAGCTGTCGGCACCGATCCGGTCATAAGGATCGCCAAGTTCCGCAAGGAACCTGCGGGCGGCGGCGGGCTTGTCCTTGAGGTTGATGCCGTGGATCGGCACGCTGTCGGTTTGGGCCAGCTCCACCAACAGTGGCATCTCAACCCGACACGGCACGCACCACGAAGCCCAGACGTTCACGAGAGACACTTCGCCGCGCAGATCAGCCGTCGTGAGCCCCTTCCCGCGCCCTTCGATGGGCGGCAGATCAAACGCGGGAATGTCCCGGCCGATCATCGTGCTGGGCAGGCCATCGTCGTTGTTGAACAGCCCCCAGAGGAACGCCGCCGCGATGGCCCCGAATACCATCGCAGGCAGGGCCGCGATGAACAGCGACCACCGGGGTTTGCGGACAGGCTGGCTGTCCTTGCTCATGCTCCGCCCTCATCCTTGGCAGTGACTTCAGCCTGAAAGCCGCGCTCCCGCTCGGGCCAGGTGCTTTTGATATAGCCAAGGATTGCCGTGATCTCTGCATCACTCAGGATGCCGTCGAACACCGGCATGTCACTTTCATAGCCCGGCACGACCGATGCCAGCCCGTTCTTGGTTATGTCAAAAATCTGCTGATCGGCATGGTGCCACGTATGGCCCGTTTCATCATGCGGCGGTGCGGGCATGCGGCCAGTGTCGAGCCGCCTGCGCCAGTCCGGCTGACCTTCGAGATCGGCGCCGTGGCAGGAGGCGCAGCTCTCGGCATAAAGCCCCGCGCCACGCTCGATCATCTCTGCGTCCACCGGCACGCCGAGCACGGCGAGCGCCGGGGGGCTGTCCTCCTTCCCCCCGGCCCAGACAGCGACCGCCGCCGCGCCCGCGATGCCAATAGCGGCGGTCAGACCCAACCGGTTCATGCGGGCCGCCGTAGGTATTTGACCAAGGCCAGCGCGCCCAGCACCAACACCGCCAGCACCAAGAGAAAGAGCAGGCCACAGGCGATCATCATTCCGACCGACATCGGCCCATTCATCATAGTTCCGTTCATCATGTCCATCGTTCCAACCTCATTCATTTGAATACACGGCCACGCCGTCCTCACCGAAAGCGTAGGTCTTGAGCGTGCCGCTCTTGCCTGCCATGCCGGGCGCGTTCTGGGGCATACCCGGCAGCGTGATACCGGTGACCTCGGGGCGCTCGGATGTCAGGCGCTGGATGATCTCAACAGGCACCAGACCGCTGACGTAGTAGCCATCGACCTCGGCAAGGTGGCACCCCAGCCCCTGTTCTGGCACGCCGACCTCGACCGAGCGTTTGTCAAAATCCCGGTCGTCAATGCGGGTCACGTGATAGCCGTTCTCTTCGGCATAATCGGCGTAAGCGTCACAGCAGCCACAGGACGGGTCGCGCCAGATGGTCATTTGGCGATCTGCGGGGACGGTGCTTGCCACGGTGTCGGCGGGCGGCGTGTTGTCGTTTTCCGCCATGCCGAAGGTGGCGAAACCGATGATACCGGCGGCGGTCAGGGCCGCAGCCGCGCCGAGGGTGAATTTGCTGTTCATGTCTGGTCTCCGTGAGGGATATTGAGGGGGGCAAAGGTCAGGCCACCATCGCGGCTGACCGAAAGAATGCCGTCGCGTTGGGCGGCAAGGTGCTGAGGGTCGGCAGGATCGACAGCCAGCGCTTCGATCCTTCTCGGCGCGGCACGCGTCCAATTCACGCCTGCGTCTGTTGAGGTCCAAAGGCCAGTCGCCAGCCCAGCGTAGAGCCGTTCAGGCGCTTTGGGGGAGAGTGCCAGATGGGTGATCGGCTGGTCTTCGGGCAGAGGTTTGGCAGGCGGCGGCGTTTTACCCGCAGCCAGCGCATCCATCGCGTCGCCCGCGGTCACATCCTGCCAGCGGCAAAAGCAATCCGGCACGCGGGTTAGCCCGGCGTCGGTCCCGGCGTAGAGCCAGATGCCGCCCATACCAGTTGGATTGCCCACTGAGACAAGCGTCAACACCTCGCGTTCGGCCCCGCCAAGGTAAGGCCGGTCCATGACAAATTCCCAGCTTTCGCCTGCGTCTTGGCTGCGCCAAAGCCCGTCATCCGCAAGGGCGGCATAGAGCATATCTGGCTCAAGCGCGGCCAGGGTGAGCGCGGTAACGCGGGTTGCAGGCAGGCCCGCACTGGCGTCTGCCCATGTGCGCCCCCCATCCCGGCTGCGCATAAGGCCGACAGGATCAAACGCCGCGAACAAAGTTCCCGGAGTCTCTGGGTGGCTGGTGATCGCGGTGATTGATCGCTCCAGCGGAATGTGCTGGATGTGGCTCGGGGCGGACACGCGCCAAAGCTTGCGCTTTGAAGCCGCGACGAGTGCATCGCCGTCATAATGCAGCGCACGGACCGCCGCCCCCGCTGTCGTCGCGAGGGAGGCATGAGGCAGGATCAGCGTCGCCCCAACTGCGGCAAGCCCGCCGGACAGCACACGCCTGCGCGACATATCGCGCGATGGATGAATAGACATAAAGGTCGTTCCCGAAAGTGACGGATAAGGTCGAGCGCGCCGCTGCGCAGTGGCAGCAAACGTCGCGAAACCGGGCCGTCACCCTTGGGTGCGGCCGGTCAACTTAAGAAGGTGGTTCGCGGCGGGAAAGGGTCAGACCCGAGATCAATCCCGGCGAGGCCAAGATCCCCCGGCACAGGCGCGAAGAAGCGCTGCACGCTTTCGAGTTGGGACTGAAGCATCTGCGAGGTTACAAAGAGGGGTGCCGTGCAATCAATGTCGCACACCACCTCACCCTGATCTTCTTGCAAGCAAGCTGTGCAGGTATCGTCCTCTTCCATCGTCGCGGATGCGGTCGAACCAGACATCTGCATCGACATGTTCGCCGCCGCCAAATCATGCGCCAATACGCCCGTCAAAAGAACGAGCGAGAGGCAGATTGTGGCAAGGCGAAGTAGCATGCGCATGGCAGAGATATAGGAACCCGATGCGGTGGTGTCGATCCCCTCACCAGAAAGTGAGGGTGAGCGATCCGTCGCAGGCCCGCAGATCGGCAAGACACAGCGCATTGCGATGAGCCTCAGCGGTCGTGCGACGCCTCAACGCTGTGCTCAGCGTCCTTGCCAGCGCGCGTCGGGCCGCCCTCATGCCCAAACAACGCGGCATCCTGATGGGCATTCGCGGAGGTTTCGAACTCGAGGCTTGAATGGGTGATGCCAAAGACATCCGCGAGCATTTTCTTGACCGCCTGCTTCACGGCTTCAAGGTCCGCCCAATCTTGCCCCTTCAACACGACATGGCAATCAAGCGCCACCTCATGCTCTTGCATCTGCCACAGGTGAACGTGATGCACGTCCCGGACGCCAGCGACCTTGGTCATTGCCTCGACCACAGCGCCCGCATCCATGTCAGGCGGGCTGCCCAGCATCAGCATGCGGATCGGACCGCCAATTTCAGTAAGTGCCAGATAGAGGATATAAAGCGCGATACCGATGGTGATCGCCGGATCAACCCAACGCAGATCGTAAAGGATGATGAGCGTACCGCCGAAAATCACCGCGACCGAGGCCAGCGCATCTGACAGGTTGTGCAAGAACAAAGCCCTGATATTCACGCTGCCCTTCTGCATCGAGTAGGTCAGCAGCGCCGTCAACGTATCGACGACAAGCGCGACCCCGCCCAGAATGACCACCGTCCAACCCGCCACCGCAGGCGGATCAATCATGCGCATCCCGCCTTCGTAGATCAGATATATCCCGACAAGAATAAGCGTGGTGTAGTTAATCAAAGCCGCAACGATTTCGATCCGGCCATAGCCAAAGGTCATCCGCGCATCTGCCGGACGCCGTGCGATTTTTCGGGCGACAAAGGCGATGACCAGTGAGGCCATGTCCGAAAAATTGTGCAGCGCGTCCGCGATAAGAGCGAGCGACCCTGCAAAGACCCCGCCCACGATCTGCGCCACCGTCAGAAGGGCATTTGCCCAGATGGCCAGTGATACTCTGCGGTCCCCGCTTTCGGGGTCAATATGGGCGTGATCATGTGCCATCTGTGCTTCCTACCGGTTTGGGGTCAGAACCGCTGCGTTCCGTCAGAAGCAGAGATACGACCTACAGCGACTGTAGCTTCAAGCGATTTGTCGACCTTTTCCTCTCTCGGTCAAGTTCCATGGCGATAGGCTGCGCGAATGGTCTTACGGCAGACCATGATACAGCGCGTTGCAGGATTCACAGGAGGCGCTGTCACCCCATTCATAGGCTGCCAGCTTGCGCGACACCCTTCCAAAACCTACAGAGACTGTAGAATGGAAGGGATCAGACATGCTTGCTATCGGCATACTCGCAAAGCGCACTGGCACCAAAGTGCAGACGATCCGCTATTACGAGCAGATCGGTCTAATGCCTGAACCCGGCCGGACCGAAGGCGGCCAGCGGCGCTATGGCGATGCCGAGTTGGACCGTCTCTCCTTCATCCGCCATTCCCGCCAGCTCGGCTTTTCGCTGGAGGCGATCCGAGAGTTGCTGGACCTCTCTGACACGCCCGACCGATCCTGCGCTGATGTCGATGCCATCGCCCAAAAACAACTTCGCCAAGTCGAGGCGCGGCTTGTGCGGCTCGAAGCCCTCCGCGTTGAGTTGCAACGCATGATCGGTGCCTGTAATGCAGATCGGGTGGCTGATTGTCGCATCCTTGAGGTGCTGCGCGACCATGAGGAATGCCTCTCCGATCACGGGGCCACCGCTTGATGCCCGCCGCCCTGCTCTATCCGCTTGCGGCATTGGCTGAGATCGTCGGGTGTTTTGCGGTCTGGGCGTGGTGGCGCGGCGCATCGCCGCTGTGGCTGGTGCTGGGGCTGCTGAGCTTGGCGCTGTTTGCGGGGTTGTTGGCCTTGGTCGAAGCCGGGTTCGCCGGGCGCGCTTTTGCGGCCTATGGCGGCATTTATATCGCGGCTTCGCTGGCGTGGATGTGGGCTGTAGAAGGGCAGCGGCCTGATCTTTGGGATGCTGCCGGGGCGGGCCTCTGCATTCTTGGCGCAGCGGTGATTATTCTTGCGCCCCGCGCCGGATAGGCTGCCGACCCTTCTGAAAGGACCGGCAGCCATGCGGTTTAGCTGGCGTCTTTGAATTCGTCGTATTCGCCGCGCACCTGAACGGTCACCGTCACTTCGGTCTGGTCACGGTTGCGCCAGAACCAGCCGTGTTCACCTGCGAAACCGGCGGTGATTTCGCCCTCTTCACCTGTCGAGCCGCGGCCTTTGTAATAGGTCTCGGATTGGCCCGACCCATGGCCGTGCAGGTCAAAGTTCACACGCCCCCCGTCGACCAACATAGCGTATTGCGCGGTCTGGCCTTCTTCCATCACCAACTTCCACTCGGCAGACTCGCCCGGTGCCAGCGTAAAGGTGATTTCATCGCGCCATTCTTGCACGGGTTCAGACGGCACCTCTTCAGCATGGGCGGCGCCGACGAAGACGCTGAAGATGTCGTTCATCAGGCTGGATTGCTCTTGGGTCACAAGCGCGCCCTGCTCTTCCAGCGCTTTGATGCGGTCCGCTTCGGCCTCTGCGGCGAGCTGTGTCTTGATCTCGCCCATTTCAGCCAGACCGAGCACGCTGCCGATCCCCGTAGGGTCGATGTCGTATTCGGCGGGCAGCACCACGGTTACGAGGATCGCGACAGCGCTGGCCGCTGCAATGGCGGTGGAGCGGATGAGCTGCGCGGAGGTGGGCAATTCGTTGAGGCTTGGTTTTTCTGCGTTGAACATGTGGTTCTCCTATTTGCTTACGCGGCTACGAAATAGCCGGTGATTTGAAGGCCCATGAGGATGAACCCCATAGCCATCATGATGACGTTTGCGGTGTAGGCTTGGCGGAAGAAGTTGGGTGATTTCCGCCAAAAGCCCATGACGATAAGAATGACGGCAAGCGCCATCAGCTGGCCCATCTCAACGCCCACATTGAACGCCAGAAGGTTGGCCAAAAGGCCGTCCGAGGCGATCTCGTAGTCGAGAAGCTTGGTGGCCAGACCGGTGCCGTGGAAGAAGCCGAAGATCAGCGTTGCAACCTTGGTATTGGGCTGCTCGCCGAACCAGCGTTGATAGGCGCCAAGGTTATCGAGCGCCTTGTAGACGACCGACAGGCCAATGATGGCGTCAACGATATAGGCGTTGATGCCCCAGCCGAACCAGACACCGGCCAGCATTGTGGTCGAATGCCCCACTGCAAAGATGCTGACATAGATGCCGACGTCTTTCATCTTGTAGAGAAAGAAGACGACGCCGAACAAAAACAGGATGTGGTCGTAACCCGTCACCATGTGTTTGGCACCGAGATACATGAAGGGAATGATGTTCACCCCCCAGATTTCCTGAATATAGCCCGCATCCCCGGGCGTGACATTATGCGCCAAGGCATAGCTTGCGCTCTGAATGAGCAAAGTAATTGTGACAAGGGACAGGATCGCGATCCGGCGTGCGCCAAAATCGGTCCAGCCCCGTGGGACTGTGTTCATGGATTGAACTCCGCGTATCTGATTTGTGAGGAATGGGAGCGCCAGTGGCGCGGCCAGTCACACGCGCGGCGGTCGTTCGATCAGGTAGACCCTTGAGGTATTTGCAGAAGCGGCACGGAGCCGCCAAGCGGCCCTGTAGACGTCGACGGGTTGCGCGGCCAAGGCGCGGCCAAACACGACGGCTTGGCTATGATCATGGTCTGCGCTGTCGTGGCTGTGCCCATGCATGGCCCAAACAAGGTCTTCTTCTAACCCGTGAGAGTGCCCGTGATCCGCGATCATCTGTTCATGTTCTTGAAGAACATCCAACACCGCAGGAACATGGGAAGAGGTCGGAACCACGGACCAGACAAGCACGGCCACACAGAGAAGCATCGCAAAAGCGGCTTGCCCAGTTGTCCGTAGAAAAATCATCTGTCCTGTCTGCCCTCTCGTCAATTACGCGGCGCTCTTCGCCGTCTTGCTCTATCCCCCCGAGGGGGATACGGTCTTAGTATGTCAGACACCCATATTCATGCAAGTCATCCCGCCCTCATTGCCCGGCTGAAACGTGCCGACGGGCATCTGCGTGCGGTGATCGCGATGTTAGAGGCAGGAAAACCCTGCGTTGACGTGGCGCAGCAGCTTCAGGCCGTTGAGAAGGCCGTGACCAACGCCAAACGCGTGTTGATCCACGACCACATCGACCACTGTCTTGAGGTCGATGGCTCCGAGAGTGACCGCGCCGAGCTTAAGACCATCACCCGTTACCTCTGAGGACATTATGCTGGGTGTTCTATCGGATCGAACCTACAGACACCTC
>Ga0209345_10000995_pt1 | contig 36210 bp, 35 predicted proteins | sample Cruoilmetagenom7_FD_187294 | JGI IMG/M metagenome (GOLD analysis project Ga0209345, IMG submission 187294) | Oil polluted marine microbial communities from Coal Oil Point, Santa Barbara, California, USA - Sample 7 (SPAdes) (version 2) | ecosystem: Environmental > Aquatic > Marine > Oil seeps ...
CCGGGCAGGATGATGATATACACTTCCGGGTGGCCAAAGAACCACAGGATGTGCTGATAGAGGATCGGATCGCCGCCGCCCGAGGGATCAAAGAAAGTGGTCCCAAAGTTGCGGTCGGTCAGCAGCATGGTGATCGCCCCCGCCAGAACCGGCAGGCTGAGCAGGATCAGCCAGGCTGTGACAAAGATCGACCACGAAAACAGCGGCACCTTGAACAGCGTCATGCCCGGCGCACGCATGTTGAGGAAGGTGGTGATCATGTTGATCGCACCCAGAATCGAGCTTGCACCCGACACGTGGACCGCGAAAATCGCCAGATCCATCGACATGCCGGCCTCATTGGTCGAGAGCGGCGGATAGAGCACCCAGCCCACACCCGAGCCAAGCTGACCATTACCACCCGGAGCGAGCAACGAGGCCACACCCAGCGAGGTGCCCGCGACATAGAGCCAGAACGACAGGTTGTTCATGCGCGGAAACGCCATATCCGGCGCGCCGATCTGCAACGGCATGAAATAGTTGCCAAAACCACCGAACAGCGCCGGAATGACGACAAAGAACATCATCAGAACGCCGTGATAGGTGATCATCACGTTCCAGAGGTGGCCGTTGGGCGTACAGTCCGCGACATCAGAGGCGATGAACCGCGCGCCTTCCATGCACATATACTGAACGCCCGGTTCCATCAGTTCCATCCGCATGTAAACGGTGAACATGACCGAGATCAGGCCGACGAAAGCTGAGACGATCAGATAGAGGATACCGATATCCTTGTGGTTCGTGGACATGAACCACCGGGTGAAAAACCCGCGCTGATCTTCGTGTTCGTGGCCGTGAATGGCTGCATCTGCCATTGTTTGCCTCCTGCTGGTGTTAGTGCCGCAGCATGCAGAACGATTGAGTCCCACCTGCCCGTGATCTGTTTGGGTTTTAGAATGTCCGGTGGGGCGCGGCAATGCGCGAAATTGATGCAGATCAAAGAATTTTGTCGCACCCCCTTGCGCTTGGGGCTGGGGATGACGGGGGAATTTCGGGATGTCCGTCATCCTCGGGCCCGACCCGAGGACCTCCCACCGCACCCACACCCGTCATTCTCGGGCTCGACCCGAGGACCTCCCGCCTCCAGAGATCCTCGGGTCAGGCCCGAGGATGACAGACCCAAAGCGCCGCCCCTCACCCCTCCGGCTTGGGCGGCGGCGTGTAGGTGTCAGGGTTGGCGCGCCATTTCTCGTATTCGGTGCGGAAGGCATGAGGACCGTTCCAAGGCAACTCCCACTCCGACCAATGCCTAGGCCAGGCCACTCCGCCCCGCAATTTGACACTCCCATCCCCGAAACTTGTAGTGACCTGTTCGGCGGAAATTGACACCTTTCTGAAATCCACCTCTCTCACGACCGCACCTTGAAAAGTAGCCCTCGTGAGAGAGGTGCGACTGTCCATCCGCGCCCCGCTGAGGCTCGCCCCCTCTATCCGCGCCCCGCTGAGGTCCGCCCCCTCCATCCGCGCCCCGCTGAGGTCCGCCCCCTCCATCCGCGCCTCTCTGAGGTTCGCCCCCCCCCATCCGCGCCATGAAGAGGTCCGCCCCCTCCATCCGCGCCCCGCTGAGGTCCGCCCCCTCCATCCGCGCCAAGCTGAGGTTCGCCCCCTCCATCCGCGCGCCTTGGATCAAGGCTCCGGAAAACACTGCATCAGAGGCATCGGGACGTTTGGCTGAGAGGTCTGCACCTTGCAGATTGGCCCCGCGCAGGTCGAGCCGATAGCCGGAATAGCCGCGCAAGCGTTCACGCCATGCTTCAAGTTTTCCCTTGAGCCCGACGATCTCTGGCATTTTCCGGGCGGCGTCGCCGTCAACCTCTGGCAACTCCGGACAGGGCAGATCAAACGGCCAGATTGTCTCTTTCTCCGGCGGATTTGGCCACGCCGCCTCAACCCGGCGCTGCTCGGCGGTGCGACGGCCAAGAACCTGCAAGGTCTGTGCAATATCTGCGCGGGGTTTTTGCAGGCTTTCGGCCCATTCTCGCGCATTGCCATTATAACGATATGCAAACCGCGCAGCGCGCCACATCTCATGCGCCGCACGCTCTTCTTCTGTCGCATCGTCCTTCAACGGCTCCCACTCCGGCAAGGGAAAATCACGCGGCGCTCTGGCGTTAGAATTCTCCCGCACATAGGCACAGAGAATCTCCATCACCCGCACATGATCGCGCCCCTTGTCATAGCGCGTGCTGTCCTGCGCGATGCGCTCCAGCGACAGAATCCCGCCAATGCGAACCTCGATATTAGGAACGGTGCGCTCCGCCTGAATGGGCCTGTTATCCGCGTCCATAGTATAGACCTTTTCGGTCTTTTCCGCGCCCAACTGTTCCACCGCCTTGTTGATCCGGTCGGTGATATGGCCTTCTTGCTGGAAATCCACCGTGCGCTGTTTCAGCACCGAGCCCCAGACCACGAAGGGCGCACCCAAGAGCGCCGCGACCAATGCGCCTGCACCCAGCGACTGTCTGTCCGCAAACGCTGTATCCCCGCCGGACAGCATCTGCCACACCTGCCAGAGCGTGCCGCCAAAGAGCAAAAGCCAGATTGGCACCATCGCCCAACCAAAGGCTTTGAGCAGGGCCAATGGCCCCGGTTTGCGTGTTTCCGTTTCTGTCGCGATCCAGACAAGCAGGCTGGCAGCGGCAATGCCCAGCGCAAGAAGAATGATTTGCCCCTGCTGCGCGCTCAGCGGCAGAGTGATGGTCAAATCCGTCTGTTCCATGTGTGCACCCTTACCAAACCTCCCCGCGACCTTGGCGGGATCGGGGGCGTGGGGCAAGGGGGAGGTTTGCGGGCGCGTGTGGGGCAAGAGGTCCTCGGGTCAAGCCCGAGGATGACAACACCACAAATCTCCCTCACCCCCGCGCCGCGAAGACCTCCGTCACCCGCGCCAACTCCGCCTCCAACCCATAGGGCGCATTGACCACGAAGAGCCCCGAGCCCACCATCCGGTGCCCTGCCCGCACCGGCGCAAATCGAACCTCGTGGCGCAGCGCCTCCGGAAAGGCCGCGCCGAGGTGGGTGAGCATCCCCTCATGCGTGCCGCTGGTCAGGATCGGATACCAGAGCATCAGGATACCCACATTCCATTTGCGGGCGATCTGGGTCAGGTGCCGGGGAATGCTCTCATATTCGGTCTTCACCTCATAGCTCGGATCAACCAGCAAGAGACCGCGCCGGGGCGTCGGCGGGCAGATCTCCTGCGCCATCTCGAACCCGTCCTGCTGGCGGATCTTCACGTCATAGCCCGCCAGATTGCGGCGCAGATGGGCATTCTCGCCGGGATGCAACTCCGCCAGATGCAGGCTGTCCATCGCCCGCAGGCTCTGTGCCGCAATCAGGGGCGAGCCGGGATAGGCCTGCGCGCCCTGCGCCAAACGGGTCTCCTTCAAACGCAGGAGGTAAGGATGCGCCACAGCAAATCGCGCCTCCAGCCGCCCAATGCCCTGCGCCGCCTCGCCGGTTTTCAGCGCCGCCGCATCGCCCAGATCATAGAGCCCCCGCCCGGCATGGGTCTCGATATAGCTGAGCGGCTTGTCCTTCTGCGTGAGATAGTCAAGCACCCACGCGAGGCCTGCGTGCTTGTGAACATCCGCCGGATTGCCCGCGTGATAATGGTGCTGATAACTGAGCATGCGGGCTGGTAGCAGGTGCGGCGGGGTTGGGGAAGAGGGGCAGATGTGTCACGGCACAACGCCCGCCCATCCGACACCCTCACGCGTCCTCGAGACCGTCCATCGCCCGTCCAACACTGAACCCGTGCAGGATGGTGGAAATCAGGATGACCAGAGCGATAAGGGACCACAATTGCGCCTCATTGGCGAAATCCACATGACCCGCCGCGTAGCAGAGATAGTAGATCGAGCCGATGCCACGCACCCCGTAGACCGACACCACCGCCCGGCTCCGACGGTCGAGATCCGATCCCCAGAGCGCCACCCAGCCCGCCAGCGGGCGGATCACCAGAATGAGAAGCGCCGCCATGCCCACATCAACCCACCTCAGGTCCACGAACAGCAGCGGCATCACGCTCCCCAGCGCAATGAGCAGCACGGCGGTCAGCGCATGCTCGATGGAGTCCGAGAAATCGTGCAGCCGCCGATGGAAATGGTGCTCCGTCTCGATGCGCCGCAGGGTCAGCCCCATGACCGCAACGGCAATGAAACCATACCCCTCGATCAATTCGGTCGACCCGTAACAGAGCAGAACCCCCGCCAGCGCAATGATCCCCGAGCTGGTTTCCGCAAGCGCGGCATCCTTGGGCACCGAGAACAGGATATAGCCCAAGGCCCGCCCCCCGAGCCAACCCATCGCAACCCCCAGAACGATCCGATAGACGACATCGCGCAGCAGCCACTCCACAGCCCAGGCTCCCGGGTTCACCCCTTCGACCGCCACGATCAAACCGAGATAGACAAACGGAAACGCCAGACCGTCATTGAGACCGGCCTCCGTGGTCAGAGTAAAGCGCACCGGATGCTCGCCACCCTCTTGCGGCGGTCCCACCTGCACATCGGCGGCAAGCACCGGATCGGTCGGTGCCAGCACCGCCCCCAGCAGGATCGCCCCGGCGAGCGTAAGCCCGGCCAAACCAACCCCGAGGAGAGCGATGGCCAGTATGGTCAGCGGCATTGCGATGGCAAGCATGCGCACCGTCGGCATCCAGCGCCTCCAAGGACGCAAGCCGTCGATGCGCATGCCGGTGCCGAACAAGGCCACGATTACGGTCAGTTCACTCACCAACTCCCACGGCAGCGGCGCCTGACGCGGGTCCGGCACTGTCGGCAGCCCGGGGATCACGAGCGTCGCCGCCGCGCCGAACAGGATCATCAGCGGCGCGGACGCCGGTTCGCGGTTCGAGACCAGCCGCGGCAGCCACCGCGCGGCGATCACGGTCAGGCCGATCACAGCCAGCGCGATGTGATAGGAATTCAGCGCAAAAAGGGGTTCGTCCTGCATGTCTCGCGTCGATCCTCACCAGTGATACCGCATCTCCTATAGGGAAATGCCCGCAACGGCCAGTTGACGCACGCCAAGGGATCGCACCAAACCGCTCAACGCTTGCGGCGCTCCGCGCCCTAGGATACTCGAGGGCAACCAAGCATTTCATCTCAAAGGTGCCCTGCCCATGCGTCTGAGCCGTTATTTTCTGCCTGTTCTCAAGGAAACCCCCTCGGAGGCGCAGATTGCCTCGCATCGGCTGATGCTGCGGGCGGGGATGATCAAGCAGGCGAGCGCCGGGATCTATTCCTGGCTGCCCTTGGGCTTCAAGATCCTGCGCAAGCTGGAAAACATCGTGCACGAAGAACAGGTGCGCGCCGGGCATATTCCGGTGCTGATGCCGACGCTGCAATCGGCGGATCTGTGGCGCGAGTCCGGGCGCTATGACGATTACGGCGCGGAAATGCTGCGGATCAAGGACCGGCACGACCGCGACATGCTCTATGGTCCCACCAACGAGGAATTGATCACCGATATTTTCCGCGCCCATGTCGGCAGCTACAAAGACCTGCCGCTGACGCTCTACCATATCCAGTGGAAATTCCGTGACGAGGTCCGGCCGCGCTTTGGCGTCATGCGCGGCCGCGAATTCCTGATGAAGGACGGCTACAATTTCGACCTGACCAAGGACGACGCGCTGCATGCCTATAACCGCCACATGGTCAGCTATCTGCGTACCTACGAGCGCATGGGGCTTCAGGCCATTCCGATGCGGGCGGATAGCGGCCCGATCGGCGGCGATGACACGCATGAATTCCTCGTGCTGGCCGATACCGGCGAGTCGGAGGTGTTCTACGACAGCGCAATCACCGACCTGAGCCTTGGCGACCGGGTGGTGGACTACGCCAGCCGCGCGGAATGCGCGGCCATCGTCACCGAATGGACCACGCCCTATGCGCGCACCGACGAGACCCATGATGCGGCGCTCTATGACGCCATCCCCGAGGCGCGACGCCGCGCCAGCCGGGGCATCGAGGTGGGGCAGATTTTCTACTTCGGCACCAAATATTCCGAGCCGATGGGCGCCACTGTGCAAGGGCCGGATGGCAAATCCGTGCCGGTCCATATGGGCAGCCATGGCATCGGCGTGAGCCGTCTGGTGGGCGCGATCATCGAGGCCAACCATGACGACAAGGGCATCATCTGGCCCGAAGGCGTCACGCCCTTCCATGCCGGGATCGTCAATCTCAAGCAGGGCGATGCCGAGGCGGACGCCGCCTGCGAAGCGATTTACGCCTCTTTGACAGCCCTCGGGATGGAGCCGCTCTATGATGACCGCGACGAGCGGGCGGGCGGCAAGTTTGCCACGATGGACCTGATCGGCCTGCCGTGGCGGATCACGGTGGGGCCGCGCGGCCTCAAGAATGGTGTCGTCGAATTGACCAGCCGCCGCACGGGGATAAGCGAAGAACTGCCGCCCGAGGAGGCGGTGGCGAAGCTGGTGCAGATCTATGCGGGGCATGTGCTCCGGCCGAGCCTGTGAGGGTGTAAAGGGGGGTGAGCCGCGCGGAATCAAGGCGCGGAACGCGCCGCCGCGCGATCGCTGGGCCGTCCCGCGGCCTAGCGATTTCGAGAGGGCGCGCATCACTGAGGGGTTACACGGACTCGGCAGGCATAAAGTGGCAGTCACGTCCGTTGCTTCGCTAGTCCCCGGCCCAGCGACCGCGCCGCTCATCGCTCGGGGCGTAGGTTACCCCTCCCTTGACGCCCCCACCCGAAACCCCCACTCTCCGCCCAACCCAAGACCAAGGAACCGCAATGGCCAGATCTCCCGCCCCCTTTGCCGCCTTCGAATGGATGATCGCCTGGCGCTATCTGCGCGCCAAGCGCGCCGAGGGCGGCGTCAGCGTCATGACCTGGATCAGCCTGATCGGCATCACGCTTGCGGTCTTTGCCCTCATCGCCACGCTCGCCGTGCGCTCGGGCTTTCGCGCCGAATTCGTCGATACGATCCTCGGGGCAAATGCGCATGTGACGGTCTACAACTCCGGCTCGGTCGATGCCTCGGGCCGGGTGGATCGCAGCCTCGAGGATTATGCCGCCATGGCCGACCGGGTGCGCGCCGTCCCCGGCGTCACGCGCGTCGCGCCCCTGGTCAAGGGTCAGGTCATGGCCAATGCCAGCGACCGCAACGCCGGTGTGCAGGTCTATGGCATCACGCCCGAGGATCTGCAAACCATCCCCCGCGTCGCCGATCCCGAAACCTCCCAAGGTGACATCGCGCGCTTTTCCCAAGGCATCGCCATAGGCTCCGGTGTGGCGCAGGAATTGGGCATCACACTGGGCGACCGGATCAAGCTCATCTCCCCCAACGGGGTCAAGACGCCCCTCGGCACCAGCCCCCGCGTCAACGCCTATGAGGTGGTCTATATCTTCTCCGCCGGGCGCTACGACATTGACCGGGTCCGCGCCTATCTCCCCTTCGAAGAGGCACAGAGTTTCTTCAACCGCGATGGCCGCGCCGATGAGCTTGAGGTGATGGTGGAAGACCCCGAAACCGTGGACAGCCTGACCCTGCCGCTCTTGCAGGCGGCGGGCGAGCGCGCAATGCTCTGGACGTGGCAAGACGCCAGCGGATCGTTTCTGCGCGCGCTCGAGGTCGAGGATAACGTGATGTTCGTGATCCTGTCGATCCTCGTGCTGATCGCCGCGATGAACATCACCTCCGGCCTCATCATGCTGGTCAAGAACAAGGGCCGCGACATCGGCATCCTGCGCACCATGGGCCTGACCGAGGGGTCTGTTCTGCGGGTGTTCTTCATCTGCGGCGCCTTCACCGGCATGATCGGCACGGCGATGGGCGTGATCCTCGGCTGCCTCTTTGCGCTCTATATCGACCCGATCTTCAGCTTTGTGAACATGGCGATGGGCGGTCAGGTCTGGGACCCCTCCATTCGCGGCATTTACCGCCTGCCCGCGCAACTGAGGTCCGAGGATGTGCTCTCAGCCGTGATGCTGTCGCTGGGCCTCAGTTTTGTGGTCACGATCTTTCCGGCGCGGCGCGCGGCGCGGATGAACCCGGTGGAGGCGCTGCGCTATGAGTGACGCAATGCTGCGCCTCATGGGCGTCGAGAAAATCTACAATCGCGGCCTCAGCTCTGAAGTGCGGGTCTTGAACGGCGTCGACCTGACCCTCGCACGCGGCGAGATGGTGGCGCTGGTCGCCCCCTCCGGCGCGGGCAAATCGACGCTTCTGCATATCGCGGGGCTGCTCGATACGCCGGACGCAGGCCGGGTCGAGATCGGGGCTGAGGACATGACCGGCCTCAACGACAGGCGGCGCACGGCGGTGCGGCGGCAAGAGGTGGGCTTTGTCTATCAGTTCCACCATCTTTTGCCCGAGTTCAGCGCGCTGGAAAACGTCGTGTTGCCGCAACTGGCCAATGGCGTTGCCCGCCGCACCGCAGAGGCGCGCGCGCAAGAGTTGCTGGAACAGGTGGGCGTTGGGCCGCGCGTCGCGCACCGGCCCTCGGCCATGTCGGGGGGCGAGCAACAGCGCGTGGCCTTTTGCCGGGCGCTGGCCAATTCCCCCCGTGTGCTCTTGGCGGATGAACCCACCGGCAACCTTGATCCCGGCACCTCGGATCAGGTGTTCGAGGCGCTCACAGGGCTGGTGCGCGGCACCGGCCTCTCGGCCCTCATTGCCACCCACAACCTTGATCTGGCCGCCCGGATGGACCGCATCTTGCGATTGGATCAGGGACAGGTCGTGCCGGGCTGATGTGGATCAAGGTGCGTGCCCCGAAAATCGGGCACCATCCAGAAACACGATCAGCAGCAAGGAGGCCACTTATGCGGGCGACATTCTGCACATTGACCCTCGTCACCCTCAGCCTGATGCACCCCGCACAGGCGCAGGACACCCGCGCGGGCGAGCAAACCTTTGAGCGCTATTGCGCCGCCTGTCACGGGCTGGACGCCACCGGAATGGGACCGATGCAAGTGGTCCTCTCGGTGCAGCCGACAGACCTGACCATGTTGCAGGCCAAGAACAACGGACAGTTCCCCGTCGAACGGGTGGTGCGTCGGATCGACGGGCGTGACCCGCTGGTCTCGCATGGCAGCCCGATGCCGATCTACGGCAGTTTCTTCGAGGATCGCGATATCGGGCTCATGACCGAACGCGGACAAACCATCCTGACCAGCCAACCGGTTGTCGATCTGGTGACCTATCTGCAAGGGCTGCAAAAATCCTGAGCAGTTGACGCAGGCCAGCGCAGGGCTATCTCTACCCGAAACGGAGGTGTGCCATGCGGTATTTGATCCTGTCTCTGGCTCTGGCCCTTGGTCTGGCCGCTCCCCTACGCGCCGATGAGGGCGCACAGGCCATCATTTCCGCCCAGATCGAGGCATTTCTGGCACAGGACGTGGCGCGCGCCTATGGCTACGCCACCCCCTTTATCCAGCAGAAATTCGGCACCCCGGAACAGTTCGGCGCGATGGTGCGCGATGGCTATCCGATGGTGTGGAAACCGTCCGATGTCATCTTTCTCGACGCCAAGGACATCGCCGGCAAACTCTGGCAGAGCGTGAGCCTGCGGGACGCGACCGGCGCGGGCTGGATCGTTGAATACGAGATGGTCGAAACCCCGGATGGCTGGCGCATCAATGGCGTGCGGGTCACGCCTGCGCCTGACGCCACCGCCTGAGCCTGCATCCGCCCCACCACAGGCCCAAATCTCCGGCCCCATCCTGGTCCCATCACAGGCCCAATCTCCGGCCCCATCACAGGCCCAAGCTCTGGCCCCATATCCGGCCCCATCCCAGGCCTTGACCCCGCGACTGCACCCGCTTACCTCACCGGTTCAACGCTCCGCGTCGTTCCGAGGTCGCTCATGCCCTATTACCGCCCGATCCCCCGCACCGATCCTGCCCGCCCAACCGGCGCCTTGACCCTTGCGGGCGGCTGGTGCTGGTTCGATACGGTCGAGGTGTTGGACCGAGGCGCGCCCTCCTCTCTGATGCCCGCCTCGGACCTGCCAGCCGACGCGTTGCATCACCTCACTACCCCGCGCGCGCCCATCGCCTCGCTCGACATGGCCACGCCCCAGATCATGGGTATCCTCAATGTCACCCCGGACAGCTTTTCCGATGGCGGGCGGCATTTCGATCCCGAGATCGCGCTCGCCCATGCCCGGCAGATGGCGGCTGATGGGGCCAGCATTCTTGACGTGGGCGGTGAATCCACCCGCCCCGGCGCGGCCCCGGTGCCCATCAAGGACGAAATCGCCCGCACCGCCCCGGTGATCGCGGCCCTGCGCGCGGGCCTCGCCACCCCCATCTCCATCGACACCCGCAAGACGCCAGTGGCCAGTGCCGCCCATGCAGCGGGGGCCAACCTGATCAACGATGTGGCGGGCTTTACCTATGATGCCGCCCTCGCCCCCTTTGCCGCCACCCACGCCCTGCCCGTTTGCGTGATGCACGCCCAGGGCACGCCCGAAACCATGCAGGCCGATCCGCGCTATGACAGCGTGCTGCTCGATGTCTACGACTGGCTCGCAGCCCGGATCGAGGCGCTCATCGCCTTGGGCATCCCCCGCACCCAGATCATCACCGACCCCGGCATCGGCTTTGGCAAGACCGTGGCGCATAACCTGACCCTCCTGCAAAACCTCTCGCTCTTTCACAGCCTCGGCTGCCCCATCCTGCTCGGTGCGTCGCGCAAACGCTTTATTGGCGACATCAGCAGAACCCCGGTCGCCGCCGACCGCGTCCCCGGCTCAATCGCCGTCGCTTTGGGAGGTCTTGCGCAGGGCGTTCAGATCCTGCGCGTGCATGACGTGGCCGCAACCCGCGCGGCGTTCGATCTCTGGCGTGCAACACTCTCTGCCCCTCGATTTTGAGCTTGTCTGAATCAGACCTTCACTTGACACTTACCCAAAGATAATCCGGGAATAGTTACCAAAACCTTACATTTTGGGACGATGGACGCGATTGTGTACATTTCGCGCCCGAAAATGTACCGCCTGTACGCATCACCCCCGGCCAAACACCCGCCGCAGAGCGCCCCATTGGCTCATCCCGACGCCGATCAAGATCAACGTCATCGCCGCCAGCAAACTCGGCGGCAGCGCCTCGGACAAGACCAAAGCGCCAAGGATCACCGACCAGACCGGCACCATGTAATTGACAAGACTAAAGAAACTCGGCCCTGCTTCGCGATTGACCTGCACCAACAACAATTGCGCCACCCCTGTGGGCAGGATACCAAGATAGAGGAGGGCCAATAAACTCTTCATATTCAACGCCGTAGGCCAGCCCTCGACCACCATCGCCACCGGCACGATAATCCCCGCAGCCAGCATCAGGACCAAGGCGGACAGGGACAAACGGTCCACTTCCGGCGACAACCGCGTCGCAATCGAGCCGATCGCATAACCGCCCGCAGCACCTAGGCAGGCCAATCTTGCCAACGATTCCAAATTCTTACTGGTCGATGTGAAAGCATCCGGCCCGATCAGAACCACGACGCCCACGGTCCCAAGGACGAACCCCACCAACCGGCGCAAACTCATCCGCTCTCCCGGCACCAGAAAATGCGCCAAGGGCAGGATCAAGAGCGGCACCGCCGCCATGCAGACCCCGGCAAACCCCGAGGCCACGGATTGCTGTGCCCAAGACAAAAGGATGAAGGGAAAAACATTTGAAAACAATGCCATAATCAGGGCGAATTGCCAGATACGCGCGCCTTGCGCGCCGCGCAAAGGCGGCAGTTTCCGCCCCTTGATCCGCAGCAGGCACAGCAGAAACCCCGCCCCCAACACGATCCGCACCGCCGCCAAAAAGAACGGCCCCACCCCGGTCAACGCGACCGAGACAAACATGAAGGACGCCCCCCAGATCATGCCCAACGCACCAATCCTCAACCAGTTGAGTGCTGAAATCTCTTGCATGGGCATTCCCTCAGACACAAAAGGGCACCCACAAGGGATGCCCTTTCGCGTTATATTTCAATAGGTTCAGTTCTTCTCTTGATCTACGAGCTTGCCCGCCGAAATCCAGGGCATCATGCCACGCAGCTTGGCCCCGACGTCTTCGATCTGATGCGCGTCGTTCATCCGGCGCGTGCCCTTGAAGAACGGCTGCCCAACGGCGTTTTCCGTCATGAAATCACGGACAAAGCGCCCTGTTTGAATGTCGGTCAGAATGGCCTTCATCCGCGCCTTGGTCTCGTCATAAGGCAGCACACGCGGACCGCTGACATATTCGCCATACTCAGCCGTGTTCGAGATCGAATAGTTCATGTTGGCGATGCCGCCCTCATAGATCAGATCGACGATCAGCTTGACCTCGTGCAAGCACTCAAAGTAAGCCATTTCAGGGGCATAGCCCGCCTCAACCAGCGTCTCAAAGCCCATGCGGATCAGTTCCACAAGGCCACCACAGAGCACAGCCTGCTCGCCGAACAGGTCGGTTTCGCACTCTTCACGGAAGTTGGTCTCGATGATCCCCGAGCGTCCGCCGCCGATCGCCGAGCAATAAGAAAGCCCCAGTTCCAAGGCCTTACCAGAGGCATCGTTGTTGACCGCCACAAGGCAGGGCACGCCGCCGCCCTTGACATATTCACCGCGCACCGTGTGACCGGGGCCCTTGGGCGCCATCATGATGACATCGACGCCCTCTTTCGGCTCGATCAGGCCGAAATGGATGTTGAGACCGTGGGCAAATGCAATCGCCGCACCGGGCTTGATGTTATCATGAACATATTTGCGATAGGTCTCGCCCTGCAATTCGTCGGGCATGGTGAACATCATCAGATCACACCAGGCGGCCGCTTCTGCGATGCCCATGACCTTGAGGCCCTCTGCCTCGGCCTTCTTGGCCGATTTCGATCCCTCACGCAACGCAACCACAAGGTTTTTTGCCCCTGAATCCCGCAGGTTAAGCGCATGGGCGTGGCCTTGGCTGCCATAGCCCAGAATGGCGACTTTCTTGTCTTTGATCAGGTTGATGTCACAGTCACGATCGTAATAGACGCGCATGGCGTTCTCCTCTTTCATTGGATAGCCGCAGCATAGTGACTCCACGCGCAAAGACGCATGTGAATTCGGTTTGAAATTCGGTAATTTTTGTGCAATCATTCACAAACTCACAATTGACAAAAATATCATGTTCGACGACACAGACCGCCGCATTCTGCGGCAATATCAGCATGCACCGACTCTTGGCCCCGCCGAGTTGGCGGAGCGATCAGGTGTGGCACCTGCGACCTGCACACGTCGGTTGGAACGTATGCAGGAAGAGGGAATACTGCGTGCCAACCGCGCCGTCATCGACTGGCGTGCCCTTGGCTATGAAGTCGAGGTTTCGCTTCGCATAACGTTGGACAAAACCCAGCCACGCGCCTTTGACGAATTCATGGCAGCGGCCAGAAATGTCCCGGAAGTTCTTGAAATTCAAACATTTCTCGGTCGCGTCGATCTTCGGCTGTCGATCATAGCCCGCGATATGGGGCATTACCAACAACTGTATCGCAGCGCCATTCTCACCCTGCCCCATATCGCCGATATCGAGGCGCTCATGCATGTCGCCCGGATCAAATCCGACGAGGTGTTGCCGCTATGATCGAACTCGACACCACCGACCGCCTGATCCTGCGTGAACTCGTGCGTGACGCCACCCAATCCGCAAGCGCTATCGGCCGCATCCTCGGCCTGTCGCAACCTGCGGCTTGGCGGCGCATCAACCGCCTGCGCGAAACCGGCGTGATCAAAGGGCAACGCCTTGAATTGGATCACGAAAAGCTGGGCTTTGGGGTCACGGTGTTCCTTGGCGTCAAACTCGCCACCAAGGGCCGGGTCAGCCTGGAGGATTTCGAGCGTGCGGTATCGGCCATCCCCGAGGTACAGACGGTCGAACATATCTTGGGCCTCTATGACTATCGCCTGCGCGTGGTGGCCCGCGACATTTCCGATTTCGAGCGCGTGCTGCGCCGCCGGATCATGACCCTACCAGGGGTCGGCGATGTCGAGGCCAATGTGCTCTTGAGCGAGGAACGTCGTCCGGGGCCGATTGGCTGACGTGACGCACTGGACTTATGGGCCATCCCGCGCCATCTTGCCCGCAAGATAGAGGAGACATCCCATGACTGCCCTGCTCGACCACGTCGACCCCGATGGCCTGCTGGAATATTCGGTGGTATTCACCGACCGCTCGCTCAACCATATGTCCGCCTCTTTTCAAGAGGTTATGCGCGACATTTCATCCATGCTCAAGGACGTCTATGCCGCCGATGCCGTGGTGCTCGTGCCCGGCGGTGGCTCTTATGCGATGGAATCCGTGGCGCGGCAATTCGGGCGCGGCGCGCATGCGTTGATCGTGCGCAACGGCTGGTTTTCCTTTCGCTGGAGCCAGATTTTCGACGCGGGCCAATTCACCTCAGACACCACCGTGTGCATGGCGCGGCAAACCGGCAACGGGGCGACCACGCCCTTTGCGCCCGCACCTATCGACGAGGTCGTGGCCAAGATCCGCGAAGCAAAGCCCGATGTGGTCTTTGCCCCGCATGTGGAAACCTCTGCCGGTCTGATCCTGCCCGATGACTATATTACGGCCTTGGCCGGGGCCGCACATGAGGTGGGCGCGCTGATGGTGCTGGATTGCATCGCGTCGGGCTGTGCCTGGGTCGATATGCGCGCCACGGGCGTCGATGTGCTGATTTCCGCGCCGCAAAAGGGCTGGTCGGCCTCTCCCTCCGCCGGTCTCGTGATGCTCTCGGCGCGCGCGGTGGCGCGGCTGGAAGAGACCACGTCGGACAGTTTCGCGCTCGACCTCAAGAAATGGCGCGCGATCATGCAGGCCTATGAAAATGGCGGTCATGCCTATCACGCGACCATGCCCACCGATGCGCTGCGCGGGTTCCGCGATACGATGATCGAGACTCGCGATTATGGATTCGAGCGGTTGCGGACTGCGCAATGGGAATTGGGCAATGGCGTGCGCGCCATGCTGGCCGCGCGCGGCGTGACCTCTGTTGCCGCCGAGGGATTTGGCGCGCCCGGTGTCGTCGTGAGCTACACCAGCGACCCCGACATTCAGAACGGCAAAAAATTCATGGCAGAAGGCATGCAGATCGCCGCTGGCGTGCCACTGCAAGTGGGTGAACCCGAGGGTTTCCGTACCTTCCGCCTCGGGCTTTTCGGCCTTGATAAGCTCTACGATGTGCCCGCAGCGCTGAAACGGCTGGAGGTGGTGCTCGCTAAGGTGCTCTGAGCCTCACCCCCGTGCCCCAAGTCCCATCTTCATCAGGGTCTTGCGCACCGGGGCAAGCGAATAGATCGCGCTCAGCGCCTGCGCGCGTGCATCCCGCAGGGGCTGTGCGCTCAGCATCGAGGCGCGGTTAAGCAGGTCGATCCCCGTCACGCGCGCCTGCACTTCCCAATGCCTGCGGCGATGGTAAGTGTCGAGCATCTGGCGGTCGCCCAAACGCTCGGGGTTCGCCTCGGCCAGGTCCAGCAGCACCCGCATATCGCCAAGCGACATGTTCAGACCCTGTGCGCCAATCGGCGGCACCACATGCGCAGCCTCAGCCACAAGCGCCACCCGCTCGGTTGACATGCGCTCGGCCACTTGGCTGATGATCGGCCAGACGCTGCGGCGCGACGCCAGCGTCAGGGGGCCAAAGAGCTGACAAGAGCGGGCGTTCATCGTCGCTTCGAATTCGGCCACCGGCAGCGCGGCCAGGCGCGCCACCTCTGGCCCCTCTTCCATCCAGACCACCGCCGACGACGGCCGTCCCTCATGGTCAGGGAGCGGCACAAGAGTGAACGGTCCACCAGAACGGTGAATTTCGGTCGATACATTGTCATGCGGGATCGGATGCGTAACGGCAAAGGCAAGCGCCTTTTGCCCATAACGTGTTGTTTTCACACGAATGCCTGCCGCTTCGCGGATCGGCGAATTGCGCCCGTCGGCGGCAATCACCAAACGGCATCGCACGCGGGCACCGTCAGTCAGCCCCACGCGTGCCTCTGCCTCGCGGGTAAAGAGCGTGGTGGTGCCGGTGCCAGGCCGAAACGTGACCGAGGGCAGGCTGTCCAGATGCGCCACCATCTCGCGGCGCAAGAGCCAGTTGGGCAAGTTCCAGCCAAAGGGACGCTCGGAAATATCGCTGGCGTTGAATTCTCTAACGACGCGTGGCTCAGCCACTTCTCCGCCCGCATCAACGATCCGCATCACTTGCAGGTCGGTGGCAAACGGGGCTAGCCGCGCCCAGAGGCCTGCGTGATCCAAGAGTGCCTGGGCGGGTTGCAAAAACGCCGTCGTGCGCAAGTCAGACCCTTCGGCATCACGCGCGGTCACCGGCGGCGCGGGATCAACGCAGAGCACGGAAAAGCCCGCGTGGCCAAGGACCGCTGCCGCCGTCAGACCGGCAACCCCGCCGCCCGAGACCACGATATCATAGTCTTCCTGCGCCATTCTCAGAGCCTCCGAAAGCGGTCGAGTGCTTGCTCAGCCGCGCGAGATCAAAATCAGCATCACCCAGATCACCGGGACAAGGGCCAGTGCCGGAATATAAAGCCCCGGAATGCCCCAAAGCACAATGCTTGTGGCCCATCCGGCCAGAAAAACCGCCACGCTCAACAGGATCGGGCCAACGGCGGCGGCGTCGGGATCATGGCTCTTGGCGGGGGCTTGCTTGGCAGTGCTGGGGGCTGCGGTCGCGGTCATGTCGGGCCTCTTGGTCTAAGATGAATCTCGTGACGCATAAATATGCCCCACCCCCCGCGTTCAAAGGGACGTATCGCCGCAGCGCTCAGACCAGACCCGCCAGAAATCCACCTAAATCATCGGTGTGATGATGAATGTGCGCTGCCTCGATCCGTTCGGGGGCCACATGCACGGTGCGCATTCCCATGGCATGCGGCGCCGCAAGATTGCGCGGGTCATCCTCGAACATTGCCGCAGTTTGCGGCGCGCTCCCATCCTGCCTCAGTATGATCTCAAACGCTTCGGCCTCGGGTTTCGGCCGATATCCGGCATGTTCCACGCCGTACACCGCGTCAAACGTCCCCGTCAGTCCGCGCACCGTGATCACCCGTTCCGCATAGGGGGCTGAGCCGTTGGTATAGACGATCTTGCGCCCCGGCAGCGCGCGAATAGCTGCATTCAGCGCGGCGTCCGGCTCCAGATGATCAAGCGAGATATCGTGGACAGCCTGTAGATATGGTCCCGGATCAAGATCATGCAGCCGCATCAACCCCGCCAGTGTCGTACCATGCTCGCGCCAGTAGTGATGCCGCAACTTATCCGCCTCGGCATGGGTCACGCGGAGCGTTTCCATCACAAACCGCGTCATCCGCACTTCGATCTGGTCAAAGAGCCGTGCCGAAGGAGGATAGAGTGTGTTGTCGAGGTCAAAGACCCATGTGTGGATGTGAGAAAAATCTGTGTTGGACATGGCGCAGATATAGGCGGCCGCGACATTGCGCGCAATCGCCCAAGGCTTGATCCCGCGCCCAAAGCGCGTAAGGTTCCCACCAACAATCAGAAGAAACGGACATGCTGATGAAACCGCCCCCTACCGATGCCTATTCGCTCATACTTGAGGCAATAGATGTTGGCATCTTCAAACCCGGTGACCGACTGGTCGAGAGCGATCTTGCCGAACGCTTCGGCGTCTCGCGCACGCCCATCCGCGAGGCGCTGCAACGACTCGAGACGCAATCCATGCTCAGCCGCGACGGTCGCAGCCTGATCGTGTCGTCCCTGGACTACAACCAGTTGGCCGAACTCTACGTGGTGCGCGCCGAATTGGAGGGTCTGGCCGCGGAACTGGCCGCACGCCATGCGACCCCCGAAGAGGTGCGCGTGTTGCGCGACATGGTCGAGGATGATCGCACGCTCTTGGGCAAACCGGTTGAGTTGGCACGCGCCAACCGGCGGTTTCACAAGCAGATTCACTTGGCCTCGCACAACCGCTTTCTGGTGCAACAACTCGATCTTGTGCATCGCTCGATGGCGCTTTTGGCGACCACGTCCCTTGCGGCGGTGGGTCGGGATGAGGATGCGCTGCGCGAACATGACGCGATCGTCGTGGCCATCGAGGCCCATGATGGCAAGGGTGCGGCACAGGCCCTGCGCGATCACATTTCAAAGGCCTTTGTGACCCGGCTCAAGCTTGATTCCGGAGAGGTCAAATCCACCGTCTGACGTGCGCCGCCCTCGGGCGGCGACCGACAGGCCATGCGCCGTCTTATCCCAGAAAAACGGCTTCAGGATCAGCTCGTACAGCGCCTTATAGGCGGCAATAGCCCCCAAGGGTGAGTAAAAATGCATGGTCGGGGCCCATGCCATCAGATGTCGGTGACGCGGCCCCGCGACAGAGGCCATGTGAATGCAGACATTCAGAACCTCGACCGTCAGAAAGAGGCTGCCTAACCCCACCAGCACCCAATGCGGCAGAACCGGGTCGAGCGGATGCGGCAGACCAAACAGCACCAGCCAGAAGGACCATAGGAACGGCGCCAGCAGAAATTGCGAGAGCGCCGAGACGAAATGTGCCTGGAACCCCCAGAACTTGCGCGGTCCGAGCTGCGCATAAAGAAATCGGGGCTGGCGCATATGCACGAGATAGGTGGTCATATAGCCCTTGAGCCAGCGGGAGCGTTGCTTGATCCAAGGCCAAACGCGGCAATTGGCCTCTTCCTCGGTCACGGTCTTGATCATTTCGGTGCGGTAGCCATGCCGTGCCAGACGAAAGCCCAGATCGGCATCCTCGGTCACGTTATGCGCGTCCCAGCCGCCCAATTCTTCTAGCACATCGCGCCGAAAGTAGAGCGTGGTGCCCCCAAGCGGAATGGCCAGCCCCAGCCGCGCCATGCCGGGCATAAGAGTGCGGAACCAGGTGGCGTATTCGATGGTAAAGCAACGCGCCAACCAGTTCTGTGTGGGGTTGTAGTAATCCAATATCCCCTGCAAGCAGGCCACCTCACGCGGCACCTGCTGAAACCGGCGGGCAACAACAGTGATCTGATCAGCCTCAGGCGCGTCCTCGGCATCGAAAATGCCGATGATGTCGCCTTCGCAGAAATCCAACGCATAGTTCATCGCGCGCGGCTTGGTGCGCGGTTTGCCATCGGGCACGATCACGGGCCGCACCCACGGCGGCAGGTCGATACCCGCCAGCGTCTGACGGGTCAGATCATCCTCCTCTTCGAGCACGAGGATCACGTCGAGCAGGCATTTCGGGTATGTGAGACGGCTCAGCCGGGCAATGAGCGCATGGGCGATTTCGGTTTCGCGAAAGAGCGGCACAAGGATCGACACCTTGGGAAGGGGACGTTGGGATCGAGGATCGAGCGCCGGAGTCGCCGTCTTGGCCACACGATGCGCCACAAAGGCAGCGATCTTGAGCCCGGCAGACACCACAAGGGTCAAGCACGCCCAAAAGGCAAACAGAGCGAAAATCATCACCGGAAACGCAAGGCTGAGCAGTGCGATTCCGGCCAGACCGGCCAATGTTTTCCGCAGGCGGCGGTCAAACGCCCCCTCCCAAGTGCGGCAACTCTCAGTCTCCGCCACGCGGGCCTCTGCCCGCGCTCGCAAGAGGTCACGGTGCTCTTGGGCGATGCGGTCCTGAATCGCGTGGCGCGGCGCCATCACTGCACGCGCACGCGCCAACGATTTGGGCAAGGATGGGCGCAACGCCGCAAGGCTCTCTGGTCCACCCGTGGCCAGAACCGTCGCCCCAGAGGCGGCGGTCAGAGGCAGCACGCCATATTTGAGCAGGATGCGTGGGTCGAGGCCCGCGTCAACCGGCTCGGCAACCGCGAGGTCTTGGACCGTCCACCGTTGGCTGGACAGGCGGCGGGCGTGGGCCGCGAGCAAATCGTCTTCGGTCGCCAGCCCCTCGGCCTGCAGAATACGGTCGAGGGACGTATCGCAATGCCGCCGCACCATCTCGGCCAAGGCGGCATCGGATCGGCTGATGGCACCGGCCCGCACCAGGGCGCGCCCCAGCGGATTGATCGGCACCCGCGCACCAGGCCCGTGCGCGCCCATATGGCGGAGTTCGGAAATTCCCATGCTGCGCCCTTTCCCCATTCGGTTCAAGGAACGCTAGCGCGCCGTTGGTTAACGATGTTTTAAGGAGAAGTTAACAGATACGAATTTCTGCCGGCTTAACCCGCCATTGAGGCCGCAAACCGCTCGAACAGATAGAAACTGTCTTGCGGTCCGGGGCTGGCCTCGGGGTGATGCTGAACCGAAAACACAGGACGATCCTTGATCCGGATGCCACAATTCGATCCGTCAAAAAGCGAGACATGCGTCTCGACAACCCCTGCAGGCAGGGTCTGACTATCAACGGCAAAGCCATGATTCATAGAGGTAATCTCGACCTTGCCGGTTTCCAGATCCTTGACCGGGTGATTGGCCCCGTGATGTCCGTGGTTCATCTTGATCGTTTCCGCCCCAAGGGCCAGTGCCAACATCTGATGCCCGAGACAGATACCAAAAAGCGGCAGCCCCGTCTCCAGAACACCTTGAATCATCGGCACGGCATATTTTCCGGTCGCCGCCGGATCTCCAGGTCCATTGGACAGGAACACACCATCCGGTGAATGCGCCAGCACATCCTCGGCGGTCGCCGTCGCAGGCAGGACGGTCACGTCACACCCGGCACTTGCCAAACAGCGCAGGATGTTGCGTTTGGCGCCGTAATCGACCGCGACAACCTTATACCGTGCCTCGGTCTGACGCAGATATCCGTCGGGCCAGGCCCAGCGCATTTCATCCCAGCGATAGGATTGCGCGCAGGTCACATCCTTGGCCAGGTCCATGCCCTCGAGCCCGCCAAAGCCGCGGGCCCGTGCCACCAACGCCTCAACGTTGAAATTTCCCTCAGGATCATGGGCAAGGGCCACATGCGGCGCCCCCTGCTGCCGGATGGCGCGGGTGAGACGACGGGTATCTACCCCCCCGATCGCAATCCGACCGCGCCGGGCCAACCAGCTTGTCAGATGCTCTTGCGCGCGCCAATTGCTCGGCTCGGTCGGGTCCCATTTCACCACCATACCTTCGGCGACAGGCTCGGCGGTCTCATCATCCTCGATGTTCACTCCGGTGTTGCCGATATGCGGAAAGGTGAAGGTCACGATCTGCCCGGCATAGCTGGGATCGGTCATGATTTCCTGATAGCCCGTCATCGCGGTATTGAAGCACAGCTCTGCCGTGGTCACGCCCACCGCGCCAAACCCGTAGCCGTAAAAGAGCGAACCATCCGCGAGGGCAAGGCAGGCAGTCGGGCGGGGAGTGGAGGCGTGGGCCATGGGTGCGAGTCTCCGGCGCGGGCAAATTTGCGCATACCTACGGGCGTGCCCCGGTCGGGTCAAGGCCCAGTTGCCCGGCAGACCGACACGTCAGGCAGTTGCCATCACACCCCATTAACGTTAGGCTCCTCCTCTTGTAAAGATCATGGGGATGAACTGGAATGGAATTGCGCAACCGGGTCGATCAGGCCCTGAAACAGGCCATGCGGGACAAGGCGGCAAGCCGACTGGCAACGCTGCGCCTGATCAACGCTGCAATCAAGGATCAAGAAATCGCCGGCCGAAGCGCTGACGGAGCCACGCCCGTCGGCGATGCCGATATCTTGGCCATTCTCGCCAAGATGACCAAGCAACGCAACGAGAGCGTGCGCGCCTATGAAGAGGGCGGGCGTCTTGATCTGGCCGAACGGGAACGCGACGAAATCAAGGTCATCGAGGAATTTCTGCCACGTCAACTGACAGAGGACGAGGTCAGCGCAGCCATAGACAAGGCAATCAGCGACGTTGGGGCCAGCACGATCCGCGACATGGGCAAGATCATGGGCAAGCTCAAGGATCGTCATGCCGGACAAATGGATTTCGGCGCGGTCGGCCCACAAGTCAAAGCCCGGCTCGGTTAGGCGCATCGACCGGGCGGTTCGTCCGTGATGACCAATTGCTGCCTTTCCCCTGCCCTCCGGACGCAGACCAATGCGGCGGTATGCACCGCCGTGCAAGGGTCATGGCAAAATCATGCTCGCGAAATCATCAGGCTCAATGGTTCGCGCCCCCTTACCCGGCCAGCGGCGTAGGCGGGCGCAGCGCGTGCGCCAATTCGCCGTAAAGCACCTTGCGCTCCTCCTCGGACAGAAACGCGCCGATCTCAACCTCGCGCCCGGCCCCCTTGAGCGTGAGGTAATGCGCCACCGGCCCGCCTTGGTCATGCATGTAGACCTGCGCCCAATAGCGATTGCAGGTCCATTCCTGCACATCACCGCGCGGATTGGTGCGCACCAGATGCACGTCTTCCGGCGCGATGGTCAAAACCTCACTCAGCCGCGCGGTGCGATAGCTATGCTCCAGCGCCCACCACACGCCCCCGACCGCCAAGAGCAAAAAGGGCAACAGCCCCCAGAGCACCGCCGTGCCAAGCAGCGGATAGAGGGGCACGGTGATGAGCGTGAAAGTGGCCAGCACAAAGGCGGCAAACCCCCGACGCGGCAGCGACCGGTGCGGCCAGAGAGACAGGGTAACTTCTTGATCAGCCTCGGCGCGAGGCCCGGTCCATTTATACGGCATATCAGGGTTTTAGCCTGCCTGTCGGAAATGAAAAGAGCGCGCGGAGGGCCTATAAGCCGGATTCTGTCCACCCCGGACCGTGATCCGGGGCTGGATGACCATTCCTCTTGAGACGTTGTTGCCAACGCCCCTCTAGCTGCCAACCCGGACCGCCGGGCCAAGACGTGCCTGCGGGCGGTATCGGTTGCCCGACCTGTCCCCACGCGCGGTCCCTATTTGGCATTGCTCCCGGTGGGGCTTGCCGTGCCGGTCCGGTTGCCCGTCCCGCGGTGGGCTCTTACCCCACCGTTTCACCCTTACCCGTGCGCAGTCTCCCTTGGCGAACCGCAGGTGCGACGGGCGGTTTCTTCTCTGTGGCGCTTTCCCTTGGGTTACCCCAGCCGGGCGTTACCCGGCACCGTTGTCTTGTGGAGTCCGGACTTTCCTCGTCACCCCTTTGGGGGATGCCGCGGCCATCCGGCCCTCCGCGCAAGCGCTGACTTAGGCGCTTGGCGCGGTGCGGTCAACGGCGAAGCGTGCGGCGAGATCTGCCATCATCGCGCAATCCTCCGGCTCCAGCGGGCCAGTGACATGCGGGCGAAACCGCAGGCGAAAGGCGCGCAGGATATCGGCGTCGCTGACGCCTTCGGCCCTGATGTAGCCAAAGCGCCCGGCATCGCGGGCGAATTGCGCGGGCGTGGCCTCGCCCCCTGCCCCAAGCTCTGGCCAGATCGACAGCCCCTGCCGCGCCAACCGCCGCCAGTCAAAGCGTGGCCCGGGATCGTCTTTGCGCGCAGGTGCCATGTCGGAGTGGGCAATGACGCGCGCGGGCGCAATATCCCAGCGCGCCATGATCCCCGCCATCACCCCTTCAAGCGCCGCCATCTGCGGCTCGGAAAAGGGATGCGCCCCAGTGTTCGCCAACTCAATTCCAATGGAGCGCGAATTGACATCCGTCACATCTCCCCATTGCCCGGCCCCGGCATGCCAGGCGCGCGCGCCCTCCTCGACCAGTTGCCAGACGCGGCCATGTCCGCAGATGAGGTAATGCGCCGACACCTCGGCCTGCGCATCACAGAGCCGCTCCAGCGCCGCCTCTGTGGTCGCCATCGCCGTGTAATGCACGACAATCATGTCGGGCCGCACGCCCCCTCGGCGCAGACCGAAATTGGGCGAGGGCCGCGAGATCACGGGCCTGTCAGCCGCGCACCGCATTACGGTACGGGCGCGGATCCCATCCGCAGGCATAGCCATCGCCGTCGGGGTCAAGACCTTGGCGGTCCTTCTCCGGCCCACCACGCCGCAGGAAATCCAACTGCGCCTGATCCGCCGAGGGGTATTGCGCGCAATTCCGCTCGAACTTGCTCGACGCACTCAATCCCATCCGTCGATAGACTGGCGTGCCCACGGCATGTTTACTGCTCAGCGCATATTCCACGATATTGGGACCAACGTCATTGGGACGGCTGCCAATCGCCTGCGGCTGGACCACCTGATATTGCGCGCGATTATTGGCAATCCGCGCAGCATCCTCTTCGATGGAACGCTCTGCGCCAACGGCATCAAAATTGTTCTCTTCTGAGATCCCGGCGGCATTCTCGACTGCGGGCGGAGGGTTGGACGGGCTTGCCTGTAGCGGCACCTCACCGGAATTGGCCGCCGCCGCATCAAGAGCGGCGCGCGCGTCAGCGGCGATGGCCGCTGCATCATCGGCCCCCGCCGACATGGCCTGTCCTGTGGCGTTCAGCGGTTCGGTCGACACCGCATCGGGCGGTGGCAACGCCCCTTGCGCCAAGGCGGCTTCGCGCGCCGCTTTCTCGCGCTCGTAGGTGCCATAGTCCTCAAACCCGACCCCGGCACCGCTGTCGGGAACTGCGGGCGCGCAGGCCACAAGCGCCACGAGGGCGACCAAACCAAGAGTGAACCGCATCTGTCCTAATCCTGCCAAAACCTCTATCGACCCGCGCCTTACCACCATTTCGCGGGCTTGGCCACAAAGCCTGCGGCCTCTTCCAGCGCATAAGCGGTGTTGAGCAGATCGCCCTCTTCCCAAGGCCGCCCAATCAGTTGCAGCCCCAAAGGCAGCCCCTGCGCGTTCAGCCCCGCAGGAACAGCAACGCCCGGCAAACCGGCCAGATTGACCGTCACGGTAAAGACATCGTTGAGATACATCTGCACCGGATCGGCATCCGTCATTTCACCCAAACCAAAAGCCGCACTTGGCGTGGCGGGTGTGAGGATCGCATCGACGCCAGCGGCAAAGGCCTCGTCAAAATCGCGCTTGATCAGGGCGCGCACGCGGCGGGCGCGGTTGTAATAGGCGTCATAGAACCCGGCGGACAAAACATAAGTCCCCACCATCACGCGGCGCTGCACCTCATGGCCAAAGCCCTCGGCGCGGGTTTTCTCATACATTTCCGTGATGCCATCGCCCTGCGCCAGCTTGGCGCGGTGGCCATAGCGCACCCCGTCATAGCGCGCGAGATTGGAGGACGCCTCGGCCGGCGCAATCACGTAATAGGCGGGCAGCGCGTATTTCGTGTGCGGCAGGCTGATGTCGCGAATCTCCGCCCCCGCCGCACGCAGCATATCGGCCCCATCGGACCACAGCTTTTCGATCTCGGCGGGCATGCCCTCCATTCGGTATTCGCGTGGAATTCCGATCACCTTGCCGCGAATATCCCCCGTCAGCAGGGCCTCGAAATCGGGCACAGGAATATCGGCCGAGGTGCTGTCTTTGGGATCAAAGCCACACATCGTGCCCAGCATGATCGCACTGTCGCGCACGGTCTTGGTCATCGGCCCGGCCTGATCAAGGCTCGAGGCAAAGGCCACGATCCCCCAGCGCGAACAGCGGCCATAGGTGGGCTTGATGCCGGTGATGCCGGTGAAGGCCGCAGGTTGGCGAATCGATCCGCCCGTGTCGGTGCCCGTCGCACCAAGGCAGAGATCGGCGGCCACGGCACTGGCCGACCCGCCAGAGGAGCCACCGGGCGTAAGCTCGGTCGCGTCATTGCCACGCCGCCACGGATTGACGGCATTGCCATAGCAAGAGGTCTCGTTCGACGATCCCATGGCAAACTCGTCCATGTTGAGCTTGCCCAACATGACTGCACCCGCATCAAACAGGTTCTGCGACACCGTCGACTCGTACTCAGGCAGGAATCCCTGCAGAATCCGGCTCGCAGCTTGGCTTGGCACACCCTTGGTGCAGAAAAGATCCTTGATGCCCAACGGAATGCCACACATCGCGGGCGCATCGCCGTTGGCAATCCGCACATCCGCCGCCTGCGCCTGTGCCCGCGCCAGATCGGGCGTGTGATGCACAAAGGCATTGAGCGCCCCGGAACCCTCGACCGCCCCGAGACAGGCCTCGGTCAGCTCGAGGCTGGTCACATCCCCCTTGCGCAGCGCATCGCGCGCCTCGGCAATCGTCAGTCTGTTCAGCTCGGTCATTATTCAACCACCTTCGGCACGGCAAAGAAACCCTCGCGCGCATCCGGCGCGTTCGACAGCACCGCCGTCTGCTGATTGCCGTCATTGACCACATCCTCGCGCCGCCGCAACCGCATCGGCGTCACAGAGGTCATCGGCTCCACGCCCGTCACATCAACCTCGTTCAACTGCTCGATAAAACCGAGAATCGTGTTGAATTCGTCGGCCAGCGCCGGCAGCGCCTCGTCCTTGACGGCTATCCGCGCCAGCTTGGCCACCTTGGCGGCGGTTTCGAGATCAATCGACATGAGCCTCTCCCATGATCCGTTTGCCCTGCGTTTACCGCCGGGGCCGCGCGGGCGCAAGCGGATCGCGGCGCGCAGCGCCATCCGCCCCTTTCCTTGAGCGGCTGGACCGCTAAGATAACGCAATCAGGAAACCACGCGGAGATAACAATGCAGATCACATGGCTCGGCCACAGCTCTTTCCGGATCGAAATCGGCGGACAGGTCCTTCTCCTTGACCCTTGGCTCAACGGAAACCCGATGCTGCCCGAGGATCAACATGGCCCCGCCACAGAGGGCGCCACCCATATCCTGCTCACCCACGCGCATTTCGACCATGTCGCCGATGTGCTGCCTCTGGCCAAACGCCTCGGCGTGCCGGTCGTGGGGCAATATGACCTGATGTCTCATTGGGAGGCCAAGGAGAGCATCCAAACCCTCGGCTTCAACAAGGGCGGCACGGTCGATCTGGGCGGCATTCAGATAACCATGGTGCACGCCACCCATTCCACCTCGATCGCCACCGATGCCGGACCGCAGGTCACGGGCAGCGAATGTGGCTACATGATCGCAGGCGAGGGCCACGTGATCTATGTCTCGGGAGATACCGATGTGATGGCCGATATGGGCGTCTTCAACGCGCTGCATGCGCCCGATATCGGCATCCTCTGCGCGGGCGGGCATTTCACCATGGACATGCGCCGCGCTGCCTATGCGGCCAAGACCTTTTTCGACTTCAAGACGGTGATCCCCTGCCATTACCGCACCTTCCCGATCCTCGAGCAATCCGCCGAGAAACTCGCCGCGGCCCTGCCGGGGGTCGATGTGATCGAACCGCAGGTGATGCAGCCGATCACGCTCTGACCGACCCGCCCCCGCCGTGAAGGGGCAGGTCCCCCGCCCCTTTCACTGTTCCAAAAATACTCAAAAATCCGGCCTGCCCGCCCGATCCGCCTCAGCGTTTGGCGCGCCGCCATCCGGCGGCCCGCGCCTCGGCCTCAGAGCAAAACCAGCGCTCGCCCTTGGCCTCGGTGATGACCGTAGCGTCATAATCCGCCTGTCCGGGCATGTGATAGATGCGCCGGTCCGATCCGCTGCGGTTGCCCTTGATATTACAGCCCGCTCGGGCTGCGGGCGCATTGGCGCTGGCCGCCGCCGCGCGCTCTTCGCGCACCATGCGGCGGTGATCCTCGGGGCGGGCCATCAGCACCTCATGCAGCCCGCGCCCGGCGATCACAGCCGCTTTCTCGTCCAGATCATAGGCCATGGAATATTTGCGATAGGCCAGCGCCAGACCGTCCGCCACCAGCATCCGGCCCAGATCTTGCCCCACCACCTCGCAACGTGCGACGGTGCGGTCATATCTGTCGGTATCCACCGCCTCGCAGCGCGCCTCGCGCCCCTCGATCCGGGCGCGCACCTCTTCGGCCACCCATGTGCCGCAATCCCAGGTCCCGCCATCAGGGTTGGTGCAGATCTGCCCCAGTTCCGGCGCGTCGATCCCGTGCAGGCGCACACGCGTTTCCCCCACGTCAAACGTGTCGCCGTCGATCACCCGGATCAGACCGCCAAACTCCTCAGCCGCCGCAGAGAGCGGGACCAGACCAAGACCGATGAGTAAACAAATTCTTAACATGCCCCCTTATGCAAGAGGCCGCGCCGGTCATTCAAGACAGAAGGTGAACAAAAGGTTAACGGATCAGCGCTGGCTCTGTGCCCAGTCGGGATGCATCCAGGGCTCTGCATTCTCGGGCGGCAGCGGGCTGCGGCCCAGCACGGCATCGGCGATCTTTTCGCCCACCATGATCGAGGGCGCGTTGAGATTGCCATTGGTGATGCGCGGGAACAGGCTCGAATCCGCGACGCGCAGACCGTCGACCCCAATCACCCGGCCCTCTGGGTCTACCACCGCCGTCGGGTCGCTGGCGCGCCCCATCTTGCAGGTGCCACAGGGGTGATAGGCGCTCTCGGCATGCTCGCGGATGAACGCATCCAGTTCATCGTCGCTCTGCACCGCCGCACCGGGCTGAATCTCATGCCGGACAAAGGGCGCAAAGGCCTGCTGTGCGAAAATCTCGCGGGTGAGGCGGATACATTTGCGGAAATCCTCCCAATCCTGTGCGTCGCTCATATAGTTGAAGCGGATCACCGGATCGTCGGCGGGATCGGCACTGCGCAGGGTCACAGCGCCGCGCGACGGGCTGCGCATCGGGCCAACATGCGCCTGAAACCCATGCCCCTCGACGGCAGCCTTGCCGTCATACCGCACGGCGATGGGCAAGAAATGATACTGGATGTCGGGATAATCCACACCTGCCCCGGACCGGATAAAGCCACAACTTTCGAACTGGTTGCTCGCCCCCGGCCCGCTCTTGGACAAAAGCCACTGCGTCCCCACCCAAGCCTTGCCAAAGAGGTTCCAGTATTTGTAGAGGCTGACGGGCTGGCTTGCGGCCATCTGGATGTAAAGCTCCAGATGATCCTGAAGGTTCTGACCGACGCCGGGGCGGTCGGCGACCACCGGGATGCCATGGTCCGCCAGATGCGCAGCCGGGCCAATCCCGGACAACATCAAGAGTTTGGGCGAATTCAGCGAGGAGGCAGCAAGGATCACCTCTTGTCGGGCCCGCACGACCTGCTTGTGGCCCTTGATGATCACCTCGACGCCCACGGCGCGCCCCTCTTCGATCACCACGCGGGTGACAAGCCCCCGCAGCAGATCGCAAGCCTCGCGTTTCAGCGCGGGCCGCAGATAAGCATTGGCCGCCGACCAGCGCTGACCTTTGTGGACGGTCATCTCAAAGGGGCCAAACCCCTCTTGCTGATGGCCGTTGTAGTCATGCGTCTCGGGATAGCCCGCTTGCTTGCCCGCCTCGACAAAGGCGCGCACCAGCGGATTGTCCCGCTGCCCCCGGCTGACATGCAGCGGGCCATCATGGCCGCGCCAGCCCGCATCGCCGCCATGACCGCCATCGTGCCAGTTTTCCATCCGCTTGAAATAGGGCAGCACATCGGCATAACCCCAGCCGTCGCAGCCCTCATCGCGCCAATGGTCATAGTCGCGCGCATGGCCGCGCACATAGACCATGCCGTTGATGCTGCTGGAGCCACCAATCACCTTGCCGCGCGGACAGGCGAGGCGACGATTGCCCAGATGCGGCTCGGGCTCGCTCAGATAGCCCCAGTCATAGCGCTTCATGTTCATCGGGTAGCTCAGCGCGCCGGGCATCTGAATGAAAGGGCCCGCATCGGTGCCGCCATGCTCGATCACCAGCACGGATTTCCCGGCCTCAGCCAGACGGTAGGCCATGGCACAGCCCGCACTGCCTGCGCCCACGATGACATAATCGGCTTGCATCAGCTTCTCTTTCCTTGAGGGCAATTCCCGCCGCGAAGGGCGAAAATTGAGTATTTACAGAACGATGAACGCATCACTCGCCCCGCGGGAAGCGCTTGCTTTCCTCCAGCACGTTGAGGTCCATGTGGTTGCGCATGTACCGCTCAGAGGCCTTTTGCAGCGGCTGGTAATCCCACGGGTAATAGCCGCCCTTGCGCAGCGCCTCGTAGACCACCCAGCGGCGCGCCTGACTTTCGCGAACGGCGGCGTCAAAGGCACTGAGATCCCAGCGCGCCTCGGCCTTGGCCTGCAATTGCGCCAGCGTTCCGGCATGGGCGGGGTCATTCGCCAGATTGGTCAGTTCCTGCGGATCGGCCTCCAGATCGAAGAGTTGATCGGGATCAAGCGTGCAGCGGTTGAACTTCCACTTGCCATAGCGCAGCGACACCAGCGGCGCTTGGGACGCCTCGGCGGCATATTCCATCGCCACGGGCGCCTCGCGTGTGCCCCCCTGCCCCAGATAGACCAGCGATTGTCCCTCGACCCAGGGCATGACCTCGGACATATCCGCCCCTGCCAGATAGCAAAGCGTGGGGCAGACGTCGATATTGCTGACCGGCTCTGTGATCAGCCCCGGTGCCATGCCGGGGGCCGAGATCATCAGGGGCACGCGGGCAGAGCCCTCGTAGAAACACATCTTGAACCACAGCCCGCGCTCGCCCAGCATATCGCCATGGTCCGAGACAAAGAGGATGATCGCCTCTTGCCGGGTGCTCTCCAGCGCCTCCAGAACCTCGCCGATCTTGTCGTCAAGATACGAGATATTGGCGAAATAGGCGCGGCGCGAACGGCGGATGTCCTCCTGCGAGATGTTGAAATTGCGCCAGTCGTTGGCGTCAAAGATCCGGCGTGAATGGGCATCGTGATCCGCATAGTCCATCGCCGAAACCTCTGGCAGCAGGTGGTCGCAGTCCTCATAGAGGTCCCAGTATTTCTTGCGCGCCACATAGGGATCATGCGGATGGGTGAAACTGACCGTCAGACACCAGGGCCGCGCGTCCAGGCCCCGCGCCAGATCATAGACTTTGGCGCGTGCGTTATACGCCACCTCGTCGTCATACTCCATCTGGTTCGAGATTTCCGCGACCCCAGCGCCCGTCACCGAGCCCATATTGTGATACCACCAGTCGATCCGCTCTCCGGGTTTGCGATAATCCGGCGTCCAGCCGAAATCGGCGGGGTAGATGTCGGTCGTCAGCCGCTCCTCGAACCCGTGCAACTGATCGGGGCCGACGAAATGCATCTTGCCGCTCAGGCAGGTCTGATAGCCCGCGCGGCGCAGGTGATGCGCATAGGTGGGAATATCGGCGGCGAATTCCGCGGCATTGTCATAGACGCGGGACCGCGACGGCAGCAGCCCCGACATGAAACTCGCCCGCCCCGGCGCACAGAGCGGCGAGGCGGTATAGGCATTGGCAAAGCGCGTGGACCGCGCCGCCAGCGCCTTGAGATTCGGCGCGTGCAGCCAGTCGGCCGGACCATCGGGAAAGAGAGTGCCATTCAACTGATCAACCATGAAAATCAGGATATTGGGCGCGGTCATGTCAGATCCTTCTGAGGCAGGCTGGTGTCGAGGTAATGCAACAGCACATCAATCGCGAGGCCGGGCTGCATCGGCCCTTCACGCAAGGCTTGGCGGATGTAGAGCCCGTCGATCATCGCCGCGAGGCCACGCGTGAGCGTGCGCGCGTCATCGGGGGCCAACGCGCGAAAGGCGTGATGCAGGTTCGACCGCAAACGCCGCTGATAGATGTGCAGCAAACGCCGCGCCTCGTCCGAGCGCTGCGCCTGCACATAGAAATTGAGCCAGGCCGACACCATCTCGGCGCGGAATTGCGCAGGCGTGAAACTGGCGCGGATGATCGCCTCGATCCGCTGGCGCGGGGTCTTGGCCATGATCAGCGCGCCGCGTACCTCCGCCCCATAGAGCGTCAGGATATGGCGCATCGCGGCCACGAACATCTGCTCTTTGGAGCCGAAATAATGATGCGCCAAAGCCGAGGACATGCCCGCCCGCCGGGCAATCTGCGCCACCGTCACATCCAGACTGCCATGCGCGCCGATCTCTGAAATCGTGGCCTCCACCAGCGCGCTGCGCCGGATCGGCTCCATCCCAATTTTCGGCATGCACCCCCTCCAAAGACCAGTTGCCAGACTGGCCTAATCGTGTTTAATTGACTCGTCAATCAATAAAAACCACGAAGGACCGCATCACAAGACATACCCCCCCTGCCAGAATGGCGTTGTATTTCATGACAGCGTCATATTAGCCTTGGCAGGTATAAACCGACCGCCACGCGGCAGGGGGCCGCGGAGACCTCAAAGAGGCACAAGGACGGTTCGGGATAGCAAACCAAAGGGAGACGACCACCATGACCATTCTCAATTCTGGCCGCATCAACCGACGCGGCTTCATGGCCACCACCGCTGGCGCGGCGCTTATTGCAGGCCTGCCCCTGCGGGCCAAGGCGGCACCGTCACGCGGCGGACATCTGCGCGCGGCCATCGGCCACGGCCAGACCACCGATGTGCTCGATCCGGGCACATATTCCAACAGCTTCACCACCTCGCTCGCCTTTGCCATCCATGGCCGGCTGACCGAAGTGGCCGCCGATGGCACGCTCATCCCCGAACTGGCCGAAAGCTGGGAAGCCTCGGACGATGCCACCGTCTGGCGGTTCAAGCTGCGGTCAGGTGTCACCTTCCACTCCGGCAAGGCTGTGACAGCAACCGACGTTGCGAACTCGCTCAACTTCCACCGTGGCGAGGGATCGACCTCGGCGGCCGGGCCGTTGGTGGCTGAAATCACCGACCTTGCCACCGAAGGCGATGACACGGTTGTCATCACCCTTGGCGGCGGCAATGCCGACTTCCCCTTCTTCCTCAGCGACTATCACCTCGTGATCTGCAAGGCCGAAGGCGAAAGCATCGACTGGAAATCGGGCGATGGCTGCGGCAGCTATGTGCTCAAGGATTTCAATCCCGGTGTGTCCTACGCCGTCGAACGCAATCCGAACCACTGGCGCGATGATGTGGCATGGTTCGACACCGCCGAAGTGCTTGCCATCGTCGACCAGAACGCCCGCACGACTGCGCTCGTCTCCGGCGATGTGGATGTGGTGGACCGGCTCGACCTCAAGACCGTGGGCCTTCTGGCGCGCAATCCAAACATCCAGATCAACTCGGTCGCAGGCACCCAGCATTACACCTTTGCCATGGACACCCGCGCCGAGCCCTATAACAACAACGACCTGCGCCTTGCCCTCAAATACGGCATTGACCGGCAGGAACTGGTGGACAAGATCCTGTTCGGCTACGGGTCGGTTGGCAATGACCACCCGATCGGTCGCGGTCAACGCTTCTTCAACACCGATCTGGAGCAAAAGTCCTTTGATCCCGACAAGGCAAAATTCCACCTCAAGGCGGCAGGCCTCGACAGTATCGAAGTCAAACTTTCGGCGGCAGACGCGGCCTTTGTTGGGGCCGTAGACGCAGCAGTGCTCTATCAAAGCTCGGCAGCACAGGCAGGCATCAAGCTGACCCCGGTCCGTGAACCCAATGACGGCTACTGGTCCGATGTCTGGATGAAAAAGCCGTTCTGCGCAGTCTATTGGTCCGGTCGTCCGGTCGAGGATCAGGTCTTTGCCACAACCTACAAATGCGGGGCAGCATGGAATGATACATTCTGGTGCAATGACCGCTTTGAAGAGCTGATGCTCAAGGCGCGCTCGGAGCTCGATGAAGCCAAACGCCGCGAGATGTATTTCGAAATGCAGGCGATCTGTAGCGATGATGGCGGCGTGATCGTACCGATGTTTGCCAATTACGTATTTGGCAACTCCTCCAAAGTGGCGCATTCCGACACGCTCGGCGCCAACTGGGATGTGGACGGCATGCGCTTTGTCGAGCGGTGGTGGATGGCCTGATCCACACCGTCTGACTTGACTGCAAGGCCCGGGGGTTCTCCCCTCGGGCCTTTGCCAAACCGGGCCAAGCGCCCGCATAATCCGAAACCGGGAGAGACCTGCCATGACCTTAAAAACAACCCTGACCGCCATTGCCCTCGCCACGGCAGCCGCCGGGCCCGCACTGGCCAATTGCGACAGCGTGACCTTTGCCGATGTCGGCTGGACCGACATCACTGCAACCACCGCCGCCACCACCGTCGTGCTCGAGGCACTCGGCTATGAGACCGACATCAAGGTGCTCTCTGTGCCGGTGACCTACACGTCGCTCGCCGCGGGCGATATCGACGTGTTCCTCGGCAACTGGATGCCCACCATGGAAGGCGACATCGCCCCCTACCGCGAGGCCGGCACCGTGGACACGGTGCGTGCCAACCTGGAGGGCGCAAAGTACACCTTGGCAACAAATGCGGCGGGCGCTGCCCTTGGGATCAGCTCGTTCGACACGATCGCGCAACACGCTGAGGCGCTCGAATCCACGATTTACGGCATCGAACCCGGCAATGACGGCAACCGCCTGATCCTCGACATGATCACAGCGGATGCCTTTGGCCTCAAGGGGTTCGAGGTCAAGGAAAGCTCCGAACAGGGGATGCTGGCGCAGGTGACGCGCGCCGATCGCCGCGAAGAGCCGATTGTCTTCCTCGGTTGGGAACCGCACCCGATGAACGCCAATCACGACATGACCTATCTGACGGGGGGCGATGACTGGTTCGGCCCCGATTTGGGCGGTGCCACGGTCTTCACCAACACCCGCGCGGGCTATGTCGCGGAATGCGGTAATGTCGGCAAGCTGCTGGAAAACCTCGAGTTCACGCTCGCCATGGAAAACGAAATCATGGGCGCGATCCTCAATGACGGGGCCAAGCCCGAAGAGGCCGCAAGCGCTTGGCTCAAGGCCAACCCGGATGCCATCAGCCCCTGGCTCGATGGCGTGACCACCAAAGACGGTGGCGATGCGGCGGTCGCCGTCAAGGCGGCACTCGGCCTCTGAGCGGCCAAGGGCGGCGCAGACCGCCGCCCTTACCGTTTGGTATCGCTCGCATGACCCGGATTTATCGCCCTGCAACTTCCCTTGAAGACTGGCGTCGCGGTCTTGCCGATCCTGACAAGCATTGGCGCGCGGGCTATTCAGCGATGGCAACGGCGCAAAGCTGGCAGGCGGCAAATGGCACCTTACCGCGCGAAGTCGCGTGCCTTTTCGATCCTGAGCCGGAGTTGCTGTTCGCCATTCCCGAACACAAGGTGCCTCTGCCCGGCGGCACCCGCGAGAGCCAATGCGACGTATTCGCGTTGATCCGCTCAGGGCCAAGAACCATTGCCGCCGCCATCGAAGCCAAGGTGAACGAACCTTTCGGTGAAACGATAGAGACATGGTATCAATCGCCGACAAATGGACGCAAAGAACGTCTTGCGGCCTTGTGCACGTGGCTCGGACTACCCTTTCCTTGTGATCCGGCGCTACGTTACCAACTTTTGCACAGGACCGGTGCCGCCGTCGTCGAGGCCCATCGCTTCGGCCTTGGACACGCCGCGATGATCGTTCAATCCTTCTCCCCTGACGCGCGCTGGATCGAAGATTTCCAGATGTTTACGTCGGCACTCGGCCTAACTCTAGATCGCGACCAGAGCGCAACATGCCGCTTACCCTGCGGCCTCGAACTTACGCTCGGCTGGGCCTCAGGCGACCCGATGTTTCTCAAAGATTTGACGGAGGTTGGCACATGGACTGGCTGAGCGACCACAAAATCCCGGTGGGGAAATGGGCCGAAGGCTTCTTCCTCTGGCTTCAGGACAATGCAGCGGGCTTCTTTGACGCCCTCGCGGCGCTGATGGAGGGGCTGATCGACGCCTTTCTCTGGGTGCTGCAAACGCCGCACCCCTTGGTCATCATCGGCGTCTTTGTCGCCCTGACCTGGGCGTTGCAGCGCAGTTGGAAGACCTGCCTCTTCGTCATCCTCGGATTTCTCTTCATACTCAACCAAGGCTATTGGGAAGAAACCACCGAAAGCCTGACGCTGGTGATATCCTCCTGCATCTTCTGCATGGTCTTGGGCGTGCCTCTGGGCATAGCCGCCGCCCACCGGCCCCGGCTCTATGACGGGATGCGGCCGGTGCTCGATCTCATGCAGACGCTGCCGCCTTTTGTCTATCTCATTCCCGCGATTGTGTTTTTCGGCATCGGCATGGTGCCGGGCCTGATTGCGACGGTGATCTTTGTCGTGCCCGCCCCCATCCGCCTCACGCATTTGGGCATCTCCAACACCCCGCAACCGCTGCTAGAGGCAGCGCAGGCCTTTGGGGCCACCAACCGCCAGACCCTGTGGAAGGTGGAACTGCCCTACGCCCTGCCGCAGATCATGGCGGGGCTCAACCAGACCATCATGCTGTCGCTGTCGATGGTGGTGATCGGCGCGCTGGTAGGGGCGGACGGCCTCGGCGTGCCGGTGCTGCGCGCGATCAATACCGTCAACATCGCGCTTGGCTTTGAATCGGGGCTGATGATCGTCGTCGTGGCCATCGTCCTTGACCGCATGCTGCGGATGGAGGGACGCAAATGA
>Ga0209345_10000996_pt1 | contig 36205 bp, 57 predicted proteins | sample Cruoilmetagenom7_FD_187294 | JGI IMG/M metagenome (GOLD analysis project Ga0209345, IMG submission 187294) | Oil polluted marine microbial communities from Coal Oil Point, Santa Barbara, California, USA - Sample 7 (SPAdes) (version 2) | ecosystem: Environmental > Aquatic > Marine > Oil seeps ...
TCCGATCTGGGAGATCAAGAATATCTAACCAATAGGCAATTGACGTGTCAGATGAACACAGAGGCGGGTATGGACAAGGCGAAGCCGGACATCTCGGTGACAGTGGCACGGATAGACATGGTCGAACGGGTATTGGGCGAATGGAACATCGAGGGCGAGAATGGGGAGATTCTACCTGTAGAACGACGATATATTGAGCAACTACCCTCGGATTGCCTGGAGTGGATACTCGAGGAATGGGAGGCGGAACAGGACCGCCAAAAAAAAACTTCGGCCTAGACGATCCTGATTTTGATAACCGAATACTTTATCGATTAGAGGATATCCCAGCAGGCCGGAATCCTGTATGGGATAAGGTACTAGACAAGGGTGTCCCTGACCTATGGAACTATCACCGAGTGATGAAAGAATACGGATGGATAGCATGGGAAGATTGGCAGTGGATGCCCTTTCTGGTAAAAGAGGGTTTGATTCGATGCATCAATCTGGACAACGAATGGCAGAACAAGAAGCAAGAAGAGGCTCAGAGGAATAGATAATGGCGGCGACATTAGAAGTCTTAATCCGGGCGCAAGATCAAGCGTCAAAAGTTATGAGCGGTGTACAAGCCAATGCAAAAAAAATGGGCGTTGGCATGATGGCTGCGGGTGCAGCTATTACGGGTGGCATGGCGATGTCGGTCAAATCATATGCGGCGGCAGGGGATGAAGTGTCGAAAATGTCTATCCGCACTGGATTCAGTACGGAGGCATTGTCAGAATTAAAATATGCAGCGGAACTGAGCGGCGGCAGCTTGCAAGGAATAGAGAAGGGTTCTAGACGTTTGTCGTCGGCTATTCAGGATTCAAAGGATGGATTGACGGAGAGTGTAAGGGCCTTTGACTCCTTGGGCTTGAGTTGGGAGAGTTTGGTAGGGCAATCACCCGAAGACCAAATGCTGAATGTTATTACTGCATTAGCGAATATGGAAGATGCCACAGAACAATCAGCCTTGGCTCAGGATTTGCTAGGACGTGCAGGCACATCAATGTTGCCGATGCTATGGGATGGTGCTGAGGGCTTGGAGGAGATGAGGAAAGAGGCGCATGAGATGGGGGTTGTATTTGACGCGGAGGCCGCAGAGAAGGCCGTGTTGATGACTGATGAAATGCAAAGGGTGACAGAAAGTATTCGAGGAGTAACGAATGCTATAGCCGAAAACCTCATACCAGCTATCACGCCTATGACGGATAAAATAACGGGAATTATTACCAAGGTATCGGGATGGATGGATGAGAACAAGACGTTATCAAGGACGCTCGTGACGGTGACGGCTGCTGTAGGCGCGATATTGATACCCATGGGATTGATGTTGATACTGTTACCCAAGCTCATGGCGGGTTTTGTGGCATTCAAAGCAGCGATAGCGGTAATCAAGGGCTTGACCGTCGTGCAATGGCTTTGGAATGCTGCATTGAATGCGAATCCTATTGGCCTAGTAGTGATTGCTATAGCTGCTCTAGTAGCAGCAGGGTTGCTCCTATGGCATATGTGGGAGAAGAACCGCAAAGCTGCATTAGTACTGACTGCCGTATTCTCCTTGATGTTCGGGCCTGTAATACCCATGGTGATCATGGTTATCAAAAACTGGGATAAGGTCAAGGAGGCGCTCGGTACATTGCAAGACGCCTTTGTGAATTTCATCGATAAACTCAAGGCGCTATTCGCAACAGTAGCGGATCTTGTAACCGCACCATTCCGCCTAGCGTTTGATGCTGTGCGCGGGATGTATAACTCTATGATCGGGCATATCAGCGGAAAGACGCTATTCGATATTCCCAAAAAAGAAATCCTGGGAAAAACCGTATTCCCGGGATGGAAACTGACAATGCCTGAACTACCTACTATTCCGGCATTGGCTGAAGGTGGCATAGTACGGAAACCTACATTGGCAATGATAGGTGAAAGTGGGCCGGAGGCGGTGGTTCCTCTAGGGAAGAATAATAGGGTAATGCAGGTTCATTTTCATGTGGGGGCCATGATGGGGACAGAGCACGAGGCGCGGGAGTTTGCCAGGATGATAAACACCTATATCTTTGAGGAAGCGCGATTGGGGGGATACTAGGTGGCTATTAACCAATTCCCGTATGCGTTCCCGATATCGTGGGCGGGGCCTTGGCATATGATCGAGGTGGATTGGGATAATAACGGCTCGTTTGCAGGGACCTATGACGATATCACCGCAGATGCAATGTACGCTGAGGTGTCACGAGGAAAAGATGAACGATTGCCATTTGACCGCGTTAAAACCAATACGGGACAAATGTCTCTGACTGTTAAGAATACCGATGAGAAGTATTGCCCAGAGAATTCTGGAGGCGTGTTGTACGGGAATCTACTCCCAAGGCGTCCGGTGCGATTCCGTGTCGAGTACGATGGCGTAGTGTATGAGCAGTTCAGCGGATATATCGAAAATATTATTCCGCACCCTCACAAAGCCGAGCAGACAGCGCGGATACTTTGCGTGGATGGTATGGATTACCTGGGCAGGGCAGATGTACATGTAGTATTACAGGAGAATCAATACTCAGGCACATTGATAGGGCTGCTGCTGGATTCCGCTGGATGGTCTGCGACGAAGCGAAACATTGATACAGGAATCAGTCAATTCACCATCTGGTACGGGCACGGCAAAGGGCTAGATGAGATACGAAAACTGGAAGATTCCGACTTGGGCTTTTTCTATGTTGATGAGACCGGCGACGCTGTATGGGAAGATCGGCATTACCGTTTTGTAACGACACGATGCAGCACGAGTCAAGCGACATTTACTAATAGCATGGTTGATATCACCTATACAGAAGGCGCTCGATCTATCTTCAACGAAGTGCGTTGCCCAGTAACACCACATACACTTGAGAGCGCGGCTGAGATATGGGAGATGGTAGACGTTGCGGGTGGCAATGAACTGGTTGGTGTGCCATTCCTGGAGATAGGGCAGAGCAAGACATTTTGGGCAGAGTTTGCAAACTTTTCCAAGAACATTGTTGACCCCATGGTTGCGTACAATGGAGCGAATTTCAACTACCGAGCGAATGCCGCCGCTGATAATTCGGGGGCAGATGCTACTGGGGATGTGACTTGTACTATCACACCTTATGCAAAATCAGCGAAGGTGGTAGTAACGAACAATGGCGCTATCTCCTGCTACATCACGTCATTGAATATACGAGGCCAAGTGTACACAGATGGGCGTACAGTTAGCGCAAAAGCCGAGGACAGCACGAGCCAGACAACGTACCAGCAACGCACCTTGGTGTTAGAGGGTGAGTATTTTGATGATATGGAAGTAGCTGAGGACATGTGCGATTACATTCTAGCATTGAGGAAAGATCCTCAGCCGGAAATGACTCTTACAATGATGAACAGCGATGCAACGCTGTCGCAAGAAATGTTGCAACGTAAAATATCGGATAGGATTACGGTAGTGCATACAGATTTGGGGGTGAATGACGATTGTTATATCAATAAAATCCACTCTCGTTGGAATATGAATGGTGCTCGAATGTCGACAGTTTGGACAGTAGCCAGGGCTAGTGATGAGCAATACTGGACACTAGGAGGGTCGGCGTTGGGCAGCACAACAAGGTTGGCATTCTGATGACTGAATATATTGTGACGTGGGATACCTACTTCAAAGATCGGCCCGAGACGAGGGCCAAAAGGATGAGGGTAGAAGCGCAAAAGCGAGGCGTTGATCTATGGGCAGAGCCTGAGATCAACAAGGAAATAAAGGTAACCCCACTTGTGGCGCAGGGCGTTTGGCAGGTGCTTTGTCCGTTCTGCTCAGGCGCGGAATTGGCGCGAGAGGACAAGCTGTTCATGTGTCAAAGCTGTTACAATGCCGATGTAGGGCGGAAGTTAATTCTCGCTCCATTTCCCTCATATCGCAAGGGCATAGAAAAAGCGTTGGCGAAGCGTCTGAATCCTCAAACACGGAATTGGACACACGGCGAGACGGTAGGGGACTTAAACAGAGAGAATAAAGAACATAAAAATGACAACGCGACTACATAACCAGCGGCAAAAGGGGGCATAATGGCGTGGGTAGCGCCTGTATCTAGGGCCACGGGATATGTAATTACTGCATCGAATTGGAACGATGTAGGCTATTCCAATTTGCGTTATCTGAAGGGGCTAGATGGTGCGATAACCATCGAGGATGCCATGGAGCTATCCGGGAATCTAACGGTTAGCAAATCCAACTCGTTGATGGTTCTGGAAAATACCGACAAAGCGTCTGGTCAGCAGACAGCAACGATAGCCAAGTATACGAACCGTAACGCAATCATCAATGAGACTGCTGATACAGGTAGCCTGTTAGAGCTTGAGAGGCCATCAGCGACCTCTAAGTTTGGCGTGGATAAAGACGGAGCCTGTACAGCGGTAGGAAATTCAACGATCAGCAAGGCCGACCCTGCCCTGGTTCTGGAGAATACCTCTAAAACGGCTGGTCAACGTCTCGCAACGATAGTCAAGTATACGAACCGTAACGCGATCATCAACGAGACCGCTGATACAGGTAGCCTGTTGGCACTTGAGAGACCGGCGGCTACTTCCAAGTTCGGCGTCGACAAGGATGGGGTGCTGACGGTAGGTGTAATTCCCTCTACGAGGCTGAAGACCAGCACGGGGAGCGCGACAGGGTCTTTAATCGCATCAGTTGGCACCATAGATGTAACGATGAACGATTATACCTTTGCCCCTAGTGTAGTTGCCGATACCGCTACTAGCCCTGCCCAAGTATTTACTAGCCCCAAGCATGGAACTAGCAACCCTAGCGACACAATAGGATGTCTGAGATTAAACAATGAAAATGGAAGCGCGAGGGATTATTGGGTCAACTGGCGATATGTGACCGCCTCTGGTAATCCTGAGATTTGGATCGGGCTTGATAGTGATGGCAAAATAGCAAGTGTGTGGGAAGCTGAAGACCCACCTCCTACCAGTCCACCGATTGACTCCCATGGCATTACTAAATTGATAAAACTGAATCCCGATACTGCAAACCTGATGGCGATGCGAAAAGCTGCCGATAATAAATTAGGTGAGGCAATTCTAAAAAGCGATATCACCAATGGCAAGCTGTCATTCAGAGGATTTGAGCTGACGGTAGAGATCAGGAATAAAGAGGATGTGCCAAGACTAAAGAGAGTAAAGCGGACTATAACCAAAACAATCAAAGAGCAAGTTCTGGTGATGATAGAGCAGAATTTCTTTAGTGAATCCGAAGGACGATGGGAAACAAGAAAAACCCCCAAAACTGAATCAAACCCGATGCCCAGATTCCGGTTGACCGAGCCGAAACTTGGGGAGGGTAGCCCTATCGAGCAATATGAGGTGCTTGAAGAGCAGCCGGTATTCGAGGAAAAAGAGATAGAGATTGAAGAGGTAATTGAATATGAGGTCGCCGTTGATACCTGTTAGAATAATGCGAAGAAACGACGAACCGACTGCTCGACACAAAGCGTGCCAGTGTGACATCCTACCGGACGATTGCCCCATGGCGAGGGAATTACTCAACATTAAAAACAATCATTTGCAACATCTGAACGATAAGGTCAGAAACGTTTTGGGGATGCAGTTGATGATATTCGCGGCGCTGGTAGTGGCGATTATTATGAAGTGAGCATTGTATGCCATCAGAACGCAAGAGATGGGTAATCCGACGATTACCCTATATCGAGATAGCCCGCAAGGGAAAAATCTCAGAACTTGAGTACAAGGTTGGAATGCAGGCTGCTATCATAGAGCAACTCAGGGAAGACCTCAGTTTGTCGCGGTACAAATCTGAAAGATCAAGGTGGCCATAAAAGATGAGTAAGCGAGGCAGACCGTTATTGGGACCTGGGAGTGAGGGGCCGATGTATACCAGCATCCGTATGGCAGGCCATCGGCGGACTGTACATGTTGTTTCTGAGCAGGAGCGGGGAACTTGGGAAAAGCATAGCGGAAATTCCCGCAAGCTGTACATCAAAGCGGATGGGGAACATGGGCGATATGGTGATGAGCAAGTGATACAAGAGGCAATCGGTAGCTCGGGATATGAGGTAAGGTAAAATGGGCAAGATTCTTAAAGATGCGCTAGGCAGCACATTAACGCAGACTGAGGGCGAAGATATAGCCTATAGCGCACAACGGACGGCTACGTTCGCTGTAGCGGCAAGTGACGATCTTGATGCTGGTAAGGACGCAGCAGATTATCTTGGTGATGGAACAGCGGATGATGTGGAGATTCAGGCACCGGTTACTGTATTGGCTGGCAATGGCGGCGATGTGGCGTTATCAAAGGGGACGTTCACCTTGGCGGCATATTTGCAGTTGAATAATTCGCTAGTGCTAAGCGGCGCAGGATCTTACGCGACATTGCTACAACGAGCATCGGCGGCAACAACCTTGTACAACTTAATAGTCAATGAAAATGGTTTGCCTGATGGATCAGGAGGGGCAGGGAATTCATGGATTGTTATTGAGAAGCTAACTTGTGACGGCACTTTTGATGGAAGCCCATCGGCGGGTAACGTAGGGGCACAGATAGACTTAGCCTTTGCTACCAATTGCATTGTTCGTGATGTGCGCTCGATCAATGCATATAAGCATTGTTTTGAGGCGGCGCGTAGCCAAGATGTGCATTTTGAAAGATGTTATGGGAACAAATCGGGCGATGATATCTTTTCCGCAACGGACTATTCCCACCCATGCGGGACTTCCGGTGTGTCGGAATCTACGCGCATTTATTTCACAAATTGCTACGCTACAGGGGCATCAAATAGCTCATATGAGGTGGATGATGGGCCTTTTGGAATTTGGTACATTCAGTGCCATGTTGCTGATAAGGATTTCAACATCCACTGCCATGCTGGAGAGGTAACGCCTAAGCGCATCCACTATATCAATTGCACAGGAAACAACTACGGGGGTTGCTTTACAATTGCAGGGCGTGATGACTATAGCGACCAAAGTGAAAACATCAGCATAATCAATCCCAATATCACCGGAGCTATCAATTTATCATCCACAAAGAACGTGACCGTCCTCGGTGGGCATGTGAGGAACCCATGGGAAAGTGGCTATCCTGGATCACAGTGGGAATATGTTGGGCTCACATTACAACGAGAAGTAAGTGGCGTTAATGTACTAGGGACACGCTTTGACAATATCGGGTATAGATCCATTTCGATTACCAGTAATAGTCATACTATTTCTGATGTACGTATACAAGGCTGTGGCTTTTCCACCACGAGGCGCGAGATGATATGGCTGGCAGCACAAGCAGGCTACGCAGTAGACGGACTACGCATTCTGGATAATACATTTGCGGATAAGCCATCTGAACGCGGGGACCAGGTGCATTTCGATGTTGACGAAGACGTAACCCACGTAAACATTAGTCGCAATCTTTTCCTAGGCTCATCTCTTGATGAGAATATTGAGATTGACTGCAATAGTAAGGATTTTTCTGGAATCATCGAGGGCAACGTGTTCTCGGGGAGCACGAATACTATCACCCACACTGGCACCAACACAGGGCATTTAGATATCAGGAATAATGATGGGCTTGTCTCGTCCGGAGACGTGATAACTATTCCGAAAACCATAGACCACGCTGATATCATCGATGATGGGGGGGCTTCGGGACACATAGACTTTGACGATGATATCCCTGCTGGTTCGCTTGTTAAGGCTGTCAACAGCGCTCCCTCAACAGCATTTAATTCCGATGACACCACCACGTTGACAATGATGATCGGATACGTGGGCGATCTGGACGCATTCAATCTCACAGCTGACCCTGGTGAGAACATGTTCAACCATACAACCGATGCGTTTTGGGGTGAGAGTGATTGCCAGGCACACATTGTCACAACCGCGAAAACCCCAAGGGTAACGTTCACCGAGGATAATGATATTACACATATCATTAGTGGTGGCAATGCCCAGGGCGCAGTTACACTGGCAATCACGTACATGAAGGCGTGACCCCAACTACTAGAGAACCCTCTGCTTAATTTCCGTTAATTACCATCTAGATGTGTAAACTCACGTGGATAAACTTGACATATGTATAGGCATATGCCATGATAACTGTAAGGAGATATGCCGATGTATGAGATTGATATCAGGGATGTCCGGGCAGAATTAGGTCTGACGCAAGAGAAATTAGCAAAACGCCTGGGCGTGTCGGTCACAACAATCAGCCGGTGGGAAAGGGGAGCGCACAAACCAAGTTCACTAGCTATTTGGCAATTGCGTAAGCTTCAACATGCAGCACTAGAGCATGACAGAACCGTCAGAGCACGAGCTAGAGGCAGAACAAATTGAAATCGCCACCAGGAACGACGCATGCTGACAGACTCCAAAAGATGATTGAATCTACACCCACTCTCAAGAGATTGCTGCGGATTCCTGGAGAGGAGCGCCGACGGAGAGCGCGTGAGAGGAGGAATGATTTGAAGAAATCTCAAGCGGACAGGAGAAAAGCGCTTGAGGCTGAGTTTGCTGAGGGCCATGTGGAGGCTGCTAAGCATAGCTGTGACGACATGGGGCGATTGGCGTACGAGTTGGGCTGGGCGAAACAGATATGCCGTGGACTCCTGTACGAGATTGAGGCACAGGAGGAGGTGCAGGAGAGGAATGCTAACAATGGGGGGCCGGAACTGGGATGAGCTATTGGATGAAATTAACCCTGATGCGAATAGGTTACTAGTGATTCCCGCAAACGAGCGGCGCAAGAGGGCGAGGAAATCGGCAGCGAGGCGGCGGGAACTTGGGATTACATTTGAGGAACGAACGATTCCGGGCACCACGTGCGCGAAGCACATAATGTTAGATGAGGAGAATGAATGAACAGTAAACCGACACTATCAGCTTCAAAATTGAACATGCTGTTCCGTTGCGCGGAGCAGTACCGCCGACGATACATTGAGGGAGAGATCCTACCACCAGGCGTAAATTTGCCGGTGGGAACCAGTGTTCACAAAGCCGCTGAAATGAATCTCCAACACTGGATGGAAACTGAGCAGTACATCACCCTAGAAGAAGCATGTGAGGTAGCGCGGGATACATTCGAGTACGAATGGCAGAACACCGGTGTTAAGTTCACTGAGGAGGAAGTAGAGCAAGGGATGACAGCGGTCAAAGGCGCGGCGGTTGATGACTGTGTGCGGATGTCGGTAGTCCATTACAACAGAGTCGCGCCGCTCATGAGGCCCGTAGCGCTTGAACGGTTCTGGAGAATAGAGCTTGCTAGATTCCCATTCGATCTGTCCGGGAAGACCGACCTTGAGGACAGCACGAGGGTACGCGACCTCAAGGTGACAGGGAAAACCCCTTCGCAGGATGCAGCTGATACTAGCCTGCAGCTCACATTGTACGCGATGGCATTCGCTCATCAATACAATAATCCACCCCATTCGGTCTGCTTGGATAATCTGGTCAAGCTCAAGACGGCGAAATACGTGCCATTGGAATCTACGAGAGAGGCAAGGCATTTCACGGCGGCGCTTCGGCGGGTTGAGATAGCCGCTGAGCTTATCGCTAAGGAGGTATGGATACCGGCGAGGGTGGATGATTGGTCATGTACACCGAAGTGGTGCGGATATCACGACACCTGCAAATACGCGCATGGCTGGAAGCAATATACAGGAGGAAACGGAGTATGACATTCGGGCACGAATTGGCAGTAACAGAGCAATCCGAATCAACAGAGCTAGCAAGATTGCCGGTAGAGATTGAGGTTCAGAAAACGATAGAGGCTGCTGTGATCCTCTCCCGGAAATTCCCGCGTGACGAGATGAAAGCCTACGAGAAGCTGATGCAGTCTTGCCGGAGACCTAGCTTTGCGGAGGAGGTTACTTACGCATTCCCGCGAGGTGGTAAGACTATCAAGGGGCCGTCGATCAATGTAGCACGTGAGGCCATGCGGTGTTGGGGCAACATGCGGTATGGCTGGGATGTTATAACGTCAGATGGGGAAAGCGAGAAAATCAGGGCTTGGGCATGGGACATGGAGTGGAATACCTATGTTCAGATGGAGGATGAGTTCCGGCTGTTGATCTATCGCAAGAACAAAGATGGGCAAGGCGGTGGTTCTTGGCTGAAACCCGACGAAAGGGACGCTCGGGAGCTACGGAACAGGCGAGGAGCTACGGCGTTGAGAGGATGCCTGCTGCAATTATTGCCCAAGGATCTAATCGAGGATGCCCAGCTACTGGCCACTGAGACACTGCGAGGGCAGGCGGCAAAGAGTGTAGATGCCACAATCAAGGCGTTGATCAAGGCATTCCAGCCACTGAATGTTAGCGTAGAGGAGCTTGAGGCATATTTGGGCCACGATCTGAAATCATCCACTGCGGAAGAACTCGTGGACTTGCAACAGATCGGCAAAGCCATTAAGGATGGCCAAGCCAAAAAGGCCGAGTTTTTCGCGCCGGTGCCAGTACAGCCGCCAGCACACGCGAAAGAGGGAGGATTGTCACTGACTGATGTAATGATGCAACCGCCCAAAGCTGTTGAGATGCTGGGACAACTGGCAGAGGTGCTGACAGACACACCGATAGACGATCTAGGGGCACTGATGGAATATGCTTGGCATACCTACAAGTTGCCGCCTAGCCAGGTCGCGGTTTGTCTAGGGGTGCCAGTTGTCAATGAAAAAACGGTGGCGGATTTTCAGGCTGCCAAGGTGCAGCTGGATGAGGCCATGAATAAGGGGGATTGATCATGGAATGGATTAGTGTGGAAGACCGGTTGCCTGAAGAGTGCCAATCAGTAGTACTAGTGAACATCCATAGATGGGAGAACACGGCGGGTGATTGGGGTCGAAATGTTTTAGATGTTGGCTATCTAAATAGATGGGGGGGAAAACTGATGGAACCACACTGGAGTATTCGGGGGGAACGGGCACAAACTATTAAAGCATACACCCATTGGATGCCGTTGCCGGATAGCCCGACTAGAGAGGAAAAAGTGGTAATTAACGAATATGGCTTTCCCTGCAATAACGTGGAGTGCAATTTAACAATCCTCAATAACGGGGAGGAGACAACAGAATGATTGACTATGAAATCGACTTCGAGGCATCCTACCACGAGTTGAGAGCGTGGGTATTGAACGAGGGCTACGAGTTTGGCCTACTGCCCAATCTAGTGATGGAAAAAGAGCCACTGGATGAGGAGCCTGAGCTTGAGTGCGAGATATCGCGGCTCAATGCTGAGGCAGTCGCTTTGTGTGATGAGTCAACGCGAATTAGGAATGAGGTTGACCTGTTCAGACTGAAATCGTACTTCCTCTATGAGGAGGGGTGGCGATGCAAGGAAAAGGCGGTCGGTTTGGAAAAGGATGAGGGCATTTTAGTGCTTCACGTCTTCGAAGTGTATGAAGTTCCATTTTAAAACTACTCCATCATTAGATAAAGAAGGAGGGAAACGGCATTATGACAGACACGCCAATCAATCAAATGGTTTCAGCGTATGAGGTTGCGCGTATCCTGGGCATTAATCGCCAAACGTTGTACAGATGGGTCAATTTGGGAGTACTGCAGGGCTTCCGAGCCGGTGGCCACGGACATTGGAAAATGCGATGGGGCGACCTACTTGAGTATATCGAGAATGCAAGGGAATGAATGCCGTGGGAGGTGAAATGTCCGAAGTGGAAGAGAAGCCTAATTGTTACAGGTGCACGCATCGAAGAATTGTCCCTGGGGATGCTCATTCGAGTTGTAAAAATGCTAAAGCAAAAGTTTCAGGAGTCGAGTACGGGATAAGAAATGGCTGGTTTATGTGGCCGTACAATTTTGATCCCGTGTGGGTGATATCCTGTGATGGATTCTCTGCAAAGGAGGTTTAAGGTAATGAACGCATTTGAAAGAGAAGAGCAAGGGTTGGAGGATGAATATAACAATGGCGACATATCTCTTGCTGAGTACAACAGGCGAATGATGGAACTCCATAGAGACTACAGGCAACAGGCTCACGAGGCGGGGCAGGCTGCCTATGACGAAGAAATGAGCCGATGGTGAGGAATGCAAAAGGAGCTATCGATGGATAACATAAAGTATTTAGAATGCGATGTGGAGGTGATGGTGTTGGAGGAAACCAAATTGGGATATATCGTTGACTATGTGATGCACGACGAAGAAACCGGAGAGGATTTTATTGATAATCGCCCGTTCTTTGTGGATAAAGTTTTCGACAGTGCGCCGACATATAAATACGATGCGAAGGTGGTTCTCTTGCAACGACAGATAGAGGAATTGGAAGCGCTCGAAAAGGAACTCGCCAGCCAGATAACGTCCATTCAGGATCGAGGGAAGTACAAACAGTATGAACAATTGCGCTTACTGGATGATTTTCTGGATGGGAAAATAACCCACTATGTGGAAATACGCTATCAATCTCCCAAAATATTAGAGTTTAAGGAATCACATTGCAGCGTGAATAGGGATGAGCTACGCCTCTTGAGCCTTTTTGGGTGCAGCAATGGAAATCTCGAATGGCGATTGAATCAATACAAAGATGGATCAGGCTCGTATGTAACTGTAATCCCATGCACATCATATGATATGGCGTTGGAGGAAGCGCAAGAGTGCATTGATTTGCAAGCAGATAAAGAACCTAGCGAATATGTCATACAATCTGCACAGAAATACGGGTTACGGTTGCCCCAGGGATACATAGAGAGATGGGCTGCTGAGAGAGTGAAAATAAACGAAAACGCTATTGTCGCCCTCTCGAATAAGATTGAGTATCACAAAAAGGAAATAGATGAGTTGAAAGGGACTGAATGCGCGTAATGCCAATAGATTAAATACGGGGGCATCCCAACCGTCAAGCATTCCTTGTCGGTTGGAACAGGGTAGCAGTTGTAAAGTAATTCTTTATAACTGAATGGAACACGAGGGGGAGAGATGAAAGCGCACCCAATAATTTTCAACGACGAGATGGTACGGGCCATCCTTGCTGACAAGAAGACGCAGACACGGAGGGTGGTGAAACCTGCATTGTGGCCGATATTGGACGAGAGTAATTATGTCAACGGCTGGCCAAGCCTAGATATGCTGGATTTTGAGATCCCTTGCCCGTTCGGTCGGGTCGGCTCGGAATTATGGGTGAAGGAGACTTGGGCTTATTGCGATGAGATAGAGCACTACAACCAGTTATTAGGGGAAGATCGTAGAGCTTTGTATAGGGCTACTGACCCCGACTACTGGGTGCGCCGTTGGCGCCCCTCAAGATTTATGCCTCGTTGTGCAAGCAGGATCACCCTGGAGATAACAGGAATCAGGGTTGAGAAGTTGCAGGCGATCACAGCGAACGATATCAATGCAGAAGGATACCCATACCAAATGGATCAAGGAGGTCCTGTGGGGTTGCTGTGGTATATGGGACTCTGGGATTCCATCAATGCCAAGCGAGGTTATGGGTGGGATACTAATTGCTGGTGCTGGGTGCTTGAGTTCCGAAAGATGGAGGGTGAATGGCCTTAATACCGGAAAACAAAGAATATGATGAAGCATCAAGGGTATTTACGCAACTTGTTGATGTTGTACAAGCTGTAGTCGATTGGAACACAGAATACCCGTCCAGCCGGATTTATTGCGAATCTGAAATTCGCAAGATAGCAGCAGAAATGGATGTGATTTTTGAGAAAGCAAAGGTCGCTCTTGCTGATGCCCAGCAAAAGGAGGAGTGATGGCAGAACAATCACCCATACCCGCAGATTTGTACCGCCTTTATAAAGAGGTGGAGGCAAAGCTAAAGCTAATGTTGATTGTCGAGGCAAATAATAAATGTGGAGGTTGAGATGGATTTAACACAAGAGAACAAAGAACACATTGACGGAATGGATTATGACTCGCTACTCAGAGCGTGGCGATATGCTTCAGCGGGGGATGCTTGGTTCCGAGGCGAGACAGGCATTTACTGGGGGAAGCGGATGGCTGAATTAAGGGCTGCAGGGGCTGATCATGTTGGCGCGTCAAAGCGTATCGGATGGGATGGCTGAGAATAGAGGGATAATTAAATTTTGAAGGAGGAACAAATCCATGGGTAATTGGAGAACCGTAAACATCGTGGGCCATTGTAGTGAGGAGGATGTGGCAGCACTGGGCGAGGCGCTGAAACCTGGTAAAGATTATAAGAACTTTCATTGCCTTGTTATCGGGGGGGTCTGTGGCTTACCCAACTGGGCGGACGTAACCATCAACGCAACTGGGAACCTAGCCGAAAGGGATTATACAGTGGATGAAGTGAGAGAGCAGCTTGAGCGACTTGCCAAGGTTGCCCCATCATTGGCAGTAAAAGTTCATTGCGGCAACGATCATGAATCAACCGAGTGTATCAACACAATCACATTAGAAGATGGCAAAGCCACAGTTGGCGATCCTGAAATCCTTGAAATTGAGCCGATTAGTGATGAGTAAATGAAATCCAATTTTATGAATCTTATACAGTCTCTCTAACCTATCCCTAATTTATGTCAACTCCCCCTACTACACCTCAAGACTTTTACCTATTCCACTATATCTTTATACATGCTATAATCTGCGTAGGGGGATAATTATGGATACATTACAAAGCGTTAACTTGGAGGCAATCAGACGTAGCGACAGGGCCAAGGAACGGTACAGACAAAACTACCGACTACTCAGGGACGAAGGCTTCACATATCGCCAGGCTGATGTGATGGCGCATTGGTCGCGGTTGAGGATCGACAATGCAATCAAGGAAATGAGGATGGATAAAGGCAAGGTGGAAGACGACGCGGGGGAATCGGATGGCCAGACCTAGGAAGCAGACCGTTGATTACTTCCCACATGCCGCATTGCACAAAAAGACTCTGTTTATCCTTGAGCAAAAGTATGGCAATGATGGGTATGCGTTCTGGTTCAAGCTATTGGAGATGCTTGCTAGTACTGATGGACACTATCTTGACTGCAATGATTCTTCAACGCGGGAGTTTCTACAGGCAATAACTCATCTAAGCGAAGATATCTGTGGTGAGATACTCAATCTACTGGCAAGATTGGATGCAATTGATGGTGAATTATGGCAAGAGCATATTATCTGGAGTCAAAACTTTGTTGATGGAGTCGCGTCAGTTTACAACAATCGGCGCACAGATGTTCCATGCAAACCGGATAAATACAAACAGAAACCGCACTCAGCTGAGTTTCTACATGTAGAAACCCAGCCCAGCGTGGATTCTTACATGCAGCCTACATACAAAAATCCATACAGTATAGGAGAGGAAACTATAGTAGAAGAAACTATAGAAGAACCTTCGCGCAATTTTGCTTTTTGTGAGACCACAAAGAAGATTGTTAAAGAGGTGCCAAACATCACCGAGTACTTCAGGATTTTTTGGAGTGCTTACCCCAAAAAGCGCGGCAAAGGGCAGGCTGAGAAGGCATTCGCGAAGGCTTTCAAGGAAGCTGCAAAACGCGGACTTTCGCCTGATGAATTCTTTGCGCAAATATCTACAGCCTTAGAACGAGCCAAAAATTCGGCTGATTGGCGGGAGAAGGACGGCAAGTATATCCCTTATCCTGCAAAGTGGCTCAATGGCAAAATGTGGGAAGATGAGTACAGCGGGACAGGGCAGACGTCTTACGCTTGTGATACGCAGCAGGATAAGCCGCCAATTGATAACAGAACCGATGAAGAGGTTGAGATTGACTCTCGTCGTTTCTGGGCGGCTAAGTGCGATGCTAAAGAATGGGGGCATTCGCATTGGGGACAGGCGGGGATACTGCAGGCCGATTACTTACCGGATCCTGAATATCTGGAGAGCCGTGCTCCTCCGTAGACTGAGCCATGGGTCAATCTAAATTTTGGGAGGTTATCCAATGGATTCGCGACTTGAAGCAGCATCCGGACTGATCACAAAAGAGTGGCAGGAGATGATTAAGCGCCGAAAGGAGTCTGTCCTAGTTCCGTCAGCGAAAGATGAGGACCGTAACGCAGCATGCCTTACGTGTAATGATATGCATTGGGTTTACAAAAATGCGCCCTTTGGCCATCCAGACTTTGGGAAAGCGTTCCCGTGCCCTCACTGTGATGATGACAAAACGTCTCGAATGCTGAAATACAGCGGGATCCCGAATGCCAGAAGGGAAATGAATTTTACCTGCTGGAAATCAGCATTTGGAGCAGATGAAGCGATGAATATGGCCTACGCGCTAGCCAAAGGCGAAACCAATTACAAGCTCCTGTTGATCCATGGGGATTACGGGTGCGGAAAAACGCACATCGCTTTTGCCTCATGCCTGCATATCATTCGCGATCGTGGCATCAAGGCGAAATTTTGGCGTATTACGCAGTTGCTAGAGGAGATGCGGCGCGGGATAAATGGCGAGAGCCCCATATCTGCTGATGAGCTATTGGCTGAGTGTAAAGCAGTGCCATTTTTGGCGCTGGATGATATGGGCGTTGAAATGGGGACAGACTGGCAGAGACAGCAAGTTGAGGAGATCATCCTGCATCGATACGAGGAGGAAATGCCAACGGTGGCAACTACGAACGATCTTAACCGAATCACACCCCGCTTACGGAGCAAGTTTACGGATGCACAGCGGTCGCGCACAGTGCATAACAGGGCCTGGGACTTCAGGCGTAGGGCTTGATAGGGCCCCTGGGTGGCTTCGCTGTCATGCCTCTGCTGCCTAATGCCTAAGGATATCGGTTGGAGGGGCAACACCCTTGTTTTTTAGCGCGTTGGAGGCCTTAGCGTGGATCGACTCGTACGACTTGCACTCCAAGCGCATTGGCCAACACTTCAAGCCGACCTTCGGAAATTGAGGCTCGGTACAAATCGTGCTTTCCCCAGTATTTTTTTCGCTCGTTGAGCGACCACCACGCCCGCTTGTATCCAACATTGATTAGCCAGTTCCGGCAATACTCACAAGCCTCATGCTCCATGCGGTAGGTAGGGCCAGTTCCCCCACAGAGGATACATGAGCCAGGTTTATATGTGAAGTGAGGTGGCGCGTTATCATCCATGCACAATGTCTAGCACATCTGGCCTGATAGGTAAAGTGTACTTCCCTTAACTCCCATATTCACGCAATATTCACGCTCTATCCATTGACATCATGATAACTATGATATATAATATAAACATAGTAAAGGGAGGGACAAGAAATGTCAGAAATCAAGGCAACAGCTCACATCAAATCAGACAGATCTGAGATCCGTATTGAGGTCTGGTCTTGGGACGATAAAGTTGGGGTGCCGCCAGAGCTGGCGGCTACACTAATCAGCCGTGGGTATATCAATACCGGCGATGCTATCCATGGTTACAGGCTCACAACCGAGCCCACGCACGGCAAGACCGAGATGGCTTGGCTCATAGAGATCGGGATCGAGCTGGGGACAGGTGGATTCTACGAGTAGCCCTAAGCCCGAATGAATATTGAGAACCTGACTCGGATGAGCAGGCATAAGGAGGGGAAATGGGAGCCAAAGAAAGAAAAGCCATGCTCAAGGACTTGGCAGTTCTGGTGAAACAAGCCAACGATAAGACCGACGAGTTGGAAGCTACGATTGGTGACATCAATGATCTTATGATAGGTATTGGAGATGATGCGGATGAAAGCGCTGACTTTCTAGCAGAACGTTTCGAGAATCGCGCCGATGTGCTCCGAGAGAAGTTCGCCATACTCAGTGAGTTAGATGAGACACCCGCATTTGAGGTCGATAACATTCGCGACTGGCTCAACAGCATCAGTGAGGGAATCAGTATGATTGGGCTGCAAACAAGCGGAGGCCCGAATGGAGGGAATTAGCCGGATAGATAGCACCGATTCTCGTTCACATGGATGGTATGTGCGCGTGTATCACCCACAACGGGTAACACATAGCCGGTTTTTCTCTGATATGAAATACGGAGGATTGCTAAGTGCACGGCGGAAAGCTGTCGCGTACCGTAAAAAATACATAGAAGAGCACAAAGGTACACTGGCTGTACGCAATCCACGCAAAAAACGTGTTCCGCAATCAAACAATACTACAGGAGTGCTCGGGGTGAGCTTCACGCTGAGACTCTCGAAAAATAGAGAACGACGAGAGCCTGCTTATCAAGTTACGTGGACATCCCTAGAGAGTGGCAAAACCATCCGACACTCTACGATGTTCTATATCCATCATTATGCATCCCAGGAACAGGCGCTTGCAGTGGCAACCAGTTTTCGTCGACACTGGGAAGCCTCAGTCTGACTCCAATTTACACACTTTATTCACACCTTATTCATTGACATCAAGATTATCATGATATATAATATAAACATAGTAAGGACGGGAACAAAAGGGAGGACAAACGATGGAAAAGCAGACATTTACAGCAGAGGAGATAGTCAGGTTTTTTGAGGAAAGGAACATCGAGCCAGACAGCACATTTTGCGCTGCTGCGGGGCAAGACTGGGGGTTTGTATCAGCTTGGGAGTTACCCAATAACAGAGGATACATCATCAGATATGGAAATAATGGGGGAACGGCCTCTATTTTTTCGGCCAGCGCCGACCTGAGCGAGTGGTTGCTGGATGATGATCTTTACGGCATATACAGGCTGATAGAGCAAGCCCAAATACTAGGGATCGATGAGGTAGCAGATGCAGACGACGAGGACAAAGGCCCTTTCGGTATCTTGGTATCACGAGACTATTACGGAGGGATCTCTATAACCACTGGGTTGATTGGTGAATACACCGGAGACTACCTAGAATTCGACACCATCGAGGAGGCTCAAGAGTGGATTGACGACAAGGAGGAGGGTATTTACCATCTTTCCCACAACGAGTCAGGAAGACCTACATACAAGATTGTAGCAGCTTAACCCCTGCGGCCTGGGACAGCCCCAAGCCAGAGGGATTAAGAGAAGGAGGAAACAAGATGTACATGGATCAAGATACGGCAACTTTGGCAGATGGATACTATGGTAGTGACTACTACAGGTGTGCGGTAGGCAGTACCACATGGGCACGAAGGATTAAGAAAGGGAAAGGCTGGCATAAGAATCTAAGGAGGCAAACAACAGATGGACAGGCCACAGGCATGGAGGTGCATAAGATGTGGATTTATTTTGCTTAACCTGGAGATGCAGCAGCTCCGTTTTGATTACGGTTGCCCTCGTTGCGGGGAATCGTTTAGCAATTTCACACTACAAGAGGCAAAGGAGGAAAATTGAACAGTCAAGAAACATTACGGAAACCAGTGGAACCGGAGCACATGCAGGAGCTTTGTCGACGAGCCTATATTAGCTGGACTGAAGCTCACAACGGGAGGAAGTTAATCAGCGAGTGCCTGTCCGGAAACGAGCAGAGCGACGAAAAGAACGAGGAGGCGAAATGAAGGCTTATATTTTGAGGGATATTCCGGAGAAAACGTGGCAACAGACCAAACATATAGCTATCGAGGAGAATACCAGCGCACGATTAGTTGTTATTCGCGCTCTGGAGGAGTATGTCGAGAAAAGGCTCGATTTAGTCGAGGCGGCAAAGGGAGGGAAACAGCATGTCTAAAACGATTATTGTTCGCAGAACAGGGCAAGCTCCACTGCGAGTTAATGGTGAGGTGATTGCAAGCTCCAGCAGTTCGCTAAACAATGCTAGCCCATTGTATAGCGGTAACACTGGCCTTGCCGAACGTGTGCAAGTGATCCGTATTGATAAAAGCAAAATGGTGGTAGCAATCGAACATGTAACACTGTGGCAAGGTGAGCATGACACCTATGAGGCGGCTGTGCTGTCATCTCCTTTTGAATGTATAGAGTACCTATCTGATCGGGTGCCAGGATGGATGCTTGAGGAACTGATAGATGAACTAGGTGAGGATACGGTTGCTGAATGTGGAATAGGGGAACTGCGAATATCTCCCGATAGAATCATGGCTTCCACTGGAAATGCCCTGATTTTGCATTCCACGCTCTGCTATGGTAAACAAATGGGATGAAAACAGAAGCTGCGGTCAAATGCGCTTACAGCCAGATGATGCCCATTGAACAGATAATTCCTAACCCGCGTAACCCAAACACTCATCCTGCAAAGCAAATCACATTGCTCGGAAAAGTCATAAAGGCGCAGGGTTGGCGGTCACCTATTACAGTTAGCAATCTTTCCGGATTCATAGTCAGGGGACATGCCAGGCTTGAAGCTGCACATCTGATAGGATGCACTCAATGTCCTGTTGATTTTCAGGACTACGATACTGAGGCTCAGGAATGGGCTGACATGATTGCAGACAATAAAATTGCTGAGCTGGCTGAACTAGACCCGCTGAAACTGAAGGACATATTGGGGGAGCTTGATCTTAGCGGCCTTGATATGGATTTGACAGGGTTCGGCGGGAAAGAAATCGATGAGTTGATGGCTCAGTTCTTCGTGCCGAACGAAGGATTAACCGATGAAGATGAAGTCCCCAATGCTCCGGAGGAACCGATTTGTAACCCTGGTGACCTATGGCAGTTAGGGAAGCACAGACTGCTGTGTGGGAATGCGACGGTGGTGACAGACGTTGAGAGGCTGATGGGGGGTGAGGAAGCTGACATGGTGTTTACCGATCCTCCTTATGGAATTGGCTATGAATATATAAGCCATGATGATGCTGATAACCAAGAAAATGCTTTGCTTGTGGAGGACGCCTTTAATTTATTTAGCTGCGGCAAAGTTTGGACTTGTGGAAAGATGAATCTTGCGAGAGACATAACAAGATTTGGGGAGGCTAAAGTTGTTGTGTGGTATAAGAAATTTGCACAAGCTGGCAGTGGGCTTGGGGGCGCATCAACGTGGGAACCAGTTTTAGTAGTTTCCCCAAAAATAAAACAGCTGAATAACGACGTTTTAGAGATTCCTACTGATAGGGAGCCAGGGTTAAGAGAGAAACATAGTTGCCCAAAACCAGTAGCGTTATATGTTGAGCTTATCAAATCTTTTTCTAACTCGAATTGTAATATAGTCGATCCATTCGGGGGGTCTGGCTCAACACTCATTGCCTGTGAAAAACTAGGCCGTAGGTGTTTTATAATGGAAATCGAATCAAGATATTGTGATGTGATAGTTAAAAGATGGGAACAATACACAGGGAAGAATGCAGTGTTGTCAACAGAAGTAAACGTCAGTGGTCAGTGAGTAGCTTTGGTAGATATCTTGCAGTCCTAAAGCAAATCAGGGTCGAACGGGGCGAATATTGCGAATGCTGCCAAGCTCCTGCAAAGCATGGGCATCATATCATCCGAGTGGGTGAAACGAGTATTCATAGTGAGTTGGTGTATCATCCTGCTAATATTATGCTGTTATGCGACGATTGCCACGCGCTGATGCACCCGCTGATAAGGAATATATGCGAATGGGGGATAGCGAGGAAAGACCGAGGGCAAATGCTAATTCGCCGGACTTAAATAACCCAGATGAAGTACTGAGAGCGCTTCTTGCGATTGAATGGGAACGGCTAGAAACGGCAAAGAGAATTGAGCGGGAAAGGAACATTGTCTTTCCGGAGACGACTGTGATTATCCGAGATATTCAGAAGCTGATGGCGGCATTGGAAAAGAAAGATGATTCAATTGACGACTGGCCTCTGAATTTATAGCATATTGGGTGGCGGGAGGAATGGCTAAAATCGGACACAGCTATTACACAGGGCAGTATGAGCGAATTAGTTGATAAACAACGGAAGAATAAAAAGAAGCAGCCACGTGGTAGAGGTTGGCCAAAAGGTCAATCAGGCAATCCCAAAGGGAGGCCACGGAAAGAGGTATGTATTACCTCCGGACTCAAGGAATTACTTCTGTCTGTGCCACCGATTACCGACAAGAATGGCAACGCTAATAAGCGCACTGGGGTCGAGCTTGTTACGTTGGCATGGCTTCAAGGCATGCTGAAGGGGAATCCTGTTTTAATAAAAGAGGCCCTTGAGAGGATCGAGGGGAAGATACCTCAAGCTCTCACAGGGGTGGATGGTGGGCCGATAATCACAACGCGTATAATCATGAAAGATTATGCAGCAGTTCAGGGAGATCAAGGGCAGCGAAGTAAAGATACACTTGCACCCAGGGCAGACGAGGGCGGCGGATAGTGAAGCACGGTTTATTTGTGTCCTGTCCGGATCGCAGAGTGGAAAAACTTGTTTTGGGCCGGAATGGGTCTATGATGAAATCCAGCGGATAAACACTCAATCAGGGCCACCACCATCGGGGCAGACATATGACTTCCTTATTGTAACCGCATCTTTTCCTCTTCTCAATCTTAAATTACTGCCTGAATTCCTCTACACTTTCAAGACGTTGTACAACCTTGGCGAGTACAGCAAAAGCGACAAAACCTTTCTTTTTCATGACGGTTCATGGCGGATCATTTTTGGTTCCGCTGATAATGCGGACTCACTGGAATCAGCCACAGCTAAGGGCGCATGGTTGGATGAGGCTGGGCAGAAGCGCTTCGGACGAGACTCATGGGATGCTGTGCTACGGCGGTTATCGATTAACCAGGGCCGTGCACTCATAACTACAACAATCTATCTATACGATTGGCTGAAGTATGAGGTTTATGACAGGGCGTTAAAGGGCCATCATGACTATGAATTGATCCAGTTCGAAAGCATCATGAACCCTGCATTCCCAAGAGAGGAATTTGAGGCTGCTAAAGAGCGGTTGCCTAAATGGAAGTTCGACATGTTCTATCGTGGCGTGTACTCCAAGCCAGCGGGGATGATTTATGACGCTTTTGATGAGGATGTTTGTAGAATTAGCCGCTTCCCTATACCGCAGGAATGGCCGCGATATGTGGGTTGCGATTTTGGCGGCGTGAACACGGCGGCTATGTGGTATGCTAAGAATCCAGAAACCCAGAACATCTACGCATATCGTGAGTACCATCGGGGCGGGATGACATCGAAGAGTCATGCACTGGAATGGCTCAAGCTTTCGGAGGGCGAGGATGTAGTACTATGGTGTGGGGGCTCCAAGTCAGAGGACCAATGGCGCAGGGAGTTCCGCAACGCGGGAATAGTCATCAAAACACCATCAGTCAGTGATGTAGAGGTAGGCATCAATAGAGTCTATGGCTACCATGCAAAAAACCAGCTCTATATATTCGATGACCTTTTGGGTTACCTTGATGAGAAGGGTAGTTACAGTCGCCAATTGGACGACAACAACGAGCCTACAGAGAAGATCGACGATAAAGAGAAATATCATAGGTTGGATGCTGAAAGATACGTATTAAGTCAAATGTCCCAAGGATCGAGGGTAGCATTTGGGGAGGTGTGAGGCAGGCAAATGAGTGTAATAGCTAAAACTAAAGATACGATGACACGCCTGAACCCCTTTGCTGCCAAATACCGCTTCGGTGGTGTGCAGATACAGGATATGGCCTTGCCGCCTACGTGGGGAATGGATGCATATCTGCAGGCTTATGGGGAACTGGGATGGTTGTTCAGGGGGACGTCTGTAATTGCCGATGCCGTAGCACGGAACAAATGGAGTTTGTACAAAGTCCAGAATGGGGATTTAGACAATAGGGAAAAGGTGCCCAAACATGTTTTGCTTGACACCATAAAACACGTGAATCCGTTCATGACATGGTATGAGCTGATGTATCTCCAGACCTGCTACATGGTACTAGTTGGCGAACAGTTCCTGGTCTTTGACATGAACAATCTCGGAATACCTGAACAAATATGGCCAATTATACCGAGTAGAATGATGGTGATTCGCGATAATCCAATGGATTATATCTCATACTATCGATACGTTTATGGTGGCGTACAGATGAGGCTAGAGATCCCAGAAGTATTGCATATCAAGAACCCGAACCCATTCAACCCGTTGCGAGGCATCGGCGCGGCGCAAGCGTTGGGCACTGATTTGAGTATCGAGAAATTCTCGGGTAGGTATCAGGAGAAAGTTTATCACAACGATGCTATGCCAGGTGTGGTATACGAGGTGCAGGGCGAGATCCCTCCGAAGGAAGAACGCGAACAGATCATGGGAGAATTCAAACGGGAACATGCAGGCTGGCGCAATGCGCGGAAAACAGCATTCGCATGGGGTGGCGCAAAGGTGCACACATTGGCGATGACGAATAAAGAGCTTGACGGATGGAAAGAGGCGCAGAGTCGAGGGGCCAAGATTCTCAACGTTTTGGGGGTTCCCGATGTCATTGCAGGGAAAGAGGGGAGCTATAACAGGGCCACGGCAGAAGTAGCGCGAGAGGAATTCAACAGAGGTACGGTGCTACCCTATCTGACGAAGTATCGTGAAGCATTCAATGAGCAGTGGCTCCCACTGTACAAGCAGAATAGCGGCGTAGAGCTGATGTTAGACTTTGATGATCCTGTTCCGGAGAATATCGAAGCCAAGACAGAGGCGGCGAACAAAGCCTTAATCTCAGGGCGGATATCTCGTAATGAGGCGCGGGTAATGGCTGGTGAGGATGCTATCAAAGATTATGATGTGTTCTACGTGCCGAATACGATTACTGTAATTGAGGTGGACGACGAGCTGAAGCCTATCGAACCGGAGGAGCCGGAGGTAGAACAGCCACCCGAGGTGCCAGAGACTCCGCCTGAAGAGGAAGCATTGCCCAAGGCGTTCAAATTCTTCACCACAGAAGACCAGAAAGATGCCCATTGGAAGCAGTGGGTAGCAAAAACTGAAGAGAAAGAGAAGCCATTACAGGAAGCGCTTCAATCCATGTTCAAGGAGCAGGAAAGCAGAGCGATGCAGGCTTTTCATCTTGGTGCAACTGTTGCAGATATCTTTGACCGAAAAGCTGCTGATAGCGCATTAATTGATATCCTGAATGAGTACTTACCTGATGTGTTGAGCGAGGCGATAGCGGACGGTGAAAACCTAGTCAAGCCTCAACCCATGAAGCAGAAAGATCCTCCTATATGGGGGCCAAATGAGGATACAATGAAATGGCTCCAAACGCGCATTGTATGGGCAGCGCTGGAGGTAGGCGACGAAACGGAATTATTGTTAAGATCGGCATTGAGTGCAGGAGTTGAAGCCGGCGAGGGCGCGGAAGAAATAGCCAAACGAGTCAAGGGCGCGTTTGAGCATTGCGAAAACAACAGGGCGCTACGGATAGCTCGAACCGAGGTTATGACAGCAAGCAATATCGGCAACGAGGAAGGGTACAAGAGGGCTGGAGTAGAGAAGCAGGAATGGTATGCGGCGCTGGATGAACGTATCTGTGAACTATGCGAGGATTTGCATGGGAATGTATACAAGATCGGAAGTGGTGACAGGCCTCCTGCTCACGTAAATTGTTTGCTACCTGATGTTAGAGTAGAAGCGCCCCTTACTGAAAAGGCCATGAGACATTGGTATGATGGTGAATCAATCGAGATCATCACTGCTGGTGGCAATAGTCTTAGAACCACCCCAAATCACCCGATATTGACCAATAGGGGATGGATTGCGGCTAACTTCATTGAAGAAGGCGATTATGTCATCTGCCACCAATTCAGTGGGCAAATGCTTATCGATAACCCAAATGTAAAAGACGCTCCATCCAAGATTAGTGAGATATTCGATGCGCTTGCGGATTCTTTCGGAATCGAACGGGTTGCGGGCGCTTATGACCAATTCCACGGCGACGGGAGCGAGAGCGATGTCGATATTATATCCATCAACAGCTTGTTGCAAAACTGGCTTAAATCCTCGTTTAGCCAGCCAATTAGCAATAAGCAGTTCGCCTTTGCCAATCATACTCCCCGTTTGTTGTCTTGTTCTGGCGAGCCTTCGTTTTGTTTCAAGACTGGCATGTGTATTTCGCCTTGCTTTGTGGGCAGCCGCTGTCATGTTGATCTTCTCAGTAGTGGTCAATTTAGCCATGCGGAGAACATTGGCTTCGCTGCCCGTGCGTGGGGCGATACCCTCGTGAGTGAGTATCCGGCGGATAACATTGCGGGCGACGCCATAGGCAGCAGCCAAGGAAAACTCGGATTCTCCTGCGATATAACGAGAAATCAAATCAGGGGGAGTAGCGATAATATATTGGCATGGCGTGATGCCACGCCGCTTGAGCAGTCGATAGAATGTGGTTTGCCCTATGCCAAACTCGATCAGAAGTTCATGGACAGGTTTACCGGCTTGATAACGGCGGATAAGATCATCAGCATTAGGAATTTCCAATTTTCCGGACATGTATATGACCTCCAAACAGAATCAGGATGGTACACTGCTAATGCCAGCATATCACACAATGGCATTATAGCTAAGAATTGCCGGTGCGCGATGCTACCCGTGGTTGAATAAGGAGCTGAAAATGACAGAAACGATAAGGAAAATTTTATACCTAGAAGTTAAGGATTTAGGGGAGCGCGTTCTTGAGTTCATAGGATCTACTGAAGCACAGGACAGGGACGGCGATATTATCCGAGCTTCGGGGTGGAACCTAAAAGACTTCAAGGCCAATCCTGTCATTATGTGGGCGCATGATTATAGTCAACCTCCGATTGGTCGCGCTAAAAAGGTGTGGGTGGATAACAAACAGCTAAAGTTTGAGGTCGAATTTGTTCCGAAGGAGACTTACGAATTTGCAGATGTTATCTACAGACTGGTTAAAGATGGCTATATCAAAGCTACTTCTGTGGGCTTCATTCCGCGACAATGGGATGAAATGACCAGCAAAGAGGGGGATCCCGATTTGGGATGGAGTCCACTAGTGTACAAAAAACAGGATTTGCTAGAGCTGTCTATTGTGCCAGTCCCCAGCAATCCAGAGGCATTGATAAACGCATGGAACAGCGGCGTAATCACTGCCAAGGAATTCAAGGCCATCTCCAAGCCAGAGATTAGAGAAAGGCGCAACATAAGACAGACTGAGATACGTGATGAACTGGACTATGTGCGAACCTTGGTTATTGAAAACAATTTGAACACCGAGAACACGGCTATCACATGGGATATAGTAAGACAACGCATAACGGGAGGCGACATTCCCGATGACATATTGCAGAAGGTCGGAGCGGTGCTTTCGAGCAAAAACAAATCTGACCTTGGCCAGGCATTGGAGTTAATCCAGAGCGTACTGGATAGCGCCGAGCCGGAGAAGGAAGTGGAAGAGGCTGAAGTTGAGACTAAGGTGCCCGTGGTGTTGAGCGCGTCGGAACTAGCAGAAATGGTGAGACAGGAATATCAAAGGGCGCGCGACTATCAGCTTGGCAAAGTATAACAGGAGGTAAAGAAAATGGGTGATACAGTAACAATTGACAGAGATGAACTTAAAGCGCTGCTCAAAGAGCACGCTGAGGAGATGTTGAACAGGGGCGTGAATGCGGATCCTCGATTACCTCATGGCAACGCAGTAGAGAGTAGTGTCGAGATGGGCGACAGTCCTGAAGACAAGCTCATAAAGAGCGGAACAGGCGGATTTGAGGACATGGCCCACTTCACAAAAGAGGTTTTCCGTTCGGATACCAACAGGGGATCAGAGCGTATGCGCGAATGGGATGCAGCAATACGGAAAACCGCAGGGTACATGCATGAAGATGGCGAGGATGGCGAGGGGCATTTGATCCCCCCTGAGTTTAAAGCGGAAATTGATGTGATTGCATTGGAGGAATCCATTGCCAGACCTCGGGTGCGGGAATTGCCAATGGCGACGGGAATATTGACGATCCCGGTTGTAAACGAGTCCAGCAGGGCGTCAACATTTTACGGCGGCGTGAATATGACCTGGGAGAACGAGGGGGCAACGGGCACGGAAACCAAGCCGACTTTTGGCAAGATCAAGCTGATAGCCAATAAACTTAGCGGCAAGGTTTACATCTCTGACGAGATGATGTCGGATAGCCCTATCTCGGTAGGTCCGTTGGTTAGCCGTATGTTTGGAGAGGCCAAAGCGTTTATCATAGACGAGGCGATCTTGACGGGATCAGGAGTAGGGAAGCCACTGGGAGCATTCAACGCAAGCAATCCGTGCCTGATCAGTCAAGCTAAAGAGACTGGCCAAACAGCGGATACCATCATAGCCGAGAATATCCTGAAAATGTGGATGAGGCTACCTGCATCCAGTAGGGGTAAAGCCATCTGGATTGCGAATGGCGATGCATTTTTGCAGTTGGCTACGCTGAGCCTTGCTGTGGGAACGGGGGGAACGACTGTAGGCTTAGTGAAAGACGCTACGCAGGGGGCTAGCGCGACACTGCTGGGGAGACCACTATTCCTCAGCGAGAAGATGGCGACGCTTGGGGATGCCAATGATATTGGCCTCTGCGATCTGAGCAAATACTATTTTGGCACGAAGGGTGGCGGGAGAATCGCATCGAGTACCCATGCTAGGTTCATCTACGACGAGGCGTGTTTCAAATTCAGCGATCGCGTAGATGGGCAACCAGCTTTGCTGAGCGCGGTAACACCTCGTAAGGGATCGAATACATTGAGTCCCATGGTCGGGCTGGCCGAGAGAGCATAACGGAAACGAGTATACGTTCGTATGTGTGACTACACGTACTAAGGAGGATAACAATGCCAGGGCTTTTGATGGATGACTTGAATTTCTACAACGGTAACGTTCTGACCGCACACGAGGATATGTTTAACGGTGACCCTGCATCCGATGTGGTCAACATGGCCAATTACGGATCGTGCATGTTTGTTGTCGTGAAAAGCGCGGGAGCGACTGGAACGGCAACAATCACCTGTGAAGCGTGTGACGATGTAACCCCGACGAACTCAAGCGCTGTTGCGTTCACTTACAAGGAGTGCACGAGCGGCAATACATGGGGGTCCACGACCGAAGCATCATCCAGCGGCTTCACGACTACTGCAGGGGCCAACCAATGCTATGTGTGCGAGGTGCAGGCGGACGGGCTGTACAGTACCTATGGCTTTGTGCGTTGGGTTTGCACGGAGGTAGTTAATAACCCATGTGATGGCGCAATGGTAACGGTTTTGGGCAGTCCACGTTATGCTCAGGATGTACAGGTGGATGCAACCAGCTAGGGATAAACTTAAGAGGGTTGGGCAGAGGGCTAAGGCTCTCGCCCAGCCTCATGCGCACAAGATGGTAATGAGGCCCGAGGTGGCCAAGGGGGAACCGCTCCCTAGAAAACCGCGAGGTACGGATAGGAGGACAAAATGCCAGTGACAAATGTAGGGTCTCGATGGAGTTCGGGCGATCTAATCTTTTACGAGAGCAATGTATCGTCAGGAGCTATCGGAAACATATTGACGCTTGGTGACGATGCGGTAACCGTTGGAAGCGCCACGAATGATGTCGATCTTAAAGTGTTCCTGGGGTCGGCGTCAGAATATGTACTATTCGATGTTGGGAATAGCAGGGTTGATTATGGGGTAGACGGCACGGGGGTAGACGTGCGGTTCTTCGGTGATACTGCCAGTTCCCTTATGACGTGGGATCAATCAGCGGATGCGCTGGTATTCGATAATGCCGATGTGCATCTAGGAGATAACGATGTAGTGGGCTGGGGTGATGCACAAGATATCACTATTACATGGGATGCCACGAGATTGAATGTAGCACAAGCAACTGCTAATTCGGAGATACGGTGGGGCGTAGATGGCGCAGGAATAGACCAAAGATGGTACGGGGATACCGCCAGTTCATACATGCTGTGGGATCAGACCGCCGACAAGCTTATTATCAATGCTGGTACGGCGGATCTTGGCACCAGTTGCGAAGCGGACGCCTACACTGTTGGTGGGAGTGCTGGGGTTGATTACAGCGCTGCAGTTGCAAATATTACAGTAGTTAAGGGGATTGTAACCGCCGCTAGCTAGAAGGAGAGCCAGTGATTTTAGGCATATTTGACAGGCTGATACTGCTCAACGTATTGCCGAAGATGGGCGATTACACCACGTTGAAGCTCATACGGGTATTGCGTGAGGAACTGAGCTTCAGCGAGGAAGAGCACAAAGCCTTGCAATTCCAACAGGACGGGCTGAGTGTTAAATGGAGTAAAGAGGCTGAACAGTGGAAGGATGTGCCAATAGGTGAGAAGGCAACTGACATAATTGTTGAAGCGTTGAAGCGTTTGAACAAGGATAAGAAACTCACAGAGCAACACATGGGTATCTACGAGCGCTTTGTGGTGACTGACAGTGAGAGCTATGGGATTTGAAGATGTAATCCTGGATGCGCACAAAGCCAACAGAGACCGCAAGGAATACGAAGAAACCTTGCCAGGGGATCAAGGCGATTGTCCTGTATGCATGGAGAAGCTAAAGCAACATCCTAACGGCACTTGGCATTGCCCTCTAGGGTGTTGGAGAGAGTAAGAGAAAGGAGAGCTAATGGCAACTAAAACAAGCGACACGCAGCTGGCGAACCTTGATATTTGGGGGATGCTAAGAAGGCTTAACCGGATGAGCTATGAACTCAGGAGGTGCCAGTCAGCTGATTTACCCAACTGTCTGCTGGATCCCGACAGGGCACGGCTGACTGACTACATTGGCGATTTTAGAAAGCATCTTGTCTACGTGGGGGCGCAACCCATCCCTGACACTCCAGAGTCTCATGGCCAATTCACTCTTAGTATGCCACCAGCAGATGATACTCCGGAGGCGAATGAGATTGAGAACGATGATATTGGCAGTATCCTCTATCAGCTTGAGGTTTACCGAATAGAGATGATGGGCTGCCAGTCAGGGCGGATTGTTCAAGGGATTTTGACCTTTGATTTTCAGAGAATGTCTGACGGAATCAATAGGCTTGAAAACTTTGTGACTTATATCACAGAGACGCAGCCTTCTGATAGGCCGGAATCCACACCCCGGAATGAGCCTGTTCCAGCGGGTAGGAGCGGGGATACCAAGTAGAAAGGAGTAAAGGCCAATGGGAATATACGAGCACAAGGGCTGGGTAACTACAACCACAACGGGGACGTTATCGGCTGAAGTAGACCTAGGGGCCATGTTCTCCAAGGTGGCGGTCAACCTCCCTGCTGCAATCACCAGCGGCACAGTTTCCTTGCACATTTCCCCAACCTCGGGGGGGACCTTTGTGCCCCTTTACGCGCTGGATGCTGACGCAACAGGAGACTTTGCTTCAGCTACTACGGCAGCTGTTACGGCGAAACACGTGGTATTTGAGGTAGGTGCGGCACGATACGTAAAAGTGGCCTATGGCGCGGCACAGACGGCAGAAGTTGCATATGTGAAGGGCGCCTACTAACGAGGAGGAGGTGACGCCACCTGCGAATGAATGATTCAGAGAGGTGGGAATTATGGGCACAATATCATCTAGTTGGACTGAGAATCAGGCGGTAACATTCGATGACGATACACCTGCCCAAACGGTTGAGGGTAAGGGTGATATCGACCTAGCTGCTAATGGGTATGTGTCGGTAGCTGTTCAGTTTCGGATTATCTTTGGGGGTAGCGCAGACGGGAATGCAGAAGTCAGAGTGAGGTGTTCGCCAGATAGTGGAACCACCAAGGATACTGTTTTGCTATGGGCTCAAGAGGTTGCCTATACCGTGAGCACTACCAAAAATGTGTCTGTGATTCTACGGGATGTGCCTTATATCGAGGTAGGGGTCTACAACGGAAACACTGCGGTTGAGGACATCACGATATCTGCTGATTATGCGGGTCTGAAATACTCAAGCTCATAGAGGGGGCAATATGGCGAAAATCCACATATTGGATGGCAGCAAGCGGGAGCAGGTAGGAGCAGTAATCTCTGGCTCTATGCGAGTTGTATTTCATATTCCAGTGCAAGCCCCTGTGGTGGGAGTTGTGCCTTCTGCTGAGAGCGTAGTCCCCAATATCGATGCAACAGAGCTGACTGCTTACGAGGATGGTGAACTGTTAGAGTTGCTTGAGGTTTGGAATTACAACGATAGTGTGGACACAGGCGTATATGTGGCGATGCTTAAAGAGCGCTGGGCTATTCTGAATACCGAGTGCAACGCTCAGTACGACTACGAGCACAAATTTTATCTGCAGGAGATTGACTGGTAATGAGTGGATGGCAGAAACCACTGAGAGGGGTTCCACTCAATAAGGCACACCCGCTGGCCAAAGGGTTAGTTGGCTGCTGGCCATTCAACGAGGCTACCGGCTTGTATGCCCATGACTATTCGGGTAACGCTAACCATGGCACTTTATACAATATGAGTGAAACAAATTGGCGAGGGGGCAACAGAGGCCACACTTTGTATTTCAATGGGATTGATACTTATGTGGATTGCGGGAATGGCGCTAGCCTGAATACCCCTGATGCTACAACAATTGCGGAATGGGTGCACCCTACGGGGCCACATGAAAATGGTATAGGAGGGATATGGTGGGACAGGTCTGCCTCTGTACGCAATAGAATACTTATATATGATGATGGTAGTGTTCATGGCAGATTTTTGATTGGTGGAGTTGATAAACAACCAATCGCTCCAGCAGGGTCAGTTCCATTGAATGTATGGACGCATGTTGCTTTGACTTACGACGGTTCTGAGATTGTTATTTGGATAAATAAAGTGAAACAAGCGCCTATGGCTGCGTCAGGGACAATAGGTACAAGTAGCCTTAATAGGAGAGTAGGTATGGGGCATACTACATTTTACAATTTCCACGGCCTCATCGAGATAACCCGAATCTGGAACCGTGCCCTTTCTACTGATGAAGTCCAATGGCTCTACCGGGAGCCTTACGATATGTTTGAGTTTGATGGTCCAGAAAAGTACTTTCTTCAATATTTCCCCCCTACTTTTCAAAGTGTCACAGCGGCGACACAAGATCGCAGTGTCACAGCGGCGACACAAGATCGCAGTGTATCAGCAGCGTCTCATGGGCGCAGCGTAACGGTGGCAACGAGGACAACCTGATGGAAAAATTAACGGTAATGAAGAACGAGGAAGGCGTCAATATCGCGCTCCAAGTGAATGACAGTGCTGGGAGTGGGAAAGATTGTTCCAGCTTCACAACCTACAAGCTCCAAGTGTGGGAACCTGGGCTTGATCCTGACACCTCTGCTAACCTCACTGTGGATGCCACCATGGCGTGGAACACTGCTGTTACAGGGGATGGGTACTATGCGATAGCTAACGGTGATTTTGCCGTCGGGCGCGTGTATATGGGGCGGGTGTATCTGGCAAAGACGGGCGTTGTAGAGATACCCAAGATATTCATGCTAGCTATCGGCTGGGGGACATGGTATTGCACGGTTCCAGAGCTGAAGAGCGAACTGGATATTACTGGTGACGAGGAAGATGACATTCTGGAAGCGGTTTGTGAGGAGGTGCGGTACTATATCGATAACTACTGTGACAGAACTTTCGTGGCAACTACTGCTACACGATATTTTGATGGCTCAGTCAGTCCACTGTATTTGGATGACGACATTATATCAGTGACGAGCCTTAGCCTGGATGAAGATTCTGACGCAACATATGAAGCATCACTGACGGAGGATACGGATTACCGCCTGTACCCACTGAACACAACGCCAAAGACTTATATTAAGAGCATGTCGTCGGGTTCATATTCCGGTTTTGCTGCAGGGGTAGATGCAGGAGTGAAGATAGTAGGATCGTGGGGGTATGATTCTACGACGCCAAAGCCTGTACGGAGAGCCGCTAAGATCTTAGCTGCGCGGATGTATAAACGGAAGGACACGGCCTTTGCGACTATTAAAGGGTCTCCTGAGACGGGTGTAGTAGAGGTGCATCATGGACTTGATGCTGATGTGCAGCTCCTATTGTCGCATTATCGCAAAATGCCATCGAGGATGACGTAGCCATGCCAAGCAGATCATCGATAAATATAACGCTACTGGGTGGCGAACAATTGGCGAAGAAGCTGGAAATTAAGAATACACTAAGCCCAGAAGTAAAAAAGTTGTGGGACAAATCCACAATGGTAATCAAGAGGCAGGTGATGATCTACTCACCTGTTCGGTATGGGGTGTTGAGAGCTAGCTGGCAGGCTAAAGTAGATCCTGCATCATTTCCCCTATGGGGCAAAGTGGGCACAAATGTGCTGTATGCATTGCCGCTGGAAGATCGAGGCAAGCAGGGCAAAGCGCATCCAAGAGGGGTAGGGCGAATTCCATTCCTGGAACCAGCGGTGACCGACACTATGGACAAATGGAAAGGATGGCTAGGCGAGGCAGAGAGACGAATCGAAGGGAACTTTGAAAAGATATGAGCATGGCGGCGCAAACAGTCAAAGCTGGCATCAAAACGCGACTGGAGACTATATCCAAATTGCGAGTATATGCAGATGCGCCGGACAGCATTAACGAATTGCCAGCAGCTTACATCGTACAGAAAGCTCCAGCAGTTCCCTTAACTATGGGGGAATCCATAGTAGCTGTAGATTACGATGTAATCGTACTGGTATCGAGGGCTGGTGATGTGGATATGGGGCAGCAATCCCTTGATCCCTACACAGATGCGACGGGGACATACTCAATACGGGCAGCGATCAACGCAGACAGAACGCTGGATAGTAGTTGCGCTTGCGCGTGGCTGCTCCCTCCGTATGATTATGGCGGGCTGGAATACAACGGAACGACATACATGGGGTGCAAATTCCCTATCCATGTAGTAGGAGATGGATAAATGGCAGTTAGAGCGGCGGTAAACGCAGAGATATTTCAAGATGAGTATGACATTACTGGGTATTCCAACAAGGTTAGTTACAGCGGGAAGCGAGACCTTGTAGATGTCACGACATTTGGATCAGCAGGCCACGAGTACTACCCGATAATCTTCGCTGATGAGGCTACGCTTGATTCATTCTTTGATGATTCGGCCTTGGGGCCACATGCAGCAGCTAACGCAGCTCGGACACGTACAACGGCGGGGGTTCTCTCGATCATGCCGGAGGGCGATGCCTACGGTAATGTCGCATTATTCGGGCAGTATTGGCAGGAGGATTACCCGATCACATCGGACATAGGCGATGTGGTGAAAATGACACAGAGCTTCAAATTCCACGACAAGCCTTCGATGGGCCAGTACAGTATGCAGGAAGGAATCGTGCTTTATCCCAAGACGGCAGTCACGGGCGATCTCAACGGCACAACCCAGACAAATGCGAATTTGAACGGTACACATACGGGCTCGAATGATGCATCTGTATTAACGGATTCCGCGTCTACGTGGCGCGTGAATGAGCTAGTTGGTCACACTATTTATAATTTTACTGATAGCAGCTCGGCGACTGTCCTCTCAAATACTGCAACTACGGTGACAGCTACGTTAGCAGGGGGCACAGATAATGATTGGGATACTGACGATATCTACTACATCTCAACCGCAGGATATACCGCAGCATTGCACGTATTCAGCGTGTCTGCGAGTGATACGATAGATGTATCAATCAGGCACAGCAATAACAATTTCGGCAGCAACGATGATGAGCTGGTAGCATTCACGCAAATAGCAGCGGCGGGATTTGAATTCAAGTCGGACGCCTCAGCATTAGTGAGGCCCTATGTAAGAGCAGTGCTGAATGTTACAGGCTCAGATGTATCGATTGAGGTAGCGGTAGAATTTAATAGACTGGGAGGGCAATAAAATGGCAAAAAGCACGGTAGGGGCTGGCGTTGATACCAGCATATCGATTGATGATGCTGGTGGTGGAACACTCAGGGTGCTACAAGCGGATGCTACTAAGGTGAGCGTTGAGACTAAAGGGCATGGGTTGGTAGATGTGACAGCAATGGGCGATGCAGGGCACACATACGCCCCTGACGAGCTAGAGGATTGCAGCTTCAGCATGGACATGTGGTTCAACGATGTAGCAAACATCGGTTCGTGGACTGTATTGGATGGGTTGAGGACAGCCACGAGTACGGCAAGCTTTGAGATTCACCCATTCGGAGACACCGCAGGTTATCCTGAATTCACCGGTGAATGTTGGATGGAGGATTGCAGTATAGAGTCAACGGTGGGCGATATCGTGAAAATCTCAGCATCATTTAAAGTCAACGGGGCACTGACCCCAGGTACTGCGGCATAAGGAGGTTCATGGCGAGGCTACCGAACAGAGAGGAAACCATCAAGACGAACAGGGACTTTGGCGTTCCTGTGGGTATACTGGAGGTGGAGCTGCGGCGATGGTGGAGTGCGGGAGATCAAGAATATCTAACCAATAGGCAATTGACGTGTCAGATGAACACAGAGGCGGGTATGGACAAGGCGAAGCCGGACATCTCGGTGACAGTGGCACGGATAGACATGGTCGAACGGGTATT
>Ga0209345_10000998_pt1 | contig 36171 bp, 35 predicted proteins | sample Cruoilmetagenom7_FD_187294 | JGI IMG/M metagenome (GOLD analysis project Ga0209345, IMG submission 187294) | Oil polluted marine microbial communities from Coal Oil Point, Santa Barbara, California, USA - Sample 7 (SPAdes) (version 2) | ecosystem: Environmental > Aquatic > Marine > Oil seeps ...
AGACAAGGTCTGGCGCGTCAGGCACCACCATTGGCTCCCCATATGCGGCACCAGCCCGTTGGGCATCCTGCGCCTGAGGCCGAGTCTGCGCTGGATCTTTACAAAGGCATCGAACAGGAAGCGGTGGCGTTTCCATGAAAACGGAAACCGCAGGGTGAACCTTTCCTGGTCCAGACCACCCACGGTCCAGGGCACATCCGCAGTTGTCGCGCTTTCGATGAAATCGGTCCGGGGTCGTGCGGCCAGATAATCTATCAGTTCCTGGACCGGGCGGAGTGGAAGACAGGAGCCAGACGCAAGATAGACATGACGCACCTCGGGAAACTCGGTCAGCATCATCTCGGACGCGGCCTGCGAGGCGGCGACGATGCCCCAAGTTCCCCATTCGCACCGATGCCGTTTCGAAAAGCGAACCTGCGGCAAATCTGAGAGAGCCGCGACAAAGGCGTCATGGGTCTTCTTCGGCACGGCCTTGTCCACATGGATCACCACAGGACAGCCCCCCGCAGACCAATGTCGGGCCACCTGCTCGGCCCGGCCCAGCGCGGTATGGACCAGCATCACGATCCCGACGGTCACGCCCAGTTCCCCTTGGACATGAGGCCCAGAATCTCAAGTTGGCGCCAGTTGATGTATTTTTCAGACCATTTGCACCATAGATCCGGGTTGGATTTTAGGTTCTCTGCGTAGGCCTTGTATTCGACGGATGCTGCGTAATGCTGTTTGCGCGTCAACTCCTCTGCCGCCTTGGCAGAGAAGGTGTCCAGAAACTTGGCATGGAGCAGCACACCGCTGGCTTTTTCCCCGCCCCATTCGTCATAGACAAGGTTCAGACCGCGCGGCAGCAGCATGTGGGTCGAGCTGACATAGGCATAGCGCCGATCCCATTTCACCAGCGGGATCTTGTTCAGCGCAGGTGCCTTTTCCGGCCTGTCAGGAAAGAAAACCCGGCTGCGTGGGCCACCCTGGATCCACAGGTTCCCGAAACGCTTGTTCCGCGAGATGCTGTAGTTCCCTGCGTCGAACCAATTGGCGATCTCGATCGGGTCCTGACCGGGTTGATAAGGCTGCGCGTCCAGCGGACCCTTGGGATACATGTCCAGCAGCATCGCAGAAAAGGATTTGATGGAGGAAGCATCAAGCCAGTCCGTCAGCGCCCGCAGCGGGCGCGTGTCGCAGAACGGGTAGATCAGAAACTCATCAGGGTCGACGACCAGAGACCAGTGTCCGTGCGCATATCGCGATTGCAGCCAATTTAGCCAATCCACCCCGAAACGGGAACGCTTGTAGCTGTGCCGGGTATGCCAAAGCGAAACGTCTGGTTGACTGGCCAGATATTCATAGGATCCGTCTGTGCTGTCGTTATCCACCAGAAGGAAGTGGTTGACCCCCATATCGCGGTAATACTGCAGAAAATAGGGCAAGCGGATCTGCTCGTTCCGGAGGGTCGAAAATAGCAGAATGTCACCCGGCGTGATCTTGTTGGTCCGGTCCGTGACGGCGCGCAATTCACGCCGCTTGCGCCAGCCGCGCAACAGCCAGCGCTTCCTCTGAAGCCGCAGGCGATATGACTGCCAGACGCCCAAAACCTGTCTTCCCCAACTCCACGATGCCTGCCAACAGCATCGTCACTCGATCATAGCGAGCTTAACACAGTGTTGAAATGTGCCCGCCATGTTGGTGGCTGGAACTTTTTGCCTGTGATCTGCCCGGTGTTCTGGCTGTGTGCCAGACGCTCTGTTTCTTGCCGCCAAAGATAGCTGTCCCGAACGCTTGCGTAAACGGGATTATGACCCAGGATTTCGATATAGATATCAAGACTGTTACAGATCACGGGCACGCCCAAGGAAAGGGCCTCGGCCGGGGGCAGGCCAAACCCTTCCGCATGGCTTGGAAAAAGCGCGCCGTTCATCCGCAGCAACAGGGCCGCGATCTGGCCATCACTCAGGCCCGGCATCTCGAATACATGCAGCCCCATCATCGGGTCACTGTCGAGCCGGGCGAAGACATCGGCGTTATTCCATCCCCGCGCGCCGCAGATCAACAGTTGTGGCATCTTCTCGGGCCGCATTTCGGTGACCATGTCCGTCCAGAGATCCAAAAGGAACATATGGTTCTTGCGGGGCTCTATCGTGCCTATCGTGATGAAGCAGGGTCTGTTTTCATCAAATCCGGGCGGTAGTCTCACGTCTGGATCCGGCGTCAGGTCTTCAACTCCCAACCACGCGACCAGCATATCGGGAACCGTGCCACGCGGTGTCATATGGCGGGTAACATCTGCACGGGTGCAGGCCGAGTTGCACAGGATCAGGGTCGCATAACGCTGCACACGGTTCAGCATTGCCCGAAACCGCTCAACCGTGCCCGGCCGCTGGTAGTGCGGATAATCCAGCGGGATCGTGTCATGCACCATCACGACAATGCGGCCCTCCAGACTCTGTTTCACGCAAAACAGAGTCTTTTCAGTCAGGTTGGCATGTCCCACATTGATATATGTCGTTCCCCGATCAAGGTGACGCGACAGCATCGACGCTAATCGCGACGGTAGGCAGCGCGCGACAGCAACGCGGCGCAAGTCGGATTCAGCACGCTGACGTTGGGGCCCAAGGCCGCGGCGCAACCGCGACAGCAGATCAGGCCGCCCCCATGAGGCTTGTCCGGTCGCACGGTCCAACAGCGCCTGACACCCGTTGCGATCCAACAAAAGATAGCCCCAAGCCGTCCTGACCAATCCAAACAAAGGCACTGTTTCAGCCAGAAGCTCTCGAAGATAGGCCAGTTCGACCCGATCTATCCCCGTCGGAAGACGGTCGGCACGACTGACCAGACGGGAAAGGTCCAGAAGCCGCGCCGGAGCAGGCTCAGCCACTGTAGTGCCCGGTCTGGTGCCAGCGCCAGGCATCTGTGATCATGGATTTGAGGGTCGACCGTGTGGGTGTCCAGCCCAGTTCCTGCATGGCACGCGAAGAGCCCGATACCAGCTTGGTACAGTCCCCCGGACGGCGCGGACCTTCGATCATGGGAACATCCCGGTTCGTCACGACGCGCGACTGTTCAATCACTTCGCGCACCGAGAAACCGGTACCAGTCCCAAGGTTGAACACCTGACTGCCCCGACCCTGTTCCAGCCATGTCAGACCCAGTATATGCGCATCCACCAGATCACAGACATGGACATAGTCACGGATGCATGTCCCATCAGGCGTCGGATAATCCGTCCCGTGAATGGTCAAGGCAGCGCGTTTGCCTGCAATCGCATCCAGAATAAGCGGGATCAGATGTGTCTCAGGCTGATGGAACTCACCCACTTCACCCTCGGAATCGGCCCCTGCCACATTGAAATATCTGAAGATCACATGGTTCAGACCATGTGCCCTTTCAAAATCCCGCAGGATATCCTCGATCGCGCGTTTGCTGGCACCATAGGCATTGATCGGGTGTTGCGCGCTGTCTTCATCCAGCACGACATTATCCTGATCGCCGTAGGTCGCGCAGGTAGAGGAAAACACGAAGTTCATGCAGCCGGCAGCAATGGCCGCCTCGATCAGGCACAGCGAGCCCGTGACATTGTTGGACCAGTACTTGCCCGGGTCGGACATGCTTTCGCCCACCTGGCTCAGGGCCGCGAAATGCATTACCGCCACGGGCCTGTGTGTCGCAAACACCTCGTCGAGACGGGCGCGATCTCGCAGATCGCCCTGCTCGAAAGGCCCGAATTTCACGGCCTCGCGCCAGCCCGTACTCAGGTTGTCATAGGTAACGGGAAGATACCCTGCGCGGAGCAGGGATTTGCAGGCGTGCGAGCCGATATAGCCCGCACCCCCCGTTACCAGAACACTTTTCACTGCCTTGCCCCCTGACCGGAATTACTCCGCAGCCAGATCCTGAGAGATGATCTCGCGCAGATAGCGCGCAAGATCGTCGCGCAGATCCTCACGCGAGAGTCCGAAGGAAACGGTCGCCTGCAGGAAGCCTGCTTTGGAGCCGCAATCGAAGCGCTGTCCACGGAAGCGGTAGCCATAGACATTGCGATCTGCCTCGATCTCCTGGGCAATTGCGTCGGTCAGCTGGATTTCACCACCTGCCCCGGTCTTCATCCGGTTGAGGTTATTCAGAACATGCGGGGTTAGGATGTAGCGGCCGATCACTGCCAGGTTCGACGGCTGCGATCCGGGGGCGGGTTTTTCGACCATGCCCTTGACCGACACCACCGAACCCATGTCTTCCTTGACATCAAGGATACCGTAGGACGACGCCTTGTCAGGTGCGACTTCCATCGCCGCGACGATGTTGCCACCAGTTTCGGCATAAGCCTCGACCATCTGCTGGAGGCAGGGCTTTTCGGCAGCGATCACATCGTCCGGCAGGATCACGGCAAAAGGCTCATCCCCGATCAAGCGACGGGCGCACCAGACCGCGTGGCCAAGGCCCAGCGCCTTGTGCTGGCGGATGTAGGCGATTGCGCCGCTGTCCATGTTCGTGGTCTTGAGGATATCCAGAAGCTCGGTCTTGCCCTTCTTGCGCAATTCCGATTCCAGCTGCGGTGCGTGATCGAAGTAATCCTCAAGCGCACCCTTGCCGCGCGAGGTCACGAAGATGAATTCCTTGATGCCTGCGGCGCGCGCCTCGTCGATCGCGTACTGGATGAGAGGCCGGTCCACCAGTGTCATGATCTCTTTCGGGACCGACTTCGTCGCTGGCAGGAACCTTGTTCCAAGCCCTGCAACCGGGAAAATGGCCTTCGTTACTTTCTTTCGCATTACGCAATCCTCAGATCAAACCCGCATTCGTCAGCGTGGTGTTGCTATTCAATATCACTCTTTGGGACAGGAAATCACGTCAAAAGGTAAAAATTAAGGCGACCACCAGCGGAACTTCGCAATTCTGATGAAAACTGCTCTCAGAAGCGCGCGGCGCCGATGCGCCGGACCTCGTGGGCCACACGCCGCGCCAGTGTCCATGGCCGAAAAAGAGGGTCAGACCGGTCACCGCGCCCCCAAAGCCCGCCGCTTTGTTCCCAGTAGCCATCGGGGTGGAACCGCACGCGATGGTACAATGCACTGCGTGACATCAGGAACAGCGAGACAAGGCGACCTTCGGCCGCCGCCTGCGTCGCTTGCTGTCGGAGCCTTGATGCCTCGGCGCGATATCCGCTGATCACAACTCTTTCCCCCCAAAACAGGCTCGGAAACGGCAAGAAACTTGTCTGCGGCGGCGGCAAGGGCAATGGATCGGTCAGCGGGCGTGTCCTGCCCTCCTCCAGCCCATCTGCCCAACTCCGAAGCAATCGCCGGACGTCGCGTGGTTCCTGCAATCCAACGACCATCTGGGACAGGATTCGCTTTCTCTGCTCTACGAGGGCTTGTGCGAGAACCCCGTCATGGCGTGAGGCCGGGCAATGCTTACGGAGGAATACCACCGTAGAGGCCGCGATCTGATGCAGATCGCGAACTGCCCTGTCCGATCGGCGATTGGCACTTGCCGCATAGCCGTGATGAACCACGGCAAGCGGGACGAAAGCCGTAGACAGCCCAAGCAGCGTCAGACGCATGTTCACATCGGTTTCATCCAGATAGAACCGGAAGGCCGGGTCAAAACCGCCCATCTGCGCCAGAACCTCGCGGCGGACAGCCATGTTTGTACCCTCGGTCTTGACCCCGTTGCCTTGCGGCGCGGTCAGAATGGTCGGGTTTTGCCTGTGCAGAGACACATTGCTGGCTTCGCCCGTGCATGCAACCACGCGACCAGACCATTGGACCGAGATGCCGTTGCGCCCCAGGACATGCCCTCCCGCCGCAGCGACCGATGGATCGGCGAAAACCCCGGTCAGATGATCCAGCCAGCGTGGCTCAGGGACCGCGTCATCATCAAGAAAGGCCAGAATTTGACCCGCAGCCTGAGCGATACCCCGGTTGCGCGCTGCAGAAATATTAGCTTCATCGAAAGCTACGGCCTTGATCCGGCTTGCGAAGGGCAGCTCTTCAAGTGCGCGCAATCCAGCAGGGTCGGCTACGACAACGATCTCATAGTTGGAGTAGGATAGACGAGCGACTGCGGTCAGGCACAGTTTCAAGGCCTCCGGGCGATGCCGGCTGACAATGACCACGCTGACCGGAGTCTGGGTCATTCCATGCCCATTTCCGCCATCATCGTCTCGAGGCGCGCGACGTCCTCGGGGTTGTTCAACTCCCAGAATTGACGCCCCTTGGACTGCACCTCCACGCAAAGGATGCTGCGGTTGTTTTCAAGAAAACGAAGTTGCTCCAACCCCTCAAGCGTTTCCAGCGGTCCGACGGTCCATCCCACATAATCGGCCAAGGCCGCCGGGCGATAGGCATAGACACCAACATGGTGGAAAACGGGTGTTTCGTCATCATCAGTATACGACCGCGATGTGAAGGGTATGACCTCTTTCGAAAAGTACAAAGCGTGTCTGTTTCGGCTGAAAACCGCAGTGGTGCCACCGACACGGCCGGCCCTGCGGTCTGCCAGAAATCCATTGAGCGCGCGACCATCGCAGCGCAGCACAGGCGTCGCGACCTGCGCGGAAGTATCCGCATTCAACCCGGCGACAAGGTCCTCGACGAACCAGGGCGGGGTCAGCGGCGCGTCGCCTTGCAGGTTCACGACCATGTCGAAGCCGCCGCCCAGCGCGGCATGTGCCTCGGCACAGCGTTCGGTGCCATTCTGGCAAGAGGTCGAGGTCATCACCACCTCGGCACCGATGTCCTCGGCGGCCTTCCGGATACGATCGTCATCGGTAGCAACAACCACCCGATCCGCGCCACGCACCTGCATTGCGGCCCGCCAGGATCTCTCGATGAGGCTCTGTTTATGCCCACTCGCCCCTGTAAGTGCCACAAGCGGCTTACCCGGATAGCGGGTCGAGGCATAGCGGGCGGGAATGACGATAAGGACGGACATCAGGGTTTCTTAAGCTCCACTCCGGGCGCATATGCGATGAAGAACGGGTTGGCATAGCCCGGCTTTCCATAGATCAGCGGTGCATGATCGTCGAAGCGCACGACATGGCCACCAGCACCGGACAGCACCGCGTGACCGGCAGCCGTGTCCCATTCCATGGTGCGTCCGACACGCGGATAGAGATCCGCCTCACCCGTTGCGACAAGGCAGAATTTAAGCGAGGACCCCGCGCTCTTCATGTCCTGAACAGCGTATTTCGCGATGTAGTCATCGGTTGCCTGATCCCGATGGGACTTTGAGGCGACCACCATGAGGGCTCCATTATCCGGCGTCGCAACCCGGATCGGTGTCAGTTCACCCACCACATCAAGGGATAGGTCACCCTCTTCCTCGACCGACTGACCATCGGCGAGCGTGTAGAACATGCGACCCTGCGCCGGGGCATAGACAATGCCTCGAATGGGCACACCAGAGTCTACATAAGCTATATTCACCGTGAAATCACCGCGGCGATTGATGAACTCCTTGGTTCCGTCCAAGGGATCCACGATCAGGAACCTGTCAGCCTGCGCGCTGTGAGAGGCGGCTTGTTCTTCGGTTACCAGCGTCACATCCGGGAATGCAGCCCGCAACCCGGCCGAAATCAGGGCATCCGCCGCCTCATCAGCTTCGGTGACCGGGCTGGAGTCGGACTTCACCTTCACTTCGAAATCGTCGGCGTCGTAGATCTGCATGATCCGCGTACCTGCCTCGATCGCCAGACGGCGCATGACATCGGTCAGTTTCTGGTAATCCAATCACATTCTCCAATCAATTCGCCGGCCGGGCTGTTGAATTGTTGTCCTCTTAACCCGTTGTACTTATGCTGAATGTTAAGCAGAACGGCAAGCGTCCCACGATGGGACAAGGCCGCGTCAGGCAGGCAGTAGCGCTTCAATGTTTCAACAATCCACCTTCAGGCAGACAGGTCTTGGCGCGGCGATCACTATCGCCGAGCTGATTTATCACAGCATTGTCCGCAACATCCGCAAAACTCATGGCAATGCGGTGTTGGCGATCCTGAAGAACATGATGCAGGCCGCCATCTTCGTGCTTGCCTTCTATATCATGTTCATCGTGCTGGGCCTGCGCGGCGCGGCATTGCGGGGTGACTTCCTGCTCTACATCATGTCGGGCATCTTTCTCTACATGACCCACACGAAAACGGTTGCCGCTGTTGTCGGCTCGGAAGGGCCCGCCTCCCCGATGATGAAGCACGCGCCGTTGAACACGATCATCGTGATCGCGGCCGCAGCATTGGGAACGCTCTATATCCAGGTGCTGTCGCTTTTCGTGATCCTGTTCATCTACCACGCAGTCTTTACCCCGATCGTGATTGATCATCCGATTCCGGCTTTCGGCATGTTGCTTGTTGCATGGTATACCGGCGTTGCTTTGGGTGTCGTCTTGCTGGCGCTGAAACCATGGTTTCCGAATGCTGTTGATGTGTTCACCACCATCTACCAACGGGTGAACATGATCGCCTCTGGCAAGATGTTCGTGGCCAATACCTTGCCGGCCTTCATGCTGGCCTTGTTTGACTGGAACCCGTTGTTTCACGCAATCGACCAGGCGCGCGGCTTTGTGTTCATCAATTACACACCCCGCTACAGTTCGTATGAATATGCAATCATCGTGGGGACGGTGCTTCTGATGATCGGGCTCATGGGCGAGTTCTATACCCGGCGCCATGCCTCGGTCAGCTGGAGCGCGCGGCGCTGATCATCCCACGACCCTCAGGGTCAGATTGATTCTTCCGCCGCGCGGCAACAGACGGGAAGACCCGAACCGAATCCTGTCCACGCCGTGATAGGCCAAGCGTGCATCGCCACCCATCCGCAGAATATCCCCGGACTTGAGCCATAGAGAGGCAGTCGGACCACCCTTTTCGACACTTCCGACCCGAAAAAGGCCCTCATCGCCCAGTGAGAGCGAAAGAACCGGCCAGGAGAAGTCCACCTCATCCCGGTCCTGATGCAGACCCATCCGGGCGCCTTCGCCGTAGAAATTGATCAAGCAGCAGTCAGGCGCACGCGTCTCGCTGATCAGCTTGTGCCACAGATCGAGAACTGACGGCGGGATCGCGGGCCACGCCATGCCATCCGGGTGTTGCTCCTGATAGCGATAGCCCGCGCGATCAGAGACCCAGCCGAGCCGTCCTGCCGAAGTCATCCGCACCGACATTGCCTTGCCTCGTGCCGTCATGGGCGCAAAAAGCGGTGCGGCGCGGATCACATCGCGCAGATCTTCAACCAGGGCTGCCTGATCCTCAGGGGTCAGAAAGCCTTGAAAAATGTCTATACCGCGCAGGGTCATGCTCGGCGGGATCATCATTTCTCCTTTTGGCGGGCGGAACTCTCTAAAATTACCTGCGGAATCCTGAAAACGCATCCGGTCCGGTGCTTGCAGCGTCTGTGACCCCTCCTTATATACTCCCGGAAGCGTGATGGACGAGCCCCAGAGCAGGGGCAGACCGTCACAAACAGGATCGGGGTGTGGATGCCGGAACGGGTCTGAACCTCGTGTCATCGCCTTGAAGTCAGAAGGGATCGAAGAACATGGCCAAAGTCATTGGTATTGACCTGGGAACCACCAACAGCTGTATCGCCATCATGGATGGCAGCCAGCCTCGCGTGATCGAAAACTCGGAAGGTGCGCGCACCACACCGTCGATCGTCGCTTTCACTGAAAACGAGCGTCTTGTCGGCCAACCGGCCAAGCGTCAGGCGGTCACCAACCCCGATAACACGATCTTCGGCGTCAAGCGCCTGATCGGTCGCCGGTTCGATGACGCGGATCTCGCAAAGGACAAGAAAAATCTGCCCTTTACCGTGATCGACGGCGGCAACGGCGACGCTTGGGTGAAAGCCCGTGGCGAGAAGTACAGCCCCTCGCAGATTTCAGCCTTCATCCTCGGCAAGATGAAGGAAACCGCCGAGTCCTATCTTGGTGAAGAGGTGACGCAGGCCGTCATCACCGTGCCCGCATATTTCAACGACGCGCAGCGTCAGGCCACCAAGGACGCCGGCAAGATCGCCGGCCTTGAGGTGTTGCGGATCATCAACGAGCCGACAGCTGCGGCACTGGCCTATGGCCTAGACAAGAAAGACAGCCAGATCATCGCGGTCTATGACCTTGGCGGCGGCACGTTCGACGTTACCATCCTCGAGATCGACGATGGCCTGTTCGAAGTGAAATCCACCAATGGCGATACCTTCCTGGGTGGCGAAGACTTCGACATGCGGATCGTCAACTATCTGGCGGACGAGTTCAAGAAAGAGCATGGCGTCGACCTGACGCTGGACAAGATGGCGCTGCAGCGCCTCAAGGAAGCCGCCGAGAAGGCCAAGATCGAACTGTCGTCTTCGAGCCAGACCGAGATCAACCAGCCGTTCATCTCGATGAACAGCGCCACCGGCCAGCCGCTGCACATGGTGATGAAGCTGACCCGCGCCAAGCTGGAAAGCCTTGTGAACGATTTGATCAAGGCCTCGATGAAGCCCTGCCAGGCCGCGCTCAAGGATGCGGGCCTGACCACGGCGGACATCGACGAGGTGGTTCTGGTCGGCGGTATGACCCGTATGCCCAAGGTCGTGGAGGAAGTGACCAAGTTCTTCGGCAAGGAGCCGCACAAGGGTGTGAACCCCGATGAGGTTGTGGCGCTGGGCGCGGCCATTCAGGCCGGTGTTCTGCAAGGCGACGTCAAGGACGTGGTTCTGCTGGACGTAACCCCGCTTTCGCTGGGGATCGAGACGCTGGGTGGCGTGTTCACCCGCCTGATCGACCGCAACACGACAATCCCGACCAAGAAGAGCCAGGTCTTCTCGACCGCCGAGGACAATCAGAACGCGGTTACCATCCGCGTGTTCCAGGGCGAACGGGAAATGGCGGCGGACAACAAGATGCTTGGCCAGTTCAATCTGGAAAACATCCCGCCAGCACCGCGTGGCATGCCCCAGATCGAGGTGACCTTCGACATCGACGCCAACGGTATCGTCTCTGTTTCGGCGCGCGACAAAGGCACCAACAAGGAACAGAAGATCACCATTCAGGCTTCGGGTGGTCTGTCCGACGACGACATCGAAAAGATGGTCAAGGATGCCGAGGAGAATGCCGAGGCAGACAAGAAGCGTCGCGAGCTTGTCGAAGCAAAGAACCAAGCGGAAAGCCTGATCCATTCGACCGAAAAGTCGGTGGAAGAGCATTCTGACAAGGTCGACCCCACCACGGTCGAGGCGATCGAACTGGCCATTGCCGCGCTGAAAGACGAGCTTGAGACGGACAACACGTCCAAGATCAAGTCCGGCATCCAGAACGTGACCGAAGCGGCAATGAAGCTGGGTGAGGCCATCTACAAGGCCAGCCAGGACGCCGAGGAGGACGACTCTATGTCCTCGAAAGGCCCCCGCAGCAGCGATGATGACGACATCGTTGATGCGGACTTCGAGGACCTTGGCGACGACAAGCGCGCGTAAGCGTTTTACGGAACCTCTGGGGCCGGTCAGAACAAGGCCGGCCCTTACCGTTCCACTTGAGGGGGATCCCCAATGGCAAAACGTGACTATTACGACGTGCTCGGCGTGGCGCGCGGGGCCTCGTCGGACGAGATTAAGAAAGCCTATCGCTCCAAGGCAAAGGAGCTGCATCCGGACCGCAATGCCGATAACCCCGATGCCGAAGCCCAGTTCAAGGAAGCCAACGAGGCTTATGAAGTCCTGAAGGATGCCGACAAGAAGGCAGCCTATGATCGCTTCGGTCATGCTGCCTTCGAGGGCGGTATGGGTGGCGGCGGACGGCCCGGTGGCTACGGCGGCAATCAGGGCGACTTCGCAAGCGCCTTTTCGGATGTGTTCGACGATCTTTTCGGCGATTTCATGGGCGGGCGCGGTGGCGGACGCGGGCGCGCGGCGCGTGGTGCCGATCTGCGCTACAACCTGCGCGTGACCCTGGAAGAGGCCTACTCAGGCCTCCAGAAGACGATCAACGTGCCGACATCGGTCGCCTGCTCGTCCTGCAGTGGATCAGGCGCCGAAGGAGGTGCCGAGCCGCAGACCTGTCCCACCTGTTCCGGCATGGGCAAAGTACGTGCGCAGCAGGGCTTCTTCACCGTAGAACGGACCTGTCCCACATGCGCCGGTCTGGGTCAGATCATCAAGAACCCCTGCAAGTCCTGCGCTGGGCAGGGACGTGTGCACAAGGATCGTGCCCTGTCGGTAAATATTCCCGCGGGCGTCGAAACCGGGACGCGGATACGTCTGGCCGGCGAGGGCGAGGCGGGGATGCGGGGCGGCCCCTCGGGGGATCTCTACATCTTCATCGAAGTCACCAAGCATGACCTCTTCGAGCGCGAGAACACCAACCTGTTCTGCCGCGTGCCTGTCTCGATGACGACGGCGGCGCTGGGCGGCGATATCGAGGTACCAACCATCGACGGTGGTCGAAGCCGTGTGAAGATCCCGGCGGGCAGCCAGTCCGGTCGTCAGATGCGCCTGCGGTCCAAGGGGATGCCCGCGCTGCGCGGTGGACCGGAGGGCGACATGTTCATCGAACTGGCCGTGGAAACCCCGGTCAACCTGACCAACCGTCAGAAAGAAATCCTGCGCGAATTCGAATCCATGTCCGAGGACAACAACCCCGAGAGCAAGAGTTTCTTCTCTTCGGTGAAGACGTTCTGGGACAGCATGAAGGGCTGAGGCCTTCGGCTTATCCGACAAAAACGGGCGCGTTGCATCAAGTGACGCGCCCTTGTTCATGTCCAATCGGCAATGTGCGTAGATCAGACGACGTGGATTAACGTTTGCGCAACCGTTTTGCGGCACGCTTGAGGGATGACCAATCATCGCGCCTTTTCCGAATCCTCCATGCCGCTGTTCGATACCGATGAGGTGGAGGCGGTCGATGGTTTGCCATCAGGCAAGGTGCCTTCCTATATCGGCGATCATCGCAAACGGTTACGGGAGCGGTTCATGACCGGCGGTGCGGCTGCTATTCCAGATTACGAGATGCTGGAATTGATCCTTTTTCGCGCGATTCCACGCCAGGACGTGAAGCCACTCAGCCGTCTGCTGCTTGACGTCTTCGGCGATTTCAATCGCGTCCTCTCTGCACCCGCAGCCCGCCTGTCAGAGGTGAAAGGGGTAGGTGACGCTGTCATTGCCGAATTGAAGATTGTAGAGGCGGCGGCACAGCGGCTGGCACGGTCGCGGATCCTGCAACGCCACGTCATCTCAAGCTGGGATGCTGTGCTGGACTATTGCCACACAACGATGGCGCATCGGGATACCGAACAGTTCCGTGTTCTCTACCTGGATCGCAAGAACGTCCTTGTCGCCGATGAGGCGCAGGGGCAGGGCACAGTCGATCATGTCCCGGTCTATCCACGCGAAGTCGTCAAAAGGGCATTGGAGCTGAATGCTTCGGCCCTGATCTTGGTGCACAATCACCCGTCCGGTGACCCCACACCCTCCGAGGCCGATATTGCCATGACACAGCAGATCCTTACCGCTGCAGAAGCTCTGGGGCTGACACTTCACGATCATCTGGTGATCGGGAAATCCCGGGAGCTGAGCTTTCGCTCAGCGGGTCTTTTGTAATCCTGACAAGCCATCATCCTAGCGTAGCCAGACTTCAACCCGCCGGTTGACTTGCCGCCCCCAGGCACTGTCGTCACATGCCATGGGCATCGCCTCGCCAAAGGCTTCGGTCTTGAGATCAACCTGCGTGAAATCAGCGGTTTCGGCTGCGGTCAATACCGCCTGCCGCACAGCCTCGGCCCGACGCTCTGCAATCATACGATTGGCCGTGGCAGCACCATCGCTGTCACTGAACCCGACAAAGATCAGTTGCCGCCCGTCATAGGTGCCTTCGTCAAGGCGGCGCGCCAATTGATCCACGTTCGAGCGTGACTGCGCATCAAGCCGGGCCGAGCCTGCCTCAAACCGGAATGTTGTGCTCAGCCTCTGCATCGGACCGAGCACACTGACCATCCGCTGCAATTCATCCAGACCGATTTCATCACCCGCCTTAGCGATGGCGTTGACGAAACGGTCGCCCTGCGCTGCAAGGGGGATCGCTTCGGGTGCCAGGTCGACATAGCCCGCCCGACGAATCACAAGCTGTGCAGGCGCGCTTTGCGTGTAGAACAGGAACTCGCGCGCCAGCCGTGGTAAACGCCGGGCCGGTACGTAGAGAAACATCGGTGCCGTCAGAGGATAGTCCTCGGTCTTCACGGTCTGGCGCGTCGCACGCAGCGCAAATCCGCATTCACCAGACAAACCAAGACGCCGCGCGGGACCGGTTTCAGCCGTGCTGGCAAGCCCAAGACCGAACGGATCCGCGGCCACGGCCAGAGCCAGGCCGGTATCGGTCTCATGCCGCTCGATCAGATCACTCAGGCCCTCATTCAACGGTAGCAGGAGCTTGTCCACGGCGGCTTGGGCAAGTCCGGAATCCGCATTGCGCATATGCAGGCTGATCGGCGCATCCGGGCCGCCAAGTTCCGACCAGTTTGTGATTTGTCCGGCGAAAGCCCGCGCGAGATCAGCCGTCGCGATGCGATCCAGCGGCATGGTTCCTGATACGATGGGCACAAGCGCATCAAGCGCCAGAACGCGAAACCGACCCCTGGTCCGTAAATCACCAAAGCCCGCGTCTCTGGCGCGCTGCGCCTCATCGGGGCGTATTTCACGCAGCGACATCGCAATATCCGCTTCATTCGCCAACAGATCAGCGAAGCCCTCATCCGAGTTTGTGGCGCGGAACAGGAACCTTCCCAAATCGCGTCCGGTCTGACGGTCGAACAGAACATATTCGAAGTGGCTGGCATCGAGCGTGTCTCGGCGTAGTCCATAGCCCTCTCGCAGGGCGAAGCTTTCGACCAGCGCAGGCATAAGGACCTCGGCCATGCTGGCGGCCCCGGAAATCGACAATCGCGCGACATAGTCCTCGAGGCTGGGGCAAGCGGGGCCGTCGCAGAGCACTCCGCTGCCATCGACAGTCAGTTCGCCGTAAACCGTATCAATGCGATAGAATTCACCGTCGAACCCCAAAAAAGTGCCCGTCAGTTCAACGGCACCGTCCCGCGATGTGAGGGTTATGTCTTGCGCAAACAGTGTGCCCGCCAGGCAAAGCCAAAGCAGGACGGATGATGAAAGGCGGGCCGCAGATAAAAAAAGTGCGGCTGTTCTGGCCGCACGAACCTTGCACATGGAGCTGCCCCGAAGTCTGTACGCTAATTGCGTGCGATCTTCATGTCTTGGAGCAGGTTTTTCAACAGCAGAAAATCACCCGTTGCATCACAGCCAGGCACATCAATGGTCAGATCCTTCACGCTCAAGGCACCACCCCCGGTGATCTGAAGGGCCTGACCCTCCATCCGGCGGCCGCATGTCTGGGCTGTGACTTCGGTTTCGACACTCAAAACGATGTCGCCTGCGCGCGCCGCCGTGCCTGAAGGAAAGGTGTAAACCTGCGCGCGCAGATCCTGATCGGGCATGGCGCGACCATGTTGCGTGACGAATCCGCCTTTTCCGAGAGCGGCTTGCTCCATGTTGCGGGGCGCATTGGCCCAGACATGGCCTTCGTCGCCATAGTCGGCACCGAATTCGAAGGCATGGATCTGCATCTCTCCCGGACCCTGCCACTGCACGACCACGCGATCATATATGTCCAGCGAAGTGACTTCCGTCTTTGCCATCGCGGTCAGACCGCTCTCAAAGGCCGCCATGAAGATAGCCGTTTGGGACAGAACAGGGAGTTGCACGGACAGACGCCCGCTGCTGTCCATCTGCTCGGTGATCATCATGCCGTTGTGGTGCAAAGTCACACGTGCGCCCGCTTCGCAGGGCGCTGCAAGGGTCAGATCAACCATCGCTGCAGCCATGGGACGCGCCACCAACTCGGCAATGCAGGACTGCGCAGAGGCAGCAAGATCCGCGGGTTCGCCCGGCGCAGAGGCAAGGACCACTGTCTCGCTCAGGCTGTCGCGCTTGCCTTCATCGAAAGCCAGAGGATCCGGCGCAACGCGCGGCATGACGGGATCCATACGGTTGGACTGGTGCTTCGCGGAGGTGGCGGAGGTATATGCGATGGACGTCAGCTCAAGCGAGGTGATCCCGGAAAACGGGTTTACGCCAGAGTAAACAGGCTCGACCTTGCCGGAAGACGGGGTCGATGTGTTCGAAGTCTGGGTGCCATAACGCATTTCGGCCACTGGCGAAGATTGCATCACAAAACCCGTGCCCAAGGCTGCGAACAGTGTCGCGCCGGTCAGGATCGTGTTTTTCAGACTTGCCATAGGACTCTCCACAATCACTCAAGGATTGGTGAAATCATGACAAATCAAGCGGGCATCACTGTGGCCAAGGTCTGGTCAGTTTCTGACGAAGAGCCGCATTCGCGCCGAAACTGACGAAATCCAAGCAAAAAGCTTAAAAAATTACGGCGAGACTGTGACCCCTCAGGCCAGACGACCGTGGCAATGTTTGAACTTCTTGCCCGAGCCGCAGGGACACGAATCGTTGCGTCCGGGGTTTCCCCAGGTCGAAGGATCGTCCTCGACGAAACCCTCCAGCGCCGGACCCGCAGCCATATCTGCATTCTGCGGCAGGGAAGCGTCCTGCGCAGCTTTCATCTGGGCAGCAAGGGCGGCTTGCTGGGCGGCATACTGCCGAACCATTTCCTGCTGTTCTTCTTCGGTCAGCGGGCGGATCTGTGCGAGTTTGCTTGTCACGTCCTCACGCAGGCTGTCGAGCATCGATTCAAACAGCTGGAAAGCCTCGTTCTTGTATTCATTCAACGGATCGCGCTGCGCGTAACCCCTGAAGCTTACCACGGAGCGCAAATGCTCGAGCATCAGCAAGTGTTCACGCCATTTGGCATCAATTGTCTGCAACAGGATCTGTTTTTCGATCTGGCGCATGTTCTCGGCACCGAAAGCGGCTGCCTTTTCGTCCATGGCCTTGGTGGCTGCGGCCTCAAGCCGTTCGGTGATCTGCTCGTCATCCACGCCTTCCTCGGCGGCCCAATCGACGACCGGAACATCAAGGCCCAGTTTTTCGACACAGGCCGCATGCAGGCCTTCGACATCCCACTGATCGGCATAGGTCTTGGGCGGCATGAACTCTTCGATCAGGTCGTCGATCACCTGGCTGCGCATATCACTGATCGTATCGGACAGGTCCTGCGCTTCCATGATTTCGCGGCGCTGTCCGAAAATCACCTTGCGCTGCTCGTTCATCACATCGTCGAATTTCAGCAGCTGCTTGCGGATGTCGAAGTTGCGGCCTTCGACCTTGGCCTGCGCACGTTCAAGCGACTTGTTCACCCATGGGTGCACAATCGCCTCACCTTCTTTCATGCCGAGACTGGAGAGAACCTTGTCCAGGCGCTCAGACCCAAAGATCCGCATCAGATCATCCTCGAGGCTGAGGAAGAAGGACGAACGGCCCGGGTCGCCCTGACGGCCAGATCGACCGCGCAGCTGGTTGTCGATCCGGCGGCTTTCGTGGCGTTCGGTAGCCAGAACGAACAACCCGCCTGCTTCCTTGACCCGTGCTTCCTCTGCTGCGTGCTCTGCTTCGATCCGGGCGCGCAACTCATCGGGGTTGGCGTCAGGGTCAGCGGCCAGCGCCTCCATCACCTTGAAGTCCACGTTACCGCCCAGTTTGATGTCGGTACCACGACCGGCCATGTTGGTGGCAATCGTCACCGCACCGAACTTGCCCGCATCGGCGACGATCTGGGCCTCTTTCTCGTGCTGACGCGCGTTCAGGACGTTGTGCGGGATACCCGCTTCCTTGAGCAGCGTGGACAGGGATTCAGACTTCTCGATCGAGGTGGTGCCCACCAGAACAGGCTGGCCCTTGGCGTTCGCCTCATGGATCGTCTGAACGATAGCCTCGTATTTCTCGCGCGCGGTGCGATAGACGGCGTCATCCTCGTCCTTGCGGGCGATGGGCCGGTTGGTCGGCACTTCGACCACGCCCAGACCGTAGATCTCGGCGAATTCCTCGGCCTCGGTCAGCGCGGTGCCGGTCATGCCGGCCAGCTTTTCGTAGAGGCGGAAGTAGTTCTGGAAGGTCACCTGGGCGAGGGTCACGTTCTCGGGCTGGATCTTGCAGCCCTCCTTTGCCTCGATCGCCTGATGGAGACCATCGGACAGACGCCGGCCCGACATCATGCGGCCCGTGAACTCGTCGATCAGAACGACCTCGTTGTCACGAACGATGTAGTCCTTGTCTTTGGTGAACAGCTTGTGCGCCCGCAGGCCCTGATTGACGTGATGCACGACAGTCGTGCTTTCAGGGTCATAGAGTGACTGGTCTTCCGGCAAAATCCCGCGCGCGTGCAGCATCTGCTCCAGCGCCTCGTTGCCTTCGTCGGTGAAGGTCACGTTGCGGGTCTTTTCGTCCAACGTGAAATGGTCCTCGTTCAGCTCAGGGATCAGCTTGTCCACGGCCTGATAGAGTTCAGAGCGGTCCTGCGACGGGCCCGAAATGATCAGCGGGGTCCGTGCTTCGTCGATCAGGATGCTGTCCACCTCGTCGACAACGGCATAGTAGTGTTCGCGCTGGTTCATCTGATCCAGGCTGGATTTCATGTTGTCGCGCAGATAGTCGAACCCAAGCTCGTTGTTGGTCGCATAGGTGATATCGGCGGCATAGGCCACTTTCTTTTCGGCCTCTGGCTGCTGCGGATAGACGACACCGGTGGTCAGGCCCAAGGCACCATAGACCTTGCCCATCCAATCGGCATCGCGGCGCGCCAGGTAATCGTTGACGGTCACGATATGCACGCCACGCCCGGTCAGCGCGTTCAGATAGGCGGGGAAGGTCGCAACAAGGGTCTTACCCTCGCCGGTCTTCATTTCGGCGATGTTGCCCTGGTGCAGGAAAACCCCGCCCATCAACTGCGTGTCAAAGGCCCGCAAACCCAGCGCCCGCCGCGCGCCTTCGCGACAGTTGGCAAAGGCTTCGGGCAAAATGGCATCGAGTGTCTCGCCCTTGGCGATCCGCTCCTTGAACTCTGCCGTCTTTTCGATCAGCCCCTGGTCGGACAGGGCCTGAAACTCCGGCTCCAGCGCGTTGATCTTTTCGACAAGCGGGCGAACCGATTTGATCTTGCGGTCATTGGGGGTGCCGAACACCTTCTTGGCAAGAGTTCCGAGTCCCAGCATTTTCGTTCCGTTCCGCTCGTTGACAGAGTTGTGCAAGCCATCTGCTTGCCCGCTCTTTCCGCAGCACATATGAAGAGGCGGGAAAAGACAGCCAAACCTGGCCTCAGGGCGATGTAAGGGGCGGCTTCATGACTGTCAACGCCGGGGGCCGGATGCGCCCGTTACAAAGGACGAATCCATGCTTAAACCGAACCGAAATGCCTTCACTTCCCTGTCAGCTGCCGTTTTTGCCGTATGGGCCACCGGTCCCGTGCTTGGTCAGGACACACCCGGCGCGGATAGCGTGATCGCGACCGTCAACGGAACAGAGATCACTCTGGGCCAGATGATCATGGCCCGGACGACCCTGCCGCAACAGTACCTGGCGCTGCCCGATGATGTTCTTTTCAACGGCATCCTTGATCAGCTGATCCAGCAGTCAGTTCTGGCACAGACTGTCGGCGAGGATACGCCCCGCCGGGTCGAGATTGCGTTAGAAAACGAACGCCGCGCCCTTCTGGCTGCAGCGGTGGTCGATGAAATTCTCGCAGGTGCGGTCACGGATGATGCCTTGCAGAAAGCCTATGATGAGGCTTTCGCCAATGCAGAGCCTGCACGGGAATGGAATGCGTCGCATATCCTTGTGGACACCGAAGAAGCGGCTGCGGCCCTGATCGAGCGTCTGAACGCAGGTGAAGAGTTCGCTGCGCTCGCGCAGGAGGCGTCGAGCGATACGTCGGCCGCGAATGGTGGAGAATTGGGCTGGTTCGAATCCGGCATGATGGTTCCTGATTTCGAAGCGGCGGTTGTCACTCTGGAGGTGGGCGCGGTATCCACCCCGGTGCAGACGCAGTTCGGATGGCATGTGATCAAGTTGAACGAAACCCGTCTGCGTGACGTGCCGACACTCGAGGAAGTCGCCGATCAGCTTCGTCCGCAAGTCGAGCGTGCGGCTGTGCAGGCCCGCCTTGACGAACTTACCGCCGCCGCCACGGTGGACCGTGCTGGGGCAGAGATTGATCCTGCCCTGATCAAGAACCTCGACCTGCTGGAGAACTGAAGCATGGGAAAAATCACAAAGGTCTCGCCGCTCGCGCCCGAGGCCTTTCCAAGCCTTCCGGTGATCGAGGGGGTGACGTTTTCTGCGGCACAGGCCGGGGTGCGGTATCAGGGTCGCACTGACGTGATGTTGGCGCTGCTGTCCCCCGGAACGACAATGGCGGGCGTGTTCACCAGGTCCGCGACACGGTCAGCGCCTGTTCTGGATTGTCAGGCCAAGATCGGAATGGACAGCGACGCTGGTGCCGCGATCATCGTGAACTCGGGAAATTCGAACGCGTTCACCGGAAAGAATGGCGTGATTTCGACCCGGGCCGTCACTTCGGCCGTGGCCGAAGCGCTGGGTCTGCCGGAAACGCGGGTGTTTTCATCCTCGACCGGTGTAATTGGCGAACCTCTGCCACATGAGCGGATCACAGCCAAACTCGCCGAATTGGCCGGGTCGATGGACAAGGGTGCCATCGCATCTGCCGCGCGTGCGATCATGACGACCGATACATTCCCCAAGGGGGCCTCAGCCGAGATCGAGATTGATGGCAAGACCGTCAAGATCGCAGGAATCGCGAAAGGTTCGGGCATGATCGCGCCCGATATGGCGACGATGCTGGTCTACATCTTCACCGATGCGTCGGTAGAACGTATCGACCTTCAGGCCATGTTGTCGGCGCTGACCGATGTCACGTTCAACTGCATCACAGTGGACAGTGACACATCGACCTCTGACACGTTGCTGCTGGCGGCTACGGGTGCCTCGGGCGTCAAGGTATCGCGTGAGACTGGCGCATTCCGCGAAGCACTGCATGGTGTGATGCTGGATCTGGCACATCAGGTGGTGCGCGATGGGGAAGGTGCCACGAAATTCGTGGAAGTGGCCGTCACCGGGGCCGCTTCTGACACCGACGCCAAGACACATGCGATGTCCATTGCGAATTCACCGCTCATCAAGACCGCGATCGCGGGTGAGGACCCGAACTGGGGGCGCGTTGTCATGGCCATTGGAAAATCCGGTGCGGCGGCCGATCGTGACTTGCTGACGATCCGCTTCGGCGATCTTCTGGTGGCCGAGAATGGCTGGGTGTCGCCAGCCTATGACGAAGCCAAGGCTGCGGCCTATATGAAGGGAGAATACCTTCGTATCAGTGTCGATCTGGGGCTGGGTCAGGGTAAATGCACTGTGTGGACCTGCGATCTGACGCATGGCTACATCGACATCAACGCCGACTACCGGTCCTGACGTATGGCCGGCACGAAAGTTGTCCTTGTTTCGGCTGTCGCCCTGATTGATCCTGACGGCCGCGTGCTTCTGGCGCAGCGGCCTGAGGGCAAGTCGATGGCTGGCCTGTGGGAGTTTCCCGGAGGCAAGGTAGAGGCGGGTGAAACGCCCGAAGCCGCATTGATCCGCGAGCTACACGAGGAACTGGGGATCGATACATGGGCAAGCTGTCTGGCGCCATTGACCTTTGCCAGCCACAGCTATGACGATTTCCACCTGCTCATGCCGCTGTTCGCCTGCCGCAAATGGGAAGGAATTGTCAGCCCACGCGAAGGACAGGCGTTGAAATGGGTAAGGGCGGCGGACCTCAAATCCTATCCGATGCCACCAGCCGACATTCCCCTAATTCCCATCCTTCGTGACTGGCTTTGATCAAAAACCCGGTTTCTTTCGTCGGAAATCACTGGAAACAATCGAAGCCTCGGGTCGGAAATGAGACCTGGAAAAGGAATACGTCGCTTTCCGACAACAATCCTCAAATTTTATTGCACTTTGTTAACTGATCTATGTAAATTTTAACTGTGCATTCTTGGGAGGATGTGAATGCTACGTACGATCATTTTGGGAAGTTGCGTCTCGGTCCAGGGCACCTACGTCCGCACGTTGTCGGATGGCCGCGTCATGGTACGGGTCGGATCACGAGAATTCGCCGGTCTGCCGGTGATCAAGCAGGCGGCGTGACGCCTCGCACCATCGAATGAAAAGGGGCAGCGAAAGCTGCCCCATTTTTTTTGTTTCGACCGAAGCGATCGTGGGATCAGGTCAGGTTGCGAACGACTTCCTCACGCTCGAAAATCTCGATCACATCGCCCGGACGTACATCTTCGTAGTTCTCGAAGGCCATGCCGCATTCCTGACCCGAGGTGACTTCCTTGACCTCGTCCTTGAAGCGCTTGAGCGTCTTGAGGTTGCCCTCGTGGATCACCACGTCGTCGCGCAGCAGGCGCACACCGGCAGAACGGCGCGCAACGCCTTCGGTGACAAGACAGCCGGCAACCTTGCCCACGCCCGATACCTTGAAGACTTCCTTGATCTGCGCATAGCCGATGAACTTCTCGCGGATTTCGTTGCTCAGGAGGCCGCTCGCAGCCTTCTTAACATCGTCCACCAGGTCATAGATCACCGAATAGTACCGGATCTCCACGCCCTTCTGGTTCGCCGTGTTGCGGGCCGAAGCATTGGCGCGCACGTTGAAGCCCATGATCGGGGCACCGGACGCTTCTGCCAGACCGACATCGGTCTCGGTGATCGCGCCAACGCCGGAATGGAGAACGCGAACGCGGACTTCGTCGTTGCCGATCTTCTCCATTGCCTGAACGATCGCTTCGGCGGAGCCCTGCACGTCGGCCTTCACCAAAATCGGCAACTCGGCCACTGACTGATCCGCCTTGGCCTTGGCCATCAGCTGATCCAGCGTCGTTGCGGCACCGACGGCAGCGCGCTTCTCCTTGGCGGCATTGGCACGATACTCAGCGATTTCTCGCGCCTGCGCCTCGGTTTCTACCACGTTCAGGACGTCACCGGCTTCGGGTGTTCCGTTCAAACCCAAAACCTCGACCGGGACAGAAGGTCCGGCAGCAGCAATCCGTTCGCCCTTGTCGTCGATCAGGGCGCGCACCTTGCCCCACTGTTCGCCGACCACGAAGATATCGCCCTGCTTGAGCGTTCCCTTCTGCACCAGAACCGTCGCCACAGGGCCACGGCCCACGTCCAGCTTGGCCTCGATCACGGCACCTTCCGCAAAGCGATTCGGATTGGCCTTGAGTTCCAGAAGCTCGGCCTGAAGCGCAATTGCCTCCAGCAGATCGTCCAGACCCAGACCTGTCAGGGCCGACACCTCGACGTCCTGCACGTCACCAGACATCGCCTCGACCACGACCTCATGCTGCAACAGGTCAGTCCGCACCTTGGTCGGGTTGGCATCCGGTTTGTCGATTTTGTTGATCGCCACGATCATCGGCACCTTGGCCGCCTTGGCATGGTTGATCGCCTCGACGGTCTGCGGCATCACGGCATCATCCGCGGCAACAACCAGAACAACGATATCGGTCACATGCGCGCCACGGGCCCGCATCGAGGTGAACGCAGCGTGTCCCGGCGTATCCAGGAAGGTCAGCATCGCGCCCTTGTCGGTTTTCACCTGATAGGCACCGATATGCTGCGTGATACCACCTGCCTCGGAGGCAACGACTTTGGCATTGCGGATCGCATCCAGAAGGCTGGTCTTGCCGTGGTCCACGTGGCCCATGATCGTGATGACCGGCGGGCGGGGCTGCAAGTCATCGGGACGATCCTCGACCGAGGCAATCACGTCTTCCACATCGGCATCAGACACCCGGACGGCGCGGTGGCCGAATTCCTCGATGATCAGTTCTGCCGTGTCTGCGTCGATGGTCTGGTTCTGCGTGACCATCATGCCGTTCTGCATCAGCGCCTTAACGACAGCGCCCACACGTTCGGCCATACGGTTGGCCAGTTCCGACACCATGATGGCCTCGGGAAGCTGCACGTCACGGACAATCTTTTCGCGTTCGACACTGCCGCCCATGGCTTTCTGACGCGCACGCTCCTGCTTGCGCTTCATGGCTGCCATGGACTTCGTGCGTCCACCTTCGCCACCGGACAAAGCCTGGTTCAGTGTCAGCTTGCCCGAACGGCGGCTATCCTCGCGCGCCTTCGCGGCGCGCGCGTCACGCTCCTGCACCTCGGCTTCGCGTTCCTTCTTGCGCGGCGCAGCAGCAGGCGCCTTGGAGGCAACACGACCGACCGACGTGTCTTCTGCCGGAGCGGCCGCAGCTGCAGCGGCACGCTTGGCCGCCTCTTCGGTTTCACGCGCCTTGCGCTGTTCTTCTTCCGCCTTGGCCTTGAGCGCGTCTTCGCGCTCACGCTCTTCGCGTTCCTTGGCCTCGGCCTCCTCGCGGCGGCGGGCGCGCTCTTCCTCGCGGGCTTTTTCGTCAGCCTCGCGCTGAATGGCCTCTTCGCCTTCGCGTGCTTTCGCCGCCTGAAGCGCCTTCAGGCGGCGCTCCATCTCGGCATCCGAGATGCCTGCCGGACGTTTTGCCGGATCGCCCAGCGCCGGGTTGGGCACCGCTCCGCCAGCCGCAGGTTTCCCTGCGCCGGGTTTCGGCACCACAACGCGCTTGCGCTTGGTTTCCACGACGACATTCTTGGTCCGTCCATGGCTGAAGCTTTGCTTCACATTTCCCGGGCGCGCGCCGGGGCCACGTACGCCCAGTGTCTTCTTACCGTCGTTGTCGTTCATATGGCTCTTCTATCCTTCTTGACGGTCTTGCCGCCTTCCGGGGCGCGCAGACCTTTCAATCTTGCCGCCTCCTCTACAACACGCGGGGCCAAACCACCAGCGGCAAGCACAACGTGTATGACAGTTTGTCTGCCAAAGGCCAAACCGAGTTCATCCGCTGTCAGCCAACCGATGAAGGTCCCATCGGACGGTGTGCTGAGCTTTGACTTGCCCCGTTCGGACCCGTCGCTGGCCTGGATCAGCACTTCGGCGTAATCCTTGATCAGCCAGTCCTTCACTTTCTCATAGCCGCTGACCGCTTCGCCGCCCTTGCGGGCAAGACTGATCAGCTCGACCACACGCCGGACCATCTGCGCCTCGACCTGAGCGATCAAATCATCCGGCACGATCACGGCCTGTTTTGCAGCTCGGGCGAACAGGCCCTTCTTCACAGCCTTTTCAAGCGCTGCGCGTTCGGCCGATACCCAGATACCACGGCCCGGCAGCTTGCCCATGATATCGGGCACAATCTGCCCGTCCGGGCCCACGACGAAGCGAACAAGCCCGAACTTGGGCTGCACCTCGCCGGTGGCGATACATTTCCGTTCGGGACCGTCTTCCCGATCCTTGCTGTGTCCGCCACGTGTCATCTGGTCAACCGGAGGCCTGGAATCAGGCCTCCACCTCCTCTTCGTCGGTTTCGTCGCCGTCGTCTTCCAGTTCGGTCGGATCGACCCAACCCAGCATGACGCGGGCCGTCATGATGAGGGTCTGCGCCTCGCTCAACGACATATCGAATTTTTCCAGCAGGCCTTCGTCCTTGACGCGCTCACCGTTCACAGTGGTCCAGCCGCCGGCCAGTTCCCAATCCGCGCAGGTAGCGAAATCTTCCAGCGTTTTCACGCCATCTTCGGCCAGTGCTTCGATCATTTGGGGTGTGAGACCCTCGAATTCAACCAGGCTGTCCTCGACGCCCAGAGCGCGGGCGTGGTCGAGTGCGGCCTTGGCTGCGGCTTCCAGATACTCGCGCGCGCGCATCTGAAGCTCTTCGGCGGTGCTTTCGTCCACACCGTCGATCACCAGAAGCTCGTCGCGGTCCACATAGGCCACTTCTTCAAGGTTCGTGAACCCTTCGGCGACCAGAAGCTGAGCGAAGAATTCGTCCAGATCCAGCGTGTCCATGAACAGGCGGGTCCGCTCTTCAAACTCCTTCTGACGGCGCGAGGATTCCTCGGCTTCCGTCAGGATATCGATATCCAGCCCGGTCAACTGGCTGGCCAGTCGCACGTTCTGGCCACGGCGACCGATCGCCAGCGACAGCTGTTCATCGGGCACCACGACTTCGATCTTGCCGGCTTCCTCGTCGATCACGACCTTGGACACTTCGGCAGGCTGAAGCGCGTTCACTAGGAAGGTTGCCTGATCCTCGTTCCACGGAATGATGTCGATCTTTTCGCCCTGAAGCTCGTTCACGACGGCCTGAACGCGGCTGCCGCGCATACCGACACAAGCACCGACGGGGTCGATGGAGTTGTCGTAAGAGATGACGGCGATCTTGGCACGCGAACCGGGGTCACGGGCGACGGCCTTGATCTCGATGATGCCGTCGTAGATCTCGGGCACTTCCATCTTGAACAGTTCCGCCATGAACTGCGGATCGGTACGGCTGAGGAAAATCTGCGGTCCGCGCTGCTCACGGCGCACATCCTTGATGTAGCAACGGATACGGTCGTTCGGGCGATAGGATTCGCGGCCGATCTTCTCGTTCCGGCGCAGGATGGCTTCGCCACGGCCCACATCGACGATGACGTTGCCGTATTCCTCGCGCTTGACCACACCGTTGATGATGGTGCCCTTGCGGTCCTTGAATTCCTCGAACTGGCGATCCCGCTCGGCTTCGCGGACCTTTTGCAGGATGACCTGCTTGGCGGATTGCGCGGCGATGCGGCCCATGTCGACGGGCGGCACTTCCTCGATGAACTCGTCGCCGATCTTGGGGTCGGCCATGTACTGCTTGGCCTGTTCGACGGTGAACTGGGCCTGATAGTTCTCAAGCTCGTCATCGGCCACGACGGTGCGCACGCGTGTGAATGTGGCGCGTCCGGTCTTGCGGTCGATCTTGACACGGATGTCCATTTCCGAGCCGTAGCGGGACTTTGCCGCGCGGGCGAGGGACTCTTCCATCGCTTCGACCACCAGACCGGGGTCGATCATCTTTTCACGGGCGACGGCCTCTGCGGTCTGCAAAAGCTCCAGCTGGTTGGCGGAAGTGATTGCCATGGTCTCAGTCCTCCTCGGAACCGGTATCAGTGTCTGTTTCTATCTCGTCGAATTGTTCTTCATCAATGATGCCTGCCGCCTTGCGCTGCCGCAGCATCTCGCGGATCAGTTCGTCGGTCAGGATCAGCTTGGCGTCGGAGAGCCAGTCGAACTTCAGCCCGACAGTGCCTTCCTCGATGTTGATCAGGACTTCGTCACCTTCCACGCCCGCAAGTGTGCCCTTGAAGCGACGGCGTCCGTCGATCAACTCGTCCGTTTCGATCCGCGCCTCGTAGCCCTCGAAGGTTTCGAAATCCTTGATGCGGGTCAGGGGCCGGTCGATGCCTGGGCTGGACACCTCGAGCGTGTATTCATCCACGATCGGGTCTTCCACATCCAGAATGGCGCTGACGGCGGTGCTGATCTCACCGCATTCATCGACGGAAATCCCACCCTCGGGACGTTCCGCCATGATCTGCAGGGTCGAAGTCTTGCCGCCCATGAGCCGAATCCGCACCAGCTCGAACCCCAGATCCTCGATCACGGGGGTCACGATCTCGGCCAGGCGTCGGTCGATGGCAGCTTTGGCGATCAAGTCGTTAGTCATCGGTCAGGCTTGCCTTTCAGGCACAAAAAAACGGGCGCGCGGCCCGTTGATCTTTCCCGGTGGTACGGTGGGAGTGGACCCCAGCGCGCCGCTGTTGAGGGCCATATACGCCGCATACCCTGAGTCTGCAAGGGGCAATGGGCGCGGCCTTGCTACCCCTCGCCGATACGGTCCATCACACGCACCAGTTCAGCGCTGATCCCCGGCTCGCTGAGGGCGTGGCCAGCGTTGCGGACCATGTGCAGTTCGACGTTCGGCCAGCGCGCCGCAAGGTTCCAGGCGGATTGCGGCGGGCAGATCATGTCATAGCGGCCTTGAACGATCGCGCCGGGAATATGGGCGATGCGGTCTACGCGGTCCATGATCTGACCGTCGTAGTCGAGAAAGGCATTGTTCATGAAGTAATGGTTCTCAAGCCTGGCGAAGGCACGGGCATATTCGCCGGGGCTGTCCCCCCCGACCCCATTGGAGTGAAAGGAGGCCAGCGCATTCTCCCATGATGACCAGGCACGGGCGTATTTCGTCTCGATCATCAGGTCGCCAGAGAACAAGCGCCGATGATATGCGGCGATCAGGTCTTCGCGCTCGTCCTTGGGAATCAGATCGACGAAACGGGCCCAGGTCTCGGGCCAGAATTTCCCTGCGCCACCCCCGTAGAACCAGTCAAGCTCTGCTCTGGTCGCCAGAAAAACACCGCGCAGGACAAGACCGGCCACGCGGTCCGGGTGTTCCTGCGCATAGATCAGCGCCAGTGTGGCGCCCCAGCTGCCGCCAAAAACGATCCACCTGTCGATGTCGAGATCGGTCCTGATGCGTTCGATGTCGCGCACCAGATGCCACGTGGTATTGTCCTTGACCGAGGCATGGGGCCGGGACCGGCCACAACCGCGCTGATCGAACAGGATGACGCGGAATACCTTGGGATCGAAATAGCGCCGCATCGCCGGGCTGCACCCGCCACCCGGTCCACCATGCAGAACCACGACCGGCATTCCTTGAGGATTGCCGGACTGCTCCATATAGACAGTGTGGCCATCGCCCACGTCGATCATCCGCTGATCGAAAGGATCGACCGGCGGGTGCAGATAGTGGACTGCGCTTTTTTGGCCCGAGTATTTATCCATGACGATCCTATATACCGGATGGAGGTAAAAGAGCACATGGAGAGCAGAATGCAAGCCGGTCAGACCACAGTTGACCCGTCCGAGGTCGCCAAGTTCGAGGCGATGGCCGCCGAATGGTGGGATCCGAAGGGCAAGTTCAAGCCCTTGCACATGCTGAACCCGTGCCGTCTGGACTATATCACGCGACAGATCGCGGGCGAGTTCGGACGTGACCTGAACGGACCTTTGCCGTTCAAAGGCCTGCGGATTCTGGATATCGGCTGCGGGGGTGGCTTGCTGTCGGAACCGATGGCGCGGCTAGGTGCGGATGTGGTTGGCGCGGATGCGGCACCACGCAACATCCCCGTGGCACAGGTCCATGCCGAACAATCCGGCCTGACCATCGACTATCGCCACACCACAGCCGAAGATCTGGCCGCTGCCGGCGAACAATTCGACGTCGTGCTGAACATGGAAGTGGTCGAGCATGTGGCCGACCCTTTGGCCTATCTGACCGCCTGCCGCGTCTTGCTGAAGCCCGGCGGGCTGCACATCTGCTCGACCATCAACCGCAATCCGAAGAGTTTTGCGATGGCGATTGTCGGCGCGGAATATGTGATGCGCTGGCTGCCGAAGGGCACGCATGAGTGGAACAAGTTCATCACGCCTGACGAACTGTTCGATCTTTTGCGGAATGCCGGGTTGGATCCGGTCGATCGGAAGGGATTTGTCTTCAACCCGGTCCTTTGGTCCTGGTCACTGTCGGACCGCGATCTGAGCGTGAACTACGTCACGGCCAGTCTGAAACCTCAGTGAACCGATCAATCTTCTTCCAGCTTGAGGCGGAGTTCACGCAGGATCGGAATGGCGGCGCGGACCTTCTCGTCGCCAAGCTCTGAGATCAGTTCGGCGATCATCGGCGAGATCGCATCCAGTGCGGCATCCCGGGCGCGTCTACCGGCGGGGCTGATCGCCACCATCTTGCGGCGCGCGTCGTCCCAGTCCGGGCGGATATGCACGTATCCTGCCCATTCAAGCTTGCCCAGCGTATTGGTCATGGCGCCACGGGTGACATGAAAGCTCTTGGCCAACTGGGCAGGTGTGCGTTCGGCCCCATAGCGCGCCAGATGGTTCAGCACCGAGAAATGCGATATTTCCATTCCCTTTGGCAACACCTTGGACAGACGGTTCCGGACCAGTTGATCTGCGGTCAGGATTTCGCTGAACAGGGCTACGGCAAGTGAATTGCTGCTGTCAGACATCGGGCGGGGTGAACTTTCGGTCATGCATCAGCGCGGGGACGCGCGCCCTTGCTTGTGCCACGTCGTCCATCGCCAGATCAACAAAAGTGATTCCGGGTTCCGTGCCCGCATCTGCCAGAACCTCGCCCCATGGCGAAATGACCATGCTGTGCCCATATGTGCGGCGCGTCCCGCCTGTGGAGGACGGATGCAGCCCGGTCTGGGCAGGGGCAAGGACGTAGCAGCCGGTCTCGATCGCGCGGGCGCGCAACAGCGGCTCCCAGTGAGCGGCGCCTGTCACCGGGGAAAAGGCGGCGGGAACCGTCAGGATCTGCGCCCCGGCCTGCGCAAGCGAGCGGTGCAGATGGGGAAAGCGGACATCGTAGCAAACGGTCATGCCAATCTTCGCGAAACCGGCATCAGCCAGCACGGCACTGTCGCCGGGGCGAAACCCGGCGGATTCACGGTAGGTCTCGACCTCAGAGACCTGCACATCGAACATGTGAATCTTGTCATACCACGCCCCGATCGCGCCATCGGGGCCAATCAGGAACGAGCGGTTGGCAAAGCGCCCGTCTGGGTCCGTAGTCTTGAGCGCGAGCGATCCGATCAGAAGCCAGACGCCCAACTGCGCCGCCTCCTCGCGCAATCCGGCCAGTGTCGCGTCATCGTCCTGAGTAGATAAAACAGCCGCCTGATGTGTGCGGCTGGACGAGACGCAGTTCGTCACTTCAGGTGTCAGTATAAATCGCGCGCCCTGATCAGCAGCCTGCCGCATCATGCCCCTGACGATCTCGAGGTTTTCGGCAGGATCATCGCTTGAGGTCAGTTGAAGCAGCGCGACTTTCATCACGCATCATCCCTTGAGCAGCGTATCAAGCTTGCCCGCGCTCTCCAGCGCATAGAGATCATCGCAGCCGCCGACATGGGTCGCGCCTATGAATATCTGGGGCACAGTGCGCCCGCCATTCGCGCGCTGGATCATCTCGGGCTTGCGCTCGGGATGGGCGAGAACGTCGATCTCGGAATAGCTGACGCCTTTCTGGGTCAGAAGACGCTTAGCCGCATGGCAATAGCCACAGAGTGGCGAGGTATAGATTTCGACGGATTGCATGTCGCTGACTGTCCTTTGATCACGTCCAACTTGTCCGTGATTTAGGCGTCCTTTGCAACGCGCGCCAGTGTTAGCACGAAAACTTGCGCAGCGCCTGCCGTCAGACAGGCTTCGGCGCAGGCGGCAAGGGTGGCACCAGACGTCATCACATCGTCCACGATCAGGACGTTGCGACCGATGATCCGGTGCCTTCGCCCCGGGGTCACGCTGATCGCGGCATGAAGCGTGGCAAAGCGGATATCCCGGCTGGCCCCGTCAAGAGACGGTGTTCTGCGGATACGGGTCAGAAGATCCGGGGAATGCGCCAGGTCCATCTCACGTGCCACAGACGCCGAAAGCAGCGCCGACTGGTTGTAGCGCCGCTTGAGCAGACGCATCCAGTGCAGCGGCACAGGCGCAACCAGCATGTCCGGCAGGAGCATCGGCCGTGCGGCCTGCGCCATCCAGCTTGCAGCGGGTTTCGCAATGTCCAGCCGGTCTCCGTGTTTCAGCGCCAGCACCAGTTTGCGCGCTGTGTCACGGTAGAGAAAAGTGGCCCGCCCCCGCGTCCACGGTCGGGCAATGGTCATGCAGTCGTCGCAATGCACAACCTCGGTCGGTTGCGCCTCTCCGGGAAGGGGTGTGCCGCAGAGATCGCAAACCAGACCCGTGATGAAAGCCGCTTCACGCCAGCATGTTGCACACAGACCAAATTCAGTCTCCACCAGTCCGCCACAGCACAGACAGCGCGGCGGATAGACGAGGCGCAGTGCCGTTTGAAACTTTCCCGCCATCCCTCTATATGCCGCCCATGACACAGACACCCAAATTGACCGACCGTGCAGCCCTGCTGCGCAACCGTGCCCGCGCCGGGCAAGCGCCCGCTCTGTTTTTGCAGGAAGAGGCGGCCGCTGAGGTCAAGGATCGTCTGGAACTGGTTAACAGGTCATTTACGCAGCCTGCTGTCGTGACCGGCTTTCCGCAGCTATGGCAATCCGTGCTTCCCGATGCGCGAATTGTCGCGGACAGCGAGGTGCTGGAGCTTGAAGAAGGTGCCCATGATCTGGTGGTCCACTCGCTTGCCTTGCATTGGGCGAGCGATCCGGTGGGTCAGCTTATTCAGTTGCGCCGTGCGCTCCGACCGGATGGGTTGTGCCTGGTTTCGCTCTTTGGCGGTCAGACGCTGCATGAGCTGCGCAGCGCCCTGGCCGAGGCCGAAGTGCGCACGACCGGAGGGCTGTCGCCGCGCATCCTGCCAATGGGTGAAATCCGCGATCTGGGTGGCCTTTTGCAGCGCGCGGGTCTTGCCCTGCCTGTTGCAGACAGCGTGAGCCTGACTGTCAGCTATGCTGATCCCTTTTCCCTGATGCGCGATCTGCGCGCCATGGGTGAGGGTAATGCTCTGGACGCCCGGCTGCGTCGACCCACACGCCGTGCGGTCCTTGAAGAGGCGGCGCGGATCTATATTGAGCAACATGGCGACACCGAGGGGCGCATCCCCGCGACATTCGAGATGATCTTTCTCAGCGGCTGGGCGCCAGACGCCAGCCAGCCAAAGCCTCTGCGCCCAGGATCTGCGCAGGCGCGGCTTGCGGATGCTCTTGGAAGCGTCGAATCGAAGCTGCGAGATTGACGATCCGGTCAGAACCTTTATGTCCCCTGCTGACCCATTCAAAATACACTATGAACGAGGGCCCAGATGCTGGATGCCACCGCGACCGAAACGACCCATGTGAACGCCGTCCGCCCGCCGATGTCCCAGCCCGATCATCCCCCGGTGGCGATGGGCAAGGTGGGTATCCTGCTGGCCAATCTGGGCACACCGGACAATTACGACTACTGGTCGATGCGCCGTTATCTGAACGAGTTTCTGTCGGACCGTCGTGTGATCGACTACAGCCCTTGGCTCTGGCAACCTCTGTTGCAGTTGATCATCCTCAGCAAGCGGCCATTCAGCAGCGGCAAGAACTATCAGTCGATCTGGAACCACGACAAGGGTGAAAGCCCGCTGATGACGATCACCAAGGATCAGACCGCCAAGATCACCGAGACGATGAAAGCCCGCTATGGCGATCAGGTGATGGTGGATTTCTGCATGCGCTATGGCAATCCATCGACCAAGTCGAAGGTCCGCGCGATGGTGGATGCCGGTTGCCGGAAGATCCTGTTCTTCCCGCTGTATCCGCATTACGCGGGCGCGACATCCGCCACAGCGAACGACCAGTTCTTCCGTTCATTGATGCAGGAAAAATGGCAGCCCACAGCGCGTGTCGTCGATCCTTACTATGAGCATCCGCTGTACATCGAAGCATTGGCCCAATCCGTCGAGCGCGCCTATGCCGCCGAGGAGCACAAGCCCGAGGTCCTCGTCTGCTCGTATCATGGTGTGCCGAAACGCTATCTTCTGGAGGGTGATCCCTATCACTGCCAATGCCAGAAGACGACGCGTCTGCTGATGGAGCGGCTGGGCTGGGACAAGACCCAGATCGTCACGACCTTCCAGTCGCGATTCGGGCCGGAGGAATGGCTGAAGCCCTATACGGTGGAAGAAGTCGCCCGACTGGCCAAGGAGGAAGGCAAGAAGCGAATCGCCGTGATTGCACCCGCCTTCTCGGCCGATTGCATCGAGACGCTTGAGGAGATCAACGAAGAGATCAAGGAAAGCTTCGAGGAAGCTGGCGGCGATCACTTCACCTATATCCCATGCCTTAACGACGACGACGCGCATATCGCTGCGCTCAGCGCGGTGATCGAGGATAACCTGAAAGGGTGGCTGGACTGACAGCCGCCTTTTCGGCCTGCACAACCACAGTCAGGCAGGCGTCTGGCAATAAAAAAAAGGCGGTGATAAATCACCGCCTTTTTCTTTAGGATGTTGGTCAGATCAGCTTGCGACAGCTGCTGCAACCACTGCCAGGATGAGCAGCGGAATCAGAACGCCACCACCGGACGAACCAGCGGTTTCTTCAACAACAACAGGTGCTTCCATCACGGGCTCAGCCATATTACCGGCGTAAGCGGACGAAGCGGCAGCAGTCACGGCAGCTGCGAGAACGAGTTTCTTCATATTAACCTCCAGATATTCGGCTGGCGTGTCACTAGTCCACGCCGAGCGCCCAAGACGTACCTCGTAGTATTGTCTAAAGCAGCAAACCGAAGCAAATGCAAATCCACTCGCAAGCGTTTTTCCTACCTGCTCGCCAATGTCGTCAAATTAGCAACACTTGCGTTCCGACCTGCGTCATTGCGTACAGTTCAGCGATATGTTCGTTGTAAAGGCCGATGCATCCGTTGGAGGATCGCCGCCCGATCTTGCGGGTGTCATGGGTCCCGTGGATCCGGTAGTAGGTCCAGCTCAGGTAAAGCGCGTGCGTGCCGAGCGGATTATCCGGGCCCGGCGGCACGAAATCCGGCCACTCGGGGTTGCGCTGTTTCATCGAAGGAGTCGGCGCCCAGCTTGGTCCTTCGACCTTGCGAATGACCGACGTCCGGCCGCGGCGGGTCAGATCTTCGGACAGCGGCACGCTGGACGGGTACAGCTTGTAGGTCGACCCATCCTGCGACCAGTAGTGCAGGGCGCGCGAATCGATATCTACCAGCACGGCGCCGTTGCGCAGGTCCGAGAAATACGGACGCCAGTCGAGTGTTCGGAAACTCGATGCGTTGCGGCGGACGACCTGGGACAGGTCACGCTCTACCTCCACGGTATCTGCACCGTTTATGTCTTGGGAAATAGCCGGCGTCGCAAGAACCGCAGCACCTCCGGCAATGAAAGCGCGCCGATTGAAGGCATTGGGGTATTTGTTGGTCATCTCACTACTCCACGACAGTTCTCTGTCAACCAGATCACTCCTTATTGCGTGAAAGACGCAGTCGCAAATCAAACCGGCGTCATTTGGCATAGTCACGCCGAAGTGGGTTTAATATAGCGCCTGAGCGCGATAAAGCATGCTCAACTGACCAGGATGACGTAAAATGTTCCGAATTTCTGCTATTCTTACCGCTATCGCGCTGGTTCTCGCAGGCTGTGCGGCCCCTCAACCGCCAGCGCTGGGCCCCGACGGGCGTCCGCTTCCGCGGGTTTATCGCATTTCTGCGGGTGACGCTGCCGAAGTTCAGTTCCGCATGCTTGATTCGGTCAATGCCCTGCGACAGGCCGCTGGCGCTGCGCCGGTAACGCTGAACGCTCAGTTGACGGCGGCTGCAGCCACCCATTCGCGTGACATGTCGGTGCAGAACCGGCCCTGGCATTTTGGGTCTGACGGGTCCTCGCCGATCGACCGGGTGCAGCGCACCGGCTATACTGGCCAGCTTGTCGGCGAGACGATTTCGGAAACCTACGAAACCGAACTCGAGACGCTTGCGGCCTGGATGGAGCAACCAGATACCCGTCGCGTGATCCTTGATCCAACTGCACGGAACATAGGTTTCTCCTGGCACCAGGAAGCAAACGGAAAGCTCTGGTGGACGCTGATCATGGGCAGCTGACGCCTCACAAGATCACTGCCTGACAGACCCCGGCTGACAGACCCCGGATCGCGATCCGGGGTTTTTCTTTGTCCAGCGCTGCCAGGATGTCAGGGGAAGATCGAGATGGGCGTGCCGTCTTGCACCATAGAGTAGATGACCTCCATTTCCTGATCCGTGACTGCAATGCAGCCCCATGTCCAGTCGCGTTCGCCATTCTGATACCGGCGCGGACGACCGTGGATGAAAATGTCGCCTCCAGGTTCCTTTCCCGCGGCCTTGGCAAAGGCGATATCCTGTTCGTTGGGGTAGGAAATACCCAGCGACAGATGGAACCTGCTGTTCGGATTGCGCCGGTCGATCGTGTATTCACCTTCAGGTGTGCGACCATCACCTTCGAAGTTCTTGTGGCCTTGAGGTGCGAAACCAAGGCCGATCTCGAAAGACGCAAGCGCGCGGTCGAAATGCATCAGATGCATCCGACGTGCCTCCTTGAAGACCAGAATCCGGGTCACCGGAGGCCCTTTATAGACAAGAAACTTGCTCGGCTCTCGCCCGCAAGCCGCCAGCCCAAGGGGCAGTGCCAAGAAAAGGAAACGCCTGTTTATCATGTCTGCTCGACCATTTTTGCACCAAGAACTACACTCAAACAGGTCGCGCAGATAGGCTAAATCGCCCGGCTCTCCAAATCCGTTACACCTTGTCGCGGGT
>Ga0209345_10000999_pt1 | contig 36130 bp, 37 predicted proteins | sample Cruoilmetagenom7_FD_187294 | JGI IMG/M metagenome (GOLD analysis project Ga0209345, IMG submission 187294) | Oil polluted marine microbial communities from Coal Oil Point, Santa Barbara, California, USA - Sample 7 (SPAdes) (version 2) | ecosystem: Environmental > Aquatic > Marine > Oil seeps ...
CTCATCTTAAAGTTTTATTATTAGATGAAACAAAATAGATGCTGAAGTGGTGGAATTGGTAGACACGCTGGACTTAAAATCCAGTGAGCAGTAATGCTCGTACGGGTTCAAGTCCCGTCTTCAGTACTAAAGCCGAGACAAATGTCTCGGCTTTTTTTATTTTATTACCTTTTTTAAATATCTACTCTCTATAATTTATCCCTTATATCATTTTTATAAAAAAACTTCAAATGTTAATTAAATGTTAATTATATACAGACTTGTCTGTTTTATGAAAAATGATTCTATATTTGCCCTATGAAAAAATTAGGAGTAAAAGAAAGAATTATTGAAGCAGCTTCCAGGTTATTCTATTTTAATGGTTATAATCAAACTGGTATTAATCAAATTATAGCTGAAGCTAATGTTGCAAAAGCAAGTATGTATCAACATTTCAGATCTAAAGAAGATGTAGCTGTAGCATATTTAATTACTAGGCATGCTATGTGGATGGGGAAGTTGAATGAACATGTATCTAGTCAAAATACTTCAAAAGGAAAAGTGATTGGATGCTTTGATTACTTATCTGAATGGCTAAATGAAGTAAATTTCAGAGGTTGTGGATGGCAAAACATTATTACAGATTTACCTAATGATCATGCAAAGATAAAAGACCAAGCCATTCTTCATAAAAATGATGTTAGAAAATGGATTCATACGTTATTAATTGAAGAAGATCAATATTCAGAAGAAACAGCAAAAGAATTAGGAGATGAAGTTGTTGTTTTAATAGAAGGAGCTATTATATTGTCTCAAATTCAGAAAAATGAATGGCCAATCAAAGTTGCAAAGAGAGCTTGTAAAAAAATTCTAAATTAAATATAATCAATACCTAAATAAATTAAAAACAGCACTAATATAAACAGACTTGTCTGTATTAAAAAATAATGAAATGAAAAAAATAGTTCCTCCTTTTACAAAGGAATCAGCAAAACAAAAAGTTCAATTAGCAGAAGATGCTTGGAATAGTAAAAATCCAGAAAAAGTTTCTATGGCCTACTCTATAGATTCACAATGGAGAAATAGAGATCACTTTTTTACTGGTCGAAATAAAATTGTACAATTTTTATCAGATAAATGGAAGAATGAACAACATTATAAGCTTAAAAAGTATTTATGGTCATTTACAGACAACAGAATTTCTGTTCGCTTTGAGTATGAATGGCAGGAAGCGAATACGGGTCAATGGAAACGCACCCATGGAAACGAACATTGGGAATTTGACAAAGAAGGTTTAATGAGAATTAGAGACATGAGCGCAAATGACATTGACATAGAAGAAAATGAAAGAAAATTTAATTAACAAAAACAATAATATGAAAACAAATCAAACAAGGCTTTCCATTTGGAATAGCAAAAGAAGACACAGATAGGCAAAAGTGTCTCTATCAAACAAAATGAATTATTTATTAAAATTAATCACAAATCAATAAAAACAAATAGTATGAAAACACACAATTTAAAATCAGTTATAGGCTTAACAATATTATCAATATTAGCCTTTGGAACCATGTCATTTGAAAACTATAAAAACAATGATTATATAGAAACCATTGAAAAAAACGAGTCAAGTGAAATAATAGAAAAAGAAAAATCTGCTACGCTTTATAAAAATGTATCCATAAACGGGTTAAATATTTTTTACCGTGAAGTTGGAGATGTAAATAAACCAACTATTCTTTTATTACATGGTTACCCAACCTCTTCTCATATGTTTCGAAATTTAATGACAGACCTGTCTGTTCAATATCATGTTATTGCTCCTGATTATCCAGGATTTGGAAGAAGTGATCAACCTTCAATGAAAGACTTTGATTATACCTTCGATAATATGGCAATAATTGTTGAGGATTTACTAAAAGAATTAAACATCAACAAGTACAGTATTTATTTAATGGATTATGGAGCTCCAATTGGTTTCAGAATTGCTTCAAAATATCCAGAAAGAGTTGAATCATTAATCATTCAGAATGGAAATGCCTATGAAGAAGGTTTAAAAGACTTTTGGCTTCCTATTAAAAAATACTGGAATGATTATACAATGGAAAACGGGAAACCTTTAGAAGGATTTCATTCACCTGACGGACTTAAATGGCAATATACGCATGGAGTTCAAGATGTATCTACTATTAGCCCTGATAACTGGAGTATTGATTTACAACATTTAACTCGTCCAGAGAATAATGAAATTCAATTAGCTATGTTTTATGACTATAGAACTAATGTACCCTTGTATCCAAAATGGCAACAATATTTTAGAGATCACCAACCTCCTACTCTAATCGTTTGGGGAAAGAATGATCATATATTTCCTGCAGATGGTGCCTATCCATATAAAAGGGATTTAAAAAATTTAGAGTTTCATTTACTAGACACTGGTCACTTTGCCCTTGAAGAAAAAGGTGATGAAATTGCAAATTACATTCTTAACTTTTTACAAAAAAACAATATTAAATAATTAGGTGTTAGTTAATATGAGTCGGTTCGAGTTTCAATTTTTCATGGTTAATAAAAAGGGTAGCCTTCTCGAACCGACAAATTTTATTAAACTTTAAAACATAGAAAATATGAAAACAATACATTGGGAAAAAGCAATATTAGCAGGTATCATAGGAACAATTCTCTTTGATATCCAAGGATTATTTATTACAGGAACTTGGTGGGATATTCCAGAAATTTTAGGAGCCAAAACTGGATTAGGTTTAGCCTATGGTGTTATTGGACATTATAGTAATGGGATATTATTAGCAATACTATTTGCAGGAATTGCACCCTCACTTTGGGGCCCAAAATGGGCTAGAGCAATCACCTTTGTCGTTGGTGAAACAATAGCCTTAGTTTGGTTATTTATGCTTCCTTTATTAGGTGCTGGTGTAGCAGGAATCGATATGGATCCTATGATGCCAGTGATCACTTTACTGCGTCATTTAGCTTATGCTATTCCGTTAATATTTTTAATTAAATATGAAATACCAAACACTTCAGCTAAATAATAAAAATTAAATAATGAGTATAAGAACACACATACAATACATGAAAAAATGTGTAGAACTTGGAAAAGAAGCATTGCTAAAAGGTAATCCACCTGTTGGAGCTATACTTGTAAAAGATGATTCTATCATTGGTTTGGGTCAAGAGGCAGGAAAATCTTCAGGTGACATCACTAAACATGCTGAAATTGAATCCATTAGAGATGCCTTAAAAATTCATCAATCTTTAAAAGGATCTACTCTTTACACAACTCATGAACCCTGTATCATGTGTTCTTATGTCATTAGACACCATCAAATTAAAAAAATAGTATTTGGAGTTTCTTCTGAATTTGTTGGCGGTATTACTTCTGAATTCAAAATATTAGAAACCGAAAATGTTCCTAAATGGAATAATGCTCCAATAATAGTTGAAGGAATCTTAGAAAATGAATGTTTAGCTCTTTCAGAAAAATATCAAACAATACAAAATTTCAACAAATAAAATCATGGCTAAAAATTTTGCAGAAATAGCATTCACCGATGCTGTAAAAAACTTACAAGAAAAACATGGAAGTAGAAGAAATTATGAGCGTATGGAAAAATTCAGTATTGTAGATGGATTGACGGATAATGAAAAACATTTTATCGAAAATCAGGATAGTTTTTATTTGGCATCAATAGGTGTAAAAGAGTTTCCTTACATACAACATCGAGGTGGCCCAAAAAGTTTTTTAAAGGTTCTAGATTCAAAACGTTTAGGTTTTATAGACTTTACTGGAAATAATCAATACGTTTCTGTTGGTAATATGGTTACCAATAATAATGTATCCCTCATTATGATAGATTATCCCTCAAGAACTCGACTTAAAGTTTTCGCAAAATCTGAAGTTATTGAACTTAAAAACAATCTAGAATTGTTTGATCAATTAAACTTAGAAGATTACAAATTTAAACCTGAACGAATGATAATCTTCCATATTGAAGCATACGATTGGAATTGCCCTCAACACATTACCCCTAGATATACGGTTGATGAGATAAACACTGCTTTTTTACCTCAACAAGAGTACATAACAAAATTGGAAGAGGAAATAAAGAAATTAAAAGAAAAGGTTAAATAACAAACAAATCATGAAAATAAATACAAATCTAATCATCATAATACTTAGTATTAACTCTGTCTTTTCACAAAATAATATTATTGATACTAATAATAAATCGAATCAAACGATGGAGCAAGACATTAAATTTTTAAGGATGGCAATAGATATGGCAAAAGAATCTAAACAGAAAGGAAATTTACCTTATGGATGTATCTTGGTAAGTAATGATGGGACTGTGCTTTTAAAAGGAGAAAATACCATCAATACAGATCATGATTGCTTGGCTCATGCCGAAATAAACCTCATAAGAGAAGCCTGTAAAATATATGATCACGAATTTTTAAAAACTTGTACAATTTATACAAGTGATGAGCCATGCCCTATGTGTTCATCAGCAATTTATTGGAGTGGCGTTGGAAAACTAACGTATGGCTTAAGTAAAGAGGAATTTTACAATACAGTAGGGAGAAATAATCCTGATTGGGTTTTTGAAATGTCTGCTCGAGAAGTTTTAAAAAGTGGAAAAAGAAAGGTTGATGTAACAGGCCCTTTTTTAGAATCTGAAGTAATAGAATTACATAGAAAGTAAAAATAAATAATAGTAATAATTAAAAAACAAGAAATGAAAAATAATTTTGATGTACAGAGTATAGGAATTAATAGACCCGCAACTAAAGTATTTGACTTTATAGCTAAACCTGAAAACTTATCATTGTGGACCAATGCATTTGCAAAAGCAGATCAATCCTCTGCAATAATGGTTACTCCAAATGGAGAATTAACTATTGGACTAGAAACCATAGTAGCCAATGACAATGGAACGATTGATTGGCTGATGACAATGCCAGATGGAAGTATTGGGAAAGCATTTTCAAGGGTTTCAGAAAATGAAGAAAATGCTATATACTCATTTGTGTTATTAGCGCCACCAGTTCCTTTGGAACAAATAGAAGGTGTTTTATCTGAACAAAAAATAGTGTTAGCCGAAGAACTTAAAAAATTAAAAAACTTATTAGAAGCTAATTAAAATCGAAGGCACACAAAACTAACACCAGAAAATGAATCTAATAGATAATCTTACGAAACATAAGCTTGAACTTCCTGAAATAACATCTCCAGGAGGTTCCTATGTTTCCGTAAACAAAAGAGAGAATATTGCCTATATTGCGATTCAATTTCCTATAAAAAATGAAATAAAATGCTAAAAATTCATCATATAAGAAATGCAACCATGATTCTGGAATCAGAAAAAGATGTGATTTTAATCGACCCTATGTTAGGAGATCAAGGAATCATGCCTTCTTTTACTTTATTCAGACATAAAGCAAGAAGAAACCCTACTGTTCCGCTTCCTGAAAATACCAATTTACTTTTAGAAAAAATAACACATTGCCTAATAACACATCAGCATCCAGATCATATTGACAGTAAAGGGATTGAATTTTTAATTAAAAAAAACATACCTGTTACTTGCAGTGTAAAAGACGAAAAAGCATTTAAGAAAAAAGGTTTAAATGTGGTTCAATCATTAAAATATTGGGGAAATCAAAATTTTCTAGGTGGAACGATTGAAGGCATACCTGCAAAACATGGATACGGATTTGTAGCCAAACCAATGGGAAATGTGATTGGGTTCTATTTAAAATTACCAAATCAAAAATCTATCTATCTCAGTTCCGATACTATATACACAAAATCAATAGATAAAGTTTTAAAAGAATATAAGCCGGATATTAGTGTATTAGCTTGTGGAACTGCTCAATTTGATTTGTTTAAACAACTTATTATGAATGTAGATGATATTATAAAATTTGTAAAAAATTCTTCAGGTAAAGTTATTGCAAATCATATGGAGTCTATAAATCATTGTCCATTAACTAGAAAGAATTTAAAAAAAATATTAACACATAATAACCTAATAGATAGGGTTTTAATTCCTGAAGATGGAGAGTTAATGATTATGAATTAAACCAATGGTAAAAAAGGTGTTCTATAAATAACTTTAAGAGAAAAATATAAAAGATAAGATCAAATGAAAGAAAACCTATCAATCCGTAAAGAAGCCTGGAAAACAATCTTTATTTTCCTCGCTATTGTTACTATCTTAAGTTCACTATTTCATTTTGCAATAGTTAATTTATATCCTTCTCGAATTTATATAGGAGGATTAATGTGGTGTCCAGCTGTAGCTGCAATCATTACACTTAAATTAAAAGGACGTTCTATCTCTTCTTTACATTGGGATTGGGGTAATTGGAAATATATACGCTTGTCCTATTTTGTGCCTGCCTTATACGTCTCAATCACCTATTTTCTCATCTGGTTTTTTGCTTTAGGAGGATTACCAAATGAAGACATCGTTTTAGAATGGGCTACAGAACTTAAGTTAATAGGAATTGGTACATTAAAACCAACATTGGCAGTAATTATAGCTGTTATATTATTGGGGACTATTGGTGTCATTAGGTCAATGGCAACCACGTTAGGAGAGGAAATTGGTTGGCGAGGTTTTTTTATTTACGAATTAAGAAAAGTGCTATCTTTTACAGGAGTGTCACTTTTTAGCGGAATAATTTGGGCGTCATGGCATTGGCCAGTGATTGTTTATTATGGTGAAAATGTCTTTTTGGAGTTGGCTACTTTCTTTATCACTATAATTTCGATGTCTTTTATAATGACTTATTATACTTTTAAATCAAATAGTTTATGGCCAGCAGTAATTTTTCACGCTGTTAGTAATGTGTTCGTTCAAAAAATATTTCCTCCATTAACAGAAAAAATTGAAGGAACTGAACATTGGCTTGGTGAAAATGGAATTATGTTTGCGATTGTAACCTTTATTTTTAGTCTTTATTTTTGGAGAAAAGCACTAATGGAGAAAATATAGATTAGTCTACTTCTTAGATTTTATTGAAATCTTCTTAACCAACATACGCTTAATTTCATTTAGCTTCATTAAAGCCTCAACAGGAGTTAGCGTATCTATATCGATGTCCAATATTTCTTCCCGTAGATCTTCTAATAATGGATCGTCTAATTTGAAAAAACTTAGCTGCATTTCATCCTGAGCTAAATCCTTCATCTCTTTGGTTAATTTTTCTGAAGAATGAGATTTCTCAAGTCGTTTTAAAATTTTATTCGCTCTTTGTAGCACTTGCTGAGGCATTCCTGCCATTTTCGCTACATGAATTCCAAAACTATGATGTGATCCTCCCGGCACTAACTTCCGAAGAAAAAGCACATTGTCTTTTAATTCTTTTACTGAAACATTATAGTTTTTAATGCGATCAAATGTTTCAGTCATTTCGTTTAACTCATGATAATGTGTTGCAAACAACGTTTTTGCATGCGATGGATGCTCATGTAAATATTCACTAATCGCCCAAGCTATTGAAATACCATCATAGGTGCTAGTACCTCTTCCTATTTCATCTAACAGGACCAAACTTCGATCGGAGATATTATTTAATATACTAGCTGCTTCATTCATTTCGACCATAAAGGTTGATTCACCCATCGAAATATTATCACTCGCTCCTACTCTTGTAAATATCTTATCTACCACACCAAGACGCGCTTCTTTAGCTGGCACAAAACTTCCTATTTGTGCTAATAAAACGATCAAAGCAGTTTGTCTTAAAATAGCTGATTTACCGCTCATGTTCGGACCTGTAATCATGATTATTTGCTGCATATCTCTATCCAGAAATACATCATTTGCAATAAAAGGTTGGTCGGGTGGCAATTGTTTTTCAATTACTGGATGCCTTCCTTCTTTAATATCTAAATCGAATGTATCATCGATTAAAGGGCGTGAATAATTTGAAGTTTTCGCAAGCGTAGCAAAGGAACATAAACAATCTAACTGCGCAATTAAACTTCCGTTTTGCTGAACTGCTCCAATAAACTGAAGCATCCATTTAATTAATTTCGAAAACAATTCTTGTTCTAGAGCTCCAATTTTTTCTTCAGCACCAAAAATTTTAGCTTCGTATTCTTTTAATTCTTCAGTAATATATCGTTCGGCATTAACTAAGGTTTGCTTTCGAATCCATTCTTCAGGTACTTTATCCTTATGTGAATTTCGAACTTCTATATAATACCCAAACACGTTATTAGATGCTATCTTTAAAGAAGTAATACCTGTTCGCTCAATTTCTCTTGCCAACATGTTATCTAGGTATTCTTTTCCTCCAGAAGAAATCGCTCTTAATTCATCTAAAGTTTCAGAAAAACCTTCAGCTATCGCATTACCTTTTAATACACTTACAGGCGCTTCTTCGTCTAAAGTTTCTTTGATTTTCTCTCTTAAAATTTCACAATCTTGAAGTTGTTCTCCAATAATTTTTACTGATTCGTTTTTGGAAGCTACAGCTTGTGCTTTTATAGGAATAATAGCTTCCAATGAATTCTTCAAATAAATAACTTCTCTCGGACTTACCTTTCCTGTAGCTACTTTTGAGATAAGCCGTTCTAAATCACCTATTTTCTTTATTTGAGATTTAACTTTATCTAAAAGAACATCATTGTCTAAGAAATAGCTTACAACTTCATGACGACTTATAATTTTTTCTTTATTTTTTAGCGGCAATGCTATCCAACGTTTCAATAGCCTTCCTCCCATTGGAGAAATCGTTTCATCGATAACATCTAACAAGGTTACTGCATTTTGAGAGGTACTCTGGTATAATTCTAAATTCCCCATTGTAAATCGATCCATCCACACATATTCGTCTTCAGCAATGCGAGAAATTTTAGCAATATGCTGCAACTTACTATGACGTGTTTCACTCAAGTAATGCAAGGAAGCTCCAGCTGCAATAATTCCTTCTTCAAGGTGTGAAATACCGAATCCTTTAAGAGACGTTGTATTAAATTGACTGTTTAATGTTTCGTTTGCATAATCTTTCTGAAACACCCAATCTTCTAAATGAAATACTTGAAATCGATCTCCGAAGGTTTCAGAAAAAAGTGTTCTTTTCTGTTTTGAAAAAAGCACTTCTGATGGGTTAAAATTTTGAAGCAACTTGTCAATGTATTCTGAATTCCCCTGAGAGGTTAAAAATTCACCTGTAGAAATATCTAAAAATGAAACTCCAATTTGTTTTTTTCCGAAGTGAATAGCAGCTAAAAAATTATTAGACTTCGACTGAAGTATATCATCATTTAAAGCGACTCCAGGGGTTACTAATTCGGTTACTCCTCTTTTTACAATTTTCTTGGTCTGTTTTGGGTCTTCCAATTGATCACAAATAGCAACCCTACATCCTGCCATCACTAACTTTGGTAAATAGGTATTCACCGAATGATGTGGAAACCCAGCTAACTCTATTTTATCACCTCCATTATTACGAGCCGTTAAAGTAATATTTAAAATCTTTGCCGCACGAATGGCATCTTCCCCAAAGGTTTCATAAAAATCGCCCACTCTAAAAAGTAATAATGCATCAGGGTATTTAACCTTGATTGCATTGTATTGTTTCATTAAAGGAGTAACTTTTTTAGCCATGTTTTCTGTGAAAATGAAAAGCTAATTTAAAGATATTAGAGGGTTTTATAAAGTCCATCTTCACGAAGTTTTAGAAAGTTTTTCACATTTAAAAAAATACATCTACTATCTTTGCCAACCTATCAAGAAATATATCCTTTTGAAAAGAAAATTAAAAAATAACGAGCTCAATAGAATTTCAGTTTCTGAATATAAAGAAGCCAACAAAACACCGTTAATTATTGTTTTAGACAACATAAGAAGTTTAAATAATATTGGTTCTGTTTTTAGAACTTCAGATTCGTTTTTAGTCCAAAAGATTTATCTCTGCGGAATTACTGCCACACCTCCACATCGTGACATTAATAAAACCGCTTTGGGTGCTACCGATAGTGTTGATTGGGAATATGTTGAAAATACTATTGACTTAGTACATAAGTTAAAAGAAGAAAAAGTTAAAATTCTATCTATTGAACAAGCTGAGCAATCTATATCATTAGAAAAATTTATTCCTTCTACCTCTGAAACCTATGCTGTTATTTTTGGAAATGAAGTAAAAGGTGTAATGCAAGAAGTAGTTACTGCAAGTGATGAAGTTATTGAAATTCCACAATTTGGTACGAAACATTCTTTAAACATTTCGGTTAGTGCGGGAGTTGTAATTTGGGATTTATTTTCAAAACTAAATCAGTAATAAAAGTTTACTTCCTTAACTGAATTAAAAACTTTTCAATTTGTCTTCTGTGTCTTAATATATGAACAATTGCGTGTTCCAATAATTGTTCAACATCGTATAATTGACCCCAACGTACTTTAAACTTTTTATCATAATCAAACGCTTCCAATTGTAAATTTGGATGATCTTCTAATAACTGAATATTGTACTGAAGCATTTCGTTTAAGGCTTGTTGATAGGCTATAGATGACTGAAGTAAAATGCCATCTTTATACTCAACTTCTTCCCCAATACTTTTTCTAATTATAACTACATAACCATAGCTAGCCCTTACGACATGAGTCAAAATAGTTTGTATGGACCTACAATCTGGATCTTTCGTTTCAGTATCAACAATAGTTGTTAATTCTTCCGAAGAAATATTTTTTATTACTTCCTGTAGTTCAATAATCGACTTTTCATATTCATCAATTAATGCTCCAAAAGCTCCAAATTCTCTAAATGTTTTCATTTCAAATTAGTTTAAAATTTCATGAAGCAAATCAAGATAATCTTTTCTGTTCTTGATAAAATCTTTATCCGAAATATCGATAATTTTTATCGATTCGTCATGTTGATTTTTTATAAACTCTAAATAACCTTCATTTATTTTTTGAAGATACGAACCTTCTATTCCTTGTTCAAAAACACGTCCACGTTTTTTAATATTTGCTAATAAACGCTCTGTATTCTGGTATAAGTACACATAAACATCTGGTTTTGGAAGTTCCTTATGCATTAAATGAAATAACTTTTTATACAAGGCAAATTCTTCGTCTTGCAAAGTGATTTTAGCAAAAATCAATGACTTATAAGCATCATAATCTGCTATTACCGTATCATTAAACAAATCGTGTTGTTTAATATCATCTAATAATTGTTGATATCGATCTGCTAGAAAAGACATCTCTAAAGGAAATGCAAAACGTGAAGCATCCTCATAAAATTTAGGAAGAAATGGATTCTCTTTAAAACGTTCTAAAATTAATTTTGCGTTAAAATCGGATGCCATTTTAGTGGCTAAACTTGTTTTTCCAGCACCAATATTTCCTTCTAAAGCAAGGTACCTGAACTTTGAAGTGTTAAAATTTTTTATTGGATTTCTAAGCCACTTTGATTGCTTTTCTAATTCACTTTCATCCTTGGTGTTTTCAAGTAATTCTGAAACTTTTAAGTTTATTTTTGAATGAACAAAATCTGAATCAATATCAACCATTGGTTGCAATACAAATTTTCGATTTTGAATTTCAGGATGAGGAACTATTAAATTTTTGGTATCCATACATTCATCGTCAAAAAATAAGATATCTATATCAATCGGTCTCGAACTATAAGTAGATGAATCTACACGCTCTCTTCCCATTTTTTTTTCAATTGCAAGAAGTTTCACAAGAGACTTCTTTGCTGTAATATTGGTTTCTACTTGCAAAACACAATTTAAAAAATCATCTCCTTCAAAACCTATAGCAGGGGTTTTATAGACTGGAGATATCTTCTGAATTGAACCTATTTGATTGAATATCTCATTTAAGGCAATTTGTAAATTCTCAAATTTATTACCTAAATTGCTTCCTAAGGAAAGATATATTTTATGAGGTGTTTTGATAAAAATGTATTTTAACTGGAGGAACGAAAATAAGTAAAACTATTAGTTTTATACCACTTCTACTTTGAAATTGTTATAAAAGAAAATGGAGATTTTTTTTCTTTATACGAAATAGAAAAATAACGCATAGCCTTAGCTTATGGTTTCTTTTTATATTGAAGTAGAATGGAAAAAAGAACGTTTTATTATGGCTATTTCAAAGTAGAAGTGGTATTATTTTAAAAAAACAAAAATACTGTGTCAGAATTCACCTTAAAAGATAAACTTTCAGCACAACGAATTTATTTAATTCTTGCCGCTTTATTTATTGCCTCTTTAGTGGTTTCAAATTTAATATTTCAGAAGTTTTTTTACTGGGATTTCTTCGGAATTTACACTTTCGAAATTTCAGTTGGAATATTACCTTACCCAATTACTTTTCTTATAACAGACATCATCAGTGAAGTCTACGGTAAACGGAAAGCTAACCAAGTAGTAACGGCAGGAATTTTTGCTTCGTTTTTCTCCATGTTAATTGTGTATGTTGCTGGAGCAGTTCCTGCAACTGAATGGAGCCCAATAAAAGATGTATTATTTACTAAAGTCTTTGGAGCTACTGCTATTGCAGTTTTAGCATCCATGATGGCTTATTTATTAGCACAATATATTGACATACAAATATTTCATTTTTGGAAACGACTCACCAAAGGAAAACATCTTTGGCTACGAAATAACTTTTCCACATTCCTCTCTCAATTTGTTGACACTTTTACTGTGTTATTTCTACTGTGTAGTTTTGGTAAAATTGAATGGGATTTATTCTTGGCTTTATTAGCAAGTGGATTCCTATTTAAAATACTTGTTGCTGCTTTAGACACTCCTTTTCTATATGCTGCAGTGTATTTTTTCAGAAAGAGATTCAACTTGAAAATGGGAGAAGAAATTGATTATTAATTTACTGTAATCTTAACTTTTAATCCCTCATTGCTACGTACATTAAAAACTGTATTATCTTCAAAAATTAAATACTGTCCTTTAATTCCTTTTAATACTCCTTGATATTCCTGAGTCTTGACAATATTTAAACTTTTAGGTTTCTCTGGATATTGAACTACTGGAAAATCTAAATGTGTTTCTTTGTTTGATTCAATATAATATTCCATGGCTTCTTCTGGAATAAAAGACTTTAATTTTTCTTTCCATTCAACCAAGTCTTCATCTTTTATTTCATTTTTTAACATGGTACGCCAATTGGTCTTATCGCTTACATGATCCTTTAAAGCAACTTCAGTTATTCCAGCTAAATAACGATTAGGAACTTCAACAATTTCAAGCGCTTCATGCGCTCCTTGATCTATCCATCGAGTTGGCACTTGAGTTTTTCTTGTTACTCCAACTTTTACATTACTGCTATTTGCTAAATAAACAATATGTGGCTGAAGTTGTGCTTTCTTTTCATATGCCAAATCCCTGTCTTCTTTATCCAAATGAGCCGTACTCAATTCTGGACGCATAATCCAGTCGGCAGCTTGTGGAATTTCATAAAAACAGTCATAACAAAACCCTTGTCTAAAGATTTTCTTCTCTAATTTACAATTCAGACATTGATACCCAACAAAACTTATTGTAACCTTTTTATTAAGTAACTGATTGACGTTAAGGAAGTCGTTTTCAAAAACTAAGTAGTATTGAATGGGAGTTCCTATTTCAGTTTGCATTTTTGTTAATACACCTTCACTATTCATATCAAGAAAATCACTATTTTTATTCCATAAAGATATAACAAAACATGCCAATACCTATAGTAAACTCAATTGCATCTTGGTTTCTAAAAAAGAGGATTCATCAAATTGAATTGTTTTTAAAATATCCTATCGATGTACAAGAAGAGTTATTAAAATCTTTATTACAAATTGCAAAGAATACTGAACTTGGTGAGAAATACGATTTTAAAAGTATTAAGACCTATCAAGAATTCACTGAAAGAATACCCGTTACAACTTACGAAGATATTGCTCCACTAATAGAAAGATCTAGGCAAGGTGAAAATAATATTTTTTGGCCGACTCCTATTAAATGGTTTGCGAAATCGAGTGGCACAACTTCTTCTAAAAGTAAATTTATTCCTGTGAGTACTGAATCTTTAGAAGACTGTCATTATGCAGCTAGTAAAGATTTATTGTGTTTGTATTTAAATAACAATCCAGATTCTCAATTGTTCGTCGGAAAAAGTTTAAGATTGGGAGGAAGCAAAGAATTATATGAAGAAAATGGAACCGTTTTCGGTGATTTATCTGCTATATTAATAGACAATATGCCTTTTTGGGCAGAATTTAGCAGCACTCCAAGTAGTGAAATTTCATTAATGTCTGATTGGGAAACCAAAATGCAGGCGATAGTAGATGAAACCATTCATGAAAATGTAACAAGTCTTGCAGGTGTACCTTCATGGGTATTAGTATTATTAAATAATGTGGTTGAAACTACAGGAAAAAATAATCTATTGGAAGTTTGGCCTAATCTAGAAGTATATTTTCATGGTGGAGTTAGCTTTGATCCTTATTATAAACAATACAAAAACTTATTGCCAAAAGACAAGTTTAAGTATTATGAAATTTATAATGCTTCTGAAGGGTTTTTTGCCATCCAAGACAAAAACAACAGCAAAGATCTTTTACTGATGCTGGATTATGGAATATTCTATGAATTTATTCCTATGAGTACTTATGATACATTAGAAGAGAAAATAATTCCTTTAAATGATGTTGAAATTGGTGAAAATTATGCCATTGTAATAACGACCAATGCTGGTCTTTGGAGGTATAAAATTGGAGATACAATTCGTTTTACTTCAACAAAACCGTATCGCATTAGAGTGACAGGAAGAACCAAGCATCATATTAATGTATTTGGAGAAGAATTAATAATTGAAAATGCTGAGAAAGCTTTAGTAAAAGCAACAAAACTTACCAATTGTGAAATTGTAGATTATACTGTGGCTCCTATTTTTATGGAAGGAAAAGAAAAAGGAGCACATGAATGGATCATTGAGTTTAAAAATCAACCAGATGATTTAAATACATTCTCAATTTTATTAGATAAATTTTTACAAGAAGCAAATAGTGATTATGAAGCTAAAAGGTATAACAATACTACCTTGAATTTTCCAAAAATAAATATCGCGAGGAATCAATTATTCTACGATTGGTTAAAGCAAAAAAACAAACTTGGAGGACAACATAAAGTACCTAGATTATCAAATAACAGAGAATATTTAGAAGACCTATTAAAACTTAATGAATTTGAATAAACCTCAAATTATTTAAGACACTGTATTTCAACGATTTTATTATAGAGTTCAACTATTTTATTTGGTAGTCTTTTTCTTACTATTTATGTTTGTTTTCGAAATGTTGAAACAACACCATAACCAATATATTTCAATTACTAACAAATAAGCCTCGAAGTATTTCTACATCGAGGCTTATTTACTTTTACTTAAGTTTTTATTATAATTAAGAAACTGCTTTCAACTTTTTAATGGTTGATTTATTCAATTTCTTTTCTGCGTATTCTCTAGTAACATGTAAGTTTTTATCATCACTATCTGGCATTTCGAACATTGCATCAGTTAATACTGCTTCACATAATGAACGAAGTCCTCTCGCTCCAAGCTTATACTCTACTGCTTGATCAACTATAAAATCTAATGCCTCTTCTGTAATCACAAATTCTATTTCATCCATTTCAAACAACTTCTTATATTGTTTGATGATTGCATTTTTAGGCTCTGTTAAAATAGCTCTTAAGGTTCCATTATCTAACGGATTCATATAAGTAAGCACAGGTAAACGCCCAATTATTTCAGGAATCAAACCAAAATCTTTTAAATCTTTTGGAATGATATACTTCAATAAATTATCACGCTCTAGTGTTTTCTCTTTCTTAGAAGCACTAAAACCTACCGCTTGTAAATTAAGACGCTTTGAGATTTTACGTTCAATACCATCAAAAGCTCCACCAGCAATAAATAAGATATTTTCTGTATTTACTTCGATAAATTTCTGATCTGGATGTTTTCTTCCTCCTTTAGGTGGAACATTAACTGTTGTTCCTTCTAAAAGTTTAAGTAATGCTTGCTGCACACCTTCTCCACTTACATCTCTTGTAATTGATGGATTATCACTTTTACGTGCTATTTTATCTATTTCATCTATAAAAACGATTCCATTTTCAGCTTTCTGAAGATCGTAATCGGCAGCTTGTAATAAACGTGTTAAGATACTTTCTACATCTTCACCAACATAACCCGCTTCTGTTAACACAGTTGCATCAACAATTGCCAAAGGTACATTTAACATTCTAGCAATTGTTTTAGCTATTAATGTTTTTCCAGTTCCAGTTTCTCCAACAATAATGATGTTACTTTTTTGTATTTCAACATCATCATCTGTTGCAGGTTGCAACAATCGTTTATAGTGGTTATATACAGCCACAGACATCACTCTCTTTGAATGGTCTTGACCTATAATATATTCATCTAAAAACTCTTTAATTGCTTTTGGTTTTTTAAGCATTAATTCTTTAGACAATTCTCCATTTGCAGAATGTAACGCTTCTTCAGCTACAATACCATGAGCTTGTTCAATACAACGATCACAGATATGAGCATCTAATCCCGCTATCAACAAGTTAGTATCGGCTTTTTTACGACCACAAAATGAACATTCTAATTCTTCTTTTGACATATATTTTTTCTTATCAATTCACAAAAATAATACTTATATAGCTGGTTTCGTGAAAAGTACAATTATTTTACAACAATATTAACGTGCTAAAATTTCATCTATCATTCCGTATTCTAGGGCTTTATCAGATTTCATCCAATAATCACGATCACTATCTTTATATACTTTGTCGTAATCTTGCCCCGAATGTTTCGAAATAATATTATATAATTCTTCTTTTAATATAAGAATCTCTCTCGCTGTAATTTCTATATCACTTGCTTGTCCTTGCGCTCCACCTAAAGGTTGGTGAATCATTACACGTGAATGCGTTAAACCACTTCGTTTTCCTTTAGCTCCAGCACATAATAATACAGCTCCCATTGATGCAGCCATTCCTGTACAAATTGTAGCAACATCTGGCTTGATAAACTGCATAGTATCATAAATACCTAAACCAGCATACACTCCACCTCCAGGTGAATTGATATAAATTTGAATATCCTTAGAAGCATCTGTACTTTCTAAAAACAACAATTGTGCTTGTACAATATTCGCAACATGATCATTAATACCTGTTCCTAAAAAAATAATACGATCCATCATTAAACGTGAAAATACATCGAAAATAGCGATGTTCATTTGACGTTCTTCTATAATATTAGGCGTTAAACCTGTAGGGTTCATACTGCTTACGATTTGATCGTAATACATACTATTGATTCCCTGGTCCTTAATTGCAAACTTTTTAAATTCTTTTCCGTAGTCCATATATAAATTTCGTTTTAATAAAAAAGGGTGTTAAATATACTTTATTCAACACCCTAAATATAAAGTATTATTGCTGAATTAACTATACGCTTCCTTAATGAATTTATCGTACGTTATTTCTTTAGTCTTTAACTTTGTCTTTTCCTTAAAGAAGTCTAATAATTTCTGACCATTTAATTGTTCAGACATTCTTTTTACTTCATCTTGGTTCGCTAAAATGCGTGCTGCAATTGTGTCTAACTCTTCATCTGAAGGGTTTGATTGACCGTATTGCGCCATTTGAGCTTTTATCATAGTTTTTGAATAGTCTTTCAACTCATCAAAAGTAACTTGAAGATCATTTTCATGTCTAATTTTACCTTCGATTAATTGATATCTTAATCCTTTTTCGCTACGCTCATATTCAGCTTTTGCTTCTTCTTCAGTTAATGGTTTTTCACCTGAAACTTGAATCCAACGTTGTAAAAACTCACCTGGTAAATCAAATTTGGTGTTTGCTATTAATGATTCAATAGCATCATCCATTAATTTTTGATCACTTTGTTGTGCAAACTGACGTTCAGCATCTTCTTTGATTTTTCCTTTTAATTCCTCTTCAGTTTTAACAACATCTTTTCCGAATAATTTGTCGAATAAATCTTGATCTAAAGGAGCAGCTTCTCTTTGGTTTACTTCTTTAATTTCTAATGCAACCTCGATATCTAAACCGTGAGCATCGTCATGAGAAACACCAAAATAAGTTTCATTTGCATGATCATCTGCAAACATTCCTTTTGTTTTTAAAGTAACTGTATCGCCAACTTTAGCACCAACTAAAGCTTTGATATGTTTTTTTCCTTTTAAAGTTTCTAAAGGAAGTGTAGTCTCTTTGTTTATTTCTTTTTCTTCATTGGTAAAAACACCTGTGATTTCATCACCTTCTTCAACTTCAGTCTTAGCAATTAACTTTCCGTATTGCTTACTAATTGTTTTTACTTGGTTGTCGATCATTTCTTCATCGGCAACAATATTATAATGAGTGATTGCTTTTTTACCAACTACATCTACTTCAAATTGAGGAGCAAGTCCTAATTCGAATTCAAAATTAAAATCGGCAGCATCCCAGTCGATTTCAGTATCTTTTGGAAGAGGATTTCCTAATACATCTAACTTTTCATCAGTTAAATATTTATGTAAAGAATCTTGAAGTAATTTATTTACTTCTTCTACCAATACCGCTTTTCCGTATTGCTTTTTTACCATTCCCATTGGCACATGTCCTTTTCTGAAACCAGGAACGTCTGCAGTTTTACAATAGTTAGTCAGAACCGATTTTACTTTTTCTGAATAATCTTCTTCTTTAATCTCTACTGAAAGAACCGCATTTAAGCTATCAATGTCTTTTTTTGTAATGTTCATTATCTATATAATAATTATACTATGAGTATTTTGCTTTCTTTTGTCTAGAAAGCGGGTGCAAAATTACGTTTTTTTAACCAAATGACAAATAGAATGGTTTGTAAATCAATCTATTGTTTTTCTTCTTTAATTAAAGAACGTAAAATAGATTGTAAAAAGGATAAGAGCAAACTAAACAATAATGCCCAACCTAATCCAGCTACATTAAAACCGCTTAAAAAGTAATCGGCTAATAATATAATAACTGCATTAATCACTAATAGGAATAATCCAAAAGTGACAATAGTAACAGGCAAGGTAAGTATGATCAATATTGGTTTAACAATGACTCTTAAAAAGCCAATAACCAATGCCACTAAAATGGCATAACTATAACTTATAACCTCAACGCCAGGCAATACCTTAGCAAGGATAATAACAGCTACTGCTGTTAATAATAATTTTATGATGAATTTCATTTGTAATGTATTTAATATACAGATATATAGTCAAATAAGATGCCAAGAGATTCCGCCTGACAGATTTACTCGATATTAATGAGATTCCTGCCTACGCAGGAATAAATACTAAGAGATTGTAACTGACAGAATTGCAAAATGAAGGTCTAGAATGAATTATTCTTTTATTAAAACAACACTTTCTTTGTTATCAACTCTAAGAATATAAGTACCAGATTGTAGATTACAAACATCAATTTTCTCAACTTCTGAAAGCTTTACTGATTTAATTAATCTACCTGAAATATCATAGATCGATACTTTTTTATTATCGGAAACATTTTTAAAATATAGATAATCGTTTACAGGATTAGGGTAGATTGAAAAGTCTAATTTACTATTGCCATTAATAGATAAGGGTGTTAAGTTTTCAAGCCATCCAACTTGAGCAGTAGACGCTCCCACTATATCTATATCGCTGTCATTATCTAAATCACTTGCAAAAAAAGTATATCCAAAATTTTCTTCCTGAGAAATAATTTGTTGTGTCCCAAATGTACCTTGCCCATCAATATTTTCATACCAAGCAATTGTGCCTAGACCAAAAGGTGGATCATAAGATCCAGATAAAACATCCATATCTCCATCATTATCTATATCTCTAGCTAAAACTTTATTTCCTCTATGCTCTAAAGAATAAATAATCTGTTGCTGACCAAAATCCCCAAGGCCATCCGTATTTTCAAACCAAGAAACTTCACTTGATTCAGAAGTCGCAACAAGTACATCTTTATATCCATCTCCATTAAGGTCACTAATATAAATAGATAATGCTTCTCCAATATTGGTTGCTATAATTTGTTGTACCCCAAAATTTCCTAAGCCATCTAGATTTTCATACCAAGTAAGTTGATTAACATGAGTTGAACATGAAATTATATCTAAATCCCCATCTTCGTCAATATCCACAACGCTTAAATCTGTAACTCTTGACACATCCGTTGTAATAATTTGTCTTTCCGAAAATTGACCTAAGCCATTCATATTTTCATACCAAGAAATATCACTAAATGACCCTGAAAGTATATCCAAATCTCCATCATTATCTATATCAACTGTAATAACCCCACCTAATATTAAAAAATTCTCATCATAATCTATAAGTTGTTCAGCACCAAAATTTCCTAAGCCATCTAAATTTTCAAACCAAGCTACTTTACTAATATTAATAGGCTTTTGCCACATTAATGCAACACCTACTATATCTAAATCCCCATCTCCATCTATATCACCAGCATAAACAGCATCCCAATCATTTTGAGAACTAATTAACAGTTGTGAACTAAAATCTCCTAAGCCATCAACATTTTCGTACCAAGAAATGTCATAAAAACCTGCTTCTAAAACATCTTGATCACCATCACCGTCTAAATCGAATGTAAAAACCTCAAATCCTCCAGTTTCAGAAATTAATTGTTTAGATCCAAACTGAGCATTCAAAAGATTTGTAATCAAAAAAGCCATCAATAGCAGATGTATATTTTTCATAAGAAAATGATAAAAGAAGTAATGATTGATTCAATACTATTAGGGGAGTTACTCAAATTTACAAAAAAACCTTACCACCTTCAAACTTTAGACTGCCATTAAATAAAATTAGACGCTGGTATAATTTAATTCGACTCTGGTACAATTTAATACGCCCTCTCTCTAATTTAATTCGTCTCTGGTATAAATATATTCGACTACAGTCGTAATTAATTCGACTCTGGTATAATTTAATTCGTCTCCTCTCTAATTTAATTAGACTGCTGTCGTATTTTATTAGACTCCTCTCTAATACTATTCGACTCCTCTCTTATAAAATGTTTGAAAATGGTTTAGTTGCCTAAAAACTCCATGACAACTTGATAGAATACTTTTGGATTTTCAGCATGCAACCAATGTCCTGCATCGGGTACGGTACGAATCTCAGCGTTGGGAAATTGCTTATTAATCATCAATTCATCGATGTCTTCTATATAATTGGAATCGGCGCCACGTATAAATTCAACATCTCCTCCAAAATAAGCTTCAGAATCTAATGCCTTCCCAACTTCTTCTACATTCTCGATCAATGCATTTAAATTGATACGTAAGCCAAGTTGCCCACGTTCTACCCAATACAAATTTTTCAGTAAAAATAAACGAGTCGGTAAATGTGATATAAACTTCTGTACTTCTTCATCTGCTTGTTTACGACTTGTAATTTCAGAAAAGTCTAGCGATGACAATGCTTTTAAAATATGCTGATGGTGCTGTGGATAGAATTTTGGACCAATATCAGCAATGATTAATTTATCAACTAATTCGGGGTATGTTGTCGCAAAATTCATGGCTGCTTTTCCTCCCATAGAATGACCTAACAAGACAAAATCTTCTAATTGATGGTGTTCACAATAAGCATTTAAATCTTCTACGATTAAATCATAACTAAAATCATCGCTTCTAAAACTATGTCCGTGATTTCGTTGATCGACTAAATGCACTTGATAGCCTTCAGCAGCAAATTGCTTTCCGAGGGTTTTCCAGTTATCACTCATCCCTAAAAACCCATGAAGAACAATAAATGGTTTTCCTTCTCCTAATATTTGTGAATGTAGTAACATTATTATTTAAGCTTTTCTAAATATTGTTTCACAACAGGCTCCATTCCTTCATACAAGGCTTCGCAAATTAAAGCATGCCCTATCGACACTTCTAATAAATGTGGAATATTTTGTTTGAAGAATTGAATATTTTCTAAAGACAAATCATGTCCTGCATTGATACCCAATCCTAATTCATGTGCTAAAATTGCACATTCTGTATAAGGCTGAATTGCTTCTTTATTACCTAAAGCATACTGCGATGCAAATTCTTCAGTATATAACTCGATACGATCGGCTCCAGTTTTGGCTGCTCCTTCAATCAATCTTTTATCTGGATCAATAAATATAGAAGTACGAATTTTGTTTCGCTTGCATTCAGTAATAATTTCAGATAAAAAATCTTTATGTGTAATGGTATCCCAACCTGCATTTGAAGTCAAAACATCTACAGAATCTGGCACTAAAGTAACTTGAGTAGGTTTAATATCGAGCACCATTTTTAAAAACGACTCAATAGGATTTCCTTCAATATTATATTCAGTGTTCACCACAGGATGAATATCGTAGGCATCTTGGTAGGTGATATGCCTTTCGTCTGGACGAGGATGAATAGTTACTCCTTGCGCGCCAAATTTTTGAACATTTACAGCCGCTTGCACCACATTTGGCATATTTCCACCTCTTGCGTTACGTAAAGTTGCTATTTTATTAATATTTACACTTAACTTTGTCATCATAAAAAATTATAGTCAGCAAAAATACAATTAGAAGACGTGTTTTACGTCTATATTTTAAGTATTTTGCAAAAAACAGTTAGTTTGAATACCCAACAATACATCATAAACGATATCATACCTTTTGAAATTTCTTCATCGATGAGAGAAGTTCAAAACGTTTTTAATCAACTTACTTATTCACACATTCCTGTAATGAGAGATGGTGAATATCAAGGTTGCATCTATGAAAATGACGCTCATTGTTTTGAAGGCACTAAAACCCTAAATGATTATCAGTATTCATTAGAAATTTTCTTTGTTAGAGAAACTACCAACTGGTTAGACATATTAGAAGCCTTTGCCTTACACAACAGTAATATTATGCCTGTATTAGACGCAAATAACAAATATCTTGGCTATTATGAATTGAATGACATCATGTCTATTTTTAGTGAAACACCATTTTTAAATGAAGCTGGCGGAATTATAGTCGTTGAAAAAGGCGTGAAAGATTATTCCTTTAGTGAGATCTGCCAAATAGTTGAATCCAATGACGCTAAGATATTAGGTGTATTTATTTCAAAAATGAATAATGACCTAGTACAAGCAACCATAAAAATTGGTCATACGGGTATGAACGCAATTGTTCAAACTTTTAGAAGATATAATTATAATGTCACTTCAAGTCATGATGAAGATAAATTTATAGAAGATTTAAAAAATCGTTCCGATTATTTAGATAGATATCTTAATATATAAATACAAAAAGATGAAAGTTGGTATTTACGGTCAGTTCTATCATGAAAATTCTGAAACTTATATTCAGCAAATTCTTGAAACCCTTCAGAAAAGAAAGGTTGAAATTTGTATTGAAAAAAAGTTTTTTAAACAGATAAATAAGAATAATGAGATTTCGAATAACCTAAAAGGAATTTCAACTTTTTCAAGCATAGATACTTCTTACGACTTTTTCTTCAGTATTGGTGGTGACGGTACAATTTTAAAATCGATTACCTATGTTGGTGACTTAGGAATTCCAATTGTTGGTATCAACACTGGAAGGTTAGGTTTTTTGGCTACCATTCAGAAAGAAAAGATTAAAGAATGTATCAATCAGATTTTTGATGAAGACTATACTATTTCAGAAAGAAGTTTATTGTCTGTTGAAACAGATGAAGAAGATACTGAAATCGGTCATTTAAATTTTGCTCTAAATGAAGTAGCTGTCAATCGAAAAAACACTACTTCGATGATTAAAGTAGAAACGCATATTAACAACGAGCATCTTACTTCTTATTGGTCTGATGGTTTAATTGTTGCTACACCTACAGGTTCTACAGGATATTCATTAAGTTGTGGAGGTCCAATTATCGACCCAAGCACCAATAGTATTATTTTAACTCCAATTGCACCACATAATCTAAATGCAAGGCCTTTTGTAATTCCGGATTCAAGTACGGTAACCTTAAAAGTTTCAGGTAGAGAAAAAACTTTTTTAGTTTCATTAGACTCTAGAATCCTTACCTTAAAAAACAATACAACGATTACCATCAAAAAATCTCCTTTTACCATAAAAATGGTGCAACTCCCTAATGACAGTTTTATAAAGACCCTACGAGGTAAATTATTATGGGGAGAAGACAAAAGAAATTAAACAATAAAATTGAATAAAACTTGTTAATCAACAGAGAGTCTTCACTATACTTAATTTGTAGTGATTTAATTATTATATTTGCAAACTTTTCAAGGTATATGAAGTATTTTATTGTCCTTTTATTATTTATTATAGCGCCATTTACGGCTCAATCTCAAACGTATGAAATTGGAGGTTTTGTTGGAGGTGCAAATTACATTGGTGATGTAGGGAGCACATCCTATATATCTCCTAACACCGCAGCATTTGGAGCCATTTTTAAATGGAACCGAAGCGCTAGACACGCATTTAGAGGTTCACTTACAAGAGCTTCGATTGAAGGAAACGATGCAGATTCAGATGATGTAAGGAGAAGACAAAGAGGTTATAACTTTAAAAATACGGTTACTGAACTTTCTGTGGGACTTGAATTTACGTTCTGGGATTTCAATATGTATGGAGGCAAACCAGTTTCTACTCCTTATTTATATACAGGATTAACTTATTTTTGGTATGATGCCTTAAGTAAAAATGATGTAACCGATGTAATTGCAAAATCTGATAATGCTGCAAGTTTAGCTATACCAATGGTTGTGGGTTATAAGTTTTATTTAGGAGGTAATTTAGTGTTAGGCGCCGAGATTGGTGCTCGTTATACATTTACAGATGCCTTAGATGGAAGTAATCCTATAAAGAGTTTAGAAGACCTTGACACATTAAAATTCGGAAATGTTGATAGTAATGATTGGTATGTATTTACAGGATTAACCTTAACTTTCACCTTCGGAAGACAACCTTGTTATTGTAATTTTTAATTTAAAATGACGCTTCAAGACCAAATAGACAAAAATAAACTACCTAATCACTTGGCTGTGATTATGGATGGTAATGGTCGTTGGGCTAAACTAAAAGGATTTCTTAGAAACAAAGGCCATGAAAAAGGAGCTAAAACTGTAAAAGCAGTTGTGGAAGCTTGCGCCGAAATAAACATTCCTTTTTTAACACTCTATGCTTTTTCAACTGAAAATTGGAACCGTCCAAAATTGGAGGTTGAATTATTAATGAAATTGTTAGTTTCATCTTTAAGGAAAGAACTAAAGACACTTCAGAAAAACAACATAAAACTTAATGCCATTGGTAATATCGATTCTTTACCTCTAAAAACTCAAAAAGAACTTTTAGATGTTATAGATAAAACAAAATCGAATTCCAGAATGACATTAACATTAGCTTTAAGCTATGGTTCGCGTGAAGAAATCATAAAAACTATTAAAGAGATTAGTCTTAAAGTTAAAAATAACCTAATTTCGCCCGAAAATATTGATGAATCATTAATAAATAGTCATCTTTACACGCAAAATTTACCAGATGTAGATTTATTGATACGAACGAGTGGCGAACAACGTATTAGTAATTTCTTATTATGGCAAATTGCATATGCTGAATTATATTTTACCGATATACTTTGGCCTGATTATACGAAAGATAATCTATTTGAAGCAATATTAAATTATCAAAACAGAGAACGCAGATTTGGAAAAACCAGTGATCAACTCAAATAAAATTAATTTTTTTCAATTGAAAAAAACTAGGTATTGTATATTATTATTTACAATACTTTTTTCATTTTCTATACATGCTCAACAGAAAGAGCTGGATGGTGGAAAAAAATACACTATCAACTCTATAGAAGTTACTGGTGAACAAAATTTCAACGAAAAAACAGTCATCGCATTTACAGGCCTAAAAGTTGGAGACCGTATTTTTATACCAGGTGAAAAATTAAGTGGTGTTACTAAAAAACTTTGGGAACAAAATCTATTTAGTGATATTGCTTTTTATGTAAAGAATATGGATGGCGATACAGTTGATCTTGAACTTTATATTGTTGAGCTCCCTAAGTTAAATGAGGTTACTATTGAAGGGATTAGAAAGGGTAAGAGAAAAGAACTTATCTCAGACAACAACCTTACTCCAGGTGTGAAAATCACTAAAAACCTTATTACTACAACTAAGAATTATATTACAAATAAATATAAAGAAGAAGGGTTTTTAAATACGCAAGTGATTTTAACGACAACTCCTCATCTTGATTCAAACGGAGTTGAGATTTCAAAAAATCTTAAAATTCTTATAGACAAAAATGAACGTGTAAAAATTAGTTCAATTGAGTTTAATGGAAACGAACAACTTTCAGATAAAAAATTGCGTAAAGCAATGAAAAATACAAAGCAGAAAAATCCGATTCGTCTTTTTAAGAGATCAAAATATACTGCTAGTGGAATTGAAGAAGATAAAGCTTCAATTCTTAAAAAATATAAATCGAGTGGTTTTAGAGATGCAAGAATTGTAAGTGACACTTTAATAAAAGATAATGATAAAACCATTACACTTAAGTTTGATGTAGAAGAAGGTCAAAAGTATTATTTTGGTGACATCAGGTTTATCGGAAATAGTGTCTATACAGATGGTCAATTACGCCAAATTCTTGGTATTAGAAAAGGAGAAACTTATAATGGTGTTTTATTACAAGAACGCATCGAAGATAATACAGATCCTGAAGCACAAGATCTTACCAACTTATACCAAAATAATGGATATCTTTTCTCTAGAATTAGCCCTGTAGAGGTTGCTGTAAGAAAAGACACTATTGATTTTGAAATAAGAATACACGAAGGAAAAGAAGCATTCTTTGACCGCGTAACGGTTGTAGGTAATGATAAAACAAATGATCATGTAATTTACAGAGAATTACGTACACGTCCAGGACAAAAATATAGCAAACGAAATGTAGTTAGAACCATTCGTGAATTAGGGCAAATAGGATATTTTGATCCTGAACAATTATCTCCAAACTTTGTAAATGTAGATCCTAATAATGGAACATTAGACTTAGAATATTCTGTAGTTGAAAAAGGATCAAGTCAAATCGAACTACAAGGTGGTTTTGGTGGAGGTGGATTTGTTGGTACGCTTGGATTATCATTCAATAACTTTTCATTACGAAACATATTTAATGGTGAAGCATATAAACCACTTCCAATGGGAGATGGACAAAAACTATCATTAAGAGCACAAGCAAGTAGTTTTTACCAAACTTATAGTTTATCTTTAGTTGAGCCTTGGTTAGGTGGTAAAAAGCCAGTACAATTAAGCACTTCTTTTTCACATACAATACAATACTTATATAACTATCAAACAAGAGATGTAGATAAAGAACAACGATTTCTTATTACTGGTGGTACTGTAGGTCTTGCTAAGAAATTAAAATGGCCAGATGATTTCTTTGTACTTTCTCAAGCGATCAGTTTTCAACATTATAATTTAAAAAATTATAATACAGGTCTATTTACATTTGGAGATGGATCTTCTAATAACTTAGCATATACTATAGGTATTAGTAGAAATAATACAGCGACTAATCCAATTTTTCCAATGAGAGGATCTGAGTTTAGCTTAACAGCAAAATTAACGGCTCCTTATTCAGCATTTAGTAGCACCGATTATAAAGCTCTTTTTCAAGAAAGAAAAATAGCAGATGCGATTCCACAGCCTCAAGCAAATGCTGAACAATCGGTTATAGATGAATATAATACCGCTAAAGATAGAATTGCAGAAATTGATCAACAGCGTTTTAAATGGTTAGAATATTATAAAATTAAATTTAAAGGTACTTGGTATACAAATATTATTGATAAATTAGTGCTTCGAACTAATACAGAATTTGGATTTTTAGGAGCATATAATAATAGTAGAGGGATTCCACCATTCGAAAGATTTTTTGTTGGTGGTGATGGTTTAGGATCGTATAGTTTAGATGGACGTGAAGTAATTCAATTAAGAGGATATCCTAATCAAGCCTTATCTGGTAATGATGGAGATAACATTTATAATAAATTTTCGTTAGAAATGAGGTATCCTATTACTTTGAAACAACTAGCTTCTATTTATGCTTTAACATTCATTGAAGGTGGTGCTTCGTATGATGGCTTTAGAAATTATAATCCTTTCAGCGTTAGTAGATCTGCTGGAGTAGGATTACGTATCTTTATGCCAGCATTTGGATTATTAGGAATCGATTTTGCATATGGGTTCGACCCAATATTAGGTGGAAGTCAGCCTAATGGATGGGAAACTCATTTTATAATAGGACAACAATTTTAATTTTTGGCACGATATTTTCTAAAACAACAATGACACATGAAAACTAAAAAACTAATTTTAATCACACTTATAGCTTTATGCTTTACGTTAGTAACTAATGCACAAAGAGGAACTCGAATTGGATATATAGACATGGAATATATTCTTGAAAATGTTCCTGAATATAAAGAAGCAACTATTCAGCTTGATGGAAAAGTACAACGATGGAAGTTAGACATTGAGAAAATGAATAATGAAGTTCAACAAATGAAACTTAATTTAAGTAATGAAAGAGTATTACTTACTAAAGAATTAATTGAAGAACGTGAAGAAGAAATTAAAATAAAAGAAGATGAAATGCTTAAATACCAACAAGATCGTTTTGGTCCTAATGGTGATTTAGACATTCAAAGAAGGCAATTAGTACAGCCTATACAAGATCAAGTTTTTAATATTGTACAAGAAATTGCAGTTAATAAAAAATATGATTTCATTTTCGATAAGTCTGCAGATATTGTCATGCTATTTGCTGCGGAAAGAAACGATGTAAGTGATATTGTTTTAAGAAGTATTAATAGAGCTGCTAAGCGTAAAGAAGTACGTACTAAGAGAGATAAGAAAGAAGTTGAAAAGAGAGATGATCTTTCAATGGAAGAAGACAAGGAAGTAACCGAAAGAGAAAAAGCTATTGAAGAGAAAAAAGATGATCGTCAAAAATTAATGGATGATCGTAAAAAAGTTCGTGATTCAATTAGAGCGGTTAAAAAAGCTGAATTTGACGCAAGAAGACAACGTTTATTAGATGAAAGAAAAAGAAGAAAAGATTCTATCTTAAACGCAAGAAAAGAAAAAAACAATACTCCCGACGAAGAAAATGAAGGAGGGTTATAATATAATTTATTAACACAAATCATAACACTTAAATTAAACACAATTACAATGAAAAATTTCAAATCATTATTCGTAGCATTGATATTGTTCGTAGGAGCTACTAGTTTTGTAAATGCACAATCTAAAATTGCTCATATAGACACGCAAGCCCTTTTAACTTCAATGCCTGAAATGAAAACTGCTCAAGGTCAACTTGAAAAACTTCAAAAAACGTATGACACTGAAATCAAAACTCTAATGAAAGAGTTTGAAACTAAGTTAAAGCAATGGGAAGTTGAAGCTGAAAGCAAAACTGATGAAGAAAATGCTAAGAGAGGTCAAGAAGCTCAAGCAATGCAAAATAATATAGCTGCTTATAGAGAGCAAGCTATCAAAGATTTACGTCAAAAAGAAGTAGATGTTTTTAACCCAATTAGAGAAAAAGCACAAACTGCAATTCAAAAAGTTGCTCGTGCTCAAGGATATCAATATGTTCTAGACGCTTCTACTGGAGTTACACTTCTTGCTGAAGGAAAAGACTTATTAGTTGATGTTAAAAAGGAATTAGGAATTTAATATCCCACTTTTTTTAAAATAATTAAAAACTGTTCTCCTTTTGGGGAACAGTTTTTTATTTTTATACAAATGAATAAAACGAATAACATAGGTATTTTTGATTCTGGCGTTGGTGGTCTTTCCATATGGAAAGAGCTACATCAACTCATGCCTTTTGAAAATACGTTGTATTTAGCTGATAGTTTAAATGCTCCCTACGGAAACAAATCGGTTGATGAAATCCTTTCATTAAGTATAAAAAATACAGAAACCCTAATAAAAATGGGTTCAAAAATAATCGTTGTTGCTTGTAATACTGCAACAACAAACGCAATTTCTACGCTTCGTAATACATACGATGTCCCAATTATTGGTATCGAACCTGCCATAAAACCCGCTGCTCTAAATACTCTATCTAAAAACATCGGTATTTTAGCTACTAGAGGAACTTTAAATAGCAGCTTATTTGTTTCTACTTCAAATGAATTTACCAACAGTATTACACTTCATGAAGTAATTGGTGAAGGTTTAGTTACACTAATCGAAAACGGTAAGCTACATAGTCCAGAAATAGATTTGCTACTAAAAAAATACACGGATGATTTAATTAAAAAAGAAATAGATTATTTAGTATTGGGTTGTACTCATTATCCTTTTTTAATTCCACAATTAAAAAAATTGATTCCTAGTACAATTCAAATTATAGATTCAGGTGAAGCTGTGGCAAGACAAACTCAGGCTGTTTTAGAAATGAATAATTTACTGAATATTTCAAACACAAAACCAGAATTACAGTTTTATAATAATAAGCATATTGAAACGATGATTCAGTTATTAGACTCTTACAAAAATGATGTGCTTATTAATACATTGTCTTTTTAATTAAAAAAAGCTAAGAGTTCCTTTTTACGAGAAGGGCTCACCATTACTTGTTTTCCATTAGTAAGCACTACACTTCCGCCCTTTCCCTTTTTGTATTCTTTTATTTCATTTACATTTACCAAATACGATTTATGTACGCGCGCAAATCCGTTTTCTGAAAGTATTTCTTCAAAATATTTTAAGGTCTTACTCACTAATTTTTTAGTGTCTCTTAAAAAGATATTGGTATAATTATCATCTGCTTGGCAATATAAAATATCTTTAATCTCTAATACTTCAAATCCATTTTGCTGCGGAATTGTAATCTTCCCAGCTATTTGATTTATTACTGGCTTTAATACCGCATTTTGAAGACTGTTCTCCTTCTCTTTAATTTCAGAAACATAATCTACAGCCTCAATTAATTTATCTATGGAAATTGGCTTCAGTAAATAATACGAAGCATGTGCATTCAACGCATCAATCGCATAATGATTATAAGCGGTTACAAAAACGGTTTCAAATTGTCGATCACCTACTCGATCTAATAAATCGAATGCATTTCCGTAGGGCATTTCTACATCTAAAAAAACCAAATCTAAATCGTGATTTCTAATTAAAACTAATGCTTCTTCTACATTCGCGGCTTCACCCAACACCGTAACTTTAGGGCAATATTTTGCAATATAATTTCGCAAAATTTCTCTACTAGTTTCTTCATCTTCAACAATAATTGCTCGTAAATTATCCATTAGTCTCTCTTTAGTATTAATTGCACTCTAGTTCCTTCTTCATTTTCAAAAACATTCGATATCTCAACATCTACTTTGTCTTTATACATATTATTTAAAATAGTAATCCTCTTTTTAATATTTCCCATTCCTTTTGAGTTCTGCTTTTTCTGATGTTCTGTTTTAAGTTCTTTCGATTTTTTTCTTCCGATGCCATCATCACTTATAGAAATTCGAATACTTTCTTCATCTAAATGTTCAAAATTTATAGTTAAATTCCCTTTCTCTTCTTTATATCTTAGACCATGCCAAACTGCATTTTCAACATAAGGCTGCAATAACATTGGAGGAATTACAAATTCACTTAACTTTAATTTTTCATCAACATTGATGGTATAATCGAACTTATCCTTAAATCTAAAATGCTCTAATTTTACATAAATTTCAAGGAGTTCTATTTCTTTCACTAAAGGAATAAAATCTTCTTCACTATTTTCTAATACTGAACGCATGAGTTGAGAAAATTCACTTAAATACTTATTAGCTGCACGTTCATCGTTTATGGCAATAAAACTATTCACAGAGTTTAATGCATTAAAAATAAAATGAGGATTCATTTGTGTGCGAAGTGATTTCAACGCTAATAAATTATTTGCATATTTCTGCTGCTTTACACTTCTAAACTGAACAAATGCTGTGATTAATAAAAGAATTGCAATTACAATTAGCGAGCCAATAATCCATCGTTGAACCCTACTATTTTTAACAGTTAACTCTTTATTCTCTTCAGCTAATTTATATCGACTTTCATTGATTTCTCTTTCATTTTCTAGACTCGTAATCCTGTTCTGTTTTAATGCTATTTCTCTACTAAAACGGGTTGCTTGAGATATTTCTTGTTCTTTTTTAATGTATAATTCATCTACTAAATCTACATAACGTTCATAGCTATTTGCAGCTTCATTAAATTTACCAATGCCTTTATATATTTCAGAAAGCTTTCGAGTAGCATCTTTTTCAACCACTAAATCTTCTTTTTTATCGGCTTCTTCAATACTCTTTTTTAAATATGGAATCGCTTCTTCATACTTCTCTTGCGCAACGAATGCATTGGCAATTTTATAATTTTGTCTTTGCGGAGTTAACGGGCTTTCAAGATCTTCCTCTTCACTTTCATCGTCCATTGATTCAATTTCATTAAGTGTCTCTTCTCTTAACTGAATTTCCTTTTCATAATCATTATTCTGATTATAAAAATCGGCCACTGTATTTTTTTCGCTTACAGCACGTTTTTTATTCTCTTGAGTTGCCAAGTTCAATGAATTATCGAAATACGTTTCAGCTTCTTCATTTGCCCCTCCTTGAGCATAAGCCTTCGCAATTTTAGAGTTTAAATCTGTTATCTTCGGAATAATAGAATGAGTATTTGCAACATCAAGTCCATTTTGATAATTAAAAATACTTTTCATTTCATCATTCACTGCCAAATAATTATCACCTAATCCTTCATATACTTCTACTTCTTGATAATTTGAAAGATTTTTATTGAGCAATTCATTATACAAAGCAATACTTTCCTGATATTTTTTATTCATCCTAAAAGCGTTTGCAAGTTTTATTTGAATCTTACTATTTGATATCCCAGCTTGACTTCTTTTATAATTATCGACTGCCAAATCGTATTGTTCCCAAAACATATAAATGTCTGCCAAGGTTTCAAAAGCCATACTGTTTTGCAAATTTGTGGCTGAAGCACCACTAACAGATTCAAGAGCTTTTGTTACATAGCCAATACTTTTTTTAGCATCTTTTTTCTGAAAAAACTTTGCTGAATCTATATAGGAAACAAACACTTTTTGATTTCTATCTCTACCCGTTCTCGATTTCGTTTTAGATATTGGAATGAGTTTATTATTTGCTTCTTCAACTTCAATTTTAATTTTTTGCTGATCTTTAATTATATAGTAAACAGATTCAAAAGTGTCACTACGTATAATTAACTCGTCTCCAACTTTAGCTTCAATAAAAAATAAACCCTCCCTGTTTGTTGTGGTATAGCTTTTACCATTTATTTCAACATTGACTTTAGCAACTGGTTTATTTGTTGCAGATTCAATCACTTCACCTTTGAGTGTAAATGAAGCATTTTTATCCCTTCTACTATTCTGAGCTTCAACACAAGTTAAGCCAAGTATAAAAAAAGAAAATATGAAGAGAATATATCTCATTTGAATGTTTTGAAAGGTAAACTTACATACTTTACTTCTATTAGAAAAATAGATAATTTAATAAACGTAAGTTTCATGAATAAAATCACCGAGTTTACTAAATCAATAAGCTAGTTCCCTAATCAAAAGAGTGGTTTAACTCATTCTCTATTTTTTAAAATATTTGTTCATCATAGGTTTACAGTAATTTAAAAACAACATCATGAGAAAAATAAAAATTTTTATGTTACTTCCTCTTTTAGTAGCATGCCTTTCTTGCAAAGCGGAAACAAAAAAAGAGATGGCTTTTAATGCTCCTTCTGAAACTATTGAACCTGTAAAAGAACATTTTATAAAAGTGGCACTTTTACTTGACACTAGTAATAGTATGGATGGATTAATTGATCAGGCAAAAGCCCAATTATGGGAAATAGTAAATGAGCTATCCTATGCTAAATGTAAATCGCAAAGACCTAACCTTGAAATAGCTTTGTATGAATACGGAAATGATAATTTATCTGAAAGAGAAGGATATATCCGAAAAATACTAAGTTTTACTGAAGACTTAGATGAAATCTCAAAAGAACTTTTTTCACTTACCACCAACGGCGGAAGCGAATACTGTGGAACTGTAATTCAGTATTCTTTAGAAAACTTAGATTGGGGCAATAATTCTGATGATTTAAAAATGATTTTTATTGCTGGAAACGAACCTTTTACTCAAGGTAAAGTAAATTATAAAGATGCAGCTTCAAATGCGAAAGAAAAAAATGTAGTAGTTAATACTATATTCTGCGGCGATTATAATAATGGTGTTTCTTCAAATTGGAAAGATGGAGCGCAATTAACGTACGGTGATTATATGTCTATAAATCACAATCAACAAACAGTTCATATTGATTCACCTTATGATGATGTTATTTTACAATTAAATATAAAACTGAACAAAACTTATGTTCCTTATGGAAGTCATGGACGTAAAAAAACAGCAATGCAAAAGCAACAAGATGATAATGCTGCTGGATATAGTAAAGCAAATGCAGTTAGTAGAACAGTTTCTAAAGGTTCACATTTGTATAAAAATAGTACTTGGGATTTAGTTGATGCAGAAGAAGAAATTGAAGATTTCAGTTACGATAAAATTAAAAAAGAAGATTTACCAGATAATTTAAAAGATAAATCGAGCACCGAACTAAAAGTATATGTCTCTAAGCAAAGAAAGGAACGAGAGAAAATTCAGAAAGAAATTTCAGATTTAAATGAAAAACGACGTTTGTTTATAGTTGAAAAGAAAAAAGATGCCACTAATGGTTTAGAAAATGCCATGATAAATGCTTTGAAGAAGCAAGCAGAAAAAAAGAATTATTCTTGGAATTAAAAAAAGCCCCTGATGGGGCTTTTTTATTTTTTATTAATTAATGGCTGGACAATTACAGTCATAAGGTTCATTTCTACCTCCAAGGAATTCATACCCTAAAGTAATTTGGTGAAACCCACCACTTTCAAATTTTATATTCCCAATTTGATGAGAGTATGTATAAGCAAACATAAATTTATTAAAATTAACTCCTAATACTGGAGTAATATATTGTAATTTTTGATCACTAATTTCCGTACCATCTAAAAATTCAGTACCATCAAAACTTCTTCTATAAGAAATCCCACCCCAAATTTTACCGAAATCCATTTCACGATACGCCTTAAAGTTAACATCTATTGATTGCTCTCCTGAACTTTCAGCAAATTGAAACATAAAAGATGGTTCATATGCCCAAGTAGAACCATAATCACCTATTGCATATGCAGCAGAAATTAAATAACGTCTTTGATTATTTGATTCGAACTTTTCATTATATAAATTTCTATTTCTGAAAATAATATTCTTTACTGTAAAATGTCCTGAGAAGTTTAAGAAATTATATGAAACACCTGCGTCCACATTAAAATACGAAGTACTTTGAACAATTCCAGCGATAATTGGATCATAATCTAGCAGGTCGAATTTCGTTTCATCTAATTTCTGTTGTACTATACCCACACTCAATCCAAACGAAAGTTGATTTAAATCTGCAGTACTTCTTGAAAACATTAAATGGTGCGCATAAGTTATATAACCTCCTGTTTGTGAATGATATCCATTTTTATCATTAAATGCAATAATTCCAACACCCGATTTATCACCTAATCTTGTATTATAACTTAATGTTTGTAGGTTTGGTGCTTCATCTTGATCAAACCATTGCTGCCTTGCTGTTAATCGAACTTGATTATGCGTTGCTGCTCCTGCCATAGATGGGTGAAGTAAATATAGATTATCAGCAAAATAATCTGAATATACTGGAATACCATCTTGTGCAAATGATAATTGTGTCATCAATAAAAGTAAGATATAGTAGGCTTTTTTAATTTTCATAATATAAAATTATCGTTTTAGGGTAAAATGTCCTTTAAATTCTTTTAATATGTCGTTCTCGGTGTATTCCACTTTGAACCAGTAATCACTCGATGGTAATGGGTTTCCATTATACCTACCATCCCATCCCTCTCCT